>Ga0302326_10034151_pt1 | contig 10087 bp, 8 predicted proteins | sample Palsa_T0_3_FD_202264 | JGI IMG/M metagenome (GOLD analysis project Ga0302326, IMG submission 202264) | Peat permafrost microbial communities from Stordalen Mire near Abisko, Sweden - Palsa_T0_3 | ecosystem: Environmental > Terrestrial > Soil > Palsa > Peat permafrost | place: Sweden: Abisko...
CGCCCCGCAACTACTTCCTCCCGCCCCGCTTCCACTTCCTCCCGCCCCGCATCCACTTCCCCCCGCCCCGCAGGTGCTGGACAACACATCGCTTACACATCTCCGGACGCCAAAGACGAAAGCAAGCCGCCAAGCCGCTACGAGAAAAAGAGGGTTTCTGAGCCCTTCTCCCTCTTCTGGCGGCCTGGCGGCTTGGCGGCTCTTCTCTACAGCGGAATGTTCGTGTGCTTCTTCGGCGGGTTTTGGTCCCGCTTGTCCTTCAGCACGGTGAGGGCCGCGTGGAGGCGCGCTCGGAGCGTTCGAGGGTAGATGACCTCGTCGATGAAGCCGAGCTCGGCGGCCTTGTACGGGTTCGCGAACTTCTCTTTGTAGTCGGCGACGAACGCCGCGCGCGTCTTCGCGGGGTCCGCGGATTTTGCGATGTCGTTCTTGAAGATGACGTTGACCGCGCCCTCGGGGCCCATCACGGCGATCTCGGCAGTCGGGAACGCGAGGTTCACGTCGGCGCGGATGTGCTTGCTCGCCATGACGTCGTAGGCGCCGCCGTACGCCTTGCGGAGGATCACCGTGACCTTCGGCACCGTCGCCTCGGCGAACGCGAAGAGGAGCTTCGCGCCGTGCTTGATGATGCCGCCGTACTCCTGGTCGGTGCCCGGCAAGAAGCCCGGGACGTCGACGAGCGTGACGAGCGGGATGTTGAAGCAATCGCAGAAGCGCACGAAGCGCGCGGCCTTCACCGACGCGTCGATGTCGAGCACGCCCGCGAGCACCATCGGTTGGTTCGCGACGATGCCGACGGGGCGCCCACCGATGCGCGCGAAGCCAATGACGATGTTCGGCGCGAAGGCCGGCATGATCTCGAAGAGCGTCGCGTCGTCGACGATCGCGCGCACCACGTCCTTCACGTCGTACGGCTTGTTCGACTCGAGCGGGATCATCGTGTCGAGCTCGGGGACCTCGCGCGTCGCCGGATCGGTCGTCGCGTGAAACGGCGGGTCTTCGAGGTTGTTCGACGGCACATAGGATAGAAGGTCGCGCACCTGGGCGATGCACGTGCGGTCATCGGGGGCCGTGAGGTGGGCAACGCCGCTTTTGTGCGCGTGGGCCGCGGCGCCGCCGAGATCCTCTTTCGTCACTTCTTCCTGTGTGACCGCCTTGATCACATCGGGCCCCGTGATGAACATGTAGCTCGTGCCCTCGACCATCAAGATGAAGTCGGTGATGGCCGGCGAGTAGACCGCGCCGCCCGCGCACGGCCCCATCACCGCGCTGATCTGAGGGACGGTGCCGCTCGCGAGCGTGTTGCGTAGGAAGATGTCGGCGTACCCCGCGAGCGACTCGACGCCCTCTTGGATGCGCGCACCGCCCGAATCGTTGAGGCCGATGATGGGCGCGCCGACCTTCATCGCGGCGTCCATCACCTTGCAGATCTTCTGCGCGTAGGCGCCGCTGAGTGAGCCGCCGAAGACGGTGAAGTCCTGCGCGAAGACGTAGACCTTGCGGCCGTCGACGAGGCCGTAGCCCGTGACGACGCCGTCACCGAGCACCTTTTGATCGGCCATGCCGAACTCGGTCGCGCGGTGAACGACGAAGCGCCCCATCTCGACGAACGAGCCCGGGTCGAGGAGCAAGTCGACGCGCTCGCGCGCCGTGAGCTTGCCGCCCTCGTGCTGCTTCTTGATGCGCTCAGGGCCGCCACCTTCGAGGGCGCGGCGGTTCATCTCGTCGAGCCGCTGCATGGGCGCGCTCGGTGGCTTGGACGGAGTGGTCACGGCGCGATGGTAAGCGACTTACGGATCGATGTAATCGACATCCTCGCCCCGGAACGTGCGCAGCGTCGTGCGCTTGCCCGCGCGACCGACCACGGGATCGTGCGCGAGGACCACCTTGCCCTTGCCGCCGGGCGTGTCGCAGACGAACTTCGGAAGGGCGATGCCCGAGACGCGGCCCTGGAGGGCGCGCATGATCTCGACGCCGCGCGCGAGCGGCGTCCGGAGGTGAGCGCTCCCGCGCACTGGGTCCATTTGTAGGAGGTAGTACGGGCGGACGCGCGCGCGCACGAGCTTCGTGAAGAGCGCCTCGAGCGTCTCGGGATCGTCGTTGATGCCGCGGAGGAGCACGGTCTGGTTCATCACGGGGAAGCCGCCGTCGGCGAGCATCTCGCAGGCGCGGTGGGCCTCGCGCGTCACCTCGCGCGGGTGGTTGAAGTGCGTCATCACCCAGATGGGGTGGTGCGGGCGGAGCGCGCGCACGAGCTCGCGACCGATGCGCATCGGCAGCGTGACGGGCACGCGCGTCGCAAGGCGGATGGTCAGCACGCTCGGGATCGCCCGCAGCTGTTCGAGGATGCGCACGAGCTTGTCGGTGCTCATGACGAGGGGATCGCCCCCGCTGACGATGACGTCCCGCACCTCGGGATTGGCGCGAAGATAGTCGAACGCGCCGCGCATCGCGTCGAGCGACACCGCACCTCCCCCTTGGCCGACGATGCGTGAGCGCGTGCAGAATCGGCAGTAGACCGAGCAGCGATCGCTGACGAGCAGGAGCGCTCGGTCCGGGTAGCGGCGAACGATGTGCGGCGCGACGCCGTGCGCTTCTTCGCCGAGCGGGTCGACGAGATCGCCCTCGTGTTCGTCGGCTTCGCGCCCGTCAGGGACGCACTGGAGGCGAATGGGATCGTTCGGATCATCCAGCGAGGCGAGCGACAGGTAGTAGGGCGTGATGGCGATGGGCATCCCCGCGCGCTCGGCGCGGCGGGCACCTTCCATCTCGCGCGGCGTGAGCGCGAGGGAGCCGGCGAGCTCGTCCGCGGTCGTCACGGCGTTGCGCAGCTGCCAGCGCCAGTCGCGCGGCGCCTTTCGCGGGACGGCGAGAGGGAGCGAGGCAGCCGCGACCATCGCTCACATCCCGGCGTCGGGCGGCGCTGCTCCCGCCGAGCCGACGGCCCGCGGGTCGACGTGGATGTGGGCGAGCGCAGCCTCGTCGATCTTGATCGGGTACTGCTTGCGGAGCGCCTGGTACGCCTCTTCTTCTTTCGCCTTCGAGCGGTCCTGGGCGATGTGCACGCGAATGCTGCGGTCGGCTTCGGCGAACGTCCGCTCGCGGGCGGGAGTCTTTTGCGTGAGCCGCACGACGTACACCTTGTCACCGCTCTTCACCGTGCGCCCGAGCACGTCGTTGGCGTTCTCGATCTCGAACGCGGCCGCGCGCACCTCGGCAGGCACACGCGGGTTCTCACCACGCGTATCGCCGGGCGGAGCGATCATCCCGAAGTCTCCCGCGAGGTCGATGGGCACGTTGGCCTTGGCCTGCGAATCGATGGAGAGCTTGCGCACGAGCTCCCCCCACTTCTGGGCGCTCGAGCCCTTTGCCTGGTCGAGAGCGGTCTGGGCGCTCGCGTCGTCCTTCGCCACGATGATGGAGACGCGGCGGCGCTCGGGATCCTTGTAGTCGCTCTTGTGCGCTTCGTAGTACGCGCGGGCATCCGCCTCGGCGATGTCGCTCGCCTGCGGCGCGCCCGCCCGCGCCTCCTTGAGCATGGCGTCGCGGAGCACGCCGCGAAGCTCTTGCTGGGCGACGGGATCCTTGTCGTACCCCTTCGCGGTCGCCTCCTCGGCCAAGAGCTCCACGTCGACGAGCTCCTCGAGCAGCTCCTTGCGACGCTCGGGCGACTGGTACCGCAGGCGATCGAACTGATCCATGTGCTCGAGCGCCGCGACGTAGTCGCCGAGCGTGATCGTCGTGTCGCCCACCTTCGCGAGCACCTTGGCCGCTTGCTCGGGCGTGAGCGATGACGTCTGCGCGTGATCACCCGCATCGGGCGCTTCGGGTGCGGCCCCGCAACCCTTGCACCCCGTCACGCAAAGGAGCGCAGAGAGCGCGCAGATGATGGGGGCGCCGCGGAGCATGGACCAGCATTTAGCACGGCCCTGAGCCGCTTCGGGGTGTGCTATGCGGAGGCATGCCTCAGGGTGAAGACGACGACGCGAGCGTGTATCCGCCACCCATCCACCCAGGCCTGAAGTACCGGCGCATCGTCCTCAAGCTGAGCGGCGAGGCGCTCTGCGGCACCGAAGGCGGCTTCGGCATCAACCCGGACGTCCTTCGCGCGACGGCCAGCGAGCTCGCGGAGGTCCACGCCCTCGGCGTGCAGATCGCGATCGTCGTCGGCGGCGGCAACATCTTCCGCGGCCTCAAGGGGGCGAGCTCGGGGATGGATCGCGCGCAGAGCGACTACATGGGCATGCTCGCGACCGTCATCAACGCCCTCGCGCTCCAGGACGCGCTCGAGAAGACAGGCGTGCCGACGCGCGTGCAAACGGCCATCGAGATCCGGCAGGTCGCCGAGCCGTACATCCGGCGCCGCGCGATGCGCCACCTCGAGCGGGGCCACGTCGTCATCTTCGCGGCGGGCACCGGCAACCCGTACTTCTCGACCGACACGGCGGCCGCGCTCCGCGCGATGGAGATCCACGCCGACGCGCTCTTCAAGGCGACGAAGGTCGAGGGCGTCTACGACCGCGATCCCGTGCGTTTCCCCGACGCTTCGATGTATTCCAACATGACGTTCGACCGCTTCCTCGCCGACCGCATCGGCGTCATGGACTCCACCGCCGTCTCGCTCTGCCGCGACAACCACCTCTCGATTCGGGTCTTCAAGCTGACGACCCACGGCAACATCAAGCGCGTCGTCTTCGGCGAAACCATCGGGACGATCGTAGGGGACTAGCGCGCGCGTTCCGCGGCGGCGTGGAGCATCGTCGCGACATGCTCTTCTTCCTCCTCCGAGAATCCCGGCGCGAGCTCCGCGGCATCGACGGACGTTGCCCCGATGAGCGCGCACGCTTCGTCGAGCGCGGCGCTCTTGTCGAGGCGCACGACGACGTTGGCGCGGCAGAGCGCGAGGGGCCACATCGGGGCCCACGCTTCGTCGAGCGGCACGCCGATCACTTCGAGCTCGAGGCCGTGGTCGAGGGGCATCACCGCGAGCGCGTGCGGCATGGCTGCGCGCGGAGCGGCTTCGGGCGGCGGACGAAACGAGCCCATCCGAAGCATGGCGCGCGTGAGCGTCGCGAGGCGAAAGGGCGACGCGCAGACGGCGATCGACACGCGCGCCGACGCCGGCGACTGGGAGCGCACGACCGTGCCGACGCTGCGGAGGCGATCCGTGGAGCTACTCACACGGCTCCCTCATGCGCGAGGCGGCCGCGCAAGAGCTCGAGGACGAGCGCGTCACTCGTGTGGAGGGCTTGGAGAGCGCCTTCGTGCTCGCGTGCGACGAGCCCCCACCCGGCGCGCGGCGTGAGAACGACGACGACGAGCGCGCCCGCGAACGCTGGGTCCGTGACCTCGAGAGAGCGTACATTGACGGTCGGCCCCGACGCAGAGCGTGCGGTGGCCATCACGGCCTGACCCTCCGGACCCTGCGCAACCACCACCTCGGTCGACGGCCCGCGCGCGTGGCGGCAGGCGTGAAGGACCATCGACTCGATGGACTCTTGCGAGGCCGCGAGCGTTACGAGCGTCGGATGCGGCATCGACCAGAGCGCGGCCACGACCGCCGAGAGCGATTGAGTCCGGAGCTCGCGCACGGGCGGAAAGCAGCCGAGCGCACGCTGGGCGCGGGCGTGGGCGACGCGAAGCAGACGCTCGGCGTCCTTCCCATCGGCGGGGGCTGACACGAGACCCACTGCAAGCGGCACGTCGAGCAAGAGCGAGCGCGCCACCCGAAACGGTGTCTTCGGCAGGAGCACGTACACCTCACCCGCATCGCCCGTTCCAATCGCCGCGCCCGCGAGCGCGAGCGCTGGGCCGAGCGGGCCCGTGTCGATGTCGCCGCTGCGACTGACGGCACAAAGCAACGTCACGTCGTGCCCCTCGCGTGCTGCATCCACATCGCGTTGAACGAGCCTCTTGAAGACGTGCGACGGAAGCGCTCGAGGTCGCGGCGCCGTCGCATCTTCCACGAGGGACGTACGCGCGAGGGCGCAGAGTGGCATGAGCGCCGTCGCAAACTCGGTCACACGATGGACGCGAGCCGTCCGCATCGGGTCCGGCCGCTCGAGGAGAATGCAGCCGTACATGTGCGCGGCGACCGCGAGACCGACGATCTCCGCGTGCCGCGGCGCCGCGAGCTGAGCGAGCTCGAGATCGTTGTAGCGGTCGAGCAGCTCGAGCGCGGTCCCGTAACCCGCGATGCGGCGACGCGTGCCGTCGGACTCCTCTTCACCGTACATGGCCACGCCCCGTGCACCGCTCGCGATGAGGAAGAGGGCGAGGAGCGTCTCGCCGAGCGCGCGCAAGTCGCCCGCCTTCGCAACCACGAGGGCCTGCGTCATCGCGTCGATCAGCTCGGCCGCGTCGCGTGCTTCGGCCCCGAGCTTGAGCGTGCGCTCGTCGTTCGCGAGGCGCGCGTGCACGTCCGCGATTGCACGCAAAAGGGAGTCGCCGGTGGGCGGAGCGACGATCACCCCCGCAGCGCCGAGTGACAGAGCTTCCGCTGCCGTGTCGAACGCGGCAGGCAACGCCAGTACGTAGATGGACGTTCGCGGACTGCTCGCGAGCACGTGGTGCACCATCGCGAGCGCCGCTCCACCTGCGAGCGCCATGTCGATGATGGCAAGCTCGGGGGTGTGCTCGGCCGAGAGCGCGAGGCCTGCGGCGAGATCCGTCGCGACGAGCACCTCGTCGCCCGAGCCCGCGAGGACTTCGTCGATGATGCGGCGCACCTCGTCCTGCTGCGTGACGAGCATGGCCTTCACGGCTCGACCGAGACGGCCGTCTCGCCCCGAAACACCCTCGTCGCTGGCCCCGTCATGAACGTAGAAGCCCCCGCAGGGACGCCGGGCTCGACCTCGAGGTCACCACCCGGGAGAGACACGCGCACCCGCGCGCTCTTCACGAGGCCCTTGGCCCGAGCGACGACCGCCGTCGCGCAGGCGCCCGTCCCGCACGCGAGCGTCCGGCCAACCCCGCGCTCCCAGACGACGAGGTCGATGGCGTCGCCGCGGACCTTGGCGAACTCGACGTTCGTTCCCGCGGGAAACGCGGCGTCCGTCGAGATGCGCGGGCCGAGGCTTCCAACCGCGTCCTCCGAGAAGTCACCGAAGAGGACGGCGTGCGGGTTACCCGCGTCGGCAGTCGCGACCGTCATCGCGGCGCCGTCGAGGTCGAGGACGCGATCGCCGACGAAGCGAACGACCCCCATGTCGACCCGCACGGTGGCCCGGTCCCCTCGCCGCTCCACGAAGCAGGCGCGCGGACCCGCGTCCGTCTTGATCATGAGCTCGGCGCGGTCAAGCCCGCGGGCGGACGCGATGTGGAGCGCGACGCACCGAATGCCGTTGCCGCACATCTCGGGCGTGGAGCCATCGGCGTTGAAGATACGCATGGTGGCGTCGTGCTCGCGCGAAGGAGCGACGACGAGCACCCCATCGGCGCCGACGCCATGCCTTCGATCGCAGAGCAGCACGGCGTCCTGCGCCGTCACCTCCCCTTCCGGTGCGTCGATCACGACGAAGTCGTTGCCGAGCCCTTCGTACTTGGCGAAGTGCCGCGTCATGACGCCGAGGGTAGCAGATGCGTTACGCTGGGCCCGAACATGACAGAGCTGCGCTGGATGACCGCTGGCGAATCGCACGGACCGAGGCTCACCGCCATCGTCGACGGCATCGTCGCCGGCCTACCGCTCGTCACGGATGACGTCGATCGGGATCTCGCGCGCCGGCAGCGCGGTTACGGACGCGGCGGCCGCATGAAGATCGAGCACGACCGCGTCACATTCACCGGCGGCGTCCGTGACGGCCACACGCTCGGCTCGCCCATCTGCATGACCATCGAGAACCGAGACCACGCGAAGTGGGCGGATCGCATGGCGGCCGAGCCACTCGCCGTGCGGCCCGAGCCGCTCACCCGCCCGAGACCGGGCCACGCCGATCTCGCGGGAGGGTTGAAGTTCGACCGGAGTGATCTTCGCGACGTGCTGGAGCGCGCGAGCGCCCGCGAGACCGCCGCCCGCACCGCCGTCGGCGCGGTCGCCCGCAAGCTTCTCTTCGAGCTCGGTGTCGACGTCTTCGCGCACGTGGTGTCGATCGGCGGCGTCCGCACCGCCGCGAAACTCTCGTTCGACGAGATCCACGCGCGCTCGAGAGCCTCCGACCTCGCCTGTGCCGACGCCGACGCCGAGGAGAAGATGCGGGCTGCGATTCTCGAGGCCTCCCACGCCGGGGACACGCTCGGGGGCACCTTCGAGGTCGTCGCACGCGGCGTGCCTCCGGGCCTCGGAAGTCACACGCACTGGGATCGCAAGCTCGACGGACGCCTCGCGCAGGCGCTCGTGAGCATCCAGGCGATCAAGGCCGTCGAGATCGGCGATGGCTGGGCCGCCGCATCGCAACGCGGATCGATGGTCCACGATCCAATCGCGTACGACGCGACGGAGCGGCGTTTCACACGCCCGACGAACCACGCCGGGGGTCTCGAAGGCGGCGTGTCGAATGGCGAGCCCATCGTGTGTCGTGCCGCGATGAAGCCCATCGCCACGCTCCGGCGGGCCCTCCCGAGCGTCGACGTGCTCACGAAGGAGCCGTTCGACGCGGCATTCGAGCGCAGCGACGTCTGCGCGGTCGCCGCGGCGTCGGTCGTTGCCGAAGCCATGGTCGCGGTGACGCTCGCGACGGCGCTCCTCGAGAAATTCGGCGGCGACTCGCTCGACGAGCTCCGCCGCAACGTCGAGGGCTTCAAACACCAAGTCGAGGCGTTCTGATGAGGTCGCTATTTCTCGCTGGTTTCATGGGGACAGGCAAGAGCACCATCGGCCCCCGCGCTGCCGCGCGACTCGGCATCCCGTTCGTCGACACCGACGAGATCATCGCCCATGAAGCCGGCGTGAGCATTCCGGAGCTGTGGCAGCGCGAAGGCGAGGCCAAGTTCCGAGACCGCGAAGCTGCGGTCGTCCGCCGGTACCTCGACGAGGCCCCTCACGTGGTCGCTCTCGGCGGTGGCTCGCTCCTTCTACGGAATCTGCGCCACGCCGTGCTCGATCGTGCGACCGTCATCACGCTCACCGCGGATGCACCCGAGATCCTTCGGCGCGTGGGTGACGTCTCCACACGCCCGAACCTAGCTGGAGCAGATCCACTCGAAAGGATTCGCGAGCTCCTCGCAGCTCGCGAGGGAAGCTACGCCGAGTGTCACGCGCAGCTCGCGACGGATGGATTCGATGCCGACGACGTCGCCTCCGCTGCGTGCGCCGTCGTGCAGCGCGATCCGATCGTTCTTCCGCTCGGCAACCGCACATACACCGTCGACGTCGTCAACGACGCACCCGAAGCGCTCACCGATGCCATCGCCCGCACCGCACCGTCGTCGCTCGTCATCGTGACGGACACGACCGTGCGGCGCGCGCGCGGCCACGTGCTCGATCGCGCGCTCTCGCACTTGGCGATCTCTCGCATCGACGTCACGCTTCCGCCTGGCGAAGATCAGAAGTCCATCACCACCGCACAAACGATTTGGGATGCAGCTCTCGGCGCGCGCGTCGACCGCGAGACGCTCGTCGTTGCGTTCGGCGGCGGCGTTACATCGGATCTCGCGGGTTTTGCGGCTTCCACCCTGCTCCGCGGCGTCCGGCTGATCACGGTTCCCACCACTCTCCTCGCGATGGTCGACGCGTCCGTGGGCGGCAAGACCGGCTTCGATCATCCCGCGGGGAAGAACCTCGTCGGCACGATTCATCAGCCGCGCGCCGTCGTCATCGACGTCGCCCACCTCTCCACGCTCCCGGTGCGTGAGATGCGCGCCGGACTCGCGGAGGTCGTCAAAATCGCGCTCGTGACCAGCGAAGCCCTCTTCCAAAAACTCGAGGTCGCCGGCGCATCCCTTCTCGATCCGAAATCACCCGCGCTTCTTGAGGTCGTCCGCGATGCGGTCACGCTCAAGGCTCGCATCGTCCGCGACGACGAGCTCGAGGGTGGCAAACGCGCTCTACTCAACCTCGGCCACACCGTGGCGCATGGGCTCGAGGCCCACACCGCCTACCGCAAGTATCTCCACGGGGAAGCGGTAGCGCTCGGCCTCTGCGCCGAGC
>Ga0302326_10034152_pt1 | contig 10086 bp, 9 predicted proteins | sample Palsa_T0_3_FD_202264 | JGI IMG/M metagenome (GOLD analysis project Ga0302326, IMG submission 202264) | Peat permafrost microbial communities from Stordalen Mire near Abisko, Sweden - Palsa_T0_3 | ecosystem: Environmental > Terrestrial > Soil > Palsa > Peat permafrost | place: Sweden: Abisko...
GATGCGCACCTTAACCGCCACTTCTGTGATGAGCCTTTCCGCCAGCGTGCTGCTCGGCGCAGTCGGCGCGGTCGTCACTTTTGTGGGAGCGCGGCAGATCATGGCGGGCACCATGTCGATCGGCGGACTGGTTTCCTACACCGCCTTGCTCGCCTTTCTAATTGCTCCGATGGCTCAGGCGGTGGGGATCGGAACTCAACTGACCGAAGCTCTGGCGGGATTGGAGCGAACTCAGGAACTCCTGCGCGAGCGGCCGGAGGATCAGGATCCCAATCGCACCTTGCTCCTGGGAGACATCGTCGGACAGATCGAGTTCGACCACGTGAGTTTCACCTACGATGGAATTCACGAAGTGCTGCGCGACATTTCTTTTCGCGCCGATCCCGGAACCGTCACCGCGCTCGTGGGCTCTTCGGGCTCCGGCAAATCCACGACCATTGGGCTGATCTCCGCTTTTTACGTGCCGAGCAAAGGCCGCATTCTGGTGGATGGCACCGACCTCGGCAAAGTTCGCCTCGACTCTTTCCGCACCCGGCTGGGAGTGGTTCTTCAGGAATCATTCCTATTCGACGGAACAATCCGCGATAACGTTTCGTTTTCGCGTCCCGATGCCAGCGACGAAGAAATCATGCGAGCCTGCCGCATTGCGCGGGTCGACGAATTTGCCGAATCTTTCGCCGACAAGTACGGGACGATCGTGGGAGAGCGCGGCGTCAAACTTTCCGGAGGCCAGCGCCAGCGGATTTCGATTGCCCGCGCCATTCTCGCCGAGCCCCGCATCCTGATTCTCGATGAGGCAACCTCGAGCCTAGACTCAGAATCCGAGCAGATGATCCAGCAGGGACTTTTTTATCTGATGAAAGGCCGCACCACTTTTGTGATTGCGCACCGGCTCTCGACCATCCGCCGGGCCGACCAGATTCTGGTGATGGAGCAGGGACAAATCGTGGAACGCGGAAACCACCAGCAACTCTATGCTGCGCAAGGCCGCTATTACGACCTGTACACCAGGCAGCACGGAGTCGAGGAGAACTTGTTCCTGGCGCCAGGCGAGGGAGACTCGACCGAGGGAAACGGCAACGGGGCTCAGGCACGCAACCGCGAAGTGAAGGCCGACGCCTTAGGCGTGCTCAGAGGAGAGGTCCGTTAGAGGATGAGCAGCACGGCCAATTCTGCACAGCGCAGCGCTCCCGCGACTGCCACCGCCGCAATTCATGCCACAAAGCTTTGCCGCTATTACCGCATGGGCGAGACCGTGATACGCGCTGTGAATGATGTGAATCTGGAAGTAGCCACCGGCGAATTCGTTGCGCTATTGGGCAGCTCTGGCTCGGGAAAGTCCTCCGTATTAAATTTGATCGCTGGCCTCGACCGCCCTACGTCGGGCAGTGTGGTGGTTCACGACCGTGATCTCGCGAAACTCTCGCGGGAAGAACTCGCCGGGTATCGTCTGCATACGGTGGGAATGGTATTTCAATCGTTCAACCTGATCGCCAGCATGACGCTGGCGGAGAACGTCGAGCTGCCCATGCGCTTCGCAGAGGTTGAGCGTGGAAAACGCGAGAGCCTGGCGCGGGAAGCCCTCGCCCGAGTTGGCCTGCAGGCGCGCATGAACCATCGTCCGAGCGAACTTTCCGGCGGGGAGCAGCAACGGGCCGCGCTGGCTCGTGCGCTTATCAACCGCCCTCGCCTCTTGCTCGCCGATGAGCCCACAGGAAATCTCGATAGCCACACCGGAACTGAAATCATGAATATGGTGCGCGAGTTCAATCTGCAATTGGGCATGACGGTCGTTATGGTGACGCACGAGCGGGCGTTGGCCGAGCGCTACGCCCAGCGTCTCATTTTTTTAGCGGATGGCAAACTGGTTGGCGACGAAACAAATCCTGCCTTGGTCGCCGGCGCCGGCACGGATGGCTCGGTTGCGGGAGAATTACGATGAAGTTGCCCGATCTCACCGAACTTGCCGTGCGCAACCTGCGCGAATCCCTTTTACGAAATTCGCTGACCACCATCGGCATCTCGGTGGGCGTGGCTTCGCTGGTCGCAATGCTCTCGCTTGGCATCGGACTGCAGCAACTCGCCTCGCGCCGCTTGATGAAGTCAGGTTTGTTCGATACCGTGGTTGTCTCTTCCCGCCGCGATCTGCGTAACTTCGGCCACGAAGAAGAGCGGAATGGCCCCGCCCCGGGCGAAAGCCGTATCCTCGACGAGTCCACGCGGGGCGAGATCGAGCATCTGCCGAATGTACTCGAAGCCTATCCGGATATCCGTTTTATCACGGAGCTACGCTACGAAGACAGGCCGCACCTGACCATGGTCGCTGCGCTGCCCGAGTCCGCAAAATCGAACGACGCCTTCGAAGCGCTGCAGGGACACTTCTTCTCCTCCAACAACGCACCCGAAGTTGTGATCCAAAAAACGTTCGCCGAAGAACTCTTGGGGAAGACCACAAAGCCCGGCCTCGACGAAACCAGCGCGGCGGAACTGGCCATTCCGCTTCTGGGCAAGGAACTTGTCATGCGCTACGCCCAGCGCGAGGCGCCAAAGACCGCATCTTCGAACACCTCGAGCGGCAGCGTTGCGGTTCCCGATGATCAAGGTCTCTCCGGCGCAGCTTACTCGGTAATCTCGCGCGAACAGAAACTTAAGATCGTAGGGGTCGCAGATCTCGATCCCGAGAGTATGCGCGGTCCGACCCGGGCCCGGGTCTTTCTCCCGCTAGGGCTCGCCGAAAGTCTGCACGTGATGCAACCCACGGACCTGCGCGAAATTTCCCGCGCCGCAACCGATCAACCCGTTTACTCATCGATCAGCGTTCGCGTGAAGAATCCTTCGCAGATACGGCCGATTGAAGATTCCATCAAGAAAATGGGGTTCAACACGTTTTCCATTCTCGATGCAACCCGCAGCCTCCAGCAATTCTTCGCGGTGCTGGATTTATTTCTCGGCATCTTCGGCAGCCTCGCCCTCGCTGTCGCTTCCATCGGAATCGTGAACACGCTGGTGATGGCAATTCTCGAACGCCGCCGCGAGATCGGTATTATGAAGGCCATCGGAGCCAGCGATAGTGACGTCCAGAAGCTTTTCTTCGCCGAAGCGGGAGCCATGGGCATTCTCGGCGGCATCGTCGGAGTTGTTCTTGGTTGGGCGATCGGACAGGCCATCAACCTGGCGACGAACATCTACCTTAAGCGCCAGTCCTTGCCTCCGGAGCACTTTTGGGCAGTACCGTTGTGGTTGGTCGGCGCTGCCATTGTGTTTGCTTTCGTCGTGAGTCTTCTATCGGGCCTTTACCCTGCGGGACGCGCGGCCCGGCTTGATCCGGTGCAGGCTCTACGCTACGAGTAAACTCAATTCATGGGTCGCGGCCACAGCGTTTTCTTTTTGTTCGCAGTCACCGTCGTTGCTGCGGCTTCGCTTACCGCTCGCGCTCAAAGCCGCATCGACTGCAATGCTCTAAACAGCCGCATCCTGAAGCATGGAGTTCGCTACTGCGTCTACTTGCCCGCAAGCTACGATACTGCGGCGAATAAGCGTCCTGTCCAGCGGTATCCAGTGCTTTACTTTCTGCATGGTCTCGGCGATAACGAGCAAACGCTTTTCAACAGCGGCGGATGGACTTTGCTCGACGATCTTCACCAGCAGCACAAAATCGGGGAGTTTCTCATTGTCGCTCCCGAGGGCGGACGAACTTTCTACATCAACTCGGCAGACGGGCGGGTTCGTTACAGCGACTTCTTTTTCCAGGAGTTTATTCCTCTGATCGAAACGAAGTACCGCGTCATCGGAGACCGCGGTCATCGCGGGATCACCGGTATCTCGATGGGCGGTTATGGTGCGCTGCGCTTCGCGTTTAGCCTTCCGGAAATGTTTTCGTCGGTTAGCGCGCAGAGCGCTGCCCTGATTACAGAATCGCCTCAAGAGCTCGATACTGGTATCCGCTCCGGCTCCCAGTTGGGGAAATTGCTCGCAAATGTTTTCGGCGATCCGATCGATGTCCGCCATTGGACCGATAACAGCCCCTTCGCGCTCGCACAGAAAAAACGCGAAGCCCTGCACAATGTGCGTGTCTACTTCAACTGCGGCCAGGATGACAACTACGGATTTGAGAAGGGCGCAGCCGCGCTCGACGAGCAACTAAAAAAAGAAGGCGTCAAGCACGAGTATCATTCGTACTCCGGCGATCACAGCTTGACCTATTTCTTGTCTCACTTCTCCGAGGTAATGGAGTTCCATTCCCGCGAGTTCGCCCTCGTACCGGCCTCGTCGAAATGATTTGTGGAACTTCGTGCGACGCTGCATCACAGGCAAATCGCTGCTCTACGCTCCCCGGCAGGATTAGGCCTTCTTTTCGTCGAGTGCACAGTCTGATGTAAACTAGCGAAAGACCCCGAAGTCTTTGCACACAAAATACAAAGTGCAATTGCCGGAGAGGTGGCCGAGCGGTTGATGGCTCCGGTCTTGAAAACCGGCATACCTGAAAAGGTATCGGGGGTTCGAATCCCTCCCTCTCCGCCATTACTTTTGTTATCTAGCACTTGCAGGTTGGTGATACCTACACTGATACCAGAATCAGGAAGGATCACCCATGGCCAACCGCGAAGTCAATCTCACCAAAAGAGTCCAAACTCCGCGTGGATGGCGGTATTGCCGTGTTCTGCTCTCCGCCAACGGGCGTGTAAAATCCGACTTTGTGATCCTGGATGAGCAAGAACAACGGCATCCAGAAGGCGCGTATTACCTGGAATGGCGCGAAGGCTCGAAACGCATACGTCTTTCAGTCGGCAAGGACGCCGCTGACGCCAGCGCACGACGACTGCGAAAGGAAGCCGAGCTAAACGCCGTGAACAATGGCGTCTCGGTTGTGCCGGACGGGCAGAACGGCAATCGCTCGCTGGTGGCTGCGGTCGCCGACTTCTTGGACGAAACGAAGCTGACGAAGAAGCCCAAGACCCTGGCCGCATACACGACCGCGCTCAACTACTTCACCGAGTCCTGCTATAAGCAAACCCTCAATGAAATCGAACGGAAAGACCTGCTCAAGTTTTCTGCCTTCCTGAGAGACGAGAAGGAACAGGCCCCCCGCAGTGTCTACAACAAATTCGAGAACGTAATGACGTTCTTGAAGGCCAACGGGATTCGCGGTCTGGTGGGCAAGAACGACTGGCCGCGCTATACCGAAGAGGAGCCGCAAACTTACGAACCGGAGGAACTCGACGAGCTGTTCTCGGCTTGCAATGCGGAAGAAAGAGTCTGGTATGAGTTCTTTCTGATGACGGGAATGCGAGAACAGGAAGTCATGTACACCTACTGGTCGGATATAAACTTCGCCCATGCCACCGTTCGAGTCAGCCACAAACCAGACCGGGGATGGACACCGAAGGCGTACAAAGAACGCGAGATTCCGATCCCCGCGAAGTTGGTGAAGAAGCTGAAGGCAAGAAAAACCAAAGCCGATAAGACGTGTAACTTGATATTCCCTACTGCTAACTGCAGGCCGAAACTCGATTTTCTCGACTGCCTGAAGGCCATCGCAAAGCGTGCCAAGCTAGGCGAAGACGCCTTCTGGCTTCACAAGTTTCGAGCCACGTTCGCGACACGGTGTCTATGGGCAGGGGTCGATCTTCGCACGGTGCAACAATGGCTCGGTCACACCGACATGGAAAGCACTATGCGCTACCTGAAGCCGTCACGAAGTCAGGCGGTTCGCCGGAAGGTGAATAAGATTTTCGCGTAGGGATTTACTGCGAACGGAGCCACTCTGCAACGGCCCTGGGATCAAACCGAACACAGGTTCCCACTCGGAACGAGGGAATGCGCCCGGCGGCGGCTTGATACTCAATGGTTTCCCTGTCCGGTCTGCCTGCAGCCGCTCGATGTCCGAATGAGCAAGAAGAAAAAGCCCTACGTCATCTGTTCGTCCTGTGGTGTGCAGATGTTCATTCGCGAGCGACCCGGAATCGAGGCCTTCGGAAAGTTGGTCGAGCAGGGATTGAAAGCCGACGTACTCACCCGCATCGGCCAACTGGAACAACGCTATCGGCTGAAATGCCCCGAGTGTGGAAAACCCTTTTGGGCCAGTCCCGAATTGCTGGGAACGAACTGGTTCAACACCAAAGCAACCGGCTACCGGTGCCCGGAGAAAAACTGCCAGGGCGTCGTTTCGATTGGGGAAGTGGCCTAACCAATGTCAATCGCGGATCAAATCGAGAAGATCGGTCGGGCTTTGACGGCGGACGAGCTATCGAAGCTCTTGTCCGTTTCCAAAGTGACGATCTTCAAGCACGTCGAGGGCTGGCCCTTGGTAGCCGCAGGAGCATTCGACGTAATACTCCCGCCGAACAATGACGTGCCTGACTTTCGTCCTCTCCTGGGCACAGATTTCTCGGGAGCGGCGGGGCGTCACCAAGCCCTGCCCTCCGAGAGAATCAGACAAAAAGTGAATCTGCGATTTGGGCCTCGTGCGGGGAAATTTGGGGTCATGCACGATGTTCAGGATTAGCTCTGTGAACGGATCAAGGCTCCCGGTGATGCCTGGCGCATCTTCCCGAATGGCTTGGACGATCTCTTCGGGAGACTGCGCGGCTAAGAGTCGCGGACCCAACTTCGGCCAGAACTGGGGCAATGCGAGGCGATAGTGGTCGGCTTGTCCCAGCAGGATGGAACGAGCGATATTAGGGGGTCTCCCTCGCCCTCGACTTTTCTTCGATTCCTCAGATTTTTTCTTCTGCGCCATGGAAGGTTTTTCTCCCTCTGCCATTCCCGGGATTTCTCTTGCTGTAGAAGCTTTATTATACGTTCATAGGCAATGTATTCCACTATTTACATGAAGGCAGACAGTGTGATGTAGGTTTATCTATCTGCAGTAAAGCTAGTTACATGCATTTATCGGTTGCTTACTTGCTGACTACGTGCCACTATTTATAAGGATATATGATCATGTTTGCCACAGTGGAGCCGCAACCTCAAGATAATCCGGCTCCCCAAAAAGACTGACTCGTGCATGATAGAGCCGGTACGAAGATGACAGCAGAAGATATCACGGATGGTCTCCGATCCTTAAAGGAAGAAGACTTCGATTATAGTAATCCCAAGATGAATGGTCCTGACGTGTTGCGTCAGCTAACCAATGCAATCGTCAAGTTTTCTGATCCGCAGGTTTTCGTTTCTGAACTATTCTCGGTTATGGAGCGGCTTCCCACCTCTGAATTAGGTTCGCCCGGTCCCTTAGTGCACACACTCGAGAGTATTCCTGGATATGAGAAGGAGCTGATAAGGTCAGTGCATCGGCTTCCTACCGTGCTTTCCGTTTGGATGGTAAACCGCCTTCTCAACACTATGCTAAGTGACGATGATCGAACAAAGTATCTTTCACTGCTGCAAGACGCTATGGCCAATATGCGGGCCACAGAGAGCACTCGGATCGATGCCAGCAAATTCCTCGAATTACAGCTAGGCAAACGAGGAAGCTCGATCCAATAAACCTTTCGTTTTAAGTGTTTATCTCTTATTTAGCCCGGACGCTCGACCTGCCGCTTGCTCTTAACCCTGGCCTGTCTGACCTGCCCCGCGTGTTCACTCGTTAGTTACTACGAAGGACGGACTTTTTTTCTCCTACCTCCTATCCCTCCATGCGTTTGACACGAGCCAGACATCGTCGTGAACTTCTTTGATGCCGACAACTTGGCCCAATGTGCAGCCCGGAATCTTCCAAGTCCGGCGCAGCTGCGGCACGAACTGCGGGCAGAGGGCCAACTCCTTCGGGTGAGGACATTTTCGTCTCCTGGCCCAGAGCATAGTGAAGTAAGGAGTCGCGGGTCTGTTTCATACTGCTCGGGTGACTTGCGGTGGTGTCCTGCGAGTGCAGTTAACGTGAAACGGAGGTGGGCTGCGTGGATTTCGGCTTCGAAGCTACCTAGCTCAGGAGTTCACTCCAAGTACTCTTTCCTCCAATAACCCAAGCCGCGCCATCCCCGACTCATAGGCAACCTACTAACTCCGAGGCCTCAATCGCTGACTATGACGCTGAGGAGTGAACTATGAACCCGCAACCCGTCGTTGTAATCAATGAATCCCATCTTCTTAAATTTGCTCATGAAAAAGTTCACCCTTGGACGAGTGGTTCCTACCATTTCAGCAAGGGTTTCCTGAGTTATCTTGGGCTTGATGGTTTCCGGCGTACCTTCCTTACCGAACTGGGCCAGCAACAACAGAATGCGTGCCAGCCTTTTTTCGCTGGAATTGAATAGCTGGTCAATTAAGTCTTCTTCGCGTCGTATATCTTGCTTTAACAGGTGGCTCACGAAAATGTCGGACAACGAGCCTTGCTCATGAAGCGCGCGCATCATGGCCTGTTTTTCAACTCGCAGAATAACGCAATCTGTTAGAGCAACAGCAGTCGTCATGTGCAGAAATTGCCCGACTAGGCAGCCTTCCCCGAAAAAGTCACCGCTGCGGAGTATGCCGAGGGTCGCCTCTTTGCCATTCCTCGAGACGACCGACAATCTTACCTGGCCCCTTTGGATATAAAACACCGCGTCGCAGGGATCCCCCTGTGAAAATACGGTGTGCTTTCTTTGCGTGCGCACAATCCATCGACCTTCGCCGACAGTTGCGAGAAACCGTTCCGAGTCGAAAATGGATCTGCGAGTAGGCAGGGTGGAGCCCCCAAGAAACGACTTGCACTCCCAAACGTCGCAATCTATGACTGCGTACGCAAGTTGCCTACATTTGGGCTTCCATTTTGGCCCCGTTGATTTGCATAGGCTTATGAAGACATTATCGCCACTATTTGCCGAGATCTTCGGCAGTTGCCGACAATTCGGCAGATGCTCTAGCTACGGGAAATTTCGGAAGCTTGCCAGCTCAGGATGGGATCCATCTTCGAAAACTCTGAAGGCCTACGTGATCACGACTGGTCAATCACCAGGACTGCAGGTAAACTAACTGTCTTCTTTTCATAACGTCCAGCTTAGAATTGGAAGCTATTTCGAAAGCCGCGGCTCTGGCGACCCATCGCGTGCATCATGATCGGAGCCCCGGCCCGGGCTGGAAGATCACATCCAAATGTTCAAGCCGGACGGCCGTCAACATTCGCCACGGTCTCTCCCTGTAGATATTCTTCCAGGCGGTCGGCAAGCCAGGAGACTAATTGTTCCTTGATCGAGATCGGAATCTGAACGAATTCCAATCCCGCCGACCCTGGGGGCTTGCACCAGCAGACTTCTGCATTTACCGTGGCGGCGACCTCCGTATGTGGCAACGTCAGCCACAAGGCAACCTTGTCTCCTACACGCAGTCCCGGGGCATGGGCGAGAGCGATCCCGACCTCGCTTATATTCACCGAAGTAGCCTTGAATTCAGGCTGGGAACCAACGGAGACGTAGACGGGAATGGCCACTGGACAACGAAAAGAGCGCCTTCTTTCCCGCACCATGAGAGGGTAGGATATTTTGAGGGTGCGAAGTAAGACGGCCGGAGACATAGGTTTGACCAGAACGAAGCTGGCTCCTGCGCGGAATGCACCGGGCATTTCGTCGTTGCTATTCAGAATGGCCAACACGACGGCCGCCACGTGAGACGTCATTTGGCGGGACTTGTGGAGCAGTTCTAAGGCTGCCGCTTTTTCCTTGAAGTCCACGACCAGGGCCTCGAACTTCGAATGGCAAAGCTTGCGGGTGGCGGAAGCGAAGTCGGAGCAGACCTCAACGTGCATCGCCATTTTTTCCATAAACAGGCAAAGAGTATCGATGATCTGAATGTCACTGCTTACCAGCAGAACCCGAACTCCTATCGCGGCCACAGACACGTCTTCTCTTTTCTCGCTCTGATCGCGAAGGCAGCTAAGCGCTTGCCTCTTTTGTCATTCATAGCTCACACCACCAAAGACTCTGGTATCTCCATCTCCCCATGTTCAAAGGCTTCTACAAAGGCAGTCACGACTGCAGGATCGAAATTCGACCCGGCGCTGGATACGATGATTTGCCTGGCTTCAAATGGACTGACAGCACGGCGATAGGGACGGTCGCTGGTTAAAGTGTCGAATGCGTCGGCTACGGCCAGTACTCTGGCTTCAATCGGTAT
>Ga0302326_10034154_pt1 | contig 10086 bp, 8 predicted proteins | sample Palsa_T0_3_FD_202264 | JGI IMG/M metagenome (GOLD analysis project Ga0302326, IMG submission 202264) | Peat permafrost microbial communities from Stordalen Mire near Abisko, Sweden - Palsa_T0_3 | ecosystem: Environmental > Terrestrial > Soil > Palsa > Peat permafrost | place: Sweden: Abisko...
CTTCGGGCAAGCTCTCCAACAACAGATCTTATGCGTTCGACGCCGCCGTCAGCCGGCAGCGCCCCGCGCTCCTGCTCGCCAACGGCAATGTGTATGCGGGCTTCGGGAGCTTCTGCGACGCGGCAGGAAACCTGTCCCGCGGCTGGGTGCTCGGATGGAACACCGGCACGCTAACCCCGCTTGCGAGCAACGAACTTGTCAACAGATTCGCATCGTCGCCCGACGATTTCTTCCTGAGTTCGGTGTGGATGGCGGGCTACGGCCTCGCTTCGGGCGGCCCGAACGGCAACATTTATTTCGTGACCGGCAATACGGACTCGGGCTCCAGCATTCCCGACGGCCACGTCGACAATCTTGCGGAAAGCGTCGTCCAGATGTCGTCGGACCTGTCGACGGTGGCGAGTGTGTTCACGCCGGACGATTATAACTCTCTCGACCAGGGCGACACCGACTTCGGATCGGGCGGCGCGCTGCTGCTGCCGCCGCAGACGGGTCAGGCATCCGATCTTCTCGTCGCCGCCGGCAAGGAAGGCAACATGTTCTTCCTCAATGGCGACAATCTCGACAACAACACGACCGGCGACAAGCGGATTCTCGGGACCTATTACATCGGCAACTGCTGGTGCGGGCAATCTTACTTCACAGGCAGCGACGGCATCGGCCGCATCGTGAGCAGTGGGGCCTATAACGCCGAGATCTGGAGGGTTCTCACGGGTGCCAAGCCGAGACTTGTGCAGGAACCGGGAACGGGAAACATCACCAGTGGGGCCCAGGATCCCGGATTCTTCACCAGCGTCTCGACAAACGGAACGACAGCCGGTAGCGGCGTGATCTGGGCCGTCAGCAGAGCCGATGGAACGGCGAACGAGAATGTTGCGCTGTTCGCATTCGATGCCAACAACGGCGCCACGCTTTACACCGCCAATGCCGGGACCTGGCCGAACGTGAGCGGCGACTCCGATCTCGTTCCCGTGGTCGCGAATGGAAAGGTCTATGTCGCGAGCTATCAGGGCCTCGCGATATTCGGGCTGGGCAATGCCGGAGCGGCGGTCAAGCCGCCCTTCGTGCCATACGTCGCTGCGCGCATTCCTCTCGCGGCCGGGCAGCACGAAATCTACGGCACGGTGCACGCCATCGACGGCACCACCATCGTCGTGCAAAAGCGCGACGGCACGCTCGTCACCGTCGATACAAAATCGGCCGCCAGGAATCACGACCTGGCGCCGTTGTCCGTCGGCCACGGCGCACTTGCGCGGGGGACTTACGATGCGGCAGGTGGGCTGATCGCGTCCGTTGTGCTGCATGCCAAAGACCGCACGACCGCATGGCCGCCGGACCGGTGAGCACGCGCATTCGCGTCTTCGGTACCGCATGGACGGCAGCTTCAACGCGGCCATCCACGGTATCGTGAGACCATTTCTTGAATTGAGTTGACGCAGTCCACCCCTTCCCCCTTGTGGGGAAGGAGCGCGCACAACGTGCGCGCCGGGATGGAGGGACGCGCGCGTCCGCGCATCGGCTGGGGGAGGGAATGAGTCCGTCGATTCCGAAACGCTCCAAGCAATGCCGGAACCTGGAACTTGCGGAGGCTTCGTCAGCCGTCGCCCTGCTCCGGCGCCGCGATGTCGTCGACGAAACGGCGCAGCAGGCGCACGAGGGTCTCGAAATCTTTCTCGCTCCATTTGGCGAGGACCGGTGCGGCAAGCCTGTGGCGGGCGGCGGACAGCGCGTCCGTCATCCGGCGCCCCGCCCGCGTGATCACCGCCTCATGCACCCTTGCATCGGACTTGCCCGGCTGTCTTTCGACCAGGCCGAGCTCGACAAGCCTCGCGATCTGACGGCTGACCGTTGTGTGATCCCGGCCGGCCCGTTCGGCCAGTCCGACCACGCCCATCGGGCCGAAGCGCTCGATGCCGACCAGAAGCGGAAAGAGCGCGCGCTCGAGCGACAAGCCTGCTTCTTTCAGCAGGACGTCATCATTCTGAGGCCGGTTCATCAGGGCGACGAGGTCGACGATGGTCGCATGTAGCTGATGCAACTGGGCTTTGGGCCGTTTGGTGCGCGTGTTTGCGCGGCTCTGCCTGTCATCGGTCATTGTAATTCCGTGTATTTTGCACACATTTTCCTTGACTCCGGCCACGCCGCTATTTATGTGCATAATACACATAAAAGGTTCGGGCAATGGCAAAGACGATCACCACCGATATTCTCATCTGCGGCGCTGGCGCTGCCGGCCTGACCCTGGCGATCGATCTCGCGCGCCGCGGCGTCGCGTTCCGGCTCATCGACAAGAGTCCCGCCCCTTTCGCCGGCTCGCGCGGCAAGGGGATCCAGCCGCGCAGCCAGGAAGTGTTCGAGGATCTCGGACTCGTCGACCGGCTTTTCGCCACGGGCGGGAAATATCCGCCGCAGCGCGTCCACAAGCCGGACGGCACGTTCGAAGATGAGAATGGTTTCGAAGCAACCGCACCAACTCCGGCCGAGCCATACCAGGCGCCGTTAATGGTGCCGCAATTCCTGACTGAAGCGGTGTTGCGCGAGCGGCTGGCCGAGCTCGGTCATCGCCCGGAATTCGGCAATGAACTCGTGGCGTTCACACAAGACAAGCACGGCGTCACGGCGAAAGTGGTCGGCGCCAAAGGCAAGCAAACAATCCATGCGAGCTATCTCGTCGGCGCGGACGGCGGCCGCAGCTTCGTGCGGCATGCGCTCGGGATCGATTTCCCGGGCAAGACCCTCGGCGTGCGCGCGATCGTTGCCGACATGTTTGTCGACGGCGTGAGCTGCGATGCCTGGCACCGCTGGAGCGAAGGAGCGTCCGGCCAGATTTCATTGTGCCCTCTCGCCGGCACGGACATGATGCAGTTGCAGGGTCCCGTTCCTGCCGAAGGCGATATCGATGTGTCGGCGCAAGGGTTGAACGCGCTGTTGGCCGAGCGCACGGGCCGCAAGGATATCGTTGTGCGCTCCGTGTCTTGGGCGTCCGTCTACACGATGAATGCGCGCCTTGCGGAGCGTTATCGCGTGGGCCGCGCGTTCCTGATCGGCGATGCGGCCCATATCCATCCGCCCACGGGCGGACAAGGCCTCAATACCAGCGTGCAGGACGCGTACAATCTCGGCTGGAAGATTGCGGCGGTGTTGCAAGGCGCGCCGGAATCGCTGCTTGCCACGTATGAAGAAGAACGCCGCCCGGTCGCGGCTGAGATGCTGGGCCTCGCCACCGGATTGCTCGAAGCGGCGAAGCAGGGCTCGATGCGACGCGGACGCGAAGTACACCAGCTCGACATCGGCTATCCGCAATCGTCGTTGCGGTTCGAAGCCCCGCAACGCAGCGGCGGCGTTCTTGCCGGCGACCGCGCACCGGATGCGCCGGTCCGCGGCGCGGCGGGCTTGCCAACGCGGTTGTTCGAATTGTTTCAGGGGCCGCATTGGACACTGTTGGGATACGGCGTAGATCGCCTTGCAGGCGTCGCGCCGCGCGCCGGACTCCACATCCATGCCGTCGGCCCCCGCGGCGACATCACCGATGAGGAAGGCCACTTCCGCGCGGCTTATGGCGTTTCAACCGGCGACTGGGTTCTTGTCCGTCCGGACGGTTACGTGGGCGGGATTGTTTCGTCGGCCAATGTGCCGGCGCTGGAAACCTATCTCGAAAATGTCGGGCTCACGCGCGAGAATGCGTCGTCCGTTCGGCGCGGCTGGTTTGGTTCTCGGAGAGCTCAATAACGAAGGCGAACAATTTGCTGTGCGAGTTCACGAGGGGCCCTAGTCATTGGCGCCTGGCAATTGAATTTTGCATCGATAGCCGTCGGAAATTCACAGTGCCCCCAGGTTGGTCTGGACGGATCGCGGGCATCTCCTCTATGCACTCGAAGATGGTGCAGAAAAAGACAGCGCGCAGACAGGCCGCCCCGGTCGTGGCATCGGGAAGCGGCGCTTTGTCCCTACTTGATGGAATGCTTCGGTACGAAGAGACCAAGATTCGCGAACTGACTCGCGATGAACAGCTTTTCACCGAGGGCCAGCCGACTGTCGCGATTTACGTGGTCGAGCGCGGCTCCGTGCAACTGCGCCGCCAAACCATCGATGGGCGAACTGTGGTGGTTTATACGGCGAAAGCCGGAGAATTGCTCGCCGAAGCCGCGCTGTTCGCCCCTCGCTATCATTGCAGCGCCGTGGCGACGGTTCCCTCCATGGTGCGCCGCTACCCGAAAGCCGCTGTCCTCTCTGCCTTGCGTCGCGATCCGAAGAAAATGGAATCGATCCTCGCGAGCTTTGCGCGCCAAATTCACGCATTAAGATTCCAGCTGGAGATTCGCAATACGCGTTCGGCCGAAGCGCGGCTTCTGCAATATTTGGAGCTTCGCGCCGATCCGGCCAGTAAACGCATCAAGCTCAACGGACCACTTCAAGATATTGCGATCGAGGTCGGGCTGACACGCGAGGCGCTCTACCGTGCCGTCGCCGCGCTTGTAGCGCGAGGCGCAGTTCGCCGGGGGCCAGGAATGCTGGAACTTCGATAATCGTATGATTGCAATCATATTCTTGCGACCCTTCCTGCCATAGACAAGGACCGGCAACAGGGAGAACGCCGATGTCCAAACGTTTATTAGCCTACGTTTGCGGGTTTCTGTTCATCGGGTTGGTCGCAGCACAAGCAACACCGATATTTTCTTCCAAGGAACGCACGGAGGGCCTGCTCGAAGGAAAAGGCATGGGACTTGCCATGCCCGCAGAAAACAACGGCTATCCCGGCCCGCGTCATGTGCTCGATGCGGCCGATCAGCTGCATCTGACACCCGACCAGAAGGCAAAAACAGAAGCCCTGGTCGCGGCGATGAAGGACGAGGCCATCCCGGCGGCCAAACGACTGGTTGCCGACGAAGCCGCGCTCGACAACCTCTTCATCACGCATATTGCTGATCTCGCCAGCATCCAGGCCGCTTCGCAGAGGGCCGCGCAAAGCGAATCCGCGCTTCGCGTCATCCATCTGAAATACCATCTTGCGATGGTGTCGATTCTGAGTGCTGACCAAATTGCGGCCTATACTGCGCTCGGCAGTCATCCGGAAAAGGGTTTTGCCCAGCCGGGCACGTCCCAGGGGATGGCTAACATGCCGGGAATGACTCACTGAAGAGTTCCCGCGCGTGATCATACATTTGCGCCTTGCATTCGCAGCGATGGCCGCCTCACTGCTCGCGGCGGCCCCTGCGACACGCGCCGACGCTGAAGACATGCAGGACATGCCCGGCATGGACATGGGCGGCCCCATGAAAGGCGAGACTGGCAATTACAGCATGATGCGAGACGCCTCGGGAACGTCATGGCAGCCCGATTCCACCCCGATGGAAGGCATGCAAGACGATCTGTGGGGCTGGTCGACGATGCTGCACGGTTACATCGACGAAGTTGCCGATCATCAAGGCGGACCACGCGGAAGCAGCAAGACCTTCAGCGAAAGCATGCTGATGGCAATGGCACAAAAGGACTTTGGCCCCGGAACGCTCACTTTGCGATCCATGTTTTCGTTTGATCCATTCATGGGGAAAAGCGGATATCCGCTGCTGCTGCAAACCGGCGAGACCGCCAATGGCGTGGCGCCCCTGATTGACCGGCAGCATCCGCACAATTTTTTCATGGAGCTTGCAGGCATTTACAGCGTGCCGATTCAGGGCGATCTGTCAGCGTTCGGTTATTTCGGCTATCCGGGCGAGCCGGCGCTTGGGCCGCCCGCTTTCATGCACCGTTTCTCGGGAATGGATGACCCAGCTGCGCCCATCAGCCATCACTGGCTCGATTCTACGCACGTCACTTTCGGCGTCCTGACGGCAGGACTCGTCGAGGGTCCCTGGAAACTGGATGCTTCGTTGTTCAACGGACGCGAGCCGGATCAGTTCCGCTGGCAATTCGAGCCGCTCACGCTCGATTCCGCGTCCGCCCGGCTCAGTTGGAATCCGGCACCGAATTGGGCATTGCAGGTGAGCTATGGCTTTCTGAAAGGCCCCGAGCAATTGGAGCCCAACGTCGACCAGCATCGCACGACCGCTTCGGCGAGCTACAATCTGCCGATCAGCGGGGGCAATTGGCAGACGACCATCGCATGGGGCCGCGACGCCAGCCAACCGGGCCACACACTCGACGCATACCTCCTCGAGTCGGCGGTCTCGTGGCGCCAACACACGTTTTTCATGCGTGCCGAAAACGTTCGGAAGGACGAGCTGTTTCAACCGCCCAGCCCGCTGGCGGACGACATATTCCGCGTGGGGTGGGTGTCACTCGGTTATATCTATGACATTCGTATTGTAGAGCACCTGGCACTTGGCTTCGGCGCAATGGGAACCGTCGACGCGTTGCCGTCAGCGATTGACCAGTTTTATGGCAGCGGTTCAATATCTTACATGCTGTTCACGCGGCTAAAGATCACGTAAACCGCCATGCTCGAAACGTTCCCGGACTCTTGGTTTTGATGACTTGCTCGTTGTTCTAAATCAGAGTGGTCGGCGGCGCGCTTAATCGATTCATGGCTTACCGCAGAGTGATGTCCATGCTGAAGGATTGCTTTCTCGCCATATTGCTGATTGGTATTTCAACGTCCGATGGTGCAATGGCCGGGTCTAAGTGCCGCCTCTCTGCCAGTGAAAAAATGCAGAACGCGCGCCTGACTTTCGATGATTTCGACCAGAAAGGAACGACAAGCACGACCTGGCGGCAGTTGGACAGTCGCGGTTGTCATGCGGTCGCCGCAGAAGCCGCCGAGGACTATTTGATAAATGGCCCTGTTCTCACCGCGTCCCACAAAGAAGATGTCCTTTTTCACGAGGCGCAATCGCTGGCGCTTGCTGACAAAAACTCCCAGGCCGCCCAACTGGTCGCTGCCGCGATCCCCGCGGACCGAGTCAACCACGGCGATCTTGACTGGACTACATATCTGGTCGGAACGTGGGCGTTCCTGGTGAATGATAAGGTCCTGCTCGATGCTTCGGCAAACAAGATGAGCGTCGAATCTGGCCCAGAAAACGCAATTGACGCGGCTGTGCTGCGAGGATTGGCGAGGTGCTTCAACCGCCCATACAGGATCGCTTATGGCAGCTGTCGCCCGAAACAAGTCAATCCTACCAAATCCTCCCCAACGCATCGATGAAGTTAAGGCCTGAAATCTTCTCCGCCGCGCACCACTTGCAGCCTCGCTTCAGTGAACCATCGGCGATCACTTCGGAGCGGCGCGTCGTGGTGACGCCGATGACATGGGTCGGGCGGTCGTCCTCGGGCGCGGCCATCCTGCCAAGCTAGCCTCGTTGGTTCTGCATGTGCGTATCTGCCTGTTGTGCTATCGCTCGATCATGGCTCGGACTTTGGCGCCGAGGTCGTCGAGGGCGAAGGGTTTTGTCAGCATGTCCATGTCGGGGTCGAGAAAGTCGCCGCGGAACGTGGCGTTCTCGGCGTATCCGGTTACGAACAGCACCTTCAGGCCGGGACGCGAGGCGCGGGCGATTTCCGCCAGCTTCCGCCCGTTGACGTGCGGCAACATCACGTCAGACACCATGAGGTCGATCCGACGGTCCGATTGCAAAATGGGGATCGCCGGACGGGCGTCCGAGGCCAAGAGAACATTGTAGCCCAATTCCTCCAGGACATCGGCGAGTATCAACCGCACCGTCGCATCGTCTTCCACGACGAGGATCGTTTCTCCTTGTCCCCGGGGCGTCCGCTCCGCGCGCTTGTCCAGGACAACTGCGTCCTGCAGGGCGCGGGGCAGGTAAAGCTTCACTGTCGTACCCAGGCCGACTTCGCTGGAGATGCGAAGATGGCCGCGGCTCTGCCTGGCAAAGCCGTAAACCATTGAAAGCCCCAGACCCGTACCCTGCCCGACCGGCTTGGTCGTGAAGAACGGATCGATTGCCCGCGCCACGACGTCGGCCGGCATACCCGCGCCCGTATCCGACACGCCAATCACTACGAAGTCGCCGGGATCCACATCGTCTTGCTGCGAGGCATAGGGTGCATCGAGATGGACGTTTGTGGTCTCGATTGTCAGACGGCCGCCGTCCCTCATTGCATCGCGCGCATTGATCGCGAGATTCAGCACGGCACTTTCCAGCTGATTGGCATCGGTGAAAGCGGTCCAGAGGTCTGGGGCGAGCGAGCATTTCAGTTCAACGTGCTCGCCCAATGTCCGATGCAGAAGATCCTCCATGTTGGCGACGAGGCGGTTGATATCGTTCGGCCTGGTGTCAAGCGACTGCCGCCGTGCAAAGGCGAGCAGACGATGCGTCAGCGCTCCGGCCCGCTGAGCGGCGGCTGTCGCCGCATCCATAAAGCGCGGAATCTCGTCAAGCCGTTTTGCGGCCATGCGCCTGCGAACGATGTCAAGCGAACCGATGATACCGGTCAGGAGATTGTTGAAGTCATGAGCGATGCCGCCGGTTAGCTGGCCGATCGCTTCCATTTTCTGGGATTGACGCAAGGCCTCCTGAGCTGCCGTCAGTTCGTCTTCAGCCGCGCGCTCGGCTGTAACGTCCCGGCCCGTGCAATAAACATAGCCGTCTTCAGGAATACCGATCCACGAAATCCAGCGATAACTGCCGTCCTTGCAGCGATATCGATTGGTGAAGCGCAGTGCCGGTTGCCCAACCTGCGTTAGTTCGAAGCCGGCGCGCGTGTGTTCCAGGTCCTCGGGGTGCAGCAGCTCGAAAATCGACATGCTGACCACCTCTTCTTCGGTCCATCCCAGCACGCTTTCCCAGGCCGGGTTGGCCGTTTCGAAATAGCCTTTCGAATTTAGCGCCCCAAGCAGATCAGGACTCAGTTTCCACGTCAAACCCCGCGCTTGCGCCCGCTCGATCACCTGGCGTTCCAGATCCGCATTCAATTCGCGCAAACGGGCTTCGGAATTCCGAAGCGCCTCCACTGAAATATGTCGGTCGGTGATATCGGTCCCTTCGACAAAAATGGAGGTCACAGTGCCCGCTTCGTCCTTGATGGGCTGGTAGACGAAATCCAGATAGCGTGTCTCCGCAGGTCCACCCGCGGAACGCTGAAGGACGATCTCAACGTCTCTTCCGACAAACGCCTCCCCCGTTGCAAAAACGCGGTCCAGCAAATTAAAAAAGCCCTGTCCTTCGACTTCGGGAACCGCCTCCCGAACGGTCAAACCGATCACATCGCGATGCCCGATCAGTTGCTGGTAGGCAGGGTTCGTCAGCAGGAACCGATGTTCAGGTCCCTGAAGGAGCGCTGAGAAACTCGGCGACTGCGCGAACAACTCCCGGAGCCGGCGCACCTGTTCGCCGGCATCGAGTGACTCCCAAACCTGGTTCCCCGCATCCCCCATTAGTCCAACTTAGGCATAAAGTGACCCTTGGTCACCACATCTTCTCGAGCCACGGGCTGGGCCGAACGACGGTGGCAGTCGAGGCCTTCGTGGGCATTCGCAGAGCCTATCGTGCGGCCGGGTCCGGCCTTTGCCTGCGTCTTGCGATTACGTAGAATCGATCACGCCCCCCAGATCCGCCCGAGCACATCGATGAAGTTTGCGCCAAGTATCTTTTCCACGGCGTGCGACTTGTAACCGCGCTTCAGCAGCGCATCCGCGATCACTTCCGAGCGGCGCGTCGTGGTAAGGCCGATGATATAGGGCGGGCGGTCTTCCTCGGGCGCGGCCACGCCTATTCTCTGGCGATGGGCTTCGTCCTTATGAAATTCCGCCATCGCAGCGGGCGACGCATCGAACGGCTCCAATCCGCTGTCGCTGCCGATCCCCACATGATCTTCGCCGCACACGTTCAGCGCATGGACCATATGCGCGATGTAGTCATCGAGCGTCGGCTGCTTCGGGCTTGCGGCGAGATACGGCAGGTCGTAGATGCCGACCACCCCTCCCCTTTGCACGACCGCGCGCAACAACGCGTCGCTTTTGTTGCGCGGATGGGGATGGACGGCCGCGCAACCGGCATGCGTGATGATCGGCGATGTGGCCGACGCTTTGAGCACATCGAAAGACGTCGTCTCGTTCGAATGGCTGATGTCGATCGCGACGCCGTGGTTGTTCATCGCGGCCACCGCCTTGTGGCCGAGCGGCGTCAG
>Ga0302326_10034156_pt1 | contig 10086 bp, 9 predicted proteins | sample Palsa_T0_3_FD_202264 | JGI IMG/M metagenome (GOLD analysis project Ga0302326, IMG submission 202264) | Peat permafrost microbial communities from Stordalen Mire near Abisko, Sweden - Palsa_T0_3 | ecosystem: Environmental > Terrestrial > Soil > Palsa > Peat permafrost | place: Sweden: Abisko...
CGCTTCGAACTGATGGGAACCCCCGACGACGTGGATGCCGTCCGCGCCGGTCTCGCTGATTTCTGGAAGGACCAGACGTGTCACCAACCGTCACAGCTGCAGAGCCTGTAGCCGCCCCGCACGCCCTTCCCGGCGAGACGGACTACCACGCGCTCAACGCGATGCTCAACCTGTACGACAGCGACGGCAAGATCCAGTTCGAAAAGGACCGGGAAGCCGCGCATCAATACTTCCTGCAGCACGTCAACCAGAACACGGTGTTCTTCCACAATCAGGACGAGAAGATCGACTACCTGATCAAGGAGAACTACTACGAACGCGAGGTGCTCGACCAGTACTCGCGCAACTTCGTCAAGACTCTGCTGGATCGCGCGTATGCCAAAAAGTTCCGCTTCCCGACCTTCCTGGGCGCGTTCAAGTACTACACCTCATACACGTTGAAGACGTTCGACGGGAAGCGTTACCTGGAGCGGTTCGAGGACCGGGTCGTCATGGTGGCACTGACGCTGGCCTCCGGTGACACCACGCTGGCCGAGCACCTCGTCGACGAGATCATCGACGGCCGCTTCCAGCCGGCCACCCCGACGTTCCTCAACTCGGGCAAGAAGCAGCGCGGCGAGCCGGTGAGCTGCTTCCTGCTGCGCATCGAAGACAACATGGAGTCGATCGGGCGGTCCATCAACTCCGCTCTGCAGCTGTCCAAGCGCGGCGGGGGAGTTGCGTTGCTGCTGTCCAACATTCGTGAGCACGGCGCACCGATCAAGAACATCGAGAACCAGAGCTCGGGTGTCATCCCGATCATGAAGCTGCTCGAAGACTCGTTCTCCTACGCCAACCAGCTGGGTGCACGTCAGGGTGCCGGCGCGGTATACCTGCAGGCGCACCATCCCGACATCTACCGCTTCCTCGACACCAAGCGGGAGAACGCCGACGAGAAGATCCGGATCAAGACGCTGAGCCTGGGCGTGGTGATTCCGGACATCACCTTCGAGCTCGCCAAGAAGAACGAGGACATGTACCTGTTCTCGCCCTACGACGTCGAGCGCGTCTACGGCGTTCCGTTCGCCGATATCTCGGTCACCGAGAAGTATTACGAGATGGTCGACGACGCGCGGATCCGCAAGACCAAGATCAAGGCGCGCGAGTTCTTCCAGACGCTGGCCGAGCTGCAATTCGAGTCCGGCTACCCGTACATCATGTACGAGGACACCGTGAACCGGTCGAACCCGATCGAGGGCAAGATCACCCACAGCAACCTGTGCTCGGAGATCCTGCAGGTGTCGACGCCGTCGCTGTTCAATGAGGACCTGACGTACGCGAAAGTGGGCAAAGACATTTCGTGCAATCTCGGCTCGCTGAACATCGCCAAGGCGATGGACTCACCGGACTTCGCGCAAACCATCGAGGTGTCGGTCCGAGCGCTGACCGCGGTGAGCGACCAGACCCACATCTGGTCGGTGCCGTCGATCGAACAGGGCAACAACGACTCTCACGCCATCGGCCTCGGGCAGATGAACCTGCACGGGTACCTGGCCCGGGAGCGGATTCTCTACGGCTCCGAAGAGGGCATCGACTTCACCAACATCTACTTCTATACGGTGCTCTACCACGCCTTGCGGGCGAGCAATCGCATTGCGATCGAACGGGGTACGGCCTTCGGTGGCTTCGATCGCTCCAAGTACAAGTCGGGGGAGTTCTTCGACAAGTACACCCAGCAGGTGTGGGAGCCGGCCACCGAGCGGGTGCGTGAACTCTTCTCCAAAGCGGGCATTCGCATTCCCACCCAAGAGGATTGGGTCCGGTTGAAGGAGTCGGTGCAGCAGCACGGTATCTACAACCAGAACCTGCAGGCCGTCCCGCCGACCGGATCGATCTCCTACATCAACTACTCGACCAGCTCGATTCACCCGGTGCCGAGCAAGATCGAGATCCGCAAGGAAGGCAAGATCGGTCGCGTCTACTACCCGGCGCCGTACCTGACCAACGACAACCTGGAGTACTACCAGGACGCGTACGAGATCGGCTACGAGAAGATCATCGACACCTACGCGGCGGCCACCCAGCACGTCGACCAGGGGCTCTCGCTGACGTTGTTCTTCAAGGACACTGCGAGCACTCGCGACGTGAACAAGGCGCAGATATACGCCTGGCGAAAGGGCATCAAGACGCTGTACTACATCCGGCTGCGGCAGATGGCGCTGGAAGGAACCGAGGTCGAGGGCTGCGTCTCCTGCATGCTGTGACGGCCCGCTGGTTTTTCTCGAGTGGCCAGTCAATACACGCGACCCGCCGTTGCGCGTGCGATAACTGGCCGCTCGACGTTGGCGAACGACGGCGTCTCCTGGCCGCCAGTCTGCCCAGGTCAGCGGCTGCACCGAGGTAAGGTGCTTGACGTGGTCAGAATTCCCCGGCCTGCTCTGCCTCACCCCGGCCCAAAGCCCGCGGTCAAGGTCGACGCGCGCAGCGAACGCTGGCGCGAACACCGTAAGAAGGTGCGCGGCGAGATCGTCGAGGCGGCGTTTCGCGCGATCGACCGGTTGGGACCTGACCTCAGTGTCCGCGAGATCGCCGAAGAGGCCGGCACCGCCAAACCCAAGATCTACCGGCATTTCACCGACAAATCCGATCTGTTTCAGGCGATCGGGGTACGTCTGCGCGACATGTTGTGGGCGGCGGTCTTCCCGTCGATCGACTTCGCCACCAACTCGGCTCGCGAGATCATCCAGCGCAGCGTTGAGGAGTACGTCAACCTCGTCGACGAGCATCCCAACGTGCTGCGGTTCTTCATTCAGGGCCGCTTCCCCGAGCAGTCCGAGTCGACGATGCGAACGCTGAACGAAGGCCGCGAGATCACGCTGGCGATGGCGGAGATGTTCAACAACGAGCTGCGCGAGATGGAGCTCGATCCCGCCGCCATCGAACTCGCGGCATTCGCCGCGTTCGGTTCCGCCGCGTCGGCCACCGATTGGTGGCTGGGATCCGACCTCAACAGCCCGCGGCGCATGCCGCGGGACAAGTTCGTCGAGCACCTGACGACGATCATGATGGGTGTCATCGAAGGCACCGCCGAGCTGATCGGCATCAAGTTGGACCCTGATCAGCCCATTCACAACGCGATGCCGCACAACTCCGCCGCCAGCTGAGATTCGGCCGCGTTGGCATCGCTCAGGCGATGGAAGACATTTCCCCGATACCACGATGTCCACGTGCAGGGTCCGCGCGGCGAGGACCTGATGGACGGTGGAATCGGGAAGGCGTAGTGGCACATCGCGGCATCGCCGTGGCCGACATGCCCAACCTGTTGTTCCTGCTGGGGCCCAACACTGGATTAGGACACACGTCAGTGGTTTTCAATGATCGAGGCGCAGATCCACTACGTGACCGAGGCGATCGCGGCGGTCGACAAGGCCGGTGCGCAGGCATTGGCGCCCAGCGGGAGACCCGCGCGCTGAAACTCGCCGAATACAGGTTCTTCGGCGTGGGCAGCGGCTCTCCTGCGCAACTCCAAAAGATCAGCGGCTGAGCAGGCTCACGAAAGCCCTCGCGGCGGCGTCCACGCCGGCTTCATCATTGGTCGCCACCAGATCCAGCAGCAGCCCGCGGGTGACGGCCAGCCCGAGCCGTGCCATCGCACGGTCGTATGGCGCGTCGGCATTCGTCTCGACCTCGCCCAGCCAGTCGTCTACTGCGCCGGGAACCATCCGGGTGAAAGGCTTTTCGCCTTGGGCTGCGCGGGCATAGCACTCAAAGAACAGGCGTTCGACCCGGCGAAGTTCGGGGCGCCGAAGGTCGGCCCACATGGCGGCGAATCCATCGGCCGGATTCATCGGTAGATCGGGAACGAGCGCCATCTGGCGGCGTTCGGCCTCCTCGACGATCGCCACCAACAGATCTTCTCGAGACCCGAAGTAGTGCAACAGCATTCGGTGGCTTGTGCCGACGGCGGCGGCCAGCTCGCGCAGCGATCGATCGCCGACGCCGCCCGCGGCGAACTCCTCGAAGACCGCTTCGAGTAGCTCCCGCCGCCGCCCCAGGTCAGGAGTGCGAGCCACTGGTGTCGCTCAGGTCCTCAGCGCGGGTCTTGAGTCCCCGGGCCTCCTGTTCGAGGAAGCGCCTGGTCTTCTTGATCATCAGCCGCGCCACCAGGGCGCCGAGCACGCCACGTTGGTCGAGCTGCTGGCGGACCAGGGTGCGGCCGTCTGGCTGGGGGATGACCCAGTGGCGAGCGCTCACCCGCACACCGGGTGAGCGTTGTATCCAGGTCCAGGACGAGCCCGGGTCGATTTCGGTGACCTTCCATACCAGCCTCGACATGCCGGGTTGCTTGATGGCGAAACGTTTTCCGATGGCCAGACCGGCGCCATCCCTTGCCACCAGGGATGTCACCGACGCCGTCCACTCGGGCCATCGTTCGACGTCGCTGAAAACCTGCCACACCAGTTGTGCCGGCGCGGCGATTTCGATGCTGTCTTCGGTAATCATGTACCAAATGGTACAACCATGCTCGCGGTTCTGGCTACGGCCTTACGCGACGCGCGCGTTGAGCTGCTTGAGGGCCGCTTCGGCGCCGTTCCAGCCGGGGATGCCGGTGACTCCGGGACCCGGGTGGGTGCATTGACCACAGAGATACAGCCCGTCGACGGGCGTGGCGAACTTGTCGGCTCCCTCGACGACACGGCCGGTCCATAGCTGGTTCGGTTGCAGCAGGCCGTGCGAATAGTCGCCGGCGTGTGCGCTGAAGGTGCTGCCGAAGTAGCGGTTGGAGAAAACCACGCGGTTGGTGACCGAATCGGCGAACCCTGGTGCGAACGTGTCGAAGATGCGCACACAAGTGTCGGCGTATTGCTCTTTCCAGCTACGGTTTTCGTCGGCGTCCAGCCCGGTCGGAAAGTACGGGGTGAAGATCGTCGCGCTGTGCTTACCTTCGGGCGCCAGCGACGAGTCGACCATGCTGGGGATGTACAGATAGGTGGGAGGGGCGTCGGGAAGTTGGCCCTTGCGGTACTGCTCCCATGCGTCGCTGACGTATTCCGGCGAGGGCGCATAAGCGACGGTGGGACACCATTGCCCATTGTCCTGCATGAAGGGCTGCAGCCGCTCGATCCATTGCGGGGCTTGATCAATCGTCAGGTGGGCCTGGATGTAACCGAGGTTGAAGTTGATTTCCTTGATCTTGCGGATGTAGTCCGGCGGAAAATACTGCGCGCCGGCCAGATTGACGAACGTGGTGTACGGATCGAGCGACGAGAGCACGACGTCGGCCGAAATCGTTGTGCCGTCGCGCAGTTCGACCCCGGTGGCGCGTCCGTCGTTGACCAGGATGTGCTTGACATGCTGCTTCATCTGGACTTCTGCGCCCAACGATTCGGCGCGCCGGCACAACGCCGTGCTCAGCGAGCCAATCCCGCCACGCGGCATGATGTATTCGACGTTGCCACCACCGATCAGATAGTGGTAGAGCGTCGACGCATGCGACCCCGGAGTCCAAGGGCCGCCATCGAAAGCGTCGATGGACATCGCCGCCAATGAGCCCTGGATGCAGCGCCCTTGGTCGGGCGCCAAGAAACGGCGGACCGTGTCCATCGTGCTGCCGTACCACATCTGGGCGAAGTCGTGGCGATCCTCAGCCGTGGGCTGGGCGGCGATCACCTCGATGATGTCCAGCGGTGGCCCGAACGCCGAGTCGACGAAATACGGCGCGAATCGGCCGATGTGGGCGAACAATCCGCCCAGCCCCGTAGCGACGTCCGCGCCGTGATCCTCCAGCAGGTGACGACCCATACGTTCGAGGTCGTTGTACATCACGAACGGGGTGTCCTCGGCGTGGCCGAATGTGCACGTCGACGTCCACTGGTTCATCAGCTCGAAGCCCCACTTGGTCAGCTCCAGGCGGTCGGTCATCTCCTGGCGCCAGATCAACACCGCCCAGGCGCCGACGCTGTGTTTGTACCCATCGAAGAGTTCCCGGGTCGCGGCCATCCCGCCCAGGAAATGCGCCCGTTCCAGGACAAGCACCTTGGCGCCCTGCTTGGCCAGCACGTTGGCGGCAACCAGACCGTTATGACCTGCCCCGATGACGATTGCGTCGTAATCCGACATGCTGGCGCCCTTCTTCAATCCGCTGCAATAGGTCGCTGGACAGTACAATGTCACAACTGACATTTTGGCGTCAAGACTGACATTTGGTGGGCGGCACAGCGGTGAAATCGGCAATCCCGACCCGTAGCGAACGCACGCGTCAGGGCCTGCTGCAGGCGGCCATGCGGCGCTTTGTCGCCGACGGTGTGCACCAAACCAGCGTCGCCGACATCGCCGCCGACGTCGGGGTCACCGAGCGAACGTTCTACCGGCACTTCCCGTCCAAGCACGCGGTGATCTTCGCCGACTACGACATCGGCTTCGAGTGGTTCGCCCGTGCGTTGGCGCTACGCGCGCATGGGGAACCGATCACGGTGTCGGTGCGAAAGGCTGTCGACGCCTTCCCATTCGACTTCGCCATGGTCCGTGAGGCCGCCACGATCCGTTCGCGCGATCTGGACCAAGACATCATCACAAGTCATATTCGGCGGCTTCGAGATCAGCTCGCCGACGAGATCCAGCGCTTCATCCATCAGCGATCCACGCCGACTGCAGACGGAGCCATGATCGCCGACATCGCCGCGCACAGCTTAGCCACCGCAGTGTTCGCCGCCCTGGAAGCCTGGATGAAATCCAGCGACCATGACATTGATGAACTGAGCCGGCTCACCGACGTTGCGCTGAGCACCCTCGAAGACGGCCTCACTCACACGCTGCGACACACTGGCCTGGATTAGCGCTGCGGCCCGCCCCATCGCGACACGCAAACACAACTTCTGGTGTTACTGCGGCTTGTCGCCCCCCAGAGGTAGTGTTTGTGGCCTAGGCATGCTCGACCATTCGTCCTGGTGAAGTGGGGTTCTGGTGACCGAAAATATGAAGCTGATCGACCGGGTCTCCGCGATCAACTGGAACCGTCTGCAAGACGACAAGGACGCAGAGGTCTGGGAGCGGCTGACCGGAAACTTCTGGCTGCCCGAGAAGGTGCCGGTGTCTAACGACATCCCGTCGTGGGGCACGCTGACGCCCACTGAGAAACAGCTGACGATGCGGGTGTTCACCGGCCTGACGTTGCTGGACACCATCCAGGGCACAGTCGGCGCGGTCAGCCTGATCCCCGACGCGCTGACGCCGCACGAGGAAGCCGTCTACACCAACATCGCCTTCATGGAGTCGGTGCACGCCAAGAGCTACAGCTCGATCTTCTCCACGCTGTGTTCGACCGTCGAGATCGACGAAGCTTTCCGCTGGTCGGAGGAGAATCCGAACCTGCAGCGCAAGGCCGAGATCGTGATGCAGTACTACCGTGGCGACGACCCGCTCAAGCGCAAGGTCGCTTCAACGCTGCTGGAGAGCTTCCTGTTCTACTCCGGGTTCTACTTGCCGATGTACTGGTCGAGCCGGGCCAAGCTGACCAACACCGCCGACCTGATCCGGCTGATCATCCGCGACGAGGCCGTGCACGGCTACTACATCGGCTACAAGTTCCAGCGCGGGCTGGCGCTCGAGGACGCGGCCAAGCAGGCCGAACTCAAGGACTACACCTACGAGCTGCTCTTCGAGCTCTACGACAACGAGGTGGAGTACACCCAGGATCTCTACGACGAGGTCGGGCTGACCGAGGACGTCAAGAAGTTCCTGCGTTACAACGCCAACAAGGCACTGATGAACCTCGGCTATGAGGCGCTGTTCCCGCGCGACGAGACCGACGTCAACCCGGCGATCCTGTCGGCGTTGTCGCCGAACGCCGACGAGAACCACGACTTCTTCTCCGGGTCGGGCTCGTCGTACGTGATCGGCAAGGCCGTCGTCACAGAAGATGAGGACTGGGACTTCTAGACCGCCGCTATGCGATGCGTCTCCGGCTGATACTGCAACCCGCGTGGGTCCGATTTGCGGTGTGGGCGTTGACTTTCGCCGTTTGGTGGGGTCTGTTCACCAGCCTGCAATCCAGCTACGAGTTCGAATCTGCCGTCCTGTCAGCCATCGTCTTCGGCGCTGCGGTCGGCGGATATTTCACCATGACGACCCAAGGCTTGCACCGAGCGGCTCACGACGCGGTGTCCGGGCTGGACCCATCGGGACGTTCCGACGCGATCAAAGCGGTCTTGCGGGGCGTCGCGCCTGCTGATCCCGACGTGCGGGCGTCGGCGATGCGGCTCGGGAGGGTCTACCTGCGCAACAAGTCGGCCGACCAGCTCAAGCGCACGCAGCTCTGGTCCTGGATGGCTGTGGTGATCCTGATCGTCGCGATCGTCGCTGGGGCGGTGGCGTTCAGCACCGACAGGCTGTCCTTCGTGGTGCTTGGGGTGCTGGCGGCGGTCCTGCTGCCGGTCTCGTTGCTGCACTCGCGGCGGATTCAACGAAATGTCGCGCACCTGGCTGAGGGGGCGGTGTGATCACTGTTGCCGCTGTTGCCGCTGTTGCTCGTTGCGGGTGAATTGCCTGTGCGCTGGACACCACCGGCACATAGCCGTCCAGAAATCGAGTAGCCGGTTACTCGAATCGACCCGATCGGCCTGCGAAACACTGAAACGCCAGGATCGCAGCGGGAAGGACAGACGATGGCCCGATTTCGTGTGGGCATACAGAACATCACTGTCGTCTCCCGCCCGACGGCCGAGAGTTTGACACGGGCCGAGTACCTGACTGCGCTTGCCAACCGCGCGGACTCGTTTTGGGTCGTTGACCACCTCAACGGGTTGTTCCCGCGTTCGTTGTGGAAGCAAAAGTATTGCGGTGCAACCAAGCTTATGCCAACCCTCGATGCGTACATGGAGCCGTGGACCATGCTCGGGCACCTCGCCGCGCGCAATCGAGTGGGTCGCATGTCCCTCGGTGTGGGTGTGACCGACACCGGTCGACGCAATCCGGCCGTCACCGCCCAGGCCGCGGCGACGCTAAACCTATTCACCCGCGGCCGGGCGATCCTGGGCATCGGCGCGGGCGAACGCGAAGGCAATGAGCCCTACGGGGTTGATTGGTCCAAACAGGTTGCGCGGTTTGAGGAGGCGATGGCCACCATCCGCGCGCTGTGGGGTTCGGGAGGCCGACTCGTCAACCGCGACTCACCCTAATTTCCCGCTGCGCAATGCACTATTTGATCTGCCGCCCTATCGCGGTAAGTGGCCCGAGATCTGGATCGGAGCCCACGGCCCGCGCATGCTGCGTGCCGCGGGCCGCTATGCCGATGGCTATTTTCCGGGCTTCCCGCACCGGCCCCAGGACTACGCGCAACGGCTGGAAGTCGTTCGGGCCGCCGCCTCCGACGCCGGGCGCGATCCGCTGTCCATCATTCCCGGTGTGTTCTTGGCGGTGGTCACCGGTCGAAGCCGTGACGACGTCGATGAGGCGCTCGACTCCGAAATCATCAAGTTCTGGGGGCTGTCGGCTTCCGATGAAGATTTCCGACGTCATGGTGCTCAGCACCCGTTGGGGGCCGGGTTCTCGGGGGCGCAGGATCTGCTGCCGTTCAACATGGACGAGCAAACGGCCTTGTCCCATGTGGCTCAGGTGCCGCCGGCACTGCTGCGGGAGACAACGCTAAATGGAACGCCCGAAGAGGTCATCGAGCACGCCGCGCAGTGGCGCGACTGCGGAGTCCGGTACATGGTGTTGATCAACGCGGGCCCTTTACAGCGGAGCCTGCGTAAGGGGCTGCTGTCGGTGCAACCGTTCTGCAAAATCATCCGCGGGCTGAAGAAGCTCTAGCTGCGTCCCATCCCCCAGAACGTTCTTCCGCCGGTCGATGCCACCACCGGCTCAGGGCTTTCACCATGACCGCTCCGACACCGTTCTCCGCCGTCGTGACGTCGACGGTCTCGTCGTTGCAATTCAATCGCTGATGGCAAACACGCAAATCCTGTGTTCGCCACGGTGTTTCCTATTCGTCGTGATGCCTCGGATCACGACCCCGAAGGGAGCAAAAGCTGGCAACATGATCGGTAGCGTCATTGCTTGCTGACTGGCCTGTCGAAGGTATTGCGACCCCGAGTTCTCGGCGACGTC
>Ga0302326_10034158_pt1 | contig 10086 bp, 6 predicted proteins | sample Palsa_T0_3_FD_202264 | JGI IMG/M metagenome (GOLD analysis project Ga0302326, IMG submission 202264) | Peat permafrost microbial communities from Stordalen Mire near Abisko, Sweden - Palsa_T0_3 | ecosystem: Environmental > Terrestrial > Soil > Palsa > Peat permafrost | place: Sweden: Abisko...
ATCCGGCACGAAAAGCTCCTGCCGACACGAAGCCCGCAGCAAAAAATCTTTCCGCAAAAACGCCAGGCGGCGCACCGAGTGTCCTGGAATCCTACGCAAAATTGCCGCTGGCCTTCGAGCGGAACATGGGCCAAAGCGACGCCCAGGTGAAGTACATCAGCCGCGGAAACGGCTACGAGGTTTTTCTGACGCCGAAGGAGGCGGTGCTGGCCCTCTGGCAACTGCCGCATCAGAACGGCTCTTCCGCACTGATTCGGCCCTCCGACAATCCCAAGGCCTCGGTTCTTCGCTTGCGGTTCGCGGGCGCGAATCCGTCGTCCGCTGTTGAAGGAATGTCCCAGCTCGATCGGAAGGTGAATTACTTTATAGGGAACGACCCCAAGAATTGGATTGGCGGGGTGCCCTCCTACGAGCGGGTCGAGTACAAGGGCATTTACCCGGGAGTCGACCTGGCTTTTTACGGTCGGGAGCGGCGCCTCGCGTACGACTTTGTAGTTTCGCCGGGAGCCGACCTGAAGGCGATCTCCTTGCAACTGGTGGGCAGCCAAAAAACTCACATCGATAGCCTGGGAAACCTGGTCGTGAACATCCCGGCGGGTGAAGTGAGCTTCCAGAAGCCTGTGATCTATCAAACGGGAGCCAACGGCGAGCGGCAGGAAATTGCCGGAGGCTACCAGATCGGGAAGGATGGGCGGGTGGAATTCGCGGTGGCCGAGTATGACCATTCGCGAACGCTGGTGATCGATCCGGTGCTGGATTATTCGACGTATCTTGGAGGAAGCGCGGCAGGAGACTCAGCGCTTGGCGTTGCAGTAGACGGGTCGGGAAACGCTTTTGTCACCGGCGAAACCTTCGACGCCTCATTTCCCCTCACAGGGAGTCCGGCAACAACTGTTGGCCTCGGTATTCCTGACGCCGGGATTGCGACCAACGGCGGGGCGTTTGTCTCTGAAATCGATCCGACCGGCACCAAAGAACTGTATTTCAGCTACTTGAGCGGCGACGGAGGGGAAGTCGCATATTCGGTGGCAGTCGACCCCGTAGCGAACACGACTTGCATGAACGGCGTCAGTTCCGGGTATTGCGTGTACATTACGGGACAGACGTTCTCGGACACTTTTCCGGTTACATCGGTAGTGACGCCTTACAACGCAACCCCGCCCACAGGCGGAGCCCCTACCGCTGGAAACGCGTTTATCTCCAAGCTCAATCCTTACGTAAGCGGATCGACTTCGCTTTTATACTCCAGCTACCTGGCGAGCACGAATTTCTCGGACGTGGGCCATGGGATCGCGGTCGACTCCAGCCAGGATGCGTATATCACCGGATTCGCGGCTTCCACGCCCGGCGCGGTGCCCAACTTTCCGATATTGAACGGCGCCCAGCCGACTCTCCCTAACGCAGCCGGCAATGCATTCCTTACAGTGCTGAATACCACGGCATCTTCCGGCGCCCTTCTCTATTCGACCTACCTCGGGGGTAACGACGCGCAGGCCAACCTGGTGAGTTCTGGGGACATCGGGTGGGCGGTGGCGGTGGACGCGAGCAAGATTGCGTATATTGTAGGAACCACGGGCTCGACCAACTTCCCGAACATGGGTTCCACCGGGACGTTCCCCAATATCAAGGGCTGGCTCACGACTGCTCCGAATGGCAATGCCACGGCGTTTGTCGCCGCCATCAACACCACCTTGAGCGGGGTAAACTCGCTGGTATATGCGACGTACGTGGGCGGCGCAACATCGGAGCTTGGGAATGCGATCGCGCTGGCCGGAAGCGGCGTCGTGTATATAACGGGTCAGACGACCTCGACCACGGGATTCCCCACTACGCAATCCGGAGCGTCCGGGCAGTTTCCGTCGGTCGCGAACTCAGCCGGGGTTGCGTTCATCACCGCACTGAATACGACGGTAAACGGCGCTCCCACCTATTCCGCTCTGCTGGGCGGGAATAGCGGAGACCAGGGGAATGGCATCGCGATCGATAGCCTGGGGAACGTGATCGTTAGCGGGCAGACCCAATCATCTAATTTCCCGACCACCCCGGGGGCTTTCAAGACGGCGTTGTCCGGCGCCGGGCAGGGCGATGCTTTCATCACCAAGGTGAACCCTTCCGTTAGCGGCACCGCCAGCCTGCTCTATTCCTCTTATTTTGGAGGAGGCGGAGTAACGGTTTCATCCATCAATTATCCGGATCAAGGCCTAGCTCTCGCTCTGGATTCGCTGGGCAATGCGTTTATGGCCGGCAAAACCTATTCTTCCAATGATTTCCCGGTCAGCACGGGAGCATTTCAGGCCACGCTGCCTGGAGGAGACTTATCGGCGGGCTTCGTAGCGAAGTTAACGATGCTACCGGTGCTGGCGTTCGGTTCGCCTTGTGCGTTCAACCTGGCCGTGACGCCTGCTACGTCCTGCGCGCAGGCCTTCGGCAATCAACTCTTCCACGTGGCAAGCGCGGTCCAGACTTTCACGCTGACCAACAACACCGGCTCTGCAATCACACTGACGATCCCATTGCCGGCGATTACCGGCACCAACGCGGCCGATTTCGCAGCCGCAGCGGCGGTTTCGGGAGGTACTCCTGCCTGCACCACGTCACTGGCGGCGGGGTCTTCCTGCGCGATTGGCGTCACGTTTACGCCGTCCACTTCGGGAACGCTGGAAACGGCGAGCTTGCCGGTCACTTATACGTATAACAACGGCACGAGCACGCCAGCAGCCTGAACCCAGACGGTGGCCCTTAGCGGCACCGGGACGTCGCCGACGGTGGTGCTGAGTCCGACAACCACTCTGAACTTTGCGACTTCGCAGCCGGTGGGCACGACGAGCGGCGCGCAGAGCGTAACGGTAACGAACAACGGAACGGGCAACCTGACGTTTACGTCCGCGCCCTCGACAGGCAGCACGGAATTCGTCGTCGCCAGCGGGACCACCTGCACCACGAGCAGTCCCGTGGCGCCCAGTGGCAGCTGCATAATCAACATCACGTTCACGCCCAGCGCTTCGGGCGCGCGGTCGGCAACGCTGACGATCGCAAACAACGCCACGGGCAGCCCGCAGACGATCGGCCTTACGGGCACGGGCGTGGCCACCGCACCGGTGGCTACCGTAGCTCCCTCGGCTCTCGTGTTCACGAGCCAGACCGTCAACACGACGAGCGCTGCGCAAGCGGTGACCGTCAAGAACACGGGCAATGCCAACCTGAACATCACGGCGGCGGCAGCGATTTCCGGAACCAACGCGGCCGACTTCGCCATAGCTGCCGGAACCACCTGCACGAACGGAGCGGCGGTAGCGCCGAACGCAACGTGCGTAATCAACATCACGTTTACGCCCAGCGCAGCGGGTGCGCGGTCGGCAACCCTATCGATTACAGATAACGCGGCGGGCAGTCCGCAGACGCTCGGCATCACAGGTACGGCCGTTGCCGCGGCACCGGTGGCCAGCGTAGCTCCCTCGACAGTCGCCGCCGGCGGTGAACTCGTCACCACGACGAGCACCGTGCAAGTGGTGACCGTCACGAATACGGGGAACGCCAGCCTGAACATCACGGCGGCGCCGTCGATTTCGGGGGCGAACGCGGCCGACTTTGCCGTGGCGGCCGGAACGACCTGCACGAGCGGGGCGACGGTAGCGGCGAACGCGTCGTGCGTCATCAACATCACGTTCACTCCTCCATCGGGATCGAGCGGCAGCCAGGCCGCAACGTTGACCATTGCGGACAATGCCGCGGGCAGCCCGCAGACGGTTCCCTTAACCGGAACCGAGTGGGACTTCACGCTCAGCGGGTTGCCCGTAACCGTTAATCCGGGCGCTTCTGGCGCGATTGCAGTCACGGTGACGGGGGTCGGAGGTTTTACGGGGGCCGTTACGCTGAGCTGCTCGGCGGCAATTCCAGGGGGAAGCTGCTCGGCGCCCTCGAGCGCAGTGACTGCTCCGGGGACCGGAAATGTAACGATTGTTACGAAGGGACTGCTGGTGCCCCCAACGTCTCACCGGAGGCCGCCGATCTCGATGCAGCAGATCGCGCTGGCGGCTTTCGCTCTGATGCTGTTGCTCACTCTTCCTGTGGCCCGGAGATTCCGGACGCGGCTGGGGCTGGCACGCGCAGCTGCACTGCTGATCGTGGCGGCGGGCTGCTCGAATGCACCTCCCACGGGAGCGGGCATCTATCCGGTGACGATCACGGGAACTTCGGGAGGTTTGAGCCACTCGATTACCGTAAATGTAACGGTCAACTAGCGCAGTCGACGCATTCGGAAAAAAGAGGCCGCACGCCTTCCCCGGGCGAGCGGCCTTTTTTCTTGGTGGCGGCATCCCATGTTTCCTGGGCGGTCCACGGTGGCTAAGTGCGAACCACTCGTGCGAGAATGCAGTGCCCGATTTTCTGGATCAGCAATTGCGTCGATCCTGATCTGACGCGAGTTCCGCTTGCCAATGGAAGAGGGAAGATCTCCCCTGGAGGACGTTGTAGATGAGGCAGCTATGCGCGCTTTGCGGTTTGGTATGGATCTTTATGATTCCGGCATTCGCTCAGGCCACACAGGATACGCCCGCACAGGCTTCGCCCGCGCAGACCCCGGCGACCGAGGCAACGCCGCCGCAACCCCTGCCGCCGCCTTACGTGGCGCCGTATGAGCTTTCCGGCGGCTACAACATCCGCATGTTCACGGAGTCGAGTGGCGTCCGGGTGGGGGTGAATGGAGGATACGGATCCATCCAATACAACATCATAAACCGCCTCGGCGCGGTCATGGAGGTTTCCGGAGGCGTGCGCGATCAGGGGCTGAACGGGAATCTGAGCATCTACAGCGTGATGGTGGGTCCGCAAATATATCCTTTCAAACATCGCCGGAAGCTGACGCCGTTTGCGCACGTGCTGTTCGGGGAAAACTTCTACCACAACAGCTATCCGGCGGTTGGCGGGTTTCCGCACACGGTCAGCACGGATTCGAAATTCGGGTGGGAGGCGGGCGGCGGATTCGATTGGGTGTACAAGAAGCACTGGGAAATACGCCTGATTCAAATCGATTATGCGCCGACGAAATTTTTTGGGGCTGGGACGAAAACGGGATACCGGGCGTCGATCGGCGTCGTGTATCGCTTCGGCGATAAGAAATAGCGCTTTAGCCCTTTCCGAAATAGGCTCTCCGCAATTCAACCGCTCGCGCGAGCGAAAATTGTCCTTGCGTATGTGGCGAGGGCATAGCAGATTACCCGCAGTATGCAACTTTCTCTCGAAGGCTCCGGTGAGCGATGGGCGCTGCTGAGCCTGTCTTCGGCCCTCTGCGCGATGCTTATTTTTCAAGCGAGCGAGAGCTGGATCGCCGACCGGCGGATGCGGTCGGGGAACCTGGCGTTAATAGAGCGCGGCGCGGAACTGCAGCCGGGAAATGGCGAAGCCTGGGACCGCGTGGGGCGATTCTGGCAGCTGGATTTCACGAATCCGGATTCGTCGATGGCGGTGAAGGCGTACGAGCGGGCGGTTCGCGACGATCCCAATTCTTCGTATTACTGGATGGACCTGGCCAGCGCCTATGAGGAAATGGGCGATGTGAAGCGCGCGCAGGAGGCCTTCGAGCGGGCGGAAGCCGTGTATCCGGCGTCGGCGCTGGTCGAGTGGAACTACGGTAACTTTCTGGTGCGGCGGCGGGATTATGCCGAAGGCTACCGGAGGATTCAAAAAGCGGTCGCGACCGATAGAGGGCTGCTCCCGCTGGCGATTTCGCGGACGTTGCGGTCGAGCGAGGATGTGAATGTTCTGCTTGACGAGGCGCTTCCGGCGACTCCCGATGCTTATTTGCAGGCGCTCGATTTTCTTACGTCGAATAACCAACCGGACGCGGCGGTCGCCGTTTGGAAGCGGCTGATGGCTTTGGGAAAACCGCTGCCGCTGCCGGCGACGTTTCCGTTTCTGGATACACTGATCGGGCTCGACCGTCCTGAGGACGCGCTGCGCGCATGGCAGGAAGCGCTTGCGAGCGCCGGGCTTTCGGGAGCGGCGGGCTCGGGAGAATCGCTGATCTGGAATGGAGATTTCTCACGCGATCTGGCCAACGGCGGACTGGATTGGCGTTGGAGCGCGCCGCTGGGCACCGCCGCGTCCTTTGATTCCGCGCCGCCTGGCGTAACGGGGCGCGCCTTCAGGCTCGATTTCAGCGGCGGAATGAACATCGATCTGGAAGAGCCGGCGGAGTTCGTGCCGGTGCAGCCGGGACGCTCTTATCATTTTCGCGCTTACCTGCGGACCGATGAAATCACCAGCGATCGCGGGGTGCAATTTCACTTGACCGATCCCAATCACCGGGACGCGGTGAACGTGCTTACGGATAATTTTACCGGGACGCGCCGTGGACCGCGGTGGAGGCGGACCTGACGGCCGGGCCGCAGACCCATTTTCTGGCGGTGCGGCTGATGCGGACTCCGAGCCGGATGTTCGATAACAAGCTTGGCGGGACGGTGTGGATTGCGGGCGTGTCGCTGACGCCTGGCGGAGAGTCGAGCCGCGCGAAGCCATGAGGCTGCTTCGATGAGTTTCGGGCGATGAGTTTGGTGCGGGGCGGCATCTGCCTGGTGATTGCTTTCAGCGTGCTGGCATTCGGCGCGGTGGAGGCGTGGTCGGCGGCGGTGGTGGAGATCAGCGCGGCGGTGCTGCTGCTGGCGCGGGCGATTTTGATCGCGCGGGACCGGACGGCGACGATCCAGTGGAACGCGCTCAACGGGCCGCTGCTGGCGTTCCTGGCGATAGGGCTCCTGCAGCTTTTCCTCGGCGGCACGGCCTATGCGTTTCTGACGCGGATGGAAGTGCTGAGGGTGGCGGCCTACGTCATCCTGTTTTTTTTGGCGGCGCAAGCGTTTCGGAAGCGGGCGGACCTTTCCTTCCTGGCGTGGTTCCTGATTGTGTTTTGCTTTGCGGTGTCGCTGCTGGGGATCATCCAGCATTTCACGTCCGAGGGGGAACTCTACTGGATGCCCAGCCTGACGATCCGGGGAGATTCCTTCGGGCCATTTGTGAACCGCAATCATTTCGCGGGATTCGTGGAGTTGACGCTGCCGGTGGGGCTGGGATTGATGCTATTCCGGGGGATCTCCTCGGAGCTTCTGCCGCTGGCGACGGTGCTGACGATTGTTCCGGTGGGCGCGCTGGTGCTTTCGGGGTCGCGCGGCGGGATTATTGGATTTGCTTTGGAGCTATGCGTCCTGGCGGTGCTGGCGCGGACGCGACGTGCGGGCGAGGGTCCGCGCATGATAGCGCTGGCAACTGTCGCGCTGGCGGCTCTGGCGGTGGTTGCGTGGGTGGGGGCGGGAAAGGCGATCCAGCGATTTTCGACCGCTAGGCAGGACCTGACAATGTCGCGGCGCGGCTCCATGGTGCGCGGGGCCGCGGGGATATTTTTCGCGCATCCGATCAAGGGGTCGGGGTTGGGAACGCTCGTTTCCGTGTACCCGCGCTACGAGACCCTTTATGACGGCTACGTGGTACAGCACGTCCACAACGACTACATGGAGGCGCTGGCCGAGACCGGCGTTGCCGGGGGACTCTGCGGGCTGGCGTTTTTGTGGCTGCTCTATCGCGAAGCGCGGACGGGCTTCGAGGCCGAGCGGAGCCACTTCGGGCGCGGGTTGCGGGCGGGAGCGATTGCCGCGGTAGCCGGTCTTCTGCTGCACAGCTTCATCGATTTCAATCTGCATATTCCTTCGAATGCTTTGCTTTTTCTGTTGCAGGCTTTCCTTGCTACTTCGGATCCGATTTCGCCGGAGACTCGCGGAGCGGAGCGCGGGCAACGAAGCCGCGAGTACAGCGTGGTCGGGGGCTGAACCGCGAGAGTTCACGACGCGATAGGAGTCGATTATCGAGCTGAAAACAGTGGCGTCTGGGACAGGGGATTCGCCTCACCGGAGCCTTATCGCAGGGCCGGAAGGGGAGCGGTTTGCGAACTCGGGCATATGGATTCTGATCGCGTACACGGCTTTGCGGAATGTGTGGGCGGCGTCAGTGCGGCCGTTCTGGTATGACGAGCTTTGTACGGTCGCGGTGGCGCGGGCGGCGAGCTTTTCCGATTTGTTGGGGGCATTCAGGGGGGTGAAAGACAGTAATCCGCTGCCCTTCTATTTGGTCGAGCATGTTCGAGGGATCTCAGTGCAAATCAGCATGTGGCGTATCGGCTGCCCTCGATTGCGGGGTTTTGTGTGGCGCTGTGGTGTTTGTTTGCCGTTATCCGCAAGCGGAACCGCGCCGTCTTTGCGCTGGTGTGTTCCGCTACGCTGTTGCTGACGCCTCTCTATAATCCCTACGCGGTGGAGGCGCGGCCCTACAGCATGGTGGCGGCTTGTATCGCGGCAGCTTTGTTCTGCTACCAGCGAACGGTGCGGCCTCTCTGGGTGGTTCTCTTTGGGCTGAGCCTTGCGGCTTCCGAGGCTTTGTACTTTTACGCACTATTTGCCTTCGTGCCGTTCGCCATGGCTGAGAGTGCACTCGTTTGGAAGGAGCGGCGCGTGCGCTGGGGCGTCTGGCTGGCGATGGGCTTCGGGCTTGTGCCGCTGGCGTTTTCCTGGACTGTGCTGAAAGCCTACCAGAAATTTTATGGGGCGCGCTTCTGGGCGCCGGCGTCCCTGGTGCGCACGGCCAGCACATACGCTTTGTTCCTGAAGACGTTCGCGCCGATCGCGATTGCGATTGTGGCGATACTGTCCGTGATTGCGCTGCGCGGCTTGGATGAAGACGCGGAAGATTCCTCCCGGCAGGAGCGGTGGCTGACCGTGGGTCTGCTGGCGCTGCCTGTGGTGGGTTATGCCGTGACGAAGATTGCGCACGGGGGGCTCGCCGAACGCTACGTGCTCCCCATGGTGCTGGGGCTTCCGCTCGGTTTTGCCTGGATGCTCGGGCAGTTTGCAAGAAGGGCTGTTGCTCTGTTCGCGGGCTTTGTCCTGATCGCAGTGACATTGCAGGAAGGGTTTTTCTGGAAGGCCGAAAGCGGCACATTTGGCAAAGCTGTTTCGCCGGTGGACGCCGTCGAGCGTCTGGTAGACTCGGCGCCCAGCCGGCTGGATCTCCCGATTGTTGTGTCCGATGGGCACGACTATGTTCCGTTGGCTTATTACGCTTCGCCGGATTGGGCGAAGCGCTTTGTGTCGGTAGTTGACCCTGAGCAGGCCGTGGTCTATAGCGGCAGCGATTCGCTCGATAAGCAGCTGCCTGCCCTGCAATGCTGTCTTCCACTGCAAGTTTACGGCTTCCATAATTTCACAGAGGCGCACCCGGCGTTTCTGCTGTATTCAGGGGGAGGCGATTGGGATTGGTGGCCCGCGCGGCTGCTGCACGACGGATACACGCTGCAACTGCTGGCGGCCGCAAAGAACAACCGTTTGTATTCCGTGAGCCATCCCTGAGTGCCGGCGGGAAATGCGGCTCGCGCCGCAGGATTCCGGGGAAATAAAACACTGAATAAATACTGAACGGGCGCCCTTTCGCAATCATGCGCAAACGCTTACACTAGCCCGCTCTTATTTCGACATCCCTTTTTTCAATCCAGGAGGATCGGCTGTGGCAATTGAACGGGCACTTATCAGCGTGTACGACAAGACCGGAGTAGTGGAATTCGCCCGGGACCTCGCAGGGCTCGGGGTCGAAATCGTTTCCACGGGAGGAACCGCGAAGCTTTTGCGCGAGGCGGGTATTCCGGTTCGCGATGTTTCCGAGCTGACCGGCTGGCCGGAGATGCTGGGAGGGCGCGTCAAGACGCTGCACCCCAAGGTGCATGGCGGAATCCTGTTCCAGCGCGGCAAGGCGGAGGACCGCAAGCAGGCGGGCGAGCATTCGATTGTCCCGATTGACCTTGTGGTTGTGAATCTCTACCCGTTTTCGGCAACGGCAGCGAAGCCAGGAGTGACCGCCGAAGAGTTGATCGAGAACATCGATATCGGCGGACCGGCCATGGTGCGGTCGGCGGCGAAAAACTTTCAAAGTGTGGGAGTGGTGACCGATGCGGGCGACTACGCGGCGATTATCGCGGAGTTGCGCGAAAAGCGGGAGCTGAGCGTGGCCACCAGGCTGATGCTGGCGCGCAAGGCCTACGCGCGGACGGCG
>Ga0302326_10034159_pt1 | contig 10086 bp, 7 predicted proteins | sample Palsa_T0_3_FD_202264 | JGI IMG/M metagenome (GOLD analysis project Ga0302326, IMG submission 202264) | Peat permafrost microbial communities from Stordalen Mire near Abisko, Sweden - Palsa_T0_3 | ecosystem: Environmental > Terrestrial > Soil > Palsa > Peat permafrost | place: Sweden: Abisko...
ATGTCCGCGCCCGCCGACAGGTAGCTGTCGTGGATGGTCGCCACCAGCCCGGGATCGGACAGGTTCAGCTCCGGCAGCGACCGGTCGAGCGCCGCGCCGGCCGCGTGCAGCATCGTGCCCATCGCTCCGTCGCAGACCAGCACGCGTTCCCCGGACAGCAGTTGCGCCGCCGGCCCCAGGCCGACCGTCGGGCCGCTCATCGCCGTCTCCCTTTTCCTCACGACTGTCCCTCCGGCAGCGCGTCGAGGATCTCGAGCGCCACCTGCGCGATGAGCCGGTCCCGGTAGTTGTCCAGCCGCAGGCCGGTGATCTCCTCGATCCGCTTGATCCGGTAGGCCACCGTGTTGGGGTGGACGTGCAGCAGCCGCGACGCGCGTTGCGGGCTGTTGTTCTCCCGGAAGTAGCAGGCCAGCGTGGACAGGTACTCGGACTTGTGCTCGTGTTCGTGCTCGCTGAGCTTACCCAGCACCTCGCCCGCGAACGACCGAAGTTCGTTCAGGTCGGGTACCTGGAGCAGCAGCCGGTGGATGCCGAGGTCCTCGAACGCGGAGACCGCGCCCGCCCGGCCCAGCCGCCAGAGGGTCTGCGTGGTCCGGTGCGCCTGGTCGTAGGAGCGGGCGATCTCCTCCGGGTCCCTGCACTGGCCGCCGATGCCGATGACCACCTTCGCGCCGGGGAACAGCTCGGCCAGCCGCGCCAGGCAGGCCTGGCCGAGCTTGCGCGGGTCGGGCACCGCGGCGGCCACCACGACGACCTCGGACTCGCGGGCGGAGACGATCGCGTCGGGCGCCCTGGTGGTGACGAAGTGCTCGATGGACTCTCTGATCCGCTGGCGGAGCGGCTCGGCGTCGGCCGCCCGGGCCGGGGGCAGCTCGAACGCGATGGCGGCCACGTTGTGCGCGCGCCCCGGGTCGTAGCCGAGGTGCGCCGCCCATCGGGCGGCGTCGGCCGAGTCCCGGCCCCGGCCAAGCAGCAGCCCCTCGACCAGGTCATCGCGGACTCGGCGGGCGGCGGCCGCGACCACCCGCTCCCGGCCCAGGATGACACCGCAGATCGTGGCGGCGTGCTCGGTGACCAGCAGCGACATGTCCTCGCCGAACGACTCCTCGGCCGGGTCGAGGGTGATCAGGTACGACGGCACCTCGTCGCCGACCAAGATCGGCGCGACGATGATGGCCGGCACCCCGCCGACGTTCGGCAGCCGCAGCGCGCGCTGGGAGAGCCGGGACGCGCGCAGCACCTGCCCCAGCCGCGGGTGCACGACGTGCTCCCTGACCAGGGCGGCCGCCTTCTCCGGAGGCAGGCCGGGCGAGGCCGCGGTCTGCACGTCCATCAGCTGGCTGACCACGGCGACGGTCGCGGACGCCCGCTCGGAGATGAGCTGGACCACCCCGGCCAGGTCAGCGTCCTGCATGGCGAGGCCGGAGAGGTGCCGGTAGACGGTCACCAGCTCCCGCAGGACAGAGTTCTCTCGCTCGACGTCCCGCGGGCTCTCCCTGGGCGTCGGCGCAACAGTGAGCCGGCTAGCGGCCGGTGGTGTGTCCGGCATGATCACTGAACTATACGACCTCGAGGTAGCGGTTCCTTGTGTAAGCACACAAAAGGATCTCTACCACGGTTCTCGGCCCGTGGAAATACCTCACAACGGCGAACGTGCCCGGCCCTCGGCCGCGCTGTGCCCGCGCACAGTCGTTCGGCCGGCCCGATTGGGGGCAGGCAACCATGCCGGCCGCCGATCTTGAACCCGCCCAGGCAGGTCGTTATGTTACGAGTACTTGACATTCCCTTATCAACCGCGCAAATAATGCAGGCACCGATCCTTGCGACCACACCCGTGCGAAGGGGCCCTCGTTGCTTGAGTACCGCGACATCTACGCAGGGGGTCGCCTGGTCTGCTCCGGCTCCCCTGACGTGATCACCATCGTCAATCCGGCCACGGAAGAGGTGGTGGGCGCCGTCCCCGCCGCGGTCGGCGCCGATGTCGACCAGGCGGTCCGCTCGGCCCGGCGGGCGTTCGACGACGGCGCCTGGGCGACCTGCGCCCCCGCGCAGCGGGCGGACGCGCTCGATCGCCTCGCGGCCGCGCTTGAGGCGCGTGCCGAGGAAGCCGCCCGGCTGGTCACGGCCGAGATGGGGATGCCGATCGGCTCCTCGCGGCTGCACAACGCGGCCTCGCCCTGCGCGATCCTGCGCTACTACGCCAACCTCGCCCGGGCCATGGACACCGAGGAGACCAGGACGGCGGTCTCCTTCGCCGGGCGCACGGTGGTGCGGCGGGAGCCGACCGGCGTCGCCGCCGTGATCACCAGCTGGAACTATCCCATCATGCTCGCGTTCAGCCAGCTCGCCCCCGCCCTGGCGGCCGGCTGCACGATCGTGCTCAAGCCCGCCGCCGCCACCTCGCTGTCCGCCTTCATCCTGGCCGAGGCGTTCGAGGCGGCCGACTTCCCGCCCGGCGTGTTCAACCTCGTCACCGGCACCCACCAGACGGCCGGCGCGCTCGCCCGGCACCCGGGGGTCGACATCGTGTCCTTCTCCGGGCCGACCAAGCAGGGCCGGTGGATCGCCTCCATCTGCGGCGCCGAGCTCAAGCCGGCCGCCATCGAGCTCGGCGGGCAGTCCACCGCGATCGTCTTGGACGACGCGGACCTCGAGCAGACCGGGGCCGCGCTCGGCCGGCTGATCTTCGGCAACTCCGGCCAGACCTGCTTCGCGATGTCCCGGGTGCTCGTCCCCGAGCAGAGCTACGACGACCTGGTCGACGTGCTGACCGAGCAGGCCGGCCAGCTCCGCGTCGGCGACCCGCTCAGCGAGGCCACCACCATGGGCCCGCTCGCCTCGTCGCGGCGGCGCTCCGATGTCGAGGCGCGGGTCCGCTCCGGCGTCGCCGACGGCGCCCGGGTGGTGGCCGGCGCCCGCCGGCCCGCCTCGCCGGTCCGCGGCTACTTCTACGAGCCGACCGTGCTCACCGACGTGACCCCGGGCATGGCGATCGCGCAGGAGGAGATCTGCGGCCCGGTCGCCACCTTGATCAGGTATAAGGACCAGGCCGAGGCGGTCGCGTTCGCCAATGCCGGGTTCGGGCTCGCCGCCACCGTGTGGACCGGCGACCCGCAGCGCGGCCTCGACATCGCCAAGCGGACGCGGGTCGGCACCTTCGGCATCAACCTGTACGAGCCGGACCTCGGCTCGCCGTGGGGCGGCCGCGGCCCGAGCGGCAGCGGCAGCGCGTACGGGCCCGAGGGGATGGACTCCTACCTGACCTCGAAGTCGGTCTTCCTGCCCGCGCTGCAGTAGCGCGGGTTTGCACCGCTCTAGGGTCAGCGCGCCTGTCGCCCACCCCCAGTATCGTTAGCGCGGGCAATAGTTGCCATTAGGCAACTATCAGCTAGGCTCAGTAGACGTGGCTACGACGACGAGCGCCGGCGCGGCAGGCAAGGGCAGCGGAAGCGAGCAGAACGACAGCGGGCGGCAGCCCCGCGCCAGCGGCCGCGGCAGCGCCGCCGCAGGCAAGGCCTACAAGTGGGTCGCGCTGTCCAACACCACCCTCGCGATGACGATGGCGACCATTGACGCGTCCATTGTGATCGTGGCGATGCCGGCCATCTTCCGCGGCATTCACCTGAACCCGCTCACCCCCGGCAACGTGACCTACCTGCTGTGGATGATCATGGGCTACCTGCTCGTGCAGTCGGTGCTGGTGGTCACGCTGGGCAGGCTGGGCGACATCTTCGGCCGGGTCAAGATCTACAACCTTGGCTTCCTGGTCTTCACCCTCGCCTCCATCGCGCTCTCGCTTGACCCGCTGACCGGGTCGAACGGCGCGCTGTGGCTGATCCTCTGGCGGTTCGCCCAGGCGTTCGGCGGCGCGATGCTGATGGCGAACTCGGCCGCGATCCTCACCGACGCGTTCCCGCCCGGGCAGCGCGGCATGGCCCTGGGCATCAACCAGGTGGCCGGGATCTCCGGCCAGTTCGTCGGGCTGCTGCTTGGCGGGCTGCTGGCGGCCTGGGACTGGCGGGCCATCTTCTGGATCAACGTGCCGATCGGCCTGTTCGGCACCGTCTGGGCGTACCGGTCGCTGCGGGAGATCGCCACCACCCGCAAGGCCTCCATCGACTGGCTCGGCAACGCCACCTTCGCGGTCGGCGCCGGGCTGCTGCTGGTCGCCATCACCTATGGCATCCGCCCGTACGGGAACGACGCGACCGGCTGGGCCAACCCGATGGTCGACGGCGGGCTGGCGCTCGGCGTCGCGCTGCTGGCGCTCTTCTGCTTCATCGAGACCAAGGTCAAGGACCCGATGTTCCGGCTGTCGCTGTTCCGCATCCGCGCGTTCGCGGCCGGGAACATCGCCTCCCTGCTGGGCGCGATCGCGCGCGGCGGGCTCCAGTTCATGCTGGTCATCTGGCTCGCGGGGATCTGGCTGCCGCTGCACGGCTACGACTTCACCGTCACCCCGTTGTGGGCGGGCATCTACATGCTGCCGCTCACGGCCGGGTTCCTCATCGCCGGCCCGCTGTCGGGCATCCTCTCGGACCGGTACGGCGCGCGCCCGTTCGCCACCGGCGGCCTGCTCGTCGCGGCGTGCTGCTTCACCGGGCTGCTGCTGCTGCCGATCGACTTCAGCTACTGGGTGTTCGCGCTGCTGATCTTCGGCAACGGGGTCGGCTCCGGCCTGTTCGCCTCGCCCAACACCGCGGCGATCATGTCGTCGGTCCCGGCGCACGACCGCGGCGCGGCGTCGGGCATGCGGTCGACGTTCCAGAACTCGGGGATGTCGCTGTCCATCGGCATCTTCTTCTCGCTGCTGATCGCGGGGCTGGCCAACACGCTGCCGAAGACGCTCACGGCCGGCCTGACCGCGCAGGGAGTTCCGCTCAAGCAGGCGCTCACGATCGCGCACCTGCCCCCGGTCTCCACCGTCTTCTCGGCCATGCTCGGCTACAACCCGGTGCAGAACATGCTCGCGCCGACCGGCCTGCTGCGCACGCTGCCCGCGAAGAACGTCGCGGTGCTGACCGGCAGGCAGTTCTTCCCGACGCTGATCTCCGGGCCGTTCCACCACGGCCTGACGATCGTGTTCACCGCCGCCGCGCTGATGGCGCTCACCGGCGCCGCCGTCTCGTGGATGCGCGGGAAGAGGCCGGAACTAGAGCCGCCCTCGGCCTCCGAGCCGACGATGTCGACCGCCCTCACCGCCTCCGACGCCGAAGCGTAAGAATCGGGCCGGTCCGCGAAGAAACGCGTGCGTTCACTCCCCTGCTGATTTTCCAGGGGCGGGAAACGCGCGGCTTCCGGCTACGGTCAGCGAGAGCTGGCCGGGGTAGAATCAGCAACGTGCCACGTTACGAGTTTCGCTGCCGCGCCTGCGGAGACACCTTTTTGGTGACCCGCCCGATGAGTGAGTCGGGCGCCCCGGCCGCCTGCCCGCAGGGCCATGACGACACGGTCAAGCTGCTGTCCACGGTCGCCGTCGGCGGCCGCGCGGCCGGGCCCTCGACCGCCCGGCCCGCCACCCTCGGCGGTGGCGGTGGCTGCTGCGGCGGTGGCTGCGGCTGCGCCTGATCTTTCAGTCTTTATCTTTCGGTGCCTGCGTTGACGGCGGTGGCCTTGGCCCACTGGGTGGTCGCGATCACGCCGAGCACCAGGACGGCGTAGCCGCAGCCGGCCATGATCCACCAGCCCGCGTGCGCGGCCTCGAGGAAGCCGGCATGCAGCGATCCGCGCAGCGACGCGGCCAGCACCGAGCCGACGATCGCGACGCCGAGGGACTGGCCGAGCTGACGGCTCGAGGAGTTCATGCCGGAGGCGACGCCGGCCTGGGATTTGGGTACGCCCGACATGACGCCGTTGGAGATCGGGACGTTCACCATGCCCGCCCCGATGCCGAACAGGCCGTAGGTGGCGATCAGGAACACCGGCCCGCTGGTGGCCGAGAGCTGCGACAGCGCGGCGGTCGAGAGGGTGAGCGCCGCGCCGGCGACGACGAACGGGACGCGGGCGCCGTGCCGGGCGAGGATGCGGCCGGAGATCGGCGACGAGACCGCCATCATGATCGGCATCGGCAGCAGCGTGAGGCCGGCCCTGAGCGGGGTGAACCCGCGCACATCCTGCAGGTAGAGCGTGGTCAGGAAGAGGAACCCGGCGCTGGCGGCGATCGCGCAGACGGCGGTCGCGTTCGCCGCGCTGAACGGCACCGACTTGAAGAAGCGCAGGTCGATCAGCGGATCGGCCCGGCGCGGCTCGTACCGGAGCAGGATCATCAGGGCCGTGACCGACAGCAGGAAGAACCCGACCGTCTGCACGGAGAACCAGCCGTTGGCCGGCCCCTGGATGATCGCGTAGGCGAGCGAGGCGAGCATGGTGATGACGAGAACCTGGCCGAGCGGGTCGGCCCGGCGGCTCCTGGCCGCCTTGGAGTCGGGCACCAGCAGCGCGGTCATCGAGACGGCGACGAGCCCGACCGGGATGTTGGCCCAGAAGATGCCGCGCCAGCCGACGGTCCCGACCAGGATGCCGCCGATGACCGGCCCGAGCGCCATGGACACGCCGGACACGCCGTCCCAGACGCCGATGGCCTTCGCCCGGTCCGATGGCGTGGTGAACGTGTTGGTGATGATGCCGAGCGCGGCCGGGTTGAGCATCGAGCCGCCGACCCCCTGCAGCACGCGGAAGGCGATCAGCCAGCTGAGGCTGGGCGCCAGCGAGCACAGCCAGGAGCCGAGGGTGAACAGGCTCAGGCCGACCTGGAAGATGGTCCGCCGGCCGATCCGGTCGGCCGCGGCGCCGGAGAACATCAGTAGGGACGCGAGCACGATGGTGTAGCCGGCCACCGTCCACTGCAGCCCTGCGACCGAGGTGTGCAGCGACTTGCCGATCTCGGGCAGGCCCACGTTCACGATCGTGTTGTCCAGCCCGACCATGAAAAGCGCGGAACAGCACACGCCCAGGATCACCGCGCGGCGGCCGGAACCAATGGCCACAGAAAGTGACTGGCCCGGATCGTGAACCACGGTGGACACCGAGGCCGTTATTGGAGTAGAAGCCGGGACTATTTCAGCATGTGATCGCAAGGACACGTTCTGTAGCTGGGGCTGGGCAGCGGAGACCGAACGCATTACGCACCGCCTGGGGGGTCAGCGAGGTGTTATACGTATACGACACTACATTGCTGCACGCTGTAGTCAATAGATAACGCTGCGGAATGTCACTCAATCGCCCTGGCTGGGCCCTCGTCGCTGTTGTTACGGAGGGGTTCCCTTTAGTTCGGCCAACACGCGGCCCGTCATCGGTCTACATTTATGCAGGATGCCGGGGAGGCCGGCAGTAGCGTGTGGTGTCCGTAACGGGACGCATGGTAAGTGAGGTGTGGCCGTGGCGGAGGGGGGCTACGTGAGCCGCAGATTGCTTCAGCTTGTGATGCCTGTTTTCCCCGACCGTCGCATGTTCCGGATCCATGACCCGGAGGTCCATCCTGACGCGCCGGGCGGGCCACTGCCGCCGATCGGCGTGCTGGTGTCGGCCACCCGCGAACAACTCTGGATCGGCAGCCTGCAGCAGGACATCGACGTCCGGCTGGTGCTCGAAGAGTGGGACGGCCAGCCGCTGCTGCCCGACGCCTGGGACGAGGAGGCCAAGGCCCGTCTCTACCTGCGCGGGGCGCTCTCGATCGACATGGGCACGGTGGGCACGGCCGTCACCGGGCTGCGGCTATCGGGCGGCGTCGGCAACTACGAGGTGCGCGTGTACGCGCGCTACCGTGAGGCCGTCGTGCAGATGTACACCGACCTGTTCAACCAGCACAAGGACCCGCTGAGCGATGAGTTCCAGCGGGAGAAGCGCAAGCTCGAGGGCGTGGAGCGGTACCTGGTTCAGCTCTGGCGCGACTCGTTATCCGCGGACCGGCCGGGTGCGGGTGCTACGGGCTGGTGACGAACGAGTTGGGGCTGCTTCTTCTCACCGTGCTGGTGGCGCTGGTCTTCACTGGCGCACTGCTCTTCGGCGCACTGCTCTTCACCGGGGCGCTGCTCGAGGTCGCGGTGGGCTGTTTTGTTAGCTTCTGGCTGTTCGCCCGGAAGGGAATGGTGGCGTAGACCGTCACCGCGATGATCGCCAGCAAGGCGATCGTGCATATCGAGCCAATGATCTTGCCCCGGGTGGTCCGGAGCCGGGCGGCCGGCCCTGGCCGCCTGAATGAGGACAGCCTGGTTGCCAGGCCAGGGTCCTGCGCGGCGAGTCGCCGCTCTATCTCAGCGAGCATGCGCTGCTCGTCCATGGACAGCGCCATAGCGCCATACCTCCGCGTTCCGCGCGCCGATGGGAACTACCTTACTATCCCCCAAGGGGGAAGGTTTATCCAATCGTTCTTACTTTGTGCCTGAGTCTTTTTGCAACATGTAAGAACCGGCCACTAAACGCGTTCAGACAAGAATCAATTCGTCACCAGCCGTCACATCGCGGCCGGCCACAACGAACACGTGTTTGACAGGATCGAACGGATCTTCTAGACTAACCATCGTGCGCTGGGACAACCTGCGAATCGATTCGACTGCTGCTGACGGCGAGGATGGCGACGCCGTCAGGGCGCAGGGCACCCTGCCGCTGATTGAGCGGGACGCCGTGGTGCGGACGTTCGACACCCCCGGGTTCCGCGGCATGACCTTCTACGAGGTGCAGGCGAAGTCGATCGTCTCCCGCGTCCCTGACGCGTCCAAGATGCCGTTCCGCTGGACGATCAACCCGTACCGGGGCTGCCAGCATGCGTGTTCCTACTGCTTCGCGCGGAATACGCACACGTACCTGGACCTGGACGCGGGGCGGGACTTCAACTCCAGGGTGATCGTGAAGGTGAACGCGCCCGAGTTGCTGCGGGCCAAGCTCCGGTCGCGGGGGTGGACCGGCGAGCCCATCGCGATGGGTACCAACGTGGACTGCTACCAGCGCGCCGAGGGACGCTATCAGCTGATGCGCGGGATCATCACGGCGCTGCGGGACGCCGCCAACCCGTTCTCGATCCTCACCAAGGGGACGCTGATCCTGCGTGACCTCGACCTCTTGCTGGACGCGGCGGCCGTGACCGATGTCGGGCTGAACGTCTCGGCCGGCTTCGTCGACGCGGACCTGTGGCGGGCCATCGAGCCGGGCACGCCCGCGCCGCAGCGGCGGCTCGACGCCTGCGCCGCGCTCAACGACGCCGGGCTGCGCTGCGGCGTGTTGATGGGGCCGATCGTGCCGTACCTGTCCGACTCCCCCGGCCAGCTGGAGGCGGCCGTCCGGCAGGCGGCCGCCACGGGCGCGACGCACGTCTCCCCGATCGTGCTGCACCTGCGGCCCGGCGCCCGCGAGTGGTTCCTCGGCTGGCTCCGCGAGGCGCACCCGACCCTGGTGCCGCGCTACGCCGAGTTGTACGGACGCGGCGCGTACGCGCGCCAGGAGTACAGGTCGCGGATATCCACCGAGGTCCGCGACCTTTCGGAGCGCTACGGGGTCGGGCGCGGCCACCGGAGCCTGCCGCCCGTCCGGGCGGTCCGCCGTGGCGGCGAGCCGGGCGGGCGGGAGCAGCTCGCGCTGTTCTGACTATAGATCAACATCGATCTAAATTAAACAAAAATGCTTTACTCGCAAGTAACCATTTACGAGGTAAACGGATGGCGCCGACTGATGCCTGGCCGTAAACCGATTCCGGCGCCTCAAGTCGGCCGGTAAACGGATTCCGGGGCGTTTCCGGCCCCGGTTAACGATTCCGCGCACGGGTGGGGGCACCTTCATGCTCGTTCCACCAGCGGACGGGCGAGTTGATAACGGATTTCGCAGCGCCGACAATGGCACCGGGTGCCCGATTCCGGCGGCGCGGGGCCGTCGCGGGTTGCGACCGTGCACCGATCTGGATCGCCGCCGCAGCAGCGGGTGCCGCCGGGTCGGCGCGCCAGTTTTACCCCTCTGAAGTGGTGCGCATAACAATGGGCGGCGATTGACACCGGGGCCGACAGTCGGGCGTTGATATAGGTGATGTCACGTTATCGCCAGATCGGTGGCAAGAGGGCGCTGTGGCACGCGAGTATTGGGTCCATGACGATTCCAGCG
>Ga0302326_10034160_pt1 | contig 10086 bp, 7 predicted proteins | sample Palsa_T0_3_FD_202264 | JGI IMG/M metagenome (GOLD analysis project Ga0302326, IMG submission 202264) | Peat permafrost microbial communities from Stordalen Mire near Abisko, Sweden - Palsa_T0_3 | ecosystem: Environmental > Terrestrial > Soil > Palsa > Peat permafrost | place: Sweden: Abisko...
GCCGCGGCCGCGGCGTCGTCGATCTCGCGGACGATGACCTCAAGGCCTGCCCGGGCGCAGACCTCGGCGATGCCGGACCCCATCAGGCCGCAGCCGATGACACCAACTCGGGTGATGTCGCTCATCCGTGTCCTTTCAGATGTTGCGGCGGTACGGCCCGCTGACCTCGTAGTCCTTCCCGGAAATCGGGCCGCCGGCCAGGATAGTACTTGGACGACCAATATTTTAAGATTAAAATAACGCGATAGTTCACGTCAAGCGCGAATTATCGCGATTGTCGCCCGCGGGCCCATCGGGGCGTACGGTAGCGGCGTGCCCGTTCCTGAGCCGTTCGACCCGATCGCTGAAGCCCGCCGCCAGTGGCAAGCCCAGTGGCCAGAACACGCCGACCACATGGCCGCCGTCACATCCGTGATGCGCGTCCAGCAGCTCCTGCTCAGCCGGGTCGAGGAGATCCTCAAGCCATACGGCCTCACGTTCGCCGCCTACGAGGCGCTCAGGCTGCTGGCCTTCGCGCGGCTCGGGACCCTGCCCATGGGAAAGATGGGCGAACGGCTCATGGTCCACCCCGCGTCAGTGACCAACGCCATCAGCAAGCTCGAGCAACGCGGCCTCGTCCGGCGGAACCTGTCCACCGACGACCGGCGCGTCATCCTCGCCACCATCACCCCCGACGGGCAGGCGCTCGCGGAAAAAGCGACCGCTGCCCTCAACCAGGCATCGTTCGGCATGCCCAGCGTCAGCCAGCAGCAGGCCGCTGCGATCACCGAGACCCTGCACCTGATCCGCGCCGCGGCCGGCGATGTCTGACGGGCCCCGCGGCGTTCGGATGGCGGCGTGGATAATCCTGTCGTGACTGCTCTGACGGCTGAAGCCGCCAGCTTCTCAGGCCGCATCGGCCTGACCAGAGCCCAGCCCGGCCCTGGCGTAGATGTTGAGCGCGCCGTTGCAGTCGGCATCCATGCTGCCGTGCACCGGGCAGACAACAGTGTCCTGCTGCGGGCGGGTGCATCTTCGCCCGCAGCGGTGGCAGTCGATGCTCGTGTGAGCCGGGTTCACGAACACGACTCGCCGCTCAGCTTCTTCCGCTTTAGCTGCGAGGATGCCCGCGAACTGTGCCCAGCCCGCATCAAGGATCGAACGGTTCAGGCCGCCCTTGGCGGCGGCGTTGTTCGGGAGGAACTCGCCCGGCTGATCCGGGTGCGGTTTCGGCGCGGGACGCCTGGTCATCCCGTCCGTGTTCAGGTCTTCCAGCGCGATCGCGTCGCAGGTGTTGACCAGCGCCCGCGCGGTCTTGTGGTGGAAGTCGGCTCGGCGGTTGCGGATCTTGCGGTGGACCTCGCCGATTTTTGCCTTAGCCCGGCGGCGGTTGGACGATCCGCGCTTCTTGCGGGCAAGTGCCTGCTGTGCGGCAGCCAGCTCGCCGGCCGACTTGCGGGTGAATCTCGGGTTGGCGATGATCTCGCCGTCACTGGTGGTCGCGAACCGGGCCACCCCGACGTCCAAGCCGATCTCCCGGCCTGTGGCGGGGAGCGGTTCGGCTGGCACGTCGTCGCAGGACAGCACCGCGTACCAGCGGCGTCCCTCCCGCTTCAGGCTGATCGTCTTGAGCCGCCCCTGCACGGCGCGGTGGGCATGCACCTTAACGTGGCCGATGCCCTGGAGATAGACGCGGCCCATGTCCGGCTTCCACCGGCACCCGTCACCGTCAGACGGCCATTCCACCGAATCCCACCGGTCCAGCGCCCTGAACCTCCGGTAACCGGGCTTCTGCCCGGCCTTGCACCGCCCGCAGAACGCAGCAAACGCCTTGTCCAGACGCCGCAGCGTGGCCTGCTGAGAAGAGAACGACCACCGGCCCTGATCCGGGTCCAGGCCGCGGATGTCCTTGAGCTGGGCGGACTGCTGCCCGTACCGGACACTGACCTTCCGCATACGCCACGCCTCGCGGCGTTCCTCCAGTGCGGCGTTGTAGAGCCGCTGGTGGTCCCGCAAGCATTGTGCCGCGCGGGATACCTGCCCCGTGGTCGGGTAGATGCGGAACTTGTACGCGCGCCTCACCGGTCGCGCTCCTTGCGCCAGGGCCGCTCATACTGGGTGTCGATGTACCGCTGCACCGTGGCAGCGCTGACCGCCCCCACTGATGCGACGAAGAACGACCGGGACCACAGCGTCGGCAGCCGGGACCGCAGGTACGGGAACTCCTCACGGAGACGGCGCGACGTGAAGCCCTTGAGCTGGTTCGCCACGTACGACGGGGAGTCCTTCGGCCGGGTCTTCACGAACAGGTGCACGTGGTCGGGCATGATCTCGCAGGCCACGATCCGCCACCCGTGCTCGGCGGCCTTGACATCGATCAGTTCCCGCAGCCGGACCCCGACCGGGCCGCCCAGGACACGCCGGCGGTACTTCGGGCACCAGACCACGTGCAGTCCCAGGTCGTACACCCCGCCTGCCGAAACCTCCACCGCCCGGACCATAGGACTAGTATACACGTACCGTCTGCATAACACGGAAGGAGGAGCGAGGGGACGCGATTCCGCTGCCGCCTGAAGGCGGCAGTCCCCTCGCGCAAAACTTGATGGACGTCACCTTCACCCCGGCCACGCAGAACGCGATCAGCCGGGCCCGCCGGCACTCCTACGGCGACCTGCTGCACCGGACCGCCCGCCGCGACCCCGGCAAGCTCGCCGTGGTCGCGGGCGACTTGCGGGTGAGCTTCGCGGAGTTCGACGTGGCGGTGAACCGGTGCGCCCACGCCCTGGCCGGACGCGGCCTGGCCAAGGGCGACCGGCTGGCGCTGCTGTCGCACAACTGCTGGGAGTACGTGGTGCTGGTCTTCGCCACCGCCCGGCTGGGCGTGGTGCTGGTCCCGGTCAACTTCATGCTCGGCGCCGACGAGGTCGCCTATATTCTCAGGCACTCCGGCGCGAAGGGCGTCATCGCCGAGGACGCCCTGGAGGGCACGGCCGAAGAAGCATTGCGCGCGGCCGGGGTCGCCGATCCGCTCAAGGGCTGGATCGGATCCTCCGGTGCCTCGCCGGCGGCCGGCTGGCAGGACGTCGGGCCCTGGTGGCGCGAGGGTCCCGGGTACCCTCCGCAGGCCGAGGTCGGGGACGACGACCCGCTGCGGCTGATGTACACCTCGGGCACCGAGTCCCAGCCCAAGGGCGTGATGATCTCCTCCCGCTCGCTGATCGCCCAGTACGTGTCCTGCATCATCGACGGCGGGATGTCCCAGGACGACGTCGAGCTTCACTCGCTGCCGATGTACCACTGCGCGCAGCTGGACTGCTTCTTCTCCCCAGACGTCTACCTCGGCGCCACCTCAGTCATCCTGCCGGGCCCGGATCCGGCCGCCATCCTGGCCACCATCGAGCGGGAGAAGGTGACCAAGCTCTTCAGCCCGCCGACGGTCTGGATCTCGCTGCTGCGGCACCCCAGCTTCGACTCCACCGACCTGTCCAGCCTGCGCAAGGGCTACTACGGCGCCTCGCCCATGCCGGTGGAGGTGCTGCGGGAACTGCAGCGGCGGCTGCCGGACGTGCAGCTGTGGAACTTCTACGGCCAGACCGAGATGGCACCGCTGGCCACCATCCTGCGCCCGCACGAGCAGCTCGAACGGGCCGGCTCGGCCGGGAAGGCGGGCCTCAACGTGGAGACGATGATCGTCGACTACGACGACAACCCGGTCCCGCCCGGAGAGATCGGGGAGATCGTGCACCGGTCCCCGCATGCCGCCCTGGGCTACTACAACGACGAGGCCAAGACCGCCGATACCTACCGCGGCGGCTGGTTCCACTCGGGTGACCTGGGCGTCATGACCGAGGACGGGTACCTGTCCGTGGTCGACCGGAAGAAGGACATGATCAAGACCGGGGGGGAGAACGTCGCCTCCCGCGAGGTCGAGGAGACCATCTACGAACTGGACGGGGTCGCCGAGGTCGCGGTGTTCGGGATCTCCCATCCGCACTGGATCGAGGCCGTCACCGCCGTCGTCGTGCCCAAGCCCGGTGCCGCGCTGACCGAAGACGAGGTGCGCGCCCACGCCAAGGCCCGCCTGGCCGGCTTCAAGCGCCCCAAGTACGTCGTCTTCACCGATGCCCTGCCGAAGAACCCGAGCGGCAAGATCCTCAAGCGCGACCTGCGCGAGCAGCATGCCCACCTCGCCCGCGACGCATCCTGACCAGGCAATCTCACCGGGCGTGAGGCGGTTGCCGCTGACCCGGCCGCAGCGGGCGCTGCTGCTGTTCGTGTGCGTGCTCGTCCTGGTCGACACGATGTTCTTCACGGCGCTGACGCCGTTGCTGCCGCATTACACCCGCGTCGCGCACCTGTCCAAAGCCGGGGCGGGGATCCTCGTCGCGGGCTACCCGCTGGGCACCTTGGCCGGGGCGCTGCCGGGCGGCCTGCTCACCGGCCGTCTGGGCTACCGGAAGACCGTCCTGCTCGGCCTGGCGCTCATGGCGGTCTCGACGCTGGTCTTCGGGTGGGCCCCGACGGCGGCGGTCCTGGATGCGGCGCGATTCGTGCAGGGGCTGGGCGGGGCGTGTACCTGGGCGGGCGGCCTGGCCTGGCTGGCGATCGAGTCGCCGCCGGAACGGCGCGGGGAGATGATCGGGACGGCTATGGGCGCCGCCGTGGGCGGGGCGCTGTTCGGGCCGGTCGTGGGTGCGGTCGCCGATGAGGTCGGGACGGGGCCGGCGTTCGCCAGCGCGGCGGTGGCGGCCGGGCTGCTGATGGCGGTGGCGTTCGCCGTGCCGGCGCCGCGGCAGGCGGTCCGGCAGGGGCTGCGGGAGGCGTTCGCCGCGGCGCGGGACCGGCGCCTGGCCACCGGGCTGTGGCTGACGATGCTCGCAGGCCTGGCGTTCGGCGTGCTGGATGTGCTGACTCCGCTGCGGCTGGCCGACCTTGGGGTCACGGCCCTGCTCATCGCCGGGACCTTCCTGGCTTCGGCCGGGGTGGAGGCGGCGCTGTCACCGGTCGCGGGGCGGGCGGCCGACCGGCGGGGCGCTATCGTGCCGGTCAGGTGCTCGCTGGCCGCCGCGCTGGCGGTCAGCCTGCTGGTGCCCGTGCTGGCGTCGGCGTGGGTGCTCGTCCCGGTGCTGATCGTGGGCATGCCCGCTTTCGGCACGCTGTTCACCCCGGCCATGACGCTGGTGAGCGAAGGCGCCCAGCGCCAGCGGCTCGACCAGGGGCTGGCGTTCGGCCTCGCCAACCTGGCCTGGGCCGCGGGCCAGGCCGTGGCGGCCGCGGGCAGCGGGGCCCTGGCGCAGGCCACGTCGGACCTGGTCCCTTATTCACTGCTCGCCGCCGCCTGCCTGGTCACCCTCGGTCTCATCCGAGCTCGTGGCTAGCAGCTTCACGGGCGTCGCTATCGGATGGTCCGTGCGCAACTTTCCGTGTTGGCTCCGCGTTATCTCGTTATGTGACGAAGGTCGTGGTCCGGAGTGGTGTCCCAGCACGCCGGCCAGCCATCGCAAGCGCGATTGGGTGACCGTGACAATATCGGGCCGCACCGCGATAGCCGTGGCTGCAGTGGCGCTGGTGACCGCCTGCAGCACGACGGCTACGCCGGCCGGACCCCACAGCCGGACGCTGATCGCGGCCGCGATCAGGCCAGATCGGGACGCGGTCATCATCGACGGCGCTCACCCCGGTCCGGTCTTCCAGGGCATCGGCGCGATCAGCGGCGGCGGCGGTAACTCCCGGCTGCTCATCGACTATCCGCCGCGGCAGCGCGCGCAGATCCTCGACTACCTGTTCACGCCGCGTTTCGGGGCCTCGCTGCAGCTGCTGAAGCTGGAGATCGGCGGGGGCGGTTTCTCCTCCGACGGCTCGGAGCCCTCCGTCGAAGCCGTGCCGGGCCAGCTGGACTGCGGGGTCGGCTATGAGTTCTGGCTGGCCCGCCAGGCCCTGGCGCGTAATCCCGCGATCAAGCTGTACGGCCTGCAATGGTCGGCTCCGGCCTGGGTCCGCGACCATCGCGGCGGCCTGTGGAGCCGGGCGGACGTGGGCTACGTCGTCGACTGGGTCCGGTGTGCCAGGCAGAACGGCCTGACCATCAGCTATGTCGGCGGCTGGAACGAACATTTTCAGGGCACACAGGCCGAACGGGCCTGGTTCGTGAACCTGCGCACGGCGCTGGACTCCGCCGGGTTCGCCGGCACGGCGATCGTCGCCGCCGATGGCACCCCTCAAGCCCCGCAAACCGCGGCAGGGCACCGGCGGATGGGATACGCTCCGCTGCTCGCCTGGCGGACCGTCGCCGGAGGCATGGTGACCGACCCGTCCTTCGCCCGCGCGGTCAGCGTGCTGGGCGTGCACGACACCTGCGGGCTGCCCACGACCGGGTACCGCTGCGTGGTGGCCGCTCAGGCGCGGACGCTGGCGGCCCGGCTGGGCAAGCCGCTGTGGGAGTCCGAGCTCGGGGCCACCCCCGCGACCGGCACCAACCCCGCCCTGCCGGGGCCGGGTGGCCTGGCCCGCGCGCTCAACGACGCTTACATCCAGGCCGGGATCACCGGCATTTTGGTGTGGCCGCTCCTCGACGCGATCCCGCCGGATCTCCCGCACGAGAACCGGGGCCTGGTCCTGGCCGACTCCCCCTGGGAGGGCTCCTACGACGTCACGCCCCTGACCTGGGTGATCGCCCAGACCACTCAGTTCACCGCGGCGGGCTGGCGGCACGCGGCCGGGGCCAACGGCGACCTGCCCGGCGGCGGCTCGTACGACACGTACCTGGCGCCCGGCGGTTCCGCCTGGTCCCTGGTGGCGCAGACCTCGATCGCCACCGCGGCGCAGCAGGTCACCATCCGCGTCACCGGCGGCCTGCCGGCCCGGGTGGTGCACTTCTGGAGTACCAGCCTGCGCGGCGGCGGCCAGTTCATCCAGCGTGGCGACATCCTCCCTCACCAGGGTGCCTTCGCCGCGCTGCTGCAACCCGGATATGTGTACACGTTCACCACGACCACCGGGCAGTCACGCGCGGGCGGTCACGCACCCGCGGTCCCGGCCGCCGGGCCGATGCCGCTGCGGTACACCGCGACCCCGGACGGCGCCAGGATGGCGAACATGCTCGCCCCGATGGAAGGGTCGTTCGGGTACGTGCAGGGCGTGCTGACCCAGACGGCGGCGGGGGAGCCGGTGGAATGGCAGTACCCCGGCCGGTCACCCGCCCCCTACGCGATCGTCGGCCAGAACACCTGGCGCGACTACACCGTCGCGGCCCGCGTGATCCTCCCGGCGCCAGGAACGGCGTTCCCGGCTCCCGGCGCCACCCTGATCGCACGGTTCGGCGGGTTCGGCGGGACGACCTTCAGCCAGTTCCGCGGCTATGAGCTGATGATCCGCGGCAACGGCGCCTGGCGGATCGTGGCCGGCGGGCCTGCTCCGGTGACGCTCGCTTCGGGGCAGGTTGCCGCCGCCCGCGGCTACACCCTGAGCCTCACCACCCGTGGCGCCCGCATCTCAGCGCAGATCAACGGCGTCCTCGTCGCCGCCGTGACCAACCGCCTGTACCGGTACGGACCGGCCGGGCTGGGAAGCCTCGGGTACTACCCGGTCCGCTACCCCAGCTTTACCGTCCGCTAATCGTGCATGCGGTCTTGCCACCGCTTGATGCTCTGGGCTGATGCGCCGTACGCCTCGGCCCACGCTTGCGGGCCGCCCGGCCAGCCGGTGAGCCGTTCGACCACCACGTTGATCGCTTCGGCCGGCGCGGCCAGCAGCGGGGAGTCGGCGTCGATGCCTTCGGCCAGCGCCCCCCCGACCGCCGCCAGGCGCTCGAGCAGGGCGGTCATGTTCGGCCCGCTGGCGGTGTAGTCGGCGACGACGTCGGCGGGTTCGGCGCCCCCGACGAGCAGCAGCGCGGCGACAGCCACGCCGGTCCGGTCCTTCCCGGCGGCGCAGTGCACCAGGACCGGGCCGTCAGACTTGGTGGCCAGGTCGAGCAGGGCCGCCAGCCGGTGCGGGATCATGTCAAGCAGGCGGCGGTACACCTCTTCGAGGCTGCCCGGCAGCGGGGAGCGGCTCGGCCGTGACGCGCTGTCGGCGGCGCCGACCACCGCGGCCTGGCGCATCAGCGGGACGTGATGCACGCTCACCCCGGCCGGCCAGCAGTACCTGGCCGAGGCCTCGCCGGTCGAGCGGAGGTCGATCACGGTCGCCGGAGGCCATACCGGTACGGCTTGCGGAAACGCATCGCCCGGGTAGGGCGCGTCACTGCGGTACAGGACGCCTGCGGGTACGGTCCCGCCGCCAGCCAAGCGCAATCCCGCGACATCGCGGAGGTTCACCAGCTGCCGATGGGCGCCGCTGTCAAGGTCGGGAGAGGAGTGGGCCTGCGCACCGAAAGAAGTCACTAATTCACGCTACCGGCAGCCAGGAGCGTTACCGCCTGATGACGGCCTATGTCAACAAGACTTAACTCAGCGTTCACCGGGCGAGGCCCGCCGTTAAGCGACTGCAGGCTGCTGATGGTCAGAAAGGCGGTCACGACCTGCGCCGCATCTTCGATGCTTAGTTTGTCTGTCGCCACGATGAGGTCTTACAGGCTGGGGTCGTTCAGGTCGGCACCGTAGCTGGCGGGCGTGTCGGCCCTGGCCCGGTCAGTCCGGTCGATGAGGCGGAGCGCCCCGGGCTCGTCAAGCCCGCCGAGCTCGTGCACCCGGCGGCACCGGGTGGCCCCGCGATGCCGTGACCCGCACGTGGATCGCGCGCGGATGCCCGGCCAGGATGACCGCTCCGACGCGCCCCAGGATGACCCCGCCGGTGGTGGCCGCCAGCTCCCACAGCGCGGCCTCCGTGGCCAGCCGGAACTAGGGGCGCCGGCGCGCCGTTCGTCAGTCGTCATGCTTCTCCTGCGAGCCGGCGACCCGAACGGCCGGCCGCCGTCGGGACGGCTTGTGCTTAGGACGCTACACTTTCTTTACTCAACATCAAGAAAGTACATCGGCGGCGAGGGCTGCGTGACACCTGGCTTGTCACGTCTCCAGCGGTCGGCAGTTAGCCGGCTCATTCTGCCGGGTTGGGTGACCGGCGGCAGCATGGCGCCAAGTCCGAGAGGAGCTCGCACTGATGCGACCTGAGCGGGACGTCGACGTCCTGGTGGTGGGGTCCGGTGCGGCCGGGCTCTCCGCGGCGCTGTCCGCGCGGGAGAACGGCGCGGCAAGCGTGCTGATCGCCGAGTCCGAAGGGCTTCTGGGCGGCTCGTCGCGGCTGTCAGGCGGGCTGATGATGGGCGCTGGTACGCGGTATCAGCGCGAGCTCGGCATCGTCGATGACGCTGAGTCGCTGTTTCACGAGTACATGCAGCTCAACCAGTGGAAGGTCGAGCCGGCCGTGGTCAGGCGGCTGGCCGAGCGGGCCGGGCCGACGGTGGAATGGCTCGGCGACCTCGGGGTGGAGTTCTACGACCAGCTGGTGTTCGGCGGGGACGAGCGGGTGCCGCGGGTGCACTGCCCGATCGGGCGCGGCCAGGCCGTGGTCGACGTACTCGCCAGCCACTGCCGCAACGCCGGAGTCGAGATCGCGCTCGGGCGGCGCGTCGGCCGCCTGCTCACCGAGGACGGCGCCATCGTCGGGGCCGGCGTCGGGGAGGATACGCTGACCGCCTGCGCGGTGGTGGTGGCGACGGGCGGCTTCGGCAATAGTCCCGAAAAGCTGGCCAAGTATTTCCCTTCGGCGGCCGACACCGGGTGGGCCTGGTACATCGGAGCGCAGGGCAGTCGCGGCGACCACCTCGACCTCGCCGTTCAGGTGGGCGCGCAGGTGACGGGCTACGACCACGGGCTCCGGTTGCTGCACGCTGGCTTCGCGAGCATCTATGAGGCGTACCTGCCCGGGTGGCTGGTCCTGGTCGACCGGCAGGGCCGGCGCTTCTGCGACGAGACCGCGCCCTACGGGATCATGGACGGGCTCATTCAAGAACAAGGCGACGTCGCCTACGTCATCTTCGACCGGGCCACGCTCGACGACGCAACGGCCGTCGGCGTCGCCCGGTACAAGCAGAAGGTTCCCGGCTCGACCAAGAAGCAGAGCCCGCACTGGAACACCGACATCGTCGAGGCGATGGTGGCCGCGGGC
>Ga0302326_10034161_pt1 | contig 10086 bp, 10 predicted proteins | sample Palsa_T0_3_FD_202264 | JGI IMG/M metagenome (GOLD analysis project Ga0302326, IMG submission 202264) | Peat permafrost microbial communities from Stordalen Mire near Abisko, Sweden - Palsa_T0_3 | ecosystem: Environmental > Terrestrial > Soil > Palsa > Peat permafrost | place: Sweden: Abisko...
TGCCGCGTGCGCTACGTAGAGACCAGGAAGCAGGAAGAGAGACCGGTGACCAAATCCCCTGGTTCGACCAATTTGCTGGTCTTACCTCCGTGGACGACTTGCGAGGGCTCGTGCGACTCTACGCGACGATCGAAGCATCGGACGCAGCCAACTAGGACAACACGGATCGTGACAGACCAAGGTGCGGGCTGTTCTGCCCCCGAGGATGGCGCATTGTTCGCCACTGCGGACCAGCGCATTCGTTAGCGGGCGTCGTTGCGGCCGTTGCCGCCGGCGAGACCGCGGCGCTGGCTGAACTCTACGACTCGACCGTGGCCAAGGTACACACCCTGGTAAAGGCCATCGTTCGCTCTGCGGCTGACGCCGAGGAAGTGACCTGCGACGTGTACATGCAGGCATGGCAGACCGCCAGCCAGTTCGATGCGTCACGCGGCACTGTGATGGCGTGGCTGTTGATGATGGCGCGCAGCCGCGCCCTCGATAGCCTGCGGCGCCAGCGCTCCAGGGCGCGACTGTTCGGTGAGCCGTCTATCCACGAAGAGCTTCCGGACCTCGCGGAGTCCGTGTCGCCCGAACGCATGCTGAGCCTGTTCCAGACGGGTTCGGCGGTGCACACGGCACTCGAGGAGCTACCGCCCGAGCGGCGCCGACTCATTGGCCTGGCGTTTTTCGACGACCTGAGTCACGCGGAGATTGCGGAGTTGACGGGTTTACCGATCGGAACCATAAAATCTCACCTGGGCCGGGCGCTGCACACTCTGCGCGCGGCCCTGTACTCGGCGGAAATCGAATGAAGCTGCGACCCCCCAATTCTGTGCTCGATGCAGACACCGCTGCAGCGCTGGAGGAAGCCATCCAGCCGGAGGAGCTCACGACCCAGACTCGCGACTCCATGCGCGAGCGGATTTTTCGACGGGTGCGCACGCCGCCGCCGGAGGGCACTTCGACCCTGCGCTCGACCGATGGCACCTGGACGGATTTCTGCCCCGGCGTTCGCCTCAAGATCCTTGACGAGGACCCGAGCTCCTCCTCGCGCACGTACCTGGTATCCATGGAGTCAGGCGCGACAGTGCCGGAGCATCCGCATACTCTTGAAGAACAGTGCCTGGTGTTGGAGGGCGAGGTCTGGGTTGGCGATCACCTGCTGCGACGCGGGGACTGGCATGTCGCCAAACCCGGCTCGCGCCACGGTAACTTCTCGACACGCACCGGGTGCCTGCTGCTGATCAAGTCGGAAGTCTTTCCAGGGCCCTGACGTCGCATTCACCCGTCGCGGCCGCTGCAGCAGCCCGCCACACGCATCCGCCCTGGCCTTTCACGCGTATTACGTCTGCAGGTGCACGCAATGAAGCGCGTGCCCGGCCGTTGCGGCCGAAGCCTGCTGAACGATTTTAATCGCCTATACACACACTATTTGGAGAACCGAGCATGTCTGCCAATCGTTTCGTCGTCGCCGCGTGCGGCCTGGCCTTAGGACTGACAATGCTGTCGGCATCAGCCGATGTCGTCGTGGGCGGCAGCGCGATGTTTCCTCAGAAGAACATTGTCGAGAACGCCGTCAATTCGAAGGATCACACCACCCTCGTGGCCGCGGTCAAGGCCGCGGGCCTGGTCGACACGCTGGAGAGCAAGGGTCCATTCACGGTATTCGCGCCGGTCAATGCGGCGTTTTCGGCGCTGCCCGCCGGCACGGTCGACACACTGCTCAAGCCCGAAAACAAGGCTGAACTCGCAAAAGTCCTGACCTATCACGTGGTGCCCGGACGCTACACGTCCATGGACCTCGACAAGCTGATCCGCAAGGGTAACGGGACGGCAATGCTCAAGACCGCGAGCGGCGGTACCTTGACCTTCACCAAGAACGGCGAGCGCAATATCACCGTTCAGGACGAGACTGGCGCTGTTGCGGATATCAGCGTCTACGACGTGCTGCAGTCGAACGGGGTCATCTACTCCATCGACCGCGTTTTGATGCCTCGCTGAGGACTGGCGCACGAGGCCGGGCGGTGCCGTCGTTCCCCACGGCACCGCCCTCTGCTCTCGTCCCGATCGCCTCACGCCTGGATCGCCGCGGCAACTTCGACCCCCGCCGCTAATCCATCTTCATCCCTGGCATGGCGGCATGGTCCATATTGTCGTGACCCCGAGCGTCATCATCGGTCGACCAAACCTTCTTTGGATCCGTCTCATAGGGGTAGACATGAACCATCCAGCCAAACACGTGGGCATGAAACTCCCCCTGGGCAGCATCACACGCCGGCTTGGTGGTGATGGAACCTAGCAGGCCGAACTTCGCGTCGGGCCCGAAATATGCGGCTTTCTGTCCGGCCGGCGCCTTGCAGAAATTGATGTGCTGGTGCCAGCGCGCGATGCTGAGCGGAATGCGATCGTTGATCTCCTGCTCCGTGGCATCCACCCGATCGGTGTACATCGCTCCAACGAGTTTGTAGCCACCGTCCGCGGCCTTGGTATAGAGCAGCGAGGTGGGCTTGAGTGGGTCGAAGTGCACTCTGGCCGCCAGAGCGTGCTCGTAGTTGGTAAAGTGATATTGGGGCTGCGGAATATTGGGAAGAAATATCTCGTAGCCGTCGGCCACGGCTTTGCGGTAATCCTGATAGGGTGCCATGGCGATTTTTGCCGACGCCAGCACTGCGGCCGCCTTCTGTCGATCGCCTGCCTGCGCAGACCTGAGCGTTGTCATATACATGTGGCCCGACATGTGCGCCATGCCACCATCCGCCATGCCGCCGGCAGTCGTGCCTTGCCGCTCGGGCTGCGGCGTCTCGTCCGCAGCCGCCGCTCCTGTGACCGGGCCCACGCTCAGGCAAAGCAGTGCGACTATCCGGGCCCGGACGCCCAGGAGGCGCATGAACGAAGGATGGGACATCACTGGTTACCTCGGCGGCGGTTTCGATTCTAGAGCCGATTCGATCGCCATCCAAGCCTTCGATCGCAGCCGCGGACTAAAGGCGCGCCACTGCGGGCCGCGGCGCGCGCCTCGCCGCGGTTGACAACGCGCAACGCCTGATGGACACTTTACTTTATGGTGAACTATGTAGCACGGCTCGACCGTACCTTTGCGGCGCTAGTCGACCCCACGCGGCGGGCGATCCTCGTGCACCTGGAGCGCGCCGGTGGCGCCTCCGTGAGCGAGCTCGCGCAGCCGTTCGCCATCAAACTGCCGGCGGTAATGAAGCACCTCGACGTGCTCGACGAGGCTGGGCTCATCACGCGCTCCAAGGTGGGACGGGTCGTCACGGTGCGGCTATCCCCGAGACCCATGCGGTCCGCTTTGGCGTGGTTGCGCCGCTACGAGCGCTTCTGGTCGGGCCGCCTTGACCGGCTCGGGGCCTACGCCGAGCGCAAGGCAAGCGAAGCGCGGAGGAATGCCCGGTGAACAGGCTCAAGCTGCAGCGATATCTTTCTGCCAACACGGCAAGGAGCGCGTCATGACGGAGCACCGGGTGGTCTCGGAAGAGCAATGGATCGAGGCGCGCCGCGCACTGCTCGCCGAGGAAAAGGCGCTCACGCGCGCACGGGATCGCCTGTCGGAGAAGCGGCGCGCGCTGCCCTGGGTCACGGTGCACAAGACCTATCTCTTCGAGGGAGCCGGCGGCTCGGTGAGCCTCGCCGAGCTGTTCGACGGGCGCAGCCAGCTCATCGTCTATCATTTCATGTTCAGCCCCGACTGGCAGGAGGGCTGCCCGGGCTGTTCACTGCTGTCCGATCAAGTCGATGGTGCGCGCCAGCATTTTGAGCATAACGATGTCAGCTTCGTCGCGGTCTCGCGCGCACCGATCGAAAAGCTGATGGCCTACCGCCACCGGATGGGGTGGAATTTTCGCTGGGTGTCCTCGGGCGGCAACGACTTTAACTTCGACTACCACGTCTCCTTCCCGAAGGGCAGGCGCGAGGGCGGCGTGTTCTACAACTTCAGCGAGCAGCCTGATCCCGAAATAGACGAGCTCGCGGGCGTCAGCGTCTTCTCCAAGCAGGACGATGAGACGATCTACCACACCTATTCCACCTATGGCCGCGGCGGTGAAATGTTCCTGCCTATCTATGGCTGGCTCGATGTCGTACCCAAGGGGCGCAATGAGACGAAGCGAGGCAACCTCACCGACTGGGTGAAGCGGCATGACCGATATGAGGATGACGGACGGACGCGGCCAGCAAGATAGAAGATTGGCGCGGTTTGAACCCTACTTCAGCTCCATCATGACCGCACTCTGACGATCGGTTGTCAGTTCCTCGTAGTGGGAGCGATTGGCCTTGCTGTAGCGGATGTCACCCGCCTTGTAGGCATTGGCCACGGTGGCGCCATCAGGCGTGACGGACTTGAGGGTGCCGTCGTAGCGGAAGGCCACCACAATATCCTTATCGTGGAAGTGCATCGGCGTCGGCATGCCGGGCGTCCAGGTGTAATGCCAGACCGTAATGCGATCGTTATCCAGCACTCGTACCGAGCCGGGGCGGGGAAAGGCGGCGGGCAGCCCGGTGGTGTTGACGACGACGGGCGCGCGGAAATCCTTCAGCGCAACGACGATCTCATGCGCGCGGCCATCGGAGACCAGCGTTTGTATGGCATCCGTGCCCTTGGGCACGAACACGGCATCGCCGAAGCCATGCCTGGCGGTGCTGATCTTGCCGCCGGCCACGAGGGTGCGAATCCGGCCGCCCTCCAGGAACATGATGACGGTGTCCATGTCATGCGGCGTCGCAGGGGCGGACTCGCCCTTACCCAGGATGACGTCCCACACGGTAACGCGCTCATTGTCGATCACTGGCGCCAGCTGCGCTGCGGCCGGCAGGCTCGCACCCAGAAGCATGACCGCAGACCATCGCACCATAGACCCCATTGCCCTGCTCCATGAATTCAGTCGCATGCCAGAGTGTACCCGGCGCGAGGGGATTCAGTCCTCGGTGCGCAACTTCGCAACGCGCGCGGCGGTCAGGTCCGACGCCGCCGCGCCGAATCGAGCCGTGACATAGTTCGCGACGCTCGCGATCTCGGCGTCCGAGTAGGCAGCGCCGAACGCCGGCATATTGGCCGCCGCACTCGCGGCATGCCGCTGTGCGCCCCCGATGATCACCTGCGCCACGTTATTGGCCGTTGGATCGTTTACCCCGCGCGTACCGGTCAGGGTTGCAAACGATATGACCGGACTGATGCCTGTCCAGCCGTGGCAACCCGCGCAGGCGCCCTCGTACACAGCCTTGCCATGCGCATCGACATTGGCGCCCGGACCCTCCGCCTGCAAAGGCGGCGCGGGATTGCTCTTGGGCGCCGGCAAGTCCGAAGTGGCAATGCCGGCCACCGAGCGCAGATAGGTCACCATCGCGGCGATGTCGGCCGGCTTCAAATGACTAAGGCTTTCATCCACCGCTTCGCCCATGGGCCCGGCAGCGGTACCTCGTCCGTCGGCATGGCCGATGGAAAGATAATGCAGCAGGTCGGCATCGCTCCAGGCCCCGACGCCACTGCTGCGATCGGGCGTAATGTTATAGGCGCGCCAGCCGGCTTGCACCGCTCCGGCGAATTTCTGCCGGTTGTTTATCGCGAATAGAAGGTTGCGCGGTGTATGGCACTCGCCACAGTGTTCCATCGCCTCGGTGAGGTATGCGCCCCGATTCCACTCGGCGCTGCGCTCCAGGTTCGGTTCATAACGCTTGTCGGGATTGAACAGTACCGACCATACGCTCATGAGGCTGCGCTGATTGAACGGGAAAGCCAGGGTATTTGGCGGTGCCGGTGCATGCAGCGGCTTGAGGGCGAACAGATACGCCTTGATGGCGAGCGCATCGGCGTCCGACATATAGGTATAGCTTGGGTACGGCATGGCTGGATAGAGCCTGGTATTTCCGCGACCGATGCCTTTATGCACCGCGTCCAGGAAATTTGCATCGGTGTAGCTGCCGATGCCGGTGTCGACATCCGGAGTAATGTTGGTCGAATAAATGGTCCCGAACGGCAACACGAAAGCGCGCCCGCCAGCAAATGGTGCACCGTCCTTGGCCGTGTGGCAGACGACGCAGTCGGCGGCGCGCGTGAGGTATTCACCACGTTCGAGCAGGCTCGCGGATTTCAGCTCCGCGGGAACGCCGGTTGGATCCTGTTCGCGATAGGCCGACAGCGCCACGCGCTTGCCGCCGGCGAAATCGGTGGCCCGGGGGCCGCAGGCCATATAGGCGGTGACAATAACCGCCGCCGTGACGATGGCCGCAAGCGTCCACAGAATCGGATGCGAGGCTCGCCGGTCTTGAGCTGACGTGTTCATGGCACCCTCCGTCCCGAATGCCGCTTCAGGCGACGCCTGGCTTGGGAAATGGCAGCACGTGAATGCGCGTGCCGGTCGCGGCGAATATGGCATTGGCGACGGCCGGCCCCACGGGGGCGACGCCCGGCTCGCCCACACCGGTCGGCGCCTCGGTCGACGGCACGATGTGCACCTCGACCGTCGGCATCTCGTTCATCCGCAGCACCCGATAGCTGTTGAAGTTGTCCTGTTCGACATGGCCATCCTTGAGCGTGATCGACCCATACAGTACCGCCCCGAGCCCGAAGCCGATGCCGCCCTCCATCTGGGCCGTGATGATGTCCGGATTGATGGGCGTGCCACAGTCCACCGCGCACACCACTCGATCGACCGTGACATGTCCGGTCTCATCGACGCTGACCTCGGCGACTTGCGCGACGAAGGTCTTGAACGCTTCGGCGACCGCGATGCCGCGGCCTTTGCCTTTGGGCATCGGGCCGTTGCTCCACCCCGCCTTCTCGGCCGCGAGCTCCAGCACGGCTTTCATGCGCGGCTCATGCTCGAGCAGCTTGCGTCGATACGTGAACGGGTCCTCGCCCGCAGCATGCGCCACCTCGTCGATGAACGCCTCCACCGCAAAGACCGTGTGCGAGCTGCCCACGACGCGCCACCAGAGGATCGGCACGCCGGTCTTGATGGTCGACAATGCGACCGAGATGTTGGGTATCGCATAGGCAATGCTCGCCGCGCCTTCGACCGAGGTCGGATCGATGCCGTTCTTGATCATCGGCGCAAACAAAGTATCCGCCATGATCGACTGGCCGACGATGACGTGCCGCCAGCCGCTGAGCTCACCTTTTTCCGTCAGGCCCGCTTCGAGTGTGTGAAAGTACATGGGGCGATACATGCCGCCGTGAAGGTCGTCCTCGCGCGTCCACTGCAGCTTGATCGGCGTACCGTCGGCCCCGTACGCCTTGGCAATCGAGACCGCTTCGACGATGTAATCGGAAACGGTGTTTGCGCGCCGTCCGAAGCTGCCGCCGGCATACAGCGTGTGGATGCTGACCTGCTGCGGGTCCAGCCCTGCGGTCTTGGCGGCATTGGCCTGGTCAATGGTCTGAAATTGATCTCCCGCCCAGATCTCGCAACTGCTGGCGCCCAGCTTCACCACCGCGTCGAGCGGCTCCATCGGCGCGTGCGCGAGGAACGGGAACTCGTAGCTGGCCGACACCCGGCGCGCGGCCTTAGCGATGGCCTGCGCTGCATCGCCTTCCGTGCGTGCGGCTGACGCTGGCTGCTCGGCGAGTCGCCGGTACTCATCCATCAGTGCCCCCGAGCCGCGTTTCTCGGCACTGGTGTCGTCCCATTCCACCATCAGCGCGTCCCGCCCCTGTTTGGCGGCCCAGAAACTCTTCGCGACGACCGCGACGCCGCGCGGCACCTGCACCACCTTCACGACCCCAGGTATGGCATTGGCGGGGGCGGCGTCGAAGGATTTGACCGTCGCGCCGAATAGAGGCGGACGCTTGATCAATGCCACGAGCATGCCGGGCAACACGACATCCAGCGTGAATTGCGCGCTGCCGTCCACCTTCGCAGGCACGTCCACCCGTGGCGCCCGGTGGCCGATCAGCGCGAATTCCTTCGGATCCTTGAGCGTGACCTTTTCGGGTACCGGTAGTGATGCGGCCGTCTTCACGAGCGATCCGAACGTCGCCTGGCGCTTGCTGGCCGCGTGGTGGACGATGCCATTGTCCACAGTCAGTTCCGCAACGGGCAGGTGCCACTGTTTGGCCGCAGCGGCCAGCAGCATCGCGCGCGCCTTGCCTCCGGCCTCGCGCAGCTGCATCCACGAATTGGCCATGGCCGAGCTTCCGCCGGTCCCTTGAATGGTGCCGAAGGCGAGGTTGGCGTAGCGCTTGGCATCGGCCGGTGCGCTCTCGACCCGTACCCGGGACCAATCCGCATCGAGCTCTTCAGCGACGATGGTGGCGATCCCGGTGTAGGCGCCCTGCCCCATTTCCACATGCTTCGCGATCACGGTCACGCTGTCATCCGCACCGATGCGCAGGAAGGCATTGGGCGCAAAGGGCGCCCCAGCCACAGGCGCAGTAATCGCGCCCGCACGCCGCGTGCTAGCCGCCCACTCAAATCCGATGGTGAGCGCCATTGCGGTTGCGCTACCGGCACCTTTGAGAAACGCCCGCCGCGTCGGTTGGCGCGGGGCGCGTGTGAGGGTGTCGTGGGTCATGGTCATGCCTTGACGGACTGCGCCGCCGCATGAATGGCGGCGCGGATCCGGGAATACGTGGCGCAACGGCAGATGTTGCCGCTCATGGCGGCATCGATGTCGGCGTCGGTCGGTGCTGCATTATTTTCAAGCAGGGCGGTGGCGGACATGACCTGCCCGGACTGGCAGTAACCGCATTGAGGAACCTGCAGCGCGATCCAGGCCGCCTGAACCGCCTTGGCGGGCTTGCTCTGTAGACCCTCGATGGTGGTCACCTGGCGCCCGGCGACCGCCGACAATGGCATGACGCAGGATCGGATCGCCTGGCCGTCCAGGTGCACCGTACACGCCCCGCACAACGCCATGCCGCAGCCAAACTTGGTTCCTGGCAGGCCGACGACTTCGCGCACGGCCCACAGCAGGGGCATGTTGGGATCGGCATCCAGCGTGGTGGATTTGCCGTTGAGGACGAACGATATCGACATGAATGACTCCGCCGGTGCTAGCCCAATTCTACAAACTACGCCTTTCGCGGTCGAACATTCCACCCCCTTACAGCAATATTTCCCTGTGGCACTATGTACGCGGGGACGCCTTCCGTCCCAATCACGACTCGGATCTGCGCGGCCGCATGCGTTCAGGCGGCGGCGCAGCGTTTGACCCGGGATTGCCACGCGGGAGCTGGGTGAGTACAGATGGCCGAATCTGAAGAACATCCCGTCGCAGGCGCTGCCAGCGAGGCCCCGGAAGATCCCAAGCACGTCGAGCAGCGCAAGCAAGCGCGACCGTGGGTCAAGGCAGTCCTCATCGTCGCCGGGGTGCTGCTGATTGTCGGGGCGCTGATTTACTGGCTTGGCAGCAGGAACAAGATCAGTACGGACGATGCGTTTGTCGATGGCCGAGCCGCCTCGGTCGGAGCGCGTGTGGCGGGCGCCGTCATCTCGCTCGATGTCAACGACAATCAATTTGTGCATACCGGGGATGCGCTGGTTCACCTGGATCCGCGCCCCTTTAGGCTGGCGCTGGATCAGGCCCAGGCCGACCTCGAGACTGCGCGCGCGCAATTGGCCGCACAACGTCATGGCCAGCTGGTTTCGCAGCGCAATTTTCCGGCGCAACTGGCACAGGCACAGGCCCAGCTGCGCAGCGCCCGCGCGGCACTGGAAAAGGCGCAGAACGACGAGCGGCGTGAGCATGAGCTCAGCGGCACGGCAACGACCGCGCAGGAGGCGGACGTCACGAGAGTCGCCCTGCGGCAGGCGCAAGCGCAGGTGGCGGTGGCTGACGCCCAGGTGCGCGCGGCCGGAGCGGTACCCGCGCGTCTGTCGCAGGTCGACGCGCAGATCGAGCAGCAGCAATCTGCCGAGGTCGATGCCCAGGCCAAGCTCGCCCAGGCCCAGCTTGATCTGGACTGGACGGTGGTGCGGGCGGCCCAGGACGGCTGGGTCACCAAGCGCAGCGTTGAAGTCGGCAATTACGTGAGCGTTGGCCAGCAGCTCATGGCGCTGGTGTCGCCGCAGATCTGGATCACCGCCAACTTCAAGGAGAATCAGCTAGCTCGCGTGCGCCCCGGGCAACCGGTGCGCATCGGCATCGATA
>Ga0302326_10034162_pt1 | contig 10086 bp, 19 predicted proteins | sample Palsa_T0_3_FD_202264 | JGI IMG/M metagenome (GOLD analysis project Ga0302326, IMG submission 202264) | Peat permafrost microbial communities from Stordalen Mire near Abisko, Sweden - Palsa_T0_3 | ecosystem: Environmental > Terrestrial > Soil > Palsa > Peat permafrost | place: Sweden: Abisko...
CGGGAAGTCACTGCAAGAGCCAGGCGGGACACATATTTCCTATACAGCATTACGTTTTCTTCAGGGGACTGGTGGCCGTAGTAATAGACTAATGGGGTCTTTGTAGGTAGCTGTGAATAACCATGAATAGTACTTGACCCGAAGCCCTCCTCAACATCCAAAGGATTTGACATAGAGGTAGCTGTCAATGTTCCGGGAAGCGAAAGAATTGACTACAATCTCAGTGGGCGACATTGGAGTGGTACCTGTTTGGGGTCAAGGCCGACGAGAACTGGTCTCCGCTCTTGACGAGTAGCATAATTTGTCAATATCTTGGCCAAACTGGTTTTTCCGGCATCTTCAGAGCCAAGTATAAGTACTCTTGGTCCTTGTGAGTGGTCATCTTCAGCGTGCTGGCGAAGCTTCTCCAGAAGAAAATGCAAGTTCGCATAGGACGTCATTGGTGTTTCTTCGGCGATGTAGGCAACACTGGGCGACCCTCGTACGGAAAGAGTGGCACCATGATAAGTGAAAATGGCAGCTTTTGTTCCAACAAAGGTGTAAGTTTGCTCGGGAACTATTTCGGCTCCAAACAATTCGGCGGCGCCTGAGACCAACTGGGATGGTAAGCGACGAGCAAAGTGAATTGCATACTTGGATTTCTACTTTGACTTCAAAGCCAACCTCGAACCGGAACTCCTCACACTTGCGCAGAGTGTACTCATGGGACTCGCCTGTCAGCTGCCACACGTATCAGTCATTGTCGCCGCAGATGTGAAAAAGTACCTTTTCATGCCGGTAGCCGGGCATGGACAGCAAACAAAGAGGGCTGGCAGAAATATCAAGGGCGTAGCATGCCGATCACCAAAAATTTCCCTCATTCATTTCGCGTGAGGATGTCGACCATGGCAGCCAAAGCACTGCAATTTGAAATTGTAGGCCGCTGTTCCGTGTCTAAAGCAAAAGCAGCTGTATGCGCTGCTATTATGTTTACTAATACGCAGGTTTTGACTCTTCCGCATGGGCCCGTGGAGACCCCTGTTTTTATGCCTGTCGCGACGGCTGCTTCCTTGAAAGGAATCACACCTGAGCAACTCGACTCGTTGGGCTGTAAACTATGTCTCAACAATACATATCATTTGTATTACCTTGTTACACGTAAAGGGACTAATGAAAGGGGCTTGAGACCTGGACAAAAGATCCTGGACACGGTGGGAGGCGCACACAAATTTCAGTCGTGGAATAATAATCTGCTTACGGATTCTGGGGGCTTTCAAATGGTCTCGCTGCTCAAACTCGCTCATATTACTGAGGTACCTCGCTCACTGTTGTAGTTGACATTGTAGGAAGGAGTCCGGTTTCTGAGTCCTCATGATGGTAGTCCAATGCTACTTACTCCCGAACATTCGATTTCTCTTCAAAACAGTATTGGAGCGGATATCATGATGCAACTAGATGACGTGGTTTCCTCACTGACGACTGGACCAAGAGTCGAAGAGGTACTCCTACCTCACACAGTCGCTGAAAGATAGGCTATGTTAAGAAGTATACGCTGGCTGGACCGATGTATAGCAGCACACAAGAATCCCGACCGACAAAATTTGTTCGCTATTATCCAAGGAGGGCTCGATGAGGAATTGAGGAGACAATGCTGCATTGAGATGACTAAACGAGATACCCCTGGAATTGCAATCGGAGGACTAAGTGGTGGTGAAGAAAAACCTACCTTCACAAGGATGTAACCTTCCTCCAATCAATAAGGCTGATGATTACTAGTGTCTCTTTGTGTACCGATTTGTTGCCGAAGGATAAACCGATTTATTTGATGGGTGTGGGATATGCAGAGGATTTACTTGTTTCTGTTGCTTTGGGGGTCGATATGTTCGATTGTGTTTATCCTACAAGAACCGCTGTAATTACCTTAGATCTCAAGACTAATGAGCGCAGCGATTCGGTCATGCAATCACTCCACGAGGAGTGCTGAATCTGAGAAACAGAATGTATGCGAAGGACTTTGGGCCAATTGATCCAGATTGCGGATGTCCATGTTGTCGTCCTGGAGGATGGGGAGTCACTCGTTCCCTAATATATCATCTCGCGTGCAAAGAGACAGGTACTCCGATCTCGTTTTCTCAGAAGCTCATGTTCCAGCTGGCGCTCATTTTCTCACCATCCATAACGTACAATATCAACTCAATTTAATGAGTCAAGCACGCAAAGCAATCAAAGAAGATCGATATCCTCAGTTCGTAAAAGATTTCTTCCACACTCTATATCAGGGTGATTCATCGCGATACCCTCAGTGGGCCGTTGTCGCATTGAAGACAGTTGGAATTGATCTTCAGGAGAAGTAGTTGAAGCGGTTGTTGAACAGGTATCGTATTAATTAGATCATGTAGTTTATATACCCGGTGTACAGCAAATTATACATAATCATACTAGAAACTGACATCCGAGACGGGATATCTAGGGACTGTTTCCACATCGTCATCTTCAATATATCCACTCATTTCATCATCTGTTCTCAATTGCGTGCTTGCAGAACCGAAATCCTCGGATTTATGTTCTGATGAGCCGATTGAATCTGAGCGACTCGGTTTCATGCTTTGTCGTTGTTCCTCTTTTTTTGAGAGTGTTGTTACGGGCGGGAAGATTTGTATTCCTCTCGTAGAGGCCGTCCGTGTGAAAACAGGAGTAGAAACGGTCGATGGTGAAACAGTCTCGTCATCATCTTCAGGCGGGGCTTCTATTCTCGCTGGTTTCGTTTCTTTCTCTTGTGTGATTTCGTGGTGTAATTCATCTGCTCCAGCAGACGATCTGAGCGAGAATATGAACCACGTCAATCCAGCGAAAAGAGACGATGAGATAAAAAACAATGAGGTAAACAAAGCAAACGCAATAATGCGATGAGAATACATAAACCACCTAGCATAAGCAAGACCTCTAGTGAACTTACCGAACGCCTTCGAATTGTGCGACAAACATCAGTTTCGCAGAGTATACTTGGATTTTGGAATCTGGAATAACTTCGACAAACGCATATCGTGGGCGAGATGCGCGAGATGCAGGAAATTCAAATCGTTCCATTACTTGGACCAATAATGTTTCTGATTCTTTCTTGAATCCCGTGATGAGGAGGGGCGCGTTGAGGACGGTGAGAGACGTTGAGATTAGAGGCGAGGTGTAGGTGAGGATCGCTGGACGGGCCGAGGTGGCTAAGGTGACATTGGATGGATTGAGAAGGGAGAGAGACACCATGAAGTTGCCTGAAGGGTCACTTTAGTAAGAGAGAGAAAGATGTACCTAATTCGAGGTTATGTTTTGAGCGAGGTAGTTCAAGTTCAACGAAGGCGGCATATGGCTGATCGCTCAGCATTCCTGCAGCCGCCAAATCCACACTCCCCCAAGGCGCAGCATCGCGACTGTCTATTAGACAACCTTTGTACGGAGTACCTGAATTGCAGATGAACATCTCGAGCAATGGCAACGGAGGGTATATAGGACCAATAGAAAATGAAGTATGCAACTGTCGACGAGAACAGCAATCCCGACAATACCACGGTCCCAATAATCAGGGGGAAGATCGCCCGTTTGGCATGGTACAAGACATGCGACTTCTCAGCCTTGTCTCTCACAGCCTGATACGTCGACACAGCAAGGCTCGCCATCGGCACTGCAACACAGCCAGATCTGTTAGAGTATTTTTGGCTGCGAGTGTTTGAGTGACGACGATCTTCCTTCCCCAGCCGCCGGTGCAGCATGTGAATTTGGGTGTGGTTGCTGTGGCAATATGATATCGCTGCATTTAATCTCTGGTTTGTTTACATCCATCCCAAAACTGTCACTCCTTCACAGACACCTCCCATCCCTCACATTTGTCGTTACCGCTTCTTCTCAAAGAAACAGTAGAAACATGTCGTCTTCTGAAACTCAAACTTCCTCATCTTCTTCCGCCGAGACGTCATTCGAAGAGAGCGTTCCTGTTCAACCCATGCATCAGGGTAATATCCGCAAACCATGGGCGAAAAAGATCCTCCAAGAGTACTCCCTCTCCACTATTGACGGATTAACCATTAGAGGCAACTATGCTTCTCCAACCGACAATCTCATGTCTCCTTGCACCAAGAAACTCCAGGCTCACAAGAAACGTCACTACAACAAGTACTTCCTGCCTCGGTACTGATGATAACCATAGATCAAAGCCTCAACTCCTCGCTCGTGCGTTCACCTCCATCGCAACATCCAAACCCGAAGAAGGAAACGAGGAGAATACACCGCCTTCATCGTCCCAGTAATTCTGATACATATATGTGGTGGTTGGGAGTGGTGGTTGGGAGGGTGTTTAATTGGGTTTGTTGGGCAGGGATACAGCATCTTCATGCAGGTACTTTCGTTAAATAGCATTGGGTATTCTTTTTGTGAAATGGAATTGGAATTGTCATATATTCAAGATGATACGGTGTTAAGCTACTCTGCCTCTTCTACTTTGACATGTTCCAGTGCGTTTAGAATTGCTCGGGTGAATTCTCCGGTTGATGCCGTGCCTTTGAGATCACGGGTTAAAGTTTTGCTACTGTAAGAAGACGATAAGTAGGAAAGTGTACCCTTCGGCTAAGACGTTGTATGTGGCAGTGGAGATCCGGTTGGCGTAATGATCCAAGCCCAGATGACGAAGCATCATACAAGCACTCAGGATCAATCCCGTAGGATTAGCTTGCCCCTTTCCAGCAACTACCCATCAGCACTATCACAAGCAGAACCAGACTATCCAACCCAACGTGGCGACAGCCAGGTTCAAACACTGCAAACTCCCTCCCAACATTAGCAGCAGGAATAACTCCCGGTCCACCCACCAATCCGGCCCCAACATTAGACAAAATACTTCCGTACAAGTTAGGCAGCACTAAAACATCGAATTGCTGTGGTTTCGAAACAGCTTGCATCGTTGCGTTATCGACAATCAGATCGTTGTATTCAATTTGAGGGTATTCCGTCCTGCCGATTTCTGCACAGGTGCCTCGGAAGAGACCGTCGGAGAGTTTCATGATGTTGGCTTTATGGATACAAGTGACTTTTTTGCGGTTATTTTTCTGGGCAAAATCGAATGCGAAACGAGCAATACGTTCTGACTTTGCGCGAGTGACGATTTTCAGTGCTTCCACAACTCCAGGGACTGATTGATGTTCCAAGCCAGAATATTCGCCCTCGGTGTTTTCCTATCCTGTCAGCGTTGCATGAAGGGAGACGATACTCGGATAATTGCAAAGTCAACATTGGCGTGACGAGTCTTGTAGCCTGGAATGTTTTTTATGAGGATAACACTGGCGTAGATATCTAATCCTTGACGAAGTGCAACATTCCAACTCTGATGTCCCGAGCGTTCCAACGGAGTGTACAGGATACCTATATGGTGAGACTAGTTACTGACACGCGGAAAACCTTTCAAGCCGACTCGGTTTCTCTTCAAACTTTCGATACTCTGAGCGAATAGTTCTCTTGCACCAGGCTCATCGCCAATGCCGTGAACATCGATTTCTTCGAAATCAATTGGGACGTTTTCGTACTTGAAGATTGCTTTCACTGCTCTTGCAGTTTCTTGACCGATACCGTCTCCCGGGATCAATGTGACTTCATATTTACCTAAAGTCAGCCCAAGCGCCATTCCTTCTACTACCTCCATACTACAATTAGTCCAGCAACTCAAGAATCGTACCTTTGCAGGAAAGACCGGCGCAGCCAAGGTAGTTGCAGCTCTCGTCTAAAATTAGATGACCCTTGGGAGGGAATACGGCTGGCGAGGGTACACCAACTCGGATCGAGCGGGATAATCCTCGGACCGAGCGGTACATTTCAAGAAGATACTTGTGGACCGTCCAAAAAGATTAGTCGTGCAAAATGCTTCACCGTTGTCTTATCTTCGTCTGTCAATGTGGCTGGTCAAAGGTGACGATGCCCTTCAACTGATGGTGCGATCTTCGGTTACTGTGGCAACCACCTGCCCCCGAAAATCGGACCGAAAACTTCCTATTGAAGACCGAGAACAAGGTCTCGCGTAACATCAAAGTAGCTTGGGATATGAGTGATGCTATGGATTGAGAGGTATGTCGGTTATTCTGAATTACATAGATGATCCCAAACGCCTATTAAGATACATATCTACCTTCCCAATGCATTTCTAGTCAAGTGCAATTATATCGCGAGGGATTCCGGATATAGATCCCGAAGCCGTCAGATTCGCAGCTGCCACATCTCCCGCCATCGCCGATCCGTTCTTTCTCTTCCTCCTAGTTGGAGAAGGTTGAGGAACAGAAGGGGCAAGATGTGGCGAAGAAGAAGGGGAGTCTAGTATTATTGGTGTATCTTTCGTGCCCGATGAGTCATTTAGCGGAGGAGCCCTGGTGGTTTTGGTTGGAGATTTAGAGGGTTTCTTTGATGCAGCTTTCCGCTTCTCCTTCTTCTTTGGAGACCGTGCACGAGTTGCGCTTTTTCGTCGCCGAGCCGGGGGTTCCCGCTCGTCGTCATCTCGTTTCGCTTGGTCCCCGGATCGACTCTCCCCTGACTCCTCTTTCTTCCGTGCCTCACTTTTTGCAAGTTTCTTGGCCTTCTTTGCACTTTTTTTCGGTCTAGCCCTCTTCTGCGGCTTCGGAACAAGATCTTCAAGATCTTCAGGAATAGCTCCCTCCAAATCAAACCCCTCAGACATACTAGGTCTCCAAGCGCCCTGCAACCTCTCCCTCACCGCGACCGAAGGTCTCTCAATGATCGAATCCAACAAACTCCCACATTTTGTCCCCCAAGGCGGGGGTTTCCGTTTCTGTATCTGTGCATGAACAAGACAACACCGTGTTGCCAAGTTTCTATACGCATCGCCTAACACTTTGATGATATTCTCGGTCTGAAAGGAAGCCTTTGAGATATTGTTGAGTGGATCATTAGGATCTCGCATACATATCTTTTTCCATATTTTTGTATCAGAATATTCGTAATCTGCTTTGCGGAAATAGGATCCCCCATGATCGATTGCGATGCCGACTTTATCGAAATTGAAGCGTGTCCCGTAGAGTTCAAGGATTTCGAGAAGCATTACGCCCAAGTTATCTTCTGCCCGTATATGGCCTGCTGCTATTTTGGGATGTCGTTGCAGGAAACTTATCACCATACAGATCTACGGGTCTTAGAGAGATGAGTTTGGGGGATTACGATGGAGTAACTTCCGAGGCCGCCTTCTGCGGGGATGGAGAGATTGTTTTGATGGAAGAGGGTTTTGAGGACCATTACTAAGGGGCGGGCAGCGGGCATTTCTCGAAGATAGTTTCGGACCAGGGAGACTACTTGGAGGGCATTTGTTTGATTAAACGAAAGATCGATATCGATCCGTGCGTACGTATCCACAAACTTGATAATAGGAACCTATACATGAGGATAGTATCAGAGGAGGGAATACCTTTGCACCGAAGATGTACTGAAAGTTGCGTCCGAAGCCTTTTCGTTGGAGATGTCTGCCTAGCTGTCTCATTGTCTCGCGTCCCCAAACATGCCCAGGCCAATCAACCATCAAGTCGATATCCCTACAATCAGAACTTTCAAAGAACCACTCATACGCATCAGGATGATATAATTTTGTGCGGAAACTGCCAAAAGCAGAAGCCCGACACTCAGGGAATGCAGTCTCTATGGCATCTGTAACTCGTTTCACCACAAAGGCTCGCACTTCCGCTTCCTTACTCGTAGGCAATATCCATTTTGTGAAATCCTGCACCTCTTTATGTAGCCTGTATATCAGTTCGGTTTGCGTGCTTGGATATACATTCTCGCGGTCTCGTTCAGGGAAGCATAGTCGTCGATATCGATTTGCCATGGATTGACGTCAACGTTTGATACCTTCTGTCGCTGCGGGGGAGGACCTCGTTCCGGAGACGACTCAATCGGTTTTCGTTTCCGTTTACGTGTGTCTGTTTCTATGTCTTCTGTGTCGCCCACAGGTAGTGCCAAAGACTCTGTTTCCTGTATCGACGAGCGGGACTCTGGGCGGGATTTGTCGAATTCATCGTCGGAGAGGTCAAAGGGAATAAAATCGGCGTCGTTGTCAAAACCAATAGTCTTGCCGTTTGACATGGTATCGAGGCTTTGTATTGTCATCTCAAAGGGGACAATACATGAACACGATGTCTCCTTTTTGTGCCTTCACAGACATAACTGACAATTTTACTTCCCCAGTTCCCCAAATTCAAAAGCTTCGCATGGCTTTATTGTCGAGAATCTCCGGATTTATTTTTCTCCACCCTGCGCCGTTCGCATCATCAACGAACGAACGACGTAGCAAGTCACTGACAGCAGCCAACAGTAACATGTTCTAACCACATTGCACAATACCCCGAATTCCCGAAGACGGTTCTCACACTACTGAGACCTTCAAGCCCTGCCAATGGCAACTCGAAATCGCACCAACCTGTACATTTCCTACCGCCAATCCTACGCCCATCATCCAACTCAGTCCTACTCCAACTTCAACGCCGCGTCAACAGAAGAACTCGAAACCCTGATCTCAAGTCGAGCTGATGCGGCCATCGAAATGGACATCCTGCCCCCCGCGTGGGCTGATAAAACGCAGGAGGTGGATGAAATTCTGAGCAATATCGCCAAGATGAGTGCCAAACTGGACAAGTTACATGCGCGGCATGTGTTACCGGGCTTTGACGATAAAAGGGAAGAAGAGGGGGAAATTGAACGGATTACTTTTGAAATCACCAATGTATGTACACATCGGTGGTTGTGGGCGGATATGCTGATGGGTAGCAATTTCATGAGTGTCAGAAACATATCAAGGAGGTGCAGCGGCAGGCGAAGGGGTTAGTCGGCACGGAAGCCACGATGGCGAAAAACATCCAGATCTCGCTGGCTACAAAAGTGCAGGAATCATCGACCCAGTTCCGGAAGAAACAGTCTTCTTATTTACGGCGGTTGGGAGGCAATGAGAGGAGTTCTACGCCATCGTTCCTGGACGATACTGCTGCGCCGGATTATGATGTTTCTATCTCGCAGACTGCGTTGAGACAGCAACAGTCACAGCAGAGACAGACGAATGATGCTGCTATTATGCAGCGGGAGCGGGAGATCGAGGACATTGCGAAGGGTATCTTGGAGTTGAGTGAGATATTCAAGGAATTACAGACCATGGTCATTGATCAGGGGACTATGTTGGACAGAATTGACTATAATGTCGAGTTGACAAGGGAGAGAGTAAAAGACGCTCACGTCGATTTAGGACAGGTATACCGCTGCTTCCTTGGGGATTTGACTGATGTAAGGCGGCGACGTACCAGAAACGAACGCGCAAACGGATGATTATGTTACTCCTCTTCCTGGTAATATTGCTGTTATTGGTGATACTGGTTACAAAACCGCTGAGAGGGTCGTCGGCGGGCGATGTGGACCGTATGCGTACGGGAGAACCAGAGGTCCCGGCGGATGGTGTGTCGAGGATGTTGACGAGACGAAGGGTGCGGTTACGAGGGATATAGGTGGGGTAATTTGGAGTTTAGGATAGCATTTGCATTGTCTTATGTACTGGGTAAGAAAGAATTTGGTGGTACCAGAGACGGTATCATATGTTTGAGCATATGGAAGTTGACAACTGTATCGATGGAAATTGAGACAAGACTACGGGACACCTTTGGTTGAGGGAATTGGCTCCTAAAGACGAATACGTATATCGGGAGATTGCTTCACCACGCCATGGCATAACGAAATGGGTAGCTCACGTCATTTATCTCAACGTCTTTTGAAAACATGATTGCAGGACAATCCGGGATAACGGATGACGTCGGGTTGGGACGAGAACGCGCGCGCATATGACAGGTCTCCATCGGGGTATCCATAGAGAGGGAAGAACATATTTCGGAAAGTCTATCTATCTCGGCCCGATCAGCCATAATCCGGTGATCCATAATGTGGGGTTAGACGATTTGTTACCCTGTTGTCAATCACAGATGTACATTTGACTCCCCGGCGGCATAATTCCATAAAATTACATGCTGATGGCAATTCATATTGCAGACTACATATTACAATGGGAGATTGACGCGGCAAAAGGATGCTGCACAGACG
>Ga0302326_10034166_pt1 | contig 10085 bp, 10 predicted proteins | sample Palsa_T0_3_FD_202264 | JGI IMG/M metagenome (GOLD analysis project Ga0302326, IMG submission 202264) | Peat permafrost microbial communities from Stordalen Mire near Abisko, Sweden - Palsa_T0_3 | ecosystem: Environmental > Terrestrial > Soil > Palsa > Peat permafrost | place: Sweden: Abisko...
CGCTGAAGAAACGACACACCCGCTGCACCTGCACCTCGGAGCTTGCCGTAAGTTCCCGCAGTTCGTCGGAGTTCATCCGGTCTGTATGGCATTTGCTTAAGCTGGCCAGAAGCACGGTGAGCGGCTGGGCGGCGGCATGGAAACCCTGGGCCAGGCTCGAGCAAAATATTTCCGATGCGGACGATGATTCGCTGGATGTGGTGTGGCTAATCATTTCTTAGGACGTATCCCACGCCACGAACGGTGCGGAGCAATTTCACTTCTCCCTCGATGTCGATCTTGTCGCGTAGATACTTCATGTAGACGTCGACGATGTTGGTTGTGGGATCGAAGGGAATGTTCCATACATCGCGCATGAGCGTGGCGCGCGAGACAGTCTTGCCGGCGTTGTCCATCAGGCACTCCAGAATGGCAAACTCGCGCGGCGTCAGATCGATGGTGCGCTCGCCACGCACCACCCGATGTTGTTCGCGATCGATACTCAAATTGCCAATCTTCGATGAACTCACCGCGGAGGAGGAACCGCGGCGCAGCAGACCGCCGATGCGCGCCAGCAATTCCAGGAGCGAAAATGGTTTGATCAGGCAATCGTCGGCTCCCTGCTCGAGCGCCAATACCATGTCCTCGGTACGATTCCGCGCCGTCAACACCAGCAGGGGCAGTGCCGGTTGGGTCAGACGCACCCGCTTCAGCAGCTCCATTCCGTCCATCCTGGGAAGGTTTAAGTCAAGAATCACCAGGTCGTAGATGGAGTTCTGCAGCGCTTCCCAGGCAACCTCGCCATCGAGTGAGATCTCGACGGAAAAGAGCTTCTGCTTGAGTGCGCGACTGAGAAATTTGCCCAGAGAGACGTCATCTTCGACGATCAGTATCCTGGCACTCACCGGCGCCCTCGACCCATCGCGGAGCGCCGGGCCGGCGGTTGCGGAAGCGGCCGCGGAGTTCGCGTCGCCTTCCGGTACCGTCGGTGGTACCGCCCACGAAGTCATTCGCTGCTCCTGATCTTGTTTATGGTCTTGATTATACTCGTAACTATGACAGTACCGGTCAACAGGTCCAGCCGGGGGACTTTGCAACGTCTTGACCGAGAGGGCTCGGGCGAAGAGCTCAGGGTTGAGCTCGATTGCTTGAAGAAATGCGGCTTCTGTGCCGATAGATACGAAAGGTCGATTGGGTTTGCAGGCCGGTCCGGGGCTAGCCGGGTGGGAATGACGGGAATGAGAGACTTGGAGAGTATCCGCAGATTCGTATATCGTGAACCCCGCATGGCCACCGGCTTCCACGTTGATTTTTTAGCTGGAGGCTCGCCCTTGCGCGGGTTGTGCCGGGATGTCAGCGACACCGGTATTCGCGCCGAGTTCGATGATCCCCTCACCTTGGGTGACACTGGGTTACTCACCCTTCGCCCTCACGCCGGGGTGCTCGAGCTGCGTGCCCAGATTGCGTATATCGAGAACCGCCAGGTTGGGCTTTTGTTCCTTTTTGAAACGCCCTGGGAACGCAGGATGACCGTCGAGTTTATCGCGGCCATTGCCGACGACGCAGGTGTGGCCCCAATCGTTCGCTTGTGATCGTTTCACGGTGCTACTTCTCCGGCTTTGCTTGTTTAACGGGCGCGGCCGCTGCCTTGGCCGGCTGCGTGGGAGCAGCATTCAGCTCCCTCGCCGGCGGTAAGGAGCCATTGCTGGTGAACGCAGCCGGCTGTTCGGATTTGACATATTGAATGATCAAGGTGACCCTCCGGTTAGAAGCGTCTTGCGGTTGCAACGGTTTGCGCAGATCCTGATCGGCGAAACCGCGCACCTGGACAACTTGATTGGGACGCAGACCGCTGTTCTCCATCAAGCGCCGGGCTGTATTTGCGCGGTCTGTCGATAGCTCCCAGTTGCCATAGGTCTGGGAATCGGAAAAGGGTTTGGAATCGGTGTGGCCCTCAATCGAAACCGGGTTGGGTAACTTGCCTACTTCCACGGACAGTACTTTCAGCAGGTTCTGCAGGATAGGCGTGGGCTGTGCCCTGCCGTTTTCAAAGAAGGTTCCGTTAGCATCTTCCATCAACTCGATCTTCAAACCTTCCGGGGTGACAGTCAGCTCAATCTGCTTTTTGAGCTTTTCGAAATCCGCCAGTTGTTCCATGGCCTTGAGCAGGTCTGCCTTCAGCTTTGCCATGTCTTCTTTCTTGATCACCGGGGCAGTTTCGCCGGCGCCCCCTAACGCGGTACCCTTCTTCTGGGCTACGCCATTGGGGTCGCGAAAGTATCCCCCCACAGCCTCCTGCACGGGTTTGCTGCTGTTCATCAGCCAGAGCACGATAAATAATGCCATCATGGCGGTGACAAAATCAGCGTAGGCTACTTTCCAGGCTCCGCCGTGATGGCCACCATGGCCGCCCTTCTTCTTGATAACAATGATCGGCTGTTCGTCTGCCATGGTTGGATCGACCTATGCGGCTCCGGGTACGGCCACGGGCTCACCGGCTTTCTCTCTGCACGCTTTCTCGACTTCGGCGAAGCTGGGGCGAACATGCCCGGGGATTGCGCGGCGACCCATTTCCACCGCCATGATGGGAGCGGTGCCTTTGATGAAGGCGAGCAGCACGACCCGGAGCATGGCGTAAAAGCTGTGTTCTTCGTCGACCGTCTTCGACATATTTGCGGCCAGCGGTCCCAATACACCGTAGCAGAGCAAAATCCCCAGGAAGGTGCCGACCAGGGCAGCGGCCACCTTGTGTCCGATTTCTTCCGGTGGACCGCCGAGCGAACCCATGGTGACCACCACGCCAAGCACGGCGGCGACGATTCCCAGCCCGGGCAACGCATCCGCCACGCTGTTTAATGACTGGGTTGGCTGGCTCTCCGAATGATGATGGACGTCCATATCGAGCTCCATCATCTGGTCCACATCGAACGGGTTGACGCCGCCGGTGATAGCCATGCGCATGGTGTCGCACACGAAGTCTCGAGCGTGATGATCGGCCAGGAAAGCCGGGTATCGGGAAAATATCGGACTCTTTTCCGGGTCTTCCACATCGCTCTCGATGGCAATCGCCCCCTCTTTACGAGATTTGGCAAACAGATCGAACAGCATCTTGAGTGTGTCCAGGTACCGCTGTTTCGAAAACCGGGATCCTTTTATGATCCCAAGCAGGCCGGCGATCATCTTCTTCAGGATGTGCATCGGGTTGGCAGCCAACACGGTGCCAATCGCCGCGCCGCCGATAGTGACCAGCTCGGCCGGCTGGACGAGAACAGCCAGCTTGCCTTTCTCCATGAGAAAACCAATGATGATGCAAGCGAAGACAAGTAAGATCCCGGCAATCGCAATCATTCTTTATTCAATCCCAGCAAAGCGTGAGTTCCGACAAATCCCAGTCGACCGCGTGGCAGCGGATCGGCCCAGATGAACAGGACCCCGTCCTTCCTTTGTATCGGCAGCACGAAAGATCTCATTGAACATTGCGCGAAGAAGACCGCGCGATGGATGGAAGCAGGGGTAGCGAAAGATCAATCGCATCGAACGCTGGAGCGGATCTGTAAGAACGCCCTTCCAACACGTCGTTTATCGGCAGCTCTTCCCCTCCCTTGAACTCTCGTCCTGGCATCGCATGACTCGAATGCGAACACTCTCAGAAGACCCGTTGCAACATGGCATTCCAATTGCTCTCACCGTCCTGAACAAGGAGACCCCTCTGAGAGAAAACGAAGTCCGCGAAAGAATGAGCGGCGCCTCGCTCGACCCGGTAGATTGGACCGGCCTTCGCCAGCAGGCTCACCAGATGCTCGACGACATGCTCGGGTACATGGAAACCGTGCGCGAATTTCCCGTGTGGCAAGCGATCCCGGACGAGGTTCGCGCGCGCTTTCGCGAAGACCTTCCCGCGCAGCCCACGCCGCTGGCGCAGGTCCACGCAGAGTTCATGGGCTCCATTCTGCCCTTCGCGGCACGCAATGCCCACCCAGGTTTTCTGGGCTGGGTACAGGGCGGCGGAACTGCAGTAGGCATGCTGGCGGAGATGCTGGCCGCGGGTCTGAATGCCAATGTAGGCGGCCGCGACCAGATTCCGCTGGAGGTCGAAAACCAGGTGACCCACTGGATGCGCGCCATCTTCCACTTTCCCCCCGCAGCCAGCGGCCTTTTCGTCACCGGAACGTCGATGGCCAACTTGCTCGCCGTACTGATAGCCCGGGATGCGCGTCTGGGCCCGGAGGTTCGCCGGCACGGGGTCGCAGCCTGCGCGCCGAAGTTGACCGCTTATGCCTCGAGCGCCGTGCATGGAAGTATGGGTCGGGCACTTGATTTCGCCGGGCTGGGAAGCGAGGCGCTGCGGCTGGTAGCAGTGGACAACCGGCAGCGAATCGACCTGGCAGCGCTGGAACAGGCCATCTGCGCGGATCGCGGGCGCGGCTTCACTCCGTTTCTCGTCATCGGGACCGCGGGAACCGTAGATACCGGCGCCATCGACAACCTCGACGGCATAGCCGAGCTGGCCGATCGCTATCAGCTCTGGTTTCACGTGGACGGCGCTTACGGCGCGCTGGCCATGCTAGCCCCGGAGCTGGCGCCGCGACTCAATGGCATCGCGCGAGCCGATTCGCTGGCCTTCGACTTCCACAAATGGGCCCAGGTACCCTACGACGCCGGTTTCATTCTGGTGCGCGACGGCCAGCAGCAGCAGCAGGCGTTTGCTTCCTCCTGCGCTTACCTGATGCGGGAACAACGAGGCATGTCTGCCGGCTCGCCATGGCCCTGCGACCTGGGCCCTGATCTCTCGCGCGGCTTTCGTGCGTTGAAAACCTGGGCCACGCTCAAGGTTTATGGTATGGACGCGATCGGGGCGGCCATCCAGCGCAGTTGCGAACTGGCGCGGTATCTGGAGAGCTGCATCCTGGGCTCGACCGAGCTCGAGCTGATGGCGCCGGTCGAGCTGAACATCGTCTGCTTCCGCTACCGCTTCGCTGACGACGATCTGGCTGATGACCTCAATAGGCAGATCGTAATCCAGTTGCAGGAGTCGGGCGCGGTCGCACCCTCAGCAACGATTGTCAGAGGCCGGTTGTCGATCCGCGCGGCCATGGTGAACCATCGCACCAGTCAAACCGAGATGGATACGCTGGCGGCGGCAGTGCTGGTGGCTGGCCGGGCTTTGCGCCCGGCACAGCCGCCCAAGTGGCAGCCGTGGCTCGAGCGGGACAGCAGGATACAGCGGCTCGATGTTCAACTGAACCCGGCCAGCGATTTGCAGAAGGACGTTGCCGTCGCGCTGCGCTTTGAGCGGGCGACCTTGCTGGCCGAGATGGGACGCAACCTGGAGGCCAGAAGCGACCATCTGGCAGTACTCGAACTGCAGCCCGACCACCGGCTAAACCTGTTCGGGCTGGGCCGGCTGTTGGTCAGCATGGGGCAGCGCAAGGCAGCGCAAATGGTCTATGCGGAGGCGGTGCGGTACTATCCCGGCGACGTTGCTTTGCGGGTGAACCTGGGCAGTGTCCTGCTCGAAACGGACCATCCCGCGGAGGCCCGCTCCCATTACGAAGCAGCGCTCGCCATCGACCCGGAGTTCCTGCAGGCACACGGGGGAATGTACTACGCACTCACACGGCTGGGCGAGGCGGAGCTGGCCCGGCTGCACCAGGAGAAAGCTTTTGGAAGGCAAGCCCTCTTTCCCTCTTCGTACCGGGGCGACGCCGAACCCATTCCTGCGCTGCTGCTGGTTTCCTCAACCGGCGGCAACACGCCCCTCGAGAAGCTGGTCGACGAGCGCGTTTTTCAAACGTATGTTGTGGTCGCGGATTTCTACGATACCAAGACTCCGCTGCCGCTCCATCGGCTGGTCATCAACGGCATTGGCGACTGCGACGCGGCTGGGCAAGCATTGCTTGCGGCCGAAGGGCTGCTCGCCTTTACCTCGGCCCCGGTCTTGAACCACCCCGCGGCGGTACGCGCTACCGGCCGCTGCGAGAATGCCTGCCGATGGCAAAAGCTACCGGGAATAAAAACGCCTGCGACGGTTGCGTTTCCCTATGGGTTGCTCGCCGGGCAGCATGGAGCAACCGCACTGGCTGGGCGTGGCTTCACCTTTCCCCTGCTGCTGCGCACTCCGGGCTTCCACGGGGGACAGCATTTTGTGCGGGTCGAGTCGAGTGCGGGGCTGGCCGATGGAGTGGCAGAGCTTGGCGGGCCCGGGGGCGACGCCGCCGAAGTGATGGCGATTGAGTATCTCGACGCGCGCGGCGCCGACGGATGGGTGCGTAAGTACCGGGTGATGATGGTTGGCGGACAGCTTTATCCGCTGCACCTCGCGATCTCACAGCAATGGAAGATTCACTATTTCAGCGCGGATATGCGGGACCGCGCCGAGCATCGGGCAGAGGAGGCGAAGTTCCTGGCCGATATGCCGGGGGTACTGGGCGCCAACGCGATGGCGGCGTTGGAACAGTTGTCGGCGGCAATCGGGCTCGATTATGGGGGCATCGACTTCGCCCTCAATCAGCGGGGCGAGATTCTGCTCTTCGAAGCCAACGCGACCATGGTCGTCGAACAACCGGATGGAGATCCGCGCTGGGATTACCGGCGTGCGGCGGTGGAGCGGATCCACGGGGCAGTGCGGGATTTGCTGCTGGCCAGCGCAGGCGTGGTCCCAGTTACTTCCTCAGGTGTGTGATTGGAGATAGCCGCAGATGAGGCACATATCACGTCCATCTCTGGAACGCACTGTCATGCTGCCGCAATTGGGGCACGGCCTATGTGACGATCGCCGTGCGACCTGCCGTGGTTCTGGGAACAGGGGCCGCTGCGCGTCGAGCGTTTGCCGAGAACCGTCCATCTGATTGTCTTTCGGCGGGCTTACCATCGGCTGCCTCCTTACGAACACATCGGGATAAAGAGCGGAACCGTCTAGTTACGTGTGTTGTAGAACTGCAGTCAAACGGCAAAAGAGATGCCGGCAAAGCTGACTACGCTCCTCTCATCGATATTCCATTGCTGGTAACGGCGCAGGGTTCCACGCGCCTGGGGCGCAGCCTTCAAAAACGTATAAATTGGGGAAGATCCGCACCACTTCAGGTCGTCTTGATTCTCCTTGACCAGATCCCAAAAACCGTGCGCATCCGAGGCATTCGCTCGCTCGATCCGGAGCATGTCCCGCTCTCTCACCAAGGTCATCTCATCCCGGTCTGCATAGGCCGCAAACTTATCGCCGAATCGAGTACCCATATGGGCCATATCGACACCCAAGACCCAGAACAGACGTTCTTTCTCTCGCTCAGCAATCTGCCCAAGGGCGCCAAAAAAGCGCTTGACATGCTCGTCGTCTTCCGGAAATCCACCTACGTGCATACTTCTTCCGAATGACCCGCACAGCAGCGGAAGGATACGCACGTCTGCTCCGTAAATGGCCTGGAGAAAGACCACTTGAAATTCGATGGAGTGCTCGATCGCATGGCAATAATCCTCTGCCAGCGCCGCCGGCTGAGCTTCTAACTCAGCTACCAGGGCCTGGTCGATTCTTGTTCTTCCAAGAGGGGTTGCAAAGGGCTTATGCGTCAAACCGAACTTACCGGGTGGTCCATAGTGCGAAGTTCCCAGTACAACGAAGGTGCGGTCCCGCAGATCAGGTGTTAGTTCTTGATAGGCCGCCCGGTAGCTTTGCCAACCGCCTTGCGGACTGACATGCGGCGCGGCAATCCCCATGATTTCCTTCTGGGTGGAAGCGGCCCCGTCGAGATACCGCTGCATCAGGTCGCGCAGCGGCCCGATTTCCGCCGGATAGGAGGATCCTGCATGAACCGCCTGGCGCACCGGACTCTCGCTAAAGGCCAAAAGACGGCCTTGCTTGAGCTTGCCGTACACCTCATTTTCAAGAAAGCCTGCCTGGCTCAGTGCCTCAATCAAGTGTCCCGCCGCACCCCCGATTTCAGGGCCTCCCAGGGAGCGGGTAAGCTCCGTCTGCAGGTCCAGATTCGTTCGCGTCCCATCGAACAACAGGAGGCCGGGTATCAAGACCGGAGGAATGATGAGGGTAGCGTCGGAGTATTGGAAGCGGTCGCGAATCAACAGCCCGGGCCGGTCCGCTACAGGTGAGAGCATGATCTCCAGGTCCGCTCGCAGCTTGGGCAGGATCATTTTAGAGAACCAGCATCATGGGATTATCGCAACCTCGTCCGCAAGGCTCATGATACCGATTCGGTTCAGACGACAAGGCCTACAAACCCTGTAGCCAAGAACTGTTCGAGCGGAAGCAACAGTTGATATTCACAGATTGCTGCGATCACCGATTCATCAAAACAGTGGTCAGTGAACGCCTCATATTCGTGGATCTTGTTGAGTACCTTCCGGTCGTTGCAGAGCACGATGAAATCCCAAACGAGGTCACCTGTCGATTTGCGCATAGACTGTACTGGCACTCCCAGGGGACAAGCCGTAACACGCCCTCCATTAGGGTATCGGCGGCATGATCGAAAAGCCCTCAACTTCAAGTACAACTAAAGTAGAAGCGGGTCAGAGCCGCGGCCCGGGTTGCGATCTAGCGTCAGCCTGGTAAGCCTCCAATCCCGAAGCTCTAGGGCATGCTATCGAACGCGTCCATCACCCGTTGCAGTTCGTCCTCTACCTGCATCAGCTTGGGCCCGGCAAGAGCAAGGTTGCCCGATCTCCCCATCGCTTCCAGCTCGCCGGCCAGGGCGAATGCCCTGATTGCCGAGAGATTGCCCAGTGCTCCTTTGAGCGAATGTCCCGACCGTTCTACCTCTGCAGCGTCTTTCTGTGTAATTGCTTGCTGTGCATTGCGGATCTGTCCGGGGTAATCCTCGCGGAAGATCCCAAACAACTCCGCAAGCAAATCCCGATCCCCATCGAACCGCTCCAGCAGCTCTGCGAAGTTCACAGCGGCGATAGACGAATCATTTTTCGGGGTCGCGAGCATATGATTGTCGATGGGTATGTCCCCCAAAGGTAAAAGAAGCCACTATTCGATGCATCGGCGGCGCACTGGGAGTCCTGAGATTACTTCTGGGTGATACTTGCCAGGCACCGCTCTGGGCAACCGGGAGGGCAGGGCGGCGAGTAATCAGATTGTCAATAAACCATTACATTGAGCATCGGCGCAACGGAGTCTGCAAGGGCTGAAGCACGAGGATAATCCTCTACTGAAACCATCAGCGCGGGGACGAACTCATCGCAGCCCCTGGGGCGATGGAGACACTCTTCCGCGTGAATGCCGTAGGCATGTAACATCGACATCACGCTCCTCAGGTGAGGCGCATATTTCGAACAAACCAGCAGACATTGCAGACGAGCTTCACGGCCGCTTTGCATGTTGTGACTCCTTAAGCCTCTCCATCGGCAGATTGCGAGAACAAGTTATTTATCGGCGCGTATGCAAAAGACGATAGGGCAGAAGACAGGCTTGATCAGGCGGAAGCCAACAGGTTGATTGGTCCTAAAATCAAAGTATTTCCTGGCAGGAGGTTTTGGCGGTAGCCGATCCAGTATTCATTGGGCCAGACCTTGATCTCGCCTTGATGGTTTAACTTCGTAGTCCGCGCCATCCATGGAACGGTGATAGGCTCCGGCTTCCTCCTCGGCAATGAGAGACAAGCGGGTGCGCCGGATGCCGTCGGGGTAGATCATGCCCTCCGGTATGACCAGCAGCAGATTGCGTCCCCGCTGGATCAGCACGTATGCGTCGCGCCAGCTGTCAGCCGTCTTCGAGCGCACCTTCACCTGGTCACCCCTCGACCAGTGCGGAGTTTGGTCTTCTCGTTGCGGCACTGTGTTTGCCACCTGGACCCCCGATTGACGGATGTCCTGCGCCTCTCCTGGCTTTCAAGTGGCACGCGAACAGATTATGAGAAAAGTCTAAAGGCCTCGCCGTACGCAGCATTAAAAGTGATTTAGGTATAGGTTGCCCGCAGGGACGCCTAAAACGTCCGCTTTTTCCTTGAAGAAGGTGCGCGTTAAGCGCGTTATGCGCGTTAATTCCCTGCCGGCTCTTTTGCGCCTCCGAACGGAGCCCAAATGGTGGAGGGCCGTCCGATTGTCAATAGACACAAAACATCAATAGAGATACGGCGCCCCGGACCGGCCTT
>Ga0302326_10034167_pt1 | contig 10085 bp, 6 predicted proteins | sample Palsa_T0_3_FD_202264 | JGI IMG/M metagenome (GOLD analysis project Ga0302326, IMG submission 202264) | Peat permafrost microbial communities from Stordalen Mire near Abisko, Sweden - Palsa_T0_3 | ecosystem: Environmental > Terrestrial > Soil > Palsa > Peat permafrost | place: Sweden: Abisko...
GTTTTGGATATGCGACAGCGATAGCGTTTCGGCCATGAAGTATTTAGTGTAGATATATGAAGGACACAAAAGCCACCATCCGCTACGCCGGTGACGATTTCTTTGTCGCTGTCCCACCCTCGGGACATGCTCTGGCGCTGGACATGAAAGGCGACCGGTCGAGCGCGGCCAGCCCGATGGAACTGCTGCTGGTCGCCGTGGGTGGATGCACGGCGGCCGATGTCGTGGATATTCTCCGCAAGAAGCGCGAACATCTGACTGACTATCGCGTGGAGGTTCACGGCGAGAGGCGCGAGGAACATCCGAAGAGTTTCCGGCGCATCGAGATACGCCACATTCTGACCGGGCGTGGGCTAAGCGAAAAATCGGTGGCCCACGCAATTCAGTTGTCGGACGAAAAATACTGCGGCGTCGCGGCGACGCTGCGTCCCACCGCGGAAATCGTCACCAGCTACGAAATTCACGAGGCGGCCTGATCCCCTTCCTGTCCGCATGCTGAGTCTGTGTGAAAATTCCAGTTTCAAAATGTGGGGCGGGCTATCAGCCGGCAGCCGCCCTCTGGGCGGCTCTTGTTTTCAACGCCGAAAAGCCTGCTGGAAGCAGGCTGCCGGCTAAATAGCCCGCCCCACACGCAGCCTACCTAAGGCAGTTTTCACACAGCCTGGTCAGCATGCGGACAGACGCTCAAATTTTTGCGTATCCTTTTCAATTCAGCGCCGTATACAACAGCAAGGAGATTCCCGTGCCGACTTTCTTCAAGGATTTTCGCTACGCCGCCCGCATGCTGGCGAAAAGCCCTGGATTCACCGCCGCCGCGGTGATTTGCCTCGCTCTCGGCATAGGAGCCACCAGCGCGATTTTTAGCGTGGTCCACGCGGTCCTGCTCCGTCCTCTCGGCTATCGCGACCCAGGCCGTCTCGTCCGCCTTTACACCGAATTTCCGAAATTCCCCAACGGTGGGCTGCGCCGATTCTGGACCTCGCCTCCGGAATATGTTGAGTTGAAGAGGGACCTGGCGTCATGGGAATCGCTGGACGCGTGGGCCGTCCGCGGAGTGAACCTGGGAGGCGCGGCGGAGCCGATCCGAGTCACCGGCGCCGCGGTCACCGGAGGACTTTTTCCGTCGCTCGGCGTGTCGCCCGAATTAGGAAGGGGCATTACCCCTCAGGACGATGTGCCGGGGGCGCCGATGGCGATCGTGATTTCGCACGATTTGTGGCAGCGCGCTTTCGCGACCGACCGCAGCCTGGTGGGGCGCGTGATTCAGGTTGAAGGCGTGAATGCGAACGTGGTGGGCATCATGCCGCAGTCTTTTTCCTTTCCTCCGGGCGAGCTGGATCCCCCGGAAATTTGGGCCCCGATGCAGCTTCCCCCCGATCCGCAGGGGCGCGGGGGCCATTATCTGTTTCTGGTGGGACGGCTGAAGCCCGGCGTTGCTTTGCGCGTGGCGCAGGACGAGATCGCGCGTCACGTGCGGCAATCCCCCGCCCGGCTGGGCCAGAATCATCCCTTCGATCCCGATTTCCATCCCATCGTCGCGTATGGCTTGCAGGATGAAGTAGTGCGCACCATCCGCCCCGCGCTCTGGACGCTGATGGGCGCGGTGGCGTTCGTGCTGCTCATCGCCTGCGTCAACGTCGCGAATCTTTTGCTTGCCCGAGCCGAAGCGCGACAGCGCGAAATCGCCGTTCGGAAAGCGTTGGGGGCGGGCACAGGACAACTGATTCGCCAGTTCACCACCGAAGGTCTTCTGCTCTCGCTCAGCGGCGCGGCGCTAGGCCTCGCCCTGGCAACGGCCGGGTTGAAAGTGCTCGTCGCCACGGGCAAAGCAAGCATTCCTCGAGCGTCGGAAGTGAGCATCGATCCCACCGTTCTCGCCGTCACCATCGCCGTCTCTCTGCTGACCGCGCTGTTCTTCGGTCTCGCGCCGCTGGCGCAAATTGCCGGCGGCACGCTGCACGACGCGCTTAAAGCCGCGGCCGGACGAGGCACCGCCGGCTCGGTCGCATCGAACCGTTTCCGCTCCGCGCTGGTTTCGAGCGAGCTCGCGCTGGCGCTGGTGCTGCTCATCGGCACCGGGCTCATGATTAAGGCGTTCTGGAAACTCAGTGAAGTGCATCCCGGCTTCCGTCCTGAAGGAATTCTAACTGTGCGCGTGAATCTGCCCGCTACCACCTATCCCCAAGCGGCGAATCAGAGCCGGTTCTGGCAGGCCATCCAAGAAAAAATTGGGGCCATTCCCGGAGTGGTCTCCGCAACCGCCATGGGCGGCCTTCCTCCGGAACGGCCCATCAACGCCAACGATACCGAGATCGAAAAGTTTGTACCGGTCCCCGGAGGCCCCGGCAATAACATCGATTACTATCAGATCGCCGGCGACCATTTTTTCGAAACCATGGGCATCCGCCTTCTTGACGGGCGCCTGTTCGATGCTCGTGATGTCGATGGCGCAGCCCCCACAATCATCGTTAACCAGACCATGGCGCGCACCTATTATGGAAACGAGAGCGCCATCGGACACCGCATTCGCCCCGGATTTCATGATCCCTGGCGCACCATCGTCGGCGTGGTGGAGGACGTGAAAAACGCCGCCCTCGACAAACCCGCCGGTACCGAAATCTTCCTTCCGGAGCGCCAGGGCATCCCGGTCCGCGCCATCTATCTGGCCGTGCGCACCGCCGGCGACCCGCACTCGCTCATCGGCGCCGTCCGTGCCGCTGTCCGCGAAATCGACCCGTCGCTGCCGGTCGCGCAGGTGCGCACCATGGACGAAGTGCTGGCCGGCGCGCGTTCCCGTCCGCGATTCCTGACGGCTCTGCTCGGGCTGTTCTCCTTCACCGCTCTACTGCTGGCAGCGGTCGGCTTATACGGCGTCATCTCTTACTCCGTCACACGGCGCATGGCCGAGTTCGGCATCCGCATGGCGATGGGCGCGAAATCGACCGACGTTCTCAGCCTGGTTCTCTTGCAAGGGCTGAAACTCGCCGCAGCCGGCGTCGCCGCCGGAGCCCTCGGCGCATGGGCCCTCACCCGCTTCATCCGAGGGCTGCTCTACGGCGTCAATTCCTTCGATCCGATCACGTTCTGCGCCATGGCCCTGCTGCTCGGCGCGGTCACCGTGGCCGCCTGCATCATCCCCGCCCGCCGGGCGACCAAGGTCGATCCGTTGATTGCGCTACGGTATGAATAGTTATGCGCTTTGCCCGCCGCCAGCCCTCGGCGATGAATGATCCGCTATCATGAAGCTTCCACCATGCCCAATCTGCGGCCCCACTACGCTCCGATTTCCGAAGCCGTGACCAACTCCATCCGCGTCGAGGTGATGTCGCAATATTCGCCGGAAAACTCCCGCCCTTTGCAGGATGTCTGGGTGTTCGAGTACACCGTCCGCATCACCAACCAGGGCACGGAAACGGTGCAATTGATCAACCGCCACTGGATTATTACCGACGCTCTGGATCATGTGGAAGAAGTGCAAGGCCCAGGCGTGGTAGGCGAGCAGCCAGTCCTGTCGCCGGGCGAATCCTTCAAGTATTCGTCCTGGTGCCCGCTCAAAACACCCACCGGCGTGATGCGCGGCACCTATCAAATGGCCCGCGTCGGAGGCGACCAGTTCGATATCGAGATCGCCCCGTTCGCGCTGAAAGCGCGCTATCTGGTGAATTGAAGGAGTCTGTGTCCGCAGCTCCCTGTGCGACCGCGGGGAGCAATCTTCCGAGGCCTGATATTCTATGTGTAGTGCGCATTATTGTCGTCCTCTCGCTCGTGTCCCTCGGAGCCCAAGCCCAATCGCCGCTGGTAAGAATTCTTTCCGACGAACTGGAGCGGAACTTCACCGCGCTCCAGCGCAAGGCGGACCCGGCGCCTTACTTCCTCGGCTATGAAGTCACCGACCAGGAAGAAGATGTCATCATCGCCACCCGTGGTTCGATCGACGGGCAGAATCACAATCATGACCGGATTCTCGACATCACCGTCCGCGTTGGCGACCCCAAGTTCGATAATTACCGCCGTGTCGGCAACGATCGTGTGCGCTTCACTCTTCCCACTCGAATCGCTCTCGACGACAACGCCGAGGCCATTCGCAGGACCGTTTGGCTCACTACCGACCGCGTCTATCGCGGAGCGGCGCAGCGCCTGATCCGAATTAAGTCCGACGAAAAGCTCCGTTCCGCCGCCACCGACAAATCCGACGATTTCTCCGTCGAGCAGCCGCAGACCTCCTTCTCGTCTCCTCTCAAAATGAAATTCAACTCCGCGGAATGGGCCGCGCGCCTCAGAAAGGTTTCGGCCGAAATGTCGAAGTTCCCCGGGGCCATCAACTCGAACGTCGCCGTCGAAACGCAGCGCGTCATGACCACCATCGTCACTTCAGAAGGCACGCGCATCGAATCCGGCCGCTTATTCGCCCGCCTCATCATCACCACCCGCGGCAAGGCGAGCGACGGCATGGATCTCGGCTCCATGGAGAGTTTCGAGACCGGCGACCCGTCCACGCTTCCCAAGGACGCCCAAATCCTCGCCGCGGTGGAAAAAGCGGGCAAGAATCTGACCGATCTGCTGCGTGCCCCTCCCGCCGATCCCTTTGTGGGACCGGCCATTCTCTCGGGCCGGGCGGCGGGCGTCTTTTTTCATGAAATTTTCGGACATCGCATCGAAGGCCATCGTCAAAAGGATGAGAACGAAGGGCAGACTTTTACGAAAAGCGTCGGCAAGCCGGTGCTGCCCGCGTTTCTCTCGGTGGTGTTCGATCCTACCCGCGTTGACTACGACGGTGTCACCCTGAACGGAACCTACGCTTATGACGACGAGGGCGTGAAGGCGCGCCGCGTCGTCGCGGTCGAGAACGGCATTTTGAAAACCTTCCTGATGTCGCGCTCCCCCATCGACGGTTTCCCGAATTCCAACGGCCACGGCCGCCGCTCGCCGGGAAATGAAGTGGTTTCGCGCCAGTCCAACCTGATTGTCGAATCCACCAACAAGGTCCCGGACGCGGAGCTTCGCAAGATGCTCATCGAAGAAGTCAAGAAACAGGGCAAGCCGTACGGTCTCTATTTCGACCAGGTCACGGGAGGCTACACCACCACCGCCAGCCGCGGGTTGCAGGCCTTCACGGTGATCCCGCTGATCGTTTATCGCGTCTTCGCCGACGGCAGGCCGGACGAGCTGATTCGCGGCGCGGACATCGTCGGTACGCCCCTGGCCAGCTTCGAGAAGATTATCGCGACCTCCGACAAAATGGAAGTGTTTAACGGCATCTGCGGCGCCGAATCGGGCAACGTCCCGGTCTCCGCCGTCTCGCCCGCGCTGCTGGTTTCACAGATTGAAATTCAGCGCAAGGAGCGTTCGCAGGATCGGCCTCCTTATTTGTCGCGGCCGTCTTCTGGAGTAGGGCAATGATCGCCCGATCGCTGGCTGTTGTCGCATTACTGGCTGCCTCGGCCGCGGTGGTGCTCCCGCAGAAGAAAAACGATGACGATGATGTCATTCTGCGCGCCATGCGCGACGAGTTGGAACGATCGCGCGAGCTTCGAGTGGTCGGCGGCGGCGACGACTCGCCGTATTTTTTTAGTTACGACCTCACCGACACCACCCAGTTTCAAGTGGCGGCCGTGCTGGGCTCGCCCATCTCGGTTTCGCGGGTCCACTTTCGCGCCCCTCAAATCGACGTGCGCGTCGGCAGCTACGATTTCGACGATACAGGGCACATTTTCAGCGGCCGTTATACCGGCGCGCGGTACGATACCTCGTTTCCTCTGGACGACGATTATCTGGCGCTGCGCGACGCTCTTTGGCTATCGACCGACGCCGCTTATAAGACCGCCGTTGAATCCATGTCCCGCAAGCGAGCCGCGTTAAACGCCGCCGCTGCGCAGGCCGACAAGCTTCCCGATTTTTCCCGCGTTGAGCCGGTGAAAAGCCTGGCCAAGATCACGCGCCGCAAGGTGGACGACGCCGCCTGGACCGCGCGCGCCGTCAAGTTGTCCGCGCTATTCGGCTCGATTCCCGAAGTGATCGCCTCCGGCCTCGATTTGCAGTTGCTCGACGGCGTCACCTACCTGCTCACCAATGAAGGCACCTCTCTGCGTTACGACGACAGCCTGACGCGGCTGTTCGCCCGCGCCGAAGGCCAGGCGCCGGATGGAATGATGGTCCGCGACGCCGTTTCCTTCCAGGCGCTGGACCTCGACAAGCTTCCGCCGGATGCGGAGATGCGCAAGGGCCTCACGGCGGTGGCTGAAAATGTCCGGGCGCTGGCTCACGCCCCTTTGGGCGAATCGTTTTCCGGACCCACTCTGTTTGAGCCGGAAGCCGCCGCGCAGCTTCTCGCGCAGCTGCTGGGGGATAACCTTCGCGCGCCTCGCAAACCTTTGGCCGAGCCCGGCCGCAATGTCAACTTCATCGCCAGCGAGCTGGATACCAAGATTGGCTCGCGCATTCTCCCCGACTGGATGGATGTCGTCGACGACCCGACGCAGACCGCATGGAATGGCAAGCCTTTGGTCGGCTTCTATCAATGGGACCTCGAAGGGGTGCCCGGAATGCCTGTTTCGGTGGTCGAAAAAGGCGTGCTCAAGAGTTTCCTGACCACGCGCCAGCCGCTGAAGAGTTCGGCGGGTTCGAACGGCCACGCGCGCCTGGGCGGAAATTACGGCGCCCGCTCCGGCGCCATCAGCAATTTGTTCGTGAAGACTTCGCAGAGCGAGCCTCTCTCTGATTTGAAGAAGAAACTCATCGAGATGTGCAGGGAGCGCAACAAGCCTTACGGTATGCTGGTGCGCAAATTGGATTATCCTTTCTCCGCCGGCCGGAGCGAACTCCAGTCGCTGGCCCAGAGCGGCTCGCAATCGGGCGGTTCGGTGCGGCCCATCAGCCCTCCGGTGCTGGTCTATCGCGTCTACGCCGATGGCCGCGAGGAACTGGTGCGCGGGTTGCGATTCCGCGGCGTTTCCACGCGCTCCCTGCGCGATCTTCTTGGCGCGTCGAAGGAAACAGTCCTGTTCGATTACGTGAACAACGGCGCGCCTCTCGCGATTCTGGGCGGCGGAGGGCTGCTGGCGCCCACGTCGATTGTGTCCCCCGCGCTGCTGTTTGAAGAGATCGAGTTCGAGCTGCCGCAGGAGCAGTTGCCGAAATTACCGGTTGTACCGGCGCCGGGCTCGTCTAATTGAAAAACCCATGCTCCCGAGGGCGACCACTGCGCGTCTTGTAGGGCGGCCAATTTTGGCTGCAGCCGCCTTTGGAGGCGGCTTTGGAGCGTCGAGTCGGAGAGCCGCCTGGGAAAGCGGCTTTGGAGCGTCGAGTCGGAGGGCCGCCTGGAAAGGCGGCTGCAGGCTGATAGCCCGCCCTACAAGCGGAGTGCCATGCGCCTGATCAGCCGCACCATCTTTCGCGAAATCTTCGTCACCGCGATGTTGGGCGCGGCCATGTTCACTTTTGTTCTGTTTCTGCAAAAGGCCGGACAACTATTCGAATTCCTGGTCCGCACCTCCGGCCCTCCCCGCACCGTCGCCTACCTGTTTGCGCTGGTGCTGCCGGTGATGCTCCCGTTCGCCATTCCCCTGGGCGTTCTCATTGGAACGCTAGTCACTCTCTCGCGTATGTCCACCGACGGCGAGATCACCGCCATGCGCGCCGCCGGCGTTCCCGGGCGCCGCGTGGTGCCCGCGATTCTCCTGTTTGGATTCCTGGCCATGTGCTGCGCCTCCGCCGCATCTCTCTGGCTGACGCCGTGGTCCATCCGCGAGGAGATCCGCATCAAGAACATTCTCATCGCCAGCGAACTTACCGCCGATGTGCATCCACGCGTCTTTGAGGAGCAGTTCCCTAACAAGGTTCTCTATGTGGGCGACGTCATCGTCGGACCGCCTTCGCGCTGGCGGCAGATCTTTGTCGCCGACGTGACGCCTCCGGGCGAGCGCGCGCCGTCGGCTTCGGAACGCGGCGATAATCCGGTCATCACGCTCGCGCCGGAAGCGATCGCGGTGCCCGATCCTTCCGCCAATCGCCTCCAGCTTACTCTCAAGAACGGCAGCACTTATGAAGTCGGCAAGGATGCGGGCGTTTATCACATCGAGCAATATTCCGGCCAGGGCGACCAGGCGCTCTACGCGGAGAAGCCGAAAGCCGCGACGCTTTCGAAGCCGGTTACGGAGATGGACACGCGCCCCCTCTATCGCATGGCTTACCGAACGCCAAAGCTGGACAAGACTTCCAAGCTCGACGCCCAGATTGAACTGAACACGCGCTTCGCTCTGCCGCTGGCCTGCATCCTGCTCTCGCTGGCCGGCGTTCCTCTGGGAATCACCACCCGCCGTGCGGGAAAATCCGGAGCGGTGGTGCTTACCGTATCGCTGGCGCTGATTTACTACATCGGGCTGGGAACACTGGTGAATTTATCGAAACAAGGAAAACTGTCGCCGGCGCTGGCGGTGTGGCTGCCTGACATTCTGTTCGCTCTGTTCGGCTTGGCGATGCTCACACGCCTCGAAAAACCTGGCGATCGCGACATTATCGGCCGCATCGTGATGTACTTCCGGGGCTTCCGTCCCCAGCCGCCGCAACGAGTGCAGCGTGTTCTGGACCGCCAGCAGCAGAAGGTTCAACAGGGGCGCTTTCCGCTGGTGCCACAGATCATCGACCGCTACGTGCTCGCCAGTTTCCTGTTCTACTTCCTGATGCTGCTGTTGACGTTCGTGGCGATTTTTCACATTTTCGAGTTCTTTCAATTGCTTAGCGACATCATCCGCAATGGGATCGGGCTCTCGACCATCCTCGAGTTTCACCTGTTCTTAACGCCGCGTTTGATCTACGATTTCACGCCCATCGGGGTGCTGGCGGCGGTGCTGGTGGTCTTCGCGATCCTCAGCAAGCACAACGAAATCACGGCGTTTAAAGCATGCGGCATCAGTGCGCACCGGCTGACCGCGCCCATCCTGATCGCCTGTCTGGGCTTGAGCGGGGGACTGTTCGCATTCGACCACTTCTGGGTTCCGGACGCCGACCGGCGGCAGGATCAGCTTCGCTCCATCATTAAAGGAAAGGCGCCGCAAACCTACCTGCATCCCGAGCGCAAGTGGATCAATACCGAGCACAACCGAATTTATTACTACGAGTATTTCGACCCTGCCAACCGCGTGATGAGCGGCGTCAACGTTTATGAAATAGACCCGGTGCCGTTTCGCCTGAAGCGCCACATTTTCGCCAAGCGCGCGCGGTGGGAGCCGACCTTGAATAAATGGGAATTTCAAAGCGGGTGGACGGAAGACATTCAGGGTACACGCACGGTCGGCTTCGACAGTTTTCCCGACGGCATCCGCACTTTTAAAGAGCTCGAAGAAGGCCCGGATTATTTCATGCGCGAAGCCAAGCAGTCGCGGCAGATGAATTTCCAGGAATTGCAAAATTACATCGCCGACTTGCAGCGCAAAGGCTTCGACACCATCTCCTTGCAGGTTCAACTGAACAAGAAATTCTCGGTGCCGATGTTCGCTTTCATCATGGCGATGGTTTCTATCCCGTTCGCGTTCCTCGCCGGGAATCGGGGGGCGATGGCCGGTGTCGGGGTCAGCCTGGCGATTGCCATCGCTTATTGGTCGCTCGATAAACTGTTTGAGCAGGTGGGCGCGCTCGGCCAGTTGCCGCCGCAGATGGCGGCATGGTCGCCGGACGTGTTATTCTCACTGGCCGGACTGTATTTCTTAGTTCGAATGAGGACCTGAATGGACGTTTTTATTGTCGATGCCATCCGCACTCCGATTGGACGCGGCAAACCGGATGGAGCGCTGCACGGGATCCATCCCGTTGATCTTCTGGCCAGGACGCTGGTCGCGCTAAACGCGAAAAACGTGGAGGACATCGTCTGCGGATGCGTGACCGCGACCGGCGAACAGGGCACCAACATTGGCCGCCTGGCGGGATTGAAGGCCGGATATCCCATTGAAACGCCGGCGCTCCAGTTGAATCGCTTCTGCGGCTCGGGCCAGCAGGCGATTCATTTCGCGTCGCAGGCCATCGCGGCTGGTGACATGGAAATCGCGATCGGCTGCGGCGTCGAATCGATGAGCCGCGTACCGATGGGCGCC
>Ga0302326_10034171_pt1 | contig 10084 bp, 9 predicted proteins | sample Palsa_T0_3_FD_202264 | JGI IMG/M metagenome (GOLD analysis project Ga0302326, IMG submission 202264) | Peat permafrost microbial communities from Stordalen Mire near Abisko, Sweden - Palsa_T0_3 | ecosystem: Environmental > Terrestrial > Soil > Palsa > Peat permafrost | place: Sweden: Abisko...
GCCGTCGCTGACCCCGCAGTGGGTGCGATCTTGCTGGAGGGTGACGGACCGGTATTTTGCAGCGGCGTCGATCCCGTGGCGGGCGAGGAACTGTTCACCATCGGCCGGAGAATGGTGAAGCCGTTGGTGGCAGCCGTACAGGGTGTGGCAATTTCCGGCGGCCTGGCGCTGCTCGCGAACGCTCACGTGGTGCTGGCCGCGCAGGGCACCAGTTTTGGGCTAACGGACATTCGCGAAGGCAGGTGGAGCGAGGCGATCTACTGGGCCGTGGCCTCCGCCATTGGCGAACGCCGCGCGTTGGAACTGTGCCTCACGGGCCGTATCTTCTCGACGCCGGATGCGCTGGCGTGGGGGCTGGTGCACCAGGTGGCTCCTGCGTTTGAGCTGGACGATCGCGCGAGCGAAGTGGCCGCCGCGCTGGCGAATGCGAACCCGGAAGCGGTGCGGGCGGCGCTGCGACGGGCCTAACGCGGAGCAGGCCGGCGCGGAGGCAGCCATCCAAGCCCGTATATTTTCCTCTTGACAAGCCCGCGTCACGGTGCTAATTATTTAGCATAAGCAGGGTGCTGGAAATTTAGCATGTTAAAATTGAGCCGCCGGGAACGGCAAATCCTCGACATCCTCTATGAGCGTGGGCACGCGACGGCGAGCGAGATCCAAGCCGCACTGCCAGATGCTCCCGGTTATTCTGCGACGCGCGCGCTGCTCCGCATCCTGGAGGAGAAGAACCATGTGAAGCATGAAGCAAACGGTTCCCGCTATGTCTTCTCGCCCCGGATTCCGCGCGAGCGGGCCCGGCGTTCTGCTTTGAAGCATCTGGTGCGAACCTTTTTTGATGGCTCGGCCGGAGACGCCGTAGCCGCGCTTTTGGATACTTCCGCCGCGAAACTTGCGCCGGAGGATCTGGACCGGCTGGAAGCGCTCATCGAGCGCGCCAGAAAGGAAGGCAAGTGATGGCGCTCTTGTTCGATTCCGCTCTCAAAGGGACGGTGATCTTGGCGGTGGCGTGGATCGCTACCCGATGTTCGCGCACGGGCACGGCGGATTTACGTCATCGCATATGGCTGGCGGCGATTGTCGCGGTTTTGTTAATGCCGTTAGGGCTATGGTTGACTCCTAGCGCTCTGCCACCTTCCTTGCGAATCGACGTCCAAGCCGCAGCGGTTGGGGAGGGTTCAGACGCCGCTATCGCCATCCCGGGATTACCTGTGGTGTGGGCACTGGGAATGCTGCTGGTACTGGCGCGGTCGGCACTGGGATTGTGGCGGGTGTCGCGCGTGACCCGCAACAGTCGCGCGATTGCCGGCGGCCTTTACAGCGAACAACTCATGACGCCTATGACCTGGGGGCTGTTTCGCCCGGTAGTGGTGCTTCCGGCCTACGCGCTCGAGTGGTCTGAAGAGCAGCGCGATTTAGTGCTTCGGCACGAGCAGGCGCACATCCTGCGGCATGACTGGTTATGGCAGATGCTGGCGCAACTGGCATGTGCCGTGTTCTGGTTCCATCCGCTGATGTGGCTTGCCCTTGCGGAATTGCGGCGGGAGGGCGAAGACGCGGCCGACGACCTCGTGCTCGCGAGTGGCGCATCTGCCGCGAATTATGCGGAACAACTCCTCGCGGTGGCCCGGCGCATTACCGGCGCGCAGCCGGTTGGAATGGTGGCGATGGTGCGGCGGCCGGTGCTCGACCACCGAATCAGCCGAATTCTCGACGCTACTCATGGCCGAACGCCCGCTGGGTTGCAGGCCAGGGTGGCGATTACGACCGCGGCCCTTGCGTTGACGCTCGCTTGCGCCGTGCTTGATCGGGGACGGGTCTACAAAGTCGGCGAACGTGGCGTGACGACTCCCAAGGTCGTGCAGAAGGTGGAGGAACCCCAATACACTGAGCAGGCCCGCGAGGCCAAAACTCAAGGGACTGTTGTCCTTAATCTCGAAATCGATACCAAGGGCCGGGCACGGAACATCCACGTCACGCGTGGAATTGATCCGGGGCTGGACGCCAACGCCATCAAGGCCATAGCTATGTGGAAATTCGATCCCGGCCGCAAGAACGGGAAACCGGTAGCTACGCACGCGACTATTGAAGTCCACTTCCATCTCACTTGAGCCCTGCGAGAGGTTGGTGAGCGGCCTGCTCTGTTAGACTCGTCAAGGAATGTCCATAATCCTTCACGGCATGGCCGTGCAGACTGAAATTCTCTCCCGTTTGAAACCCCGCATCGATAGATTGAGCCGGCCGCCGGGGCTGGCCGTGGTGTTGGCCGGGCACGATCCCGCGTCCGAGATCTACGTCCGCAGCAAGATCAAGGCCTGTGCCGAGTTGGGGATATTCAGTGCGAAAATCACGCCTCCCGAGACCGCTACTACCGAAGAACTGGTGGCGCTGGTGGAAGAGCTGAACCGGCGCGCGGACATCGATGGCATCCTGGTGCAAATGCCTCTACCCAGGCACGTCGATGCCCGGCGGGTCTTGGAGACGGTGGCCGCCGACAAAGACGCCGACGGGTTTCATCCTCTCAACGTGGGCTACCTGGTGGCCGGGCGGCCCGCGCCGCGTTCCTGCACACCTGCGGGCATCATCCAGATGCTGAAGCATTATCAGATCCCAATTGCAGGCCGGCACGCAGTCGTGCTGGGGCGTAGCGACATCGTCGGCAAACCGATGGCTCTGATGCTGCTGCACGAGAATGCCACGGTGACCATCTGCCACTCGCGCACGGCTAATCTGCCGGACATGTGCCGGCAGGCGGAAATCCTGATCGCAGCGATTGGCCGTCCGGCATTCGTCACCGCCGATTACATCCAGCCTGGCGCAACCGTGGTCGATGTGGGGATTAATCGCGTGACGGATCCGGCAGTAGCGGAGCTCTTGGGGCGCTCTGAAGAATTCGCGCGCAAGGGTAAAGCCGTGGTCGGAGACGTGCATCCGCTCGATATGGCCCGTCTGGCTGGCGCTTATACGCCGGTGCCTGGAGGTGTAGGTCCCTTGACCATCGCAATGCTGATGTCGAACACGGTGGAATTGGCCGAGCGGCATCAGGGCGCCGAGTAATCTATGTTGCGTGTGGGGCTCACGGGCGGGTTGGCCAGCGGCAAGAGTTTCGTGGGCCGCGCGCTGGCGGATCTGGGTTGCCTGGTGATTCGGGCGGATGATCTTGGGCATCAGGTTCTGGAGCCCGGCGGCGAAGCTTATGAAGGCGTCATCCAGGAGTTTGGCCCGGGTATCATCAAGGAGGACGGCGCCCCCGATAAAGTGATCGACCGGCGCAAGCTAGCCGAGCTGGTGTTTCACGATCGCGAGCGGCTCGCTAAACTCAGTGCCCTGGTGCACCCGCCGGTGCGGGCGCGCGAGGGCCAGTTGCTGGATGAATACGCCGCCATGCATCCCCATGGCATCGGTGTAGTGGAAGCTGCGATACTTGTGGAAACGGGCAACTACCGCGACTATGCGAAGTTGATTGTGGCCGTTTGCCGCGAGGAACAGCAGATCGAGCGAGCCTTGGCGCGCGACGGAATGACCCGGGAGCAAGTGCTGGACCGGTTGAGCCGGCAGATGCCGCTGGCAGAGAAGATCAAGTATGCCGACTACGTTATCGATACGTCGGGCGCTAAGGACAACACGCTCGCGCAGACACGCGTCGTCTATCAAACGCTGGCAGCATTAAACCCTTGAGATTTTCGAACCTATGAGATTCCGGACCCTATTTATTGCCCTGGCGCTGGTCGGAGCCTTTGTATACTTCACTACGGCTTCGAATTCGCCTCTGCGGCGTTCCGGCGGTCCGCTCTGGAGCGGGCCCACGGTGGCGCGCTCGGCCGGGCTGGGCTCCGACGAGGTGAACAATATCGAGATTTACAAGGCGGCCAAGGATAGCGTCGCATACATCACCAGCACGGTTTATCAACAGACCTTTTTCTTCGAAATGGTGCCCACCCGAGCGCTCGGATCGGGCTTTCTGATCAGTCCTGATGGGCGCATTCTTACCAACAACCATGTGATCAGCGGCAGCTCTAAAATCGAAGTCCGCTTTTCCGATGGCAGCCGCTACACGGCCAAGGTGCTGGTGGCGGACCGCGCCGACGACTTGGCCATGATCCAGATCGATCCCAAGAAAAAAGTGCCATTCCTGAAACTCGGCGACTCCGACGGGCTGCAGGTAGGGCAAAAGGTGCTGGCGATCGGGAATCCCTTCGGGTTTTCAGGCACGCTGACTACCGGCATCGTAAGTTCGTTAGGGCGCGAAATTCGTAATGAAAACAGCACGCTCGAGGGTCTGGTGCAAACCGACGCTGCCATCAACGAGGGCAACAGCGGTGGACCGCTCCTGGATTCGCAAGGCAACGTGATCGGCATTAATACCGCGATCCTGGCGCCTGGCGGCAACGGCGGCAACATCGGGATTGGGTTTGCAATGCCCATTAACCGCGCTAAAGCGATGCTGGACGATTTCCGCGAGGGGAAAAGCTTCGGGCGTCCGCGTTTTGGGGCCTCGACCGTATACATTGCCGGCGATCTAGCCGGCGAATTGAAGCTTCCGGAGAGCGGCGGCCTGCTGATTCAGGAGGTCGGACGTGGATCGGCGGCGGAGACGGCCGGCTTGAAGGGCTATCGCGACGTGGTGCTAGTGGGTAACGAGCGGCTGGGAATTGGCGGCGATTTTATTATTGCGATTGACGGTAAGCCCGTGACCGAGTCCGACGCGCTGGCGCGGGCTATTGCGCGCAAGCGTCCTGGTGACACTATTACCGTGAAGGTTTTCCGTTCCGGAAAAACTTTGGATGTCCAAGTAAAGTTAGGCGAAGTGCCGGAACAACGTTTTTAACGTGGCTTCAGAATTATCACCGACGGCCGCGGCGGAAACTTCCGGGAACGATCCCGGTACCCTCGCGCTGGGCGGGCCGCGCAAGGCGCTGGCGGGGTTCTTTGTGTCGGGAATTCTGCTCGCGTTCCTGGGAGCCATCCTGCCCTCATGGGGGCATCATCTTCAGTCGGATTATCGGATGATCGGGCTGTACTTCGTGGCCTTGATCGTCGGTGTTCTAGTTTCGGTGCGCTGCGCGCCGCCGCTGATCGGGAAGAAGGGGCCGGGATGGACGTTGGCCTGCGCGTGCGCATTGGCCTCGCTGGCGCTGTTGTATCTCGCGCTTTTCTCGCCACCTTATGTAGCCTGGTGGCGATTGCCGGGCATTCTGATTTTAGGGTCTGCCGCGGGCCTGCTGCATACCGCCATCTTTTACGCCATATCGCCAATGTACCGGCACGATCCAGCCGCCACCGTGAACCTGGGCGGAATCCTTTTTGGGCTGGGCTGTTTTACCGTTGCATTCTTAATTTCGCGGTCCTTCTATTTCTACACCGCGGCGGCGATCCAAATCTGGATCGCGCTGATTCCCGCCCTTTTCGCCTTGATTTACGCGCGCACGCGTTTCGCACGGCAAGCGGTCTCCGCCGATTTTCCTGCGGGCGCGCTCCTGGCGGAAATCAAGAGTCCCGGTGCAGTGCTGTTTAGTCTGATTCTATTTTTTCAATTCGGCAACGAATGGGCCATCGCCGGGTGGCTGCCCCTGTTTTTGAGCCAGCGGCTGGGGATGAGCCCCGCAGATTCGGTCTTGATTCTGGCGCTGTACTGGATGGCTTTGCTGGTGGGCCGCGTGGTGGCGCAGTGGATTCTTCCGCGAGTCCGGCATACCCGGCTGCTGGTAATAAGTGTTCTAGTGGCGATGTTCGCCTGCATGATCCTGCTGGCCACCGATAACGGGTTTGGCGCGGTGAGTGGAGTGCTGCTGCTGGGCGCCGCCTTCGCGCCCATTTATCCGCTGGTCGTGGAGAAGATCGGGCATCGGTTTCCGTACTACCATCCGGGCTTTTACAACGGAATTTTCTCGTTCGCTATGGTGGGCGGGCTCCTGGCTCCGTGCACCTTGGGCTACTTCGCGTGGCTGCTGGATGTCCGCGCCGTGATGGGACTGCCGCTGGTGGGCTCGGTCATCGTGTTCGCACTGCTGGCTCTGATCTGGCTGGAAGCGCGCCTCAGCGCCCTCTTGCATCCGAGCACATGATGCGGTTCTGCGTAGTCGCGCTGGCGTGTTGCTTTGAGCTGTGCTCCATGCGTTCCTTCGCGGCGGACCTCGGGCTGCGCCTGATCGGGCTGGTGTCCGGCAGCCCGGCCCCGGGATTCGCGGGCATCCACGTGGTGGAAGTCGCCACCGGCAAGACCCTGTATCAGAAGAACCAGGATCGTCTGTTCTTGCCGGCTTCGAATTTAAAGATCCTTACTTCTGCGTTGGCGCTGGAGCGGTTGCGGCCGGATTACCGCTTCACCACGCAGGTGGTGCGCGAGGCTTCGGGCGACGTGGTGTTGGTGGGATCCGGCGATCCTTCCCTATCCGGCCGCAGCTATCCTTTCAACAAAGATTTGGGCGCGGGTCCACCGCTGCAGGTCATCGAACAATTGGCGGACGCGGTCGCGGCGCGTGGGGTCCATCGTATCGACGGCGACATCATTGGGGATGACCGTCTGTTTCCCTGGGACCCGTATCCGGCGAGTTGGACCCAGGATGACACTTTGCGCGATTACGGAGCGCCGGTGAGCGCGCTGACGGTGAATGACAACACCGTTACCATAACGGTTTCCGCCGGGAACACGCCCGGCGAAGCCGCCGTGCTTTCGCTCGCGCCCGCGTTCGAGTATCTCACCATTGAAAACCGCGTGGTGACCACCGCGCAAGGTACGGAGTTGTCGTGGCAGGTCGAGCGTGTGCCGGGATCGCGGCAATGGGTGATTCTGGGAACGATTCCGGTGGGTCACACGGCGCTGACGGAGATTCTGCCGGTGGACGATCCCGCGCTATTTGCGGCTTCCGCGCTTTACGATGCGCTCACGCGGCGGGGCATCGCGATTCGCGGACGTGCGGTGGCGCGGCATCGAGCGCTGGGCGAGCCCTATGTTTCGGTCGAGAGCGAAGAATTGGCGTCCCGGGTGTCGCCGCCGTTATCCGAACTGCTGCAGGTGATGGACAAGGTAAGCCAGAATCTGCACGCCGAACTGCTGCTGCGCGAAGTGGGCCGCGTGGCCCGCGGTGAAGGCACGACGGGGGCCGGGCTCGCGGAGATGAACGCCTATCTCACGGAAACCGCCGGCGCGCAGCCCGGCGACTGGCGTTTGGAAGACGGCTCTGGACTCGCGCGCAATACGCTGGTGACTCCGCGCCTGCTCACGCACATTCTGACGCGCATGGCCCAGTCGGCGAATCGTGACGTTTGGATTTCCCTGCTGCCCGCAGGCGGCGAGGATGGAACTTTGAGCCACCGCCTGTGCTGCGGGTCCGGGGGGCGCGTTGTACGCGCAAAGACCGGCACTTTGAGCCGCGCCCTCGCGCTCTCCGGCTATGCCGATAGCCGGACCCATGGGCAACTGGCGTTCTCCATTCTGGTGAACGATTTTCGGGCGCCCCCAGGCGAGGTGCTCCAGTGGATTGATAAAATAGCCACAGCCCTATTGGACAAGTTCGAGAAGCTAGTGCGGCGGAGCGTTGAAGTGGCGGCGGTCGACTGTCCCTCTTGCGGGCGCGATCATGTGACCACGCAGGTCTCGAGTTTCGCGGCGCGCACCAACGGGATCGCAAAAGACAGCCTGCCGGCGTGCCCGTCCGGTATGTGCGCCACGCCGGATTTTTGCGGGCGAAATTAGAGCGCCGAAGTCTTGAGAGATCCTTTGCCCGTCCAAGCGATTAAATCAACCTGTGTGTGAAACGTTCCGGTCAAACTCCGTCTTAATATTAGACTGGAGGCCATGAGCTTGCAGCGAGCGTGGCTGCGTGTAGCCAGCAAACCGGCCTGGGTCCTTGGCCTTATCGCCGTCGCGGTATCCATCCTGGTCCAGCCCGGTGAAATGGAATCGATCGACACGACCCGGCGGCTTCAGGCGACCCATTCGTTTTGGACCGATGTCCCGGCGGTTCTGCCCGCAGACTATCCCTCGTTTGGTCTCATCGGAAGGGGAGGCCGAATCTATCCATGGTATGGCGTCGGGCAAAGCCTGTTGATGCTCCCGAGCGATATCGTCATCACAAGCGCCATCAAACTAATGCCGGGGTACGGTAAGCGGAAGGATTCCGGCACCGGCCTCCGCATTTTGTTTGTAAGCACAGTTACTTCCACCCTGGTATGCGTCGCCGGAGTTCTGACGGCATTCCAATTCCTGGCCCTGTTCGGGTTCTCCGTAGGGCAGAGAATTGCCGGTGCGCTTACTCTTCTTCTCGCGACGACATTCCTCCACTACACGCAAAACCTGATGGAAAACGACCTCATGACTCTGCTGACACTGGTAGGCTTCACTTTTCAGTTCAAATGGCTTCGCTCCGGCTCAGCGAGAATGCTTTTTTACGGCTCGACCGCGCTTGGAGCCAATGTATTGGTTCGCTTGACGACTGCGATGGACGCGCTCGCGTGCGCCGTTTTTCTCGCTGCTGTCCTGCTCCTGGAAAAAGCGCCCGGCCAGCAGCTACGCCGCAGATTAGTACAGTTCTGCCAAATTGCTCTGCCCGTTTATACGCTTTTCTTCTTGCTCGATCGCCTTTATCATTTCCTTCGTTTCGGAAGCTTTTTTGATACGTACCTCTCGATAGAAGACGTACAATGGAGAGCGCTCTATCCGGGGTTGCCGCAAACATTTCCATTCAACACTCCATTTTGGGTCGGCTTTTGGGGGCCTCTCCTCTCGCCTGAGAAGTCCTTTTTGGAATTTGAACCGCTCTCGGCACTAACACTGCTATTGACCGTTAGCATGTGGAGACGTTTTTCCGTGCCTATAAGGGCGTTCATCCTCAGCAACGCACTTGCTTTACTCGGATACATTATTTTTTACGCACGTTTCTTCGCGTGGAACAGCGATAGCGCCTGGGGTGACCGTTACATCACGACTCCGCTTCATTTGCTTGGCCTGATAACCGTGCCGCTCCTCATGCAGTATTGGCCTCTGCTTCGACCCGCCGTGCGGCGCGCGGGCGTAGGCATCGCGGGAGCCGCGGTAGTGGTGCAGGCGCTTTCCCTGGTCTTGTGGATTGCCACGGAAGTAAACCAATACCGGGCATGGTCCGGCTGGAGGGGATGGGAAACTTGGCCGCAGTCTACGTCGCGGACGCCGGTATTTGTGTTGGGATTGCGAATAAAGAACATCGTCGCTATTGCGACCGGCAACATGGACAAATGGGGCTTGCGCGTGCCGATCAACGGGCTTCCTCATACGGAAACACCCTATTTCATGCCGTTTCTGTTGCGGGCCGAGAATCTGGCTCCGCACTGGCTTTGTAGCTTGCTCGTCGCAGGCTGGTTTGTGCTTTTGGTCGCGACACTTATGCTGATCGCTTGGACCTTTTCTCAGATACGCCACAACCGTTGGGCCTAGTCATAAGCCTTGAGGGCTCGCTCGACGGCCTGCGCCAGCAGGTTGGGACGGAACGGCTTCTGCAGGAATTCCACGCCCGCGACCCGGGGCTCGTAGGGATATCCACTGGCGATAATGGCGCGCAAACCGGGAACGCGCTCGCGCGACCGGAGGATCAGGTCTTCGCCGCTCATATCGGGCAAGGTCAGATCCGTGACGAGGACCGCATAGCGTTCCGGGTGGGCGTTCAGGAGTTCGAGCGCGGCGTCCGGATGGCTGCACGCGTCTACGCGGTAGCCCAGCCGCTCCAGATATTTCTTCAGCAAGTCCATCAGAGCCGGTTCATCGTCTACCAGTAGCAGGCAGGGAGACTCCATGCGACTCTATCATTCACTCGGGGCGTTCTACCACAGCGACAGCGGAAGAGTGCCTGGGCTGAATACCAAGCCAAGACTGGCCCGCGTCGTGGTGCGGCGATAGCCCGGAAGGTCAATCTGCTGATCGCGGAGATCGTAGCGCATGGACAAATGAATGGCACGGCCCAGTTCGTAGGTGAGGCCGGCCGAGCCCGAATAGAGGGCGTATGGTGCCAAATTCTGGCCGAGCGCCGCGACGCTGTAATGACCGGCGTTCAGGCCCAGGTTCAGCCGGTGGATGCCGGTATAGCTGAACGCGACCCGGGCGTCCTCCACGCGC
>Ga0302326_10034173_pt1 | contig 10083 bp, 9 predicted proteins | sample Palsa_T0_3_FD_202264 | JGI IMG/M metagenome (GOLD analysis project Ga0302326, IMG submission 202264) | Peat permafrost microbial communities from Stordalen Mire near Abisko, Sweden - Palsa_T0_3 | ecosystem: Environmental > Terrestrial > Soil > Palsa > Peat permafrost | place: Sweden: Abisko...
GCTACTTTTAGCTTCGATTATGTGATCTACGGGAATACAGCTGTAACCTAATAGCTATGAGAATGGGGTAGATGAGTTTCTTGTCTACCCCATTTTTTCTTTGTACAGGATATAATAAATGTCTGGAATTATAGGTTCAGTAACAAGTGCGATAGGTACAGAAAGTATTACGGGCCTATTAGGCGCTGTAACTTCTGCCTTAGGAGTTGGAGGCTTACCCAGTCTTCAACAGTACGAAGGTCTATACGATCCTGCACCTGATTGGATGTGGACATGCGATATCGTAAACGTTCCAGGCTTATCCGCACTATCTAATGTTTACATACATGACATAAACTTTTCATTTAATCATGCGAATGCCGCACAGAGATACAGAAACGGTATCTATCAGCAATTTCCTACGCAGTTTATGGCTAACCCAGTTTCACTTTCATTCTATGAGCCTTACAACTATTCTATATCTTATTATCTAGAACAGTGGAATCTCTTAGTAAGAAGTAAGACTGGTGCATATAATACTCCAAACAATTATATGGGTAGCTTTATTGTAAGACTATACGATCAAACAGGCTTGCAACAGATGATGGTTCAGCTTGATGGCGTTTGGCCTATGACTAGACACCCTATCTCAATGAACTATCAAGCTTCTGGGATGACTGTTGTAGGCTGTGATTTCAGCGTGAACAACGTCTCTATTACCTATATTGGAACAGGCTTTACGACACTCTTAAGCGCCGGTAATATATCTACGGATCTTCTATCCGTTGGAGGTAGCTTGGCAAGTAGTATGTCTGGTGGCTTAGTACAGCTTATATAGATACCAAAATGTAGCAGATAAAAATATAATTTATATATGAATGTATATCATGGGGCGTTATCTCCTGCCCTGCGGGGTTAGATTATAATCCTTGATAAGAACATTTTAACCCTTAGCCAAACGGAGCTTTCCTTGAACAATACTCCTAGTAACGGTGCGCCTGTTGCGACAGTGCCGTTTACGACTATTCCACAAAAAGTAAAACGCAGAGTTGATATAAACTCTGGGTTCAGTCCCGATCTACGGCTTCCTACCCAAAAAGAAATTATGGCTTCTAAGGCTTCTGCACCCCAAATGGGGCAGCAGCCTCCGCAGCAATTTGTTCCACCACCGCAGCCTCAAGCTGCGCCGCAACAACACACTATTCAAGCTAATCCGCCTATCGTTCCTAGAAATGCTCAGCTATTAACTTCGGGTGATCCTACAGAGTCAATGCGGCTACCCAAAGTAATCACGAATAACTCTGACATGGCTGTATTCGATGAAGAGTTGTTTGAGAGATTCCAAGCACCTTCTGCCAACGTTGAGATGCGCATTAATGAGAACGATAGAATTGATCTTGGACCATTCTCAGAACGTCTTGCACTACCTTCCAACGGTGTCTTCTATGACTTTAACAGCATTGTAATTAGACCTTTTAAGGCTCCAGAACTAGCGTTGCTATATAAGGCTAAAAAGAATAGAGACATTGTTCTTTTGAATGATACTGTAAGCAAAACTGTTAATGTAGACATTCGTGAATTGTGGACCATTGATGCTCGTTGGGTTATGTATTGGCATCGTTGGAATAGCTTTCCTAAGACTCCATATTTGGCTTCATGGGAATCTATTTACGGTAATGCAAACAAGACCAAGATTCTAATGTCTGACGTGAACATTACACCTATTAAGATGACAAGAGATGAGTACGCTACTTGGCATAATAAAGGCTTCAAGGTTCCCACTGTAAGAGATACAGAGCATCTAGATACTTTTAGAGATAAACTTTCTGAAGAAGACCTTTGGTTGTATGAGAGAGCCTTGTTCCTAAGGGGGAATAACCTACACCAACAAAAGAAGATTCTAGATACGGATGAGAATAGCGTTGATATCCTCTATAAGATTAAAGAGTTCTCTCAGTTGATTGCAGAAGGTCAAATTATAGAGACCGCCAAGTCTAAAGATCAGCACTTCAACTATGACGCAGCTATCAAACGTCTAGGCGCAGACTTGGAGATGATTAACAGTATTCTAGGTGATGAACTAGGTCTCAATCCGGAACAAGAACATCTTCTTTATGAGCGTCGTAGTAAGGTCATTGTAGAGCTATCAAGACTTGTAGAGTTCAAAGATCAACCGGGTGAGGCGGAGCCTGTGCTCGAAACCATCGTACTAAAATTAGGAGTTTTAGACTTCTTTCCCGACATATTCTGACCAAGATCTTATAAGCAGAACATATTCATTAAGTGTAGGTATGAACCATATTCCAGAGTTTATTTTAGAAAATTCTAGCTGGTACATACACTATTCGGATCTATTTGCTATTGATAGGATCAAAGCCAATAACAGAAATGGCGGAGGAGGAGGTGCCCCACCAACCGCGCCAAAGAAGATGCTTAAAGGCGCATCCTTAATGGCTGCAATGAAAAATTTATAGGATTAGAACATGGCAACCTCTACTGATGTCTTATCTATGCGTCAAGATCTCATGCGTAGTCTACGAGCAGAGTTCAGTAGGCAAGAGTCTCGTGATGCTCAAGCAATGGACTTGTCTAAAGAAACAATAAACTTTCTTAAGACACTGAGCGCCGCGAAAAAAGGTGGAGGCGCGCCTGACACTAACTCTATAGCTAAACTTGCAGACGAGTTTCAAGACTACTCGGATCTAGACGAACGCTATCTCAAGATCACCGATAAGTGGCAGAAGCAGAGTATGCAAGTTTGGAAAGACATTCTTGAAGAGCTAAAGCATCCTCAAACTGGCAGAAAAACTGGTGGCGGTATTGGCGGAGATTTTGAAAAGATTTTAAAAGATCTCGGTCTAGCCGCTATGGTCGAGGCTATCAAAAAATTAACTGGCAGACTAAGAACATCCTTTAAGAGTATTGAAACCGCTGTAGAAGATGCTGAAGGCGATATAAAAAAGACTTTAGATAGAGTTGGAAAAGCCGCTTCTAGTCTAGAAGAAGACGTTTCAAAGGCTGCTAAACCTACAATGGATAAGGTTAGGAAAGCAGCATCTACTTTAGAAGATGATTTGAAAAAAGGCTCTGCCAAAGTAAGAAAATTTGGTTCTACTGTAGAGAGTGATGTCAAAAATGCTATTGAGCCTGGTGGAAAACCTAAAGCTGGAACTACTCCTGAATGGGAGAACATTCTAAACGGCGTAAGAAAGGTAGCCACAAAGGCTTCCATTCCTGCTTTGTTGCATATCGCGGGTTCCCAACAAGAGGCTCAAGGTGTAGCAGCTTTGAAAGCGCACCAAGGCAACACTACGTTTAATACAACGAGAACTGTTGTAGGTAGTACTGCTAAGGCTGCAGGTACAGGTAGAATAATTGGCTCTATTGCAGGTGGAGTATTAGGCGCAGCTGCTGGTGCCTTTATACCTGGTGCAGACGTAACGGGTATCTCGGAAGTAGCTGGAGGTGCAGAAGGTAGCTCTCTAGGTGGAGCTATTGGCTCTACTATTGGCGCAGGTATAGGTGCTATCAAAGGAGCTATAGAGGCACACAGAGCGAAAGCAGAAGAAGCTCCAGCTACTAAAGCGGCCAGAGCTAAGGTTATAGCTCAGGTAACAAAGGCCGCAACTACAGCCGCTGTTGTAGCAGGCTCAAGTGCCGCTGCCGGAGCTAAGGTCGCAAAAGCAACAGCTGCTGCAACAGCTACAGCATTACCTAGTACACATCCTGCAATTGCTAATGCCGTTTTCGATCCCAGTTCTACTACAGGTGGTACTGGAGGCACTCAGACAGGTAACACTGTTGATACTCTATACGTTAGTAATCTTGTTGTTCAAGGTAATAACCCTTATGGACAACAATCTAACGGGATAACTCAAGCAGCCTATACAACTTCAGGTATGCCGGGTGTAGGCGGAGCTTTTGGTAGCCCAATGATACCTACGGGTGTTGCAGGCGGAACAGGTGGATGGCTAAATGGATTTGAATCTCTATTAAGTTCTCTTAGAGATAGAGCTACTAATTCGCTAGGCATTACTCAAGGCGCTGGTAATATTAGCGCAGGTACAAATATAGGTGCCAATGCAGGAAGTACTCTTCAAGCTATTGGAAATGCCGCTGGAAACGATCAGAACGTACAGAGTATACTTACACAGTTCGCGGGTGTAGAGAGTTCATATAACCCAAATGCAGGAGCTGGAACATCTTCCGCTAAAGGTGCTTTTCAGATTACTTCACCTACAGCTAAAGCTTGGATCAAACAATATGGTGCTCAGCTAGGTATTACTGAGAAAAACTATAACCCTAATGATCCTGCACAACAAGCTAAACTTGTAGCAGCTTGGGTTAAGAATCAATCTTCCAAAGATGTAAAAGCAGGAATAGCTCCTACGTCTGCTAATTTATACAGCCAATATTTTACAGGTGGCAATAAACTTATAACGGCAGATCCTAATGCTATTGCTGCAAGCGTTGATCCTTCGGCTGCTGCATCTAATCCAAATGTATTCTATTCAAATGGACAGCCTAGAACTGTTGGAGAAGTCAATCAATTCTTTGCCAGTAGATTAGCTAGTCAACCTGGATACGCCGAGGCACTAGTAGCCTCTAATGGTTACTCCAGAAGCCATGCAGGGCAAAGTTCTAATCAATATGCTTCTAGCGATACAGCAAGCATAGGGGCAGTTTCTAAGACTAATAAGGCTGCTCAAGTAGTACAGGCATCTGCTCCAGTAGGCGGAGGAGTTACCAGCGCTACTCCGAGTCTGGATGACATTCATATGTATCATCCTGATCCAGGTATGCGTAACGCTAATAGTTATATATCTGCCTAGAAGGAAATAATTAATGTCAGGTCTTATATCACAAGCAGAGTCCTATGTATCTTCTAATATTCCTTCCATGTCTAGTATTACTAGCAGCCTTAGCAGTTTTGGGAGCAGCACGCTATCAGGTCTTCTAAACCCTCCAGGCCCTATTCCTCTAGCTGCCAATGCTACATCTACACAGGTTAATCCCGGATATATAGTTACATTTTCGGGTACAGATGAAATGGGCAAGCCTATAGGCCCTGTTCCAGAAAAAGTATATACTCAGAGTCAGCTTAATAAACCAGTTCCTTGGAATCCCAATGCTCCAGTTTCAGGAATTATTCAAGCGTACTTACCTGAAATGTTTGATATTGGAACTTATTCTCATTGGCAGCCTCTATCAGCTTCGGCGGACCTAGTTTTACTAGCTAGTTTATTGTCAGGTGGAAAAAGCGGTAGCTCAATAACAACTGCGGCAGCTGGATTCGCAGGAGCAATGGTTCCAGGCGTAGCCAGTACTACTCAAGCTTTTACTGGTTATACTGCTCAGATACCACAATTAAGCCAAATGTTTTGGACGTCTTCAGACCCATTAACCTTTAACCTTAACCTACAAATAAATGCTGTATACAGTGCAAAGACAGAGGTTACAAATACGATTGCTAGTTTGTTGGCCTTAACTTTGCCTTCCGTAGACGTTGTAGGTACTTTTAGAGCTCCTGGACCTTCTCTATTACCTGGAGGGAACTACGGAAGTCAGTACAACGTAAATATGGCTATTGGCGGAAATTGGCTTTTCCCCAACGTAATCATCCAGAATGTAAGCGCATCTTTTGACGTTCTACCTACCGTCAGTGGAGATTATATTTCAGCTACAGTTCACGTACAGGTCTCAACTAGCAGAATGTATTCAAAGACCGATCTATATACAGCTATGGGCAATAACCCTAACCCGACCAGCACTACGTCTCCAGGAACAATTCAGAGCTTACTATCTTCCGTGAATAGTCTAGCTAATAAAGGTGTAAGTACCGTGGAAGGCGCAGCTTCTTCAGCATATGGAGCAGTTTCAGGTGCTGCTTCTCAGGCAGGTAACTACATAAGCTCGTATCTTTAATAGAGGAATACTATGGCAAACTATCCTAATGTTACTCTAACAACTACTAGTCCTAATCAGAATAGCCAATACTTTCGTAGTAATTTTATACCGTATGCGAATATCACTGTAAATAGAAAGACCGTACCTGTTTTAGATATTCTAAATACCAGTTACTTAGGGGTAATAAACAGTCTTACTCCTAATGCTCAATATACTTTCGCTACTGGTCAGCAAATTACGACACAAGCTTTTAAAGCTACGAATACTACGTCTACATGGTGGATGATAGCAATGCAAAATGCTTATATACACCCTCTACAGATGCAGAATGGAGATATAGTTTATATCCCCAATATCAATACTGCAATAAATGGGACAAATATTTTAAGCTCTCCTTCCACACCCAGTACAGTGAGTTTCTGATATGATTTTCGGCGGACAAAGCCAATTAGAGCTAACTATCAATGGCGCTGTCTTTCCTATGCTCTCTATGCCTGGATTACAGTGTAATATATCGCACAATACAAAGTACCCATTACCTGAACTAAGGCTAGTTATCAACGATCCTGTATCCGCTATAAATACAGCCTTACCTATTGTGGATGGTACTTCTATAGGCGTTATTCTAAACGATAGTAGCTTGATTAATCCTACACCCGTAACTTTCAGAGCATTCGGTACCCCCAAAAGAATACCTATGCCTGGACAGCCTCAGCAAACAGCTTACGTCATAAACGCGCTATTAAATGCCGTACCTCTAGTGAGAAGTAATCCTAATACTGTTCATACTGGGACTAGTAATAGTGTTATACAAAATATAGCCTCAGCTAATGGTCTAAACTTTTCATCCAACGTAGCTGCAAATGATAGCATGACTTGGCTTCCGGGAAAGAAGACTTGGGCAGGCTATATAAATCACATAGCTAATCATGCGTATATCGATGATACTTCAGCTATAAGCTGGGGAATAGATGAGGCAGGTACACTTCATTATAACAACATAGTTCCCCTATTCAGTGCTAAACCCGTTGCGTATATCTATTACGGAGCACCTCCTAATAGTACCACTAATAGCCAAATGACTGCGGCTAATACTTTTACAGCTTTACAATATCAAGCAGTAAATCGTTCAGGCATGTTCAATAGCTTAGGTGGGTATGGACAAAGAACTGTACAACCAACTCTGTCAGGCGGTGTTTCAAAGTATCTTGCAGCTAATGCAACAGTTACGAACAACTCTTTAGACATAAGCTCGAATATATCTTCTGCGGTTAAGCCTGTTTCTAGAATGAGTTTAGCTGCGGCAGATGCAGGCAATGCTCATCCAAATTATATTGCTGCTAGACATCAAAACCATAGATTAAAATGTACCTATACTCAGAATATTTATGTTCTATTGTACAGGACCACAGGTCTAAAAATATTCGATACTATAAACTTTACGGCTACAACGAACTCTTCTTCTACAGCCTCTCTAGTTAATGGAACATACCTTGTAACTGGAGTTAGCCGAGTCTTGTGGTCTAATAGGTATTTTGAAAAGTTAGAACTAGTCAATGCCGGACCTATACCGGCAACCGGATCAGGATTGCTCTCATGACGTTTATAAATTCTATGGGCGATACTTCGTCCAAGTACGATTTAACAAGTCAGATATTATTTGGGATAGTCGTTAATAACGACGACCCATTGAGGCAGCAGAGACTACAGATTAGAATTAGTCTTTTGCATCAAGGTTATCCTGATGCCAGTCTTCCTTGGGTTCTACCTATTCAGTCTTATAATCAAGGAAGTGCTCCAGGAATAGGACAAGTAAACGTTCCTGTAAATGGCTCGAAGATTGCCGTTTACTTTCCTGAGAATGATGCAGTCAATACTTATTACATGGGCAGTACAGTTGTAGGAACTAGCGTTGTAGCTGATTTTACTACGAACTACCCTAATGCTTATGGTTGGGTAGATTCCGCAGGTAATATGTTTAAGGTAGATACTGTGGCTATGACTTGGACATGGAATATGGTCGATGGAAGCTATATTCAATTCTCTAGCGGTACTCTTAATATCGTAGCTTCTAATACTCTAAACGTGCTCATTAATGGAAATGCCACGATAAATATCGAAGGTACTGGAACCATTGCAGCTGCAGGACCACTCAATCTATTCGGTAATCCGCTTAACCTTAATCAAGGTGCTGCACCGTCTTCAACTTTACAGCCTATAGCTAGAGCTAAACCTCCTGTAACAGACTTTACAGGTCAGACTAATTACTAGTGAGGTACAAATGTCACAATATACCACCGCTAACGTTGTATCTAATCAGGTCTATAATAAGACTTACATAATTGATATCTACTCCAATTACTCTTTGAATAATGTCCCTTTGCAATTAACCAATGTGGACGTAATCAGCGACATGTTAGCTAATGTAATTCAAACTAGTCCAGGTGAAAGACCTTTCCTGCCACAGTTCGGTTCTGGGGTTCCCGCGCTACTCTTTAATAATATATCTCAAGGTAATGCCAATCTAATTTTGCAAGACATATTCTTTAGTGCAAAGAATTTTATACCTTACATTACAGTTAATACTCAAACGTCTCAGGTATATGCTGACATGATTAACGGAGTATATTTTATAATCTTGAATTACACAATAGATGGACTTCCAGGGGTTATATCTACGAATATTTCCTTAGCAGCAAACCAATGAATGAATAATTAGTTATATAGGAGATATTTTATGGCAGACCAACCGATACGGACCACAGTAAGCGCGCTTACTTCATATCTAGTTACTAATCTTCCAGGCGCTTTAGGGCTACCTCCAGATAGCGTAAGCTCCACCGTTATTCAAGGGATGCTGTCTACCTATGTAGCTCTTTATTCTACAGCTGCACTTCCTTTGACGGCTGTTCAACCTGACTATGAAAGTAACGTGGCGGAGCTCCAAAGTATTCTTAACACTTCTCCCAACCCTGCGTGGAATAACACTGCGGAATCGGGCACAGGTCAAACCCTAATTGAAATGATCGCTACAGCTCAGGCTTTCAATCAGTTTTCAGTTGAACGCGGTTTGCAAGAGTCAATGCTAGACTTTGCGCAATTGCCTAGCTCCATTTATGCTATTACTAGAATGCTAGGCGTAAGATTAGCTAGATGCGCGCCATCAATGTTAACAGCTGAGTTTGTTCTTCCAATGACCTTCACTAGCACCATTTCAATAGCAGCCTATACGCAATTTAGCATTGGTGGGATCGATTTCTATAATACTACTCAGATTATTTTTCCGCCTAATACCACCACACAAGAGGTAACGCTGTATCAAGGTACAGTCCAAAATACAATGCTGTATTCTAATGGTCAGGCTTTACAAACGTTCAGCTTGACTGCACCCGATTTTACTATTGCAGACGCAAGCATAACTTGTACAGTAAACGGCGCTATGTACTTACCTACAACCTTTACGTCCTTTTATGCTACAGGCTTGTGGGAGTACGGCCCTTCAGATAACGTTTTCTATCAGTCTACGGATTCTTCAGGTAATGCTACCATAACCTTCGGCGATGGAAACTTTGGATCCATTCCACCTGTTAACGCGCAGATAAATTTGACCTATGCAACTACCTTGGGAGCCGGCGGTAACTTAACCTTAGAAGGTACAACGTTCTCTTATAGTACTATAGCTACAGCTGCCACAGGTACAATCAATATCAGTATTGTTGGTACAGCTACAAGCAATGCTATGAATGGTACTAATCAGAGAACAGCTAGCGAATATAAGATAATAGGCCCCGGTTCTTATTCCGCAAAGAATAGACCTTCAACCTTATCAGACTATAACGCGTTTGCTTTAAATTATCCTGGAGTTATAGACGCATACTTCCAAGGCCAATCTAGTTTTGCACCCAATAATCTAGGCTTTATGATGGTTGTTCAGGTTGGTATACTTGCTGTACCCGCGTGGACTACTACCGAGTTCCAGGCTTTTGTAGCATGGTTGCAACCTTATGCAGCTGCTAATCTACAATTCATCCAGTTGACTACTACAGCACAAACCGTCAACATTTCCGCCAATGTATTTTGTACAGATCAGATTCCTCTTTCTACCTTAGAAAATCTAATTATAGCTAACCTAACTACATTATTCATGCCGAGAGCAGGGTATCTAGGTTACAGTATTTATATGTCTGATATAATAGA
>Ga0302326_10034175_pt1 | contig 10082 bp, 9 predicted proteins | sample Palsa_T0_3_FD_202264 | JGI IMG/M metagenome (GOLD analysis project Ga0302326, IMG submission 202264) | Peat permafrost microbial communities from Stordalen Mire near Abisko, Sweden - Palsa_T0_3 | ecosystem: Environmental > Terrestrial > Soil > Palsa > Peat permafrost | place: Sweden: Abisko...
CACCCGAAGGGAAGGCGGCGGTGGCCGAGCAGATCGGTCAGGCCTGCCGCGACATCGGGTTCCTGGTGGTGTCCGGTCACGGCATCCCCGAAGACCTCATTGGCAAGACCTATGACGTCTCCAAGGAGTTCTTCGAACTCCCGCATTCCGAAAAGATGAAGGCAGATCGGCCTGCGCCCGATCAGGTTCGCGGCTACAGTGCGGTCGGCGGGGAAGGCCTGTCATATAGCCTGGACGAGCCGACACCGCCCGATATTAAGGAGTCGCTTTCGATTGGCCCGGTCGACGTCCCCCCGGCCGATCCGTATTTCACGAGCGAAGAAGCGGGCCCGCATTTCGCCAAGAATGTCTGGCCAGCGAAGCCCGCAGAACTGAAGCCGGTATGGACCGAATATTTCAGGGCCGTCGACTCGCTTGCAACGGATCTCATGCGACTGTTCGCGCTCGCGTTGAAACTCGACGAGCACTATTTTGACAATACGATCGACAAGAATATCTCGATGATGCGGGTGCTCCAATATCCCAAGCAGACAACAGCGCCGCTCCCTGGACAGTTACGGGCGGGCGCCCATTCCGACTACGGCAGCATGACCATTCTCCGCAAGGAACTTTCTGACAACAACAGCCTGCAAGTGAAAAACAAAGCCGGCGAATGGGTCAGCGTCCCGGTGATTGAGGGATCGTTCATCGTCAATATCGGCGACCTGATGCAGCAATGGACCAACGACACGTGGACCTCGACGGTGCATCGCGTCGTCAACCCGCCGCTCGCCTCCGAAGCGAACAAGGATCGAATGTCGATCGTGTTTTTCCACCAGCCCAACTACGATGCGGTGGTGGACTGTCTTTCAAGCTGCAAGACACCGGACAACCCGGCGAAATACGAATCGATCACTTCGGGCGATCACCTGCGCAGCAAGTTCGTCAAACAAACAACCTTCGGCAAGGGCGTTTAAGAGCGGAGAGGTTCAGATGCTTTCATACGTCAACATCTTCGCGAAGGACATCGTGAAGCTCTCCGGCTTCTACCGCGACGTGTTCGGCTTCGACGAAATCCCGGAAATTCGCTCGCCCATCTTCGTCGGCCTGCAGACCGGTCAGAGCCGCCTGGGATTCAACGCTCAGGATGCTTACGATCTTCTCAAGCTGTCCGACTATTCCAACCCGACTGGCGTCAAATTCCTGCTCAATTTCGACGTCGATTCCTCAGCCGAGGTCGACCGCATGACACCGTTTGCGGTCAGCCGCGGCGCGCGGCTGATCAAGGAGCCTTATCAAACCTATTACAACTGGTATCAATCCGTTCTCCTTGACCCGGAGGAGAACGTGTTTCGCATCAACAAAATGCTTTGAAGAGGCGCGGCTCAGAATCAAAGGACATAGTCCTCGGGCATCTCGTAGTGCAGCATTGAGCTGATTTATGGGTACGCGGCCTTAGCTCAGTGAGCGGCTGTGCCGAGCAGCCTGTCGCTGTTGGCATGCACGCAGGCCTTGAGCGGTGAATAGGCGCGTTCGGCGGCGGCGTAAAAGCTTAGCCCTTCTCCAAGGGCCTGCCCCGCGGCCATGCCGGCCTTTGCGAACGCAGAAAACTTCTCCGCTATCATTTCGGCGGCCTCGTCGATCGCGTTCGGCGAGCCCGCTGCGAAAAGCATCATCCGCGCCGACATCACGCTCTGCGCCTCGCAAGTGAAGCGCACCGCTTCCATCCAGCTATTCCAGAAATCGTTCATGAGCTTCCCCATAGCAAAGCCGGGGCAGTCTCGGTCAAATTGTCTAAAATTGCCGGCCGGGAATGCTTAAAATTGAGCCGATTTCAGAAAGGCTACAGCGTCCGCAGGCGGAACTGACTTCTGCCTTGCCCGCGACCGTGAACACACAACGGTCTCCGGTGTAGTGCAGGGTCTGCGGGATGGCGAGATACTTGTTATTTAGTGCCCGGCGGCGCGCCGTTCTTGCCCAAATACGTACTCAGATAATTCGTCACGGTATCGACGTCTTCGGGGAAAAGCTGAGCGCCGAAGGCGACCATCAGCATCACGGTGTTGTGCCATTCTGCCGGGCTCTGCCGCATGTCAACAAACCGCGACGCCGGATGGCAGGCGCCGGCGCAGAACTGGACAACGGCAACTTCGCCATCGCCGTCCGGCAGCTTTGCGACCGCCGAATCGACCCGCCGCTGCGCCTGCGCCGCAAGCGTCGCCGCGAGCAGTGCGGCAATCGTCAGGCTTGCGGCAGAAGCCACGCGAAATCCTTTCATGGTGCGCCCTATACCGGCTTGGTCCGCCGTTCGGCGATCGAGTATTTCGGATACCAAGTCGAGTCGGCGAGGAGGCCAACACGCTCGGCGATGACGTCGATCACAAATGGTCGGCCGTCTTTGAGCTCCTTGATGCCGCGCGCCAGCGCCGGCGCCACCTCGCCTGGCCGCGTCACGGTGGCGCCATTGACGTCGAACGCTTTTGCCGCCGTCTCGAAGCTGACATCGGGATTGCCGAGATAGCTGCCGAGATCGCGCCCGCTCTCGCGCAGCCGCGGCGCCACCGCGCTCACGCGCATCCGGGTGTCGTTAAAGCTGCGGTTGTTGAAGACGACATAGAGCACCGGCGCTTCGAACCGGCGCGCCGCCCACAGGGCTTCGATCTGGCCCATCAGGAACGCGCCGTCGCCGACCAGGCACACAGTCTGCCGATCCGGCTTCGCCATCTTGATTCCGATCGCGGCGCCAACCGACCAGCCGAGGCCGGAGCCGAGCGAGCGGCCGAACAGTTCCTTCTTGCCGCGGCCGAAGGTCAGCCACGGCAGCACTCGCGGCATGGCCGAGTTGAATTCGTGGGTGATGATGGCGTCGGGCTCGAGCTGGCGCTGCGCCTCGCGCGCTACGTGCTCCCAGGCGATCGGTATCTGATCCTTGCGCTCCTCCGCCATCTGCTCTCGCGTTTGCCAGACCTTGCGGTTGAAATCGGCGATCCAGTCGGTGCGCGCTTTGGCCTTGGCGCGGTCGTTCGCGGTCATCGCCGAACTCACGGCTTCTACCAGCGCCTTTGCCGACTCCTTGACATCGGCGACGATCGGCACTGTGTCGGGCGTCCAACGCGCCATGTCGTTCGGCACGCTACGGACCTCGATGATTTTCCAGTCGGGCGAAACCACCGGCGCGGCGCCTTCCTGGTAAAGCATGGGACTGCCCATGTTGATCAGAACATCCGCGCCCTCAAGCGAGCGGAAGCCGGTGAACGCGCGGTCGCTCTGGCCGATATAGAGCGGGTGGTCGGTCGGGAAATCGGTGTAGGGACTCAAACCCTGCACCACCTGCATGCCGAGAAGTTCGGCAAGCTGCAGTACCTCGTCGTAGGCGTCGCAGCGCCACACATCGATGCCGACGAGCATGAACGGCTGGCGCGCCTGCAACAAAATCTGCGCCGCCTTCTCGATCTCCTTGGGGTCCGGCTTGGTGCGGATCGGCACGGTGAACAGCTCGCGCGGATAAATCTGCGCCTTGGCGACCTGCTCGCTGACATTGGTTGGAATCGCGAGAAAGGTGGCGCCGCCCGGCGGCGTGGTTGAAATACGCATGGCGTTGCGCAACAGCTCCGGCACGCGGCTGGCCATCGGCGCTTCAAAACTCCAGCGCGTGAATTGCTTGGTCATGTCGACGAGATCGTCGATGTCCTCGAAATTGTCGCGCCCGGTGCCTTCGGTCGATTTCGAGAATGACGAGACGACGAGCGGATCGCCGTCGCGTTTGGCGTTGAACATGTTGAGCATCTGGTTCGCGGTGCCGACGGTGCCGTGCACGTTGACAAATGTCGGCTCGTTCGAGGCGAGCGCGTAGCCGGAAGCCATGGCGGTGACGATGCCTTCCTCGGGACCGAGGATCAGGCTGATATCCTTGTCGTCGACCATGACGTCGAGCATCGCCGCCGACGAGGTGCCGTTGCCGTAGAACACGTGCTTCACGCCGGCGGCTTTGAGCTGCTGGATGAGAAGGTAGGCGCCGGTACCCTCGACAGTGCGGATATCGCCTTGGGCCGCTTGCGCGCTCACCATGGGCGCGAGCGTCGCCAGAACGGACTCGGCGGCGGCGGCGGTAAAGCCGCTCGCCGCCATGCCTTTGAGGAAGCCCCGCCGGTCGAGCCGCCCTACAATGTAGGCTTGGACGAGGTCCCGCATGGCGCATCTCCTCTATCGGCGAGCCTGCACATTGTGCGCACGGGACGGGAGTTTGTGAATAGCGCGGCTACGCGCGCGAGGTTATGCGGGCGGCAAGGAAAGTGACGAGAGCCGTTCAGGCGCGCCAGAACGGCTTATGCGCCTCCTGCAACGCGTCGTAGCGTTTGATGCCGAGGTCGTGCAGTTCCCGTTCGTTCATCATCGCCAATTCCTGGCGGCCGCGCGAGCGCTGGCGCCAGGTGTCGAGCAAAGCAAGCAGGCTGCGAGCCCGGCACCGTTGCCGGCGTAGAACCCGCCTGGTGTTCGGCGCGGTCGTGTCGCCCGCCATCGTCAGGTGACGGTTACGAAAATCGTACTGGCCGCTGGGATGTATTGCGCAGTGGCGAAAATAAGCGCGGCTTCTGCGATCAGAACGGCGAGAAACAGCGCTGCGGCAATTACCAGTTCACGCCGGACATCGATCGGGGACACCCTGCCTGTGCGGCAGTTCTGCTGGGGTCGTAACAATATGGGTGGAGGCCATTGCTATCTCCTGTTGCCGCGTCAAAACGCGGCCTGCCCGGGTTTAGCGATTTTCGTCTTGTGAATAATCCGCATTTTGGTAATGTTATTCATCACCACTGATTATGAATATGCAGGATCTGCGCGCACTGACAATTTTCGTGAAAGTGGCGGAACGGCTGAGTTTCGTGCGCGCCGCCACCGATCTCGGCATCACCCAGGCCGGCGTCAGCAACGCGATCAGCCGTCTGGAAGACCAGGTCGGCGCGCGGCTTCTCGCGCGTACGACACGCCGCGTCACTCTCACCGAACACGGCGCCGCTTATTTTCAGCGCTGCCGGCAAGCGCTGGCCGAGCTCGAGGAAGCCGAACTTGAGCTCAAGGATGCGCAGGTCAAACCGTCCGGCAATTTGCGCGTTGATATGCCGGTGTCGTTTGGGCGACTGAAAGTGGTGCCGCTACTGGGCGCATTTCACGCGCAATTCCCGGACGTGAAGCTCCGCGTTACCTTCAACGACCGTTATATCGACCTGATCGAGGAGGGCGTCGACGTCAGCATTCGCTTTGGCGCATTGCAGAATTCGAGTCTTATCGTGCGGCGTCTCGCTGAAGCTCAGCTGAGCGTCGTCGCTTCACCCGATTATTTTTCGAAATACGGAAAGCCATGGCGTCCGGAAGACTTGGCCGAGCACGATTGCATCGCCTTCACTTTTCGGGAGTCGCGCATGGCCCGTGACTGGCGTTTCGCAGGGGCCAGTGCGGAAACCACGCTTACGCCGCAAGGCACGATGAGTTTCAGTGACGGCGCGGCGGTACTGGACGCGGTGTGCGCCGGTTACGGCATTGCTCAACTGCAAGATTTTTTTACGGACGCCCCGAATGCACGGGGCCAGCTGGTGGAAGTGCTGGAAAGATTTCAGCCTTCACCGCAGCCGATCTGGCTGGCTTATCCGCAGAACAGACATCTGACCCCGCAAGTCCGGGCCTTTCTCGATTTCATGGTCGCCCAATTTCATCCGCAACAAAAGGCGCTGTCCCCAATACCGAGGAGAAAGCCGCGACGTTCCTGAGGCCGTTCGCGTCTAATTGCGCTGCGCAGTAGCGCTTTCGACCTTGGGCAGATCGTCCATTCTGGTCAGGACATCTGCGATCGGATAGTCCGCCCAGGCGCGGGTAACGTAGTCACGGTGCGGCGAATCCACGGGCAGGAACGATACCATGCCTTGCATATGGCTCGTCCGCAGCGTCGAGCCGTACGGCACAGAACGTTCATCGAGCGCGCGTTCGAGTTCTGCATTGTGGCGTGCCGTGCCCGCCGTATAGCTGCTGATAAAGAAGGTCGAGCGGTGATCGGCGATCCAGTCAGCGAACTGATCGATCCCGGAGTAGAGCGAGTCGAGCATCACGATGCCTTTGATCCGCGCACTGGCACCGCCGCGCGCCAGCACGGACAACGCCGGCCCGTAGCCGCCGCTATAGGACACCAGCACGATCGGCATATTGGCAAAGGTGAACGTGCTTTGGGGATCGCCGTACATCACCGAAAGTTTTTGCGCCGCTTCGTTGAGGAATCGCTTGAAGCCGTCCTCCTCCCAGAACTTCCCGGAGCTGGAATCGGCGGCGTCGTAGGCGAATTGCGGCGCCACCAGTACGGCGTTGGCGCCGGCGGCGGAAATCTGTTCCGGCAGCTTTTGTCGATCACGCACGTCGCGCGCCAGCGTCGCCCCGTGGCCGTGGAAGAATACCACCATCATCGCCGGCTTCCTCGGATCGAAGCCAGCCGGAATGTGGAGAAGCACGTGATCGTCGCTGTAAATCCCGGTTTCCCGCGGCGGATGCTCACTGCCGTGATAGGGGAACGGCGCGGTGGCGAAGTCGGTGATTTCCGTCTTCGCCTCGGTCATGGGCGACCAGCGCGGCGCGAAGATCGGGGCGAGGGGGTTTACCGGCTGCGGTTGCGCCGGGAATCGCAACCCGTCTTGCGGGGAAGCGTTCGCAACCTGGGTTTCCGGTTGGGCGAGCGCAACGCGGGCCGGCGGCTTCGGCGCAGGTGCCGATGGCCGGGCCAGCGCTGACTGCTGCGGTATCGCCGCCGCTGCTGCTTTGGGCTGATTGGGCTTGCCCTGGGCGGCAGCTTGCACAGGCGGCCGCGCCGCGTCGGGCTTCGGCTGGAAGAGGCTGAAGTCTCTTGCGATCCGGCTTGCAGCAGGTTCGCCGCTTGGAGGCACGGCCGGTCTGACTGCCGCCAGCGAATTCGACATCGTGTTGTAGCGCGCGGCGAAGCTCCCCATCGGATCGGTCTTGGCGGCATTGGCGTCGGCGTTGCCGGTCGTCGCGTAAGTCGATTGCGCACCAAACAAACCCGAGCTGTGCAGTTGATTATAGATTGCGATGCCCCAGCCGAGCACGCCGACGGCAAGCACCGACACCGAGATTGGCAGGAGATTTTGCTGAACGAGCTCGCGCAGCGCGCTTTTGTTTTGCGGACCAAGCCGGCGATCGAGCTCAGATTGAGCGCGGCGGAATTCGGCGCCGCGCGCCGCTGCGGTCTGCAGCGCGATGGCTTCGCCACGATGGCGCAGTTCGGGATCGACGTGAAAATGGCGCGAGCGCGGAACGGCGCCTGAGCCGACAACCGGCCGACGCGACACCTGCGGCAACGCGAGGCTGCGTACCCGTTCTGGCAAGTTTTCCCCATCCCAACGTCTCGCCAACATCAACGACAACTTTGTCGCTAATTAGGCAGGAATCCTAGCGGGTTAGCGCCAGAAGGGGAAGAAAAGCCTGTTTTGGCTGTCTTGCCGGGGCGGCGGGGCAGCCCGCGCAGGCTCTGATGCCGCGACTCTTGGGTGCATCTTGGCCCATGAGGGGGTATCTGGCGACCCGACCGCGACGCCCTGCGTTCCATCGGCCGATGTGGTTAACGAAGGGTTAATGGAAGCGGTCTGTGCGTCGGCGGTCCGCTCGGCGAGCAGCAGGTTCGATTCACTTTGCTTCCAGCGGTAGCCAATGCCGAAGTCGAGCGGTGTGCCCTTGCGGAACAGCACGGCCATTTCCGGCTGGCCGGTGCCTGGGAACAGGCCAAGCGCCCCGAAATAGTGGCCGAATGGCTGAAGATCCCATTTCTTCCGATCGAAATAGGCGAGCGGAATGCCGCTGTCGTCCTGAAGGATGGTTGCGCTGTGGTCGAGCAGGAAGCTGCGCACCTTGCCGAACCCGCCCGAGTGCATCAGGTACGATGCGCTTTTGACGAAGCTGTCGGCGGCGCCAAGCTTGGCGCAGAAGGCGAGGAAGCCCGATCGTTTAACGCCGCCGTCGGAAAGGTCGGTGCTGAAATAGTACAAGGTTTGGTTCGGGCCGCTGCCGTCGGAGAAGACGATCTTCAAGCCGTGGGTGATCTCGCCGTCGCCGTGTTTGTTTGTATCGTTCGGTGCAACGAAATTACCTTCGGAGTCGAGCGAAACAAAGCTTGCTTCATGGAGTGTCTTGCCGGTCCGCGCCAGGAATACATAGAGCACCGGCAAGGTGCCGAACACCGGCCCCTCGCTGAGCTGTGACCTCATATTCTTGGTAATGAAGAAGCTCAGGTGCAAAATCGTGTAGGTCGAGGCGCGCAGGTTTTGCAGCGTCTGTTCGACCGCACCACGCGGCAGGCTGTTGAGCGGCGGGATGTCGCCAACCGGCTCAAGGCCGGCGAAGACGTAGGTCGAGGCGTGCGGAAAGAACGACGAGGCGTAGAGGAAGTCCGGCCCGCTGAACATGTACAGCATAGTGTCGTGGGAGTGACTTAAGTGCGCCGCCGAGAAAGCGCGCACTTTCGACAGCGTATTCTTGTCCTCCTGCTCAAAGACCGAGTCGAACGCGTGCTGCTGCTGGGTGAAGGCCGGCATATTGGCCAGGGCGGCAAGCGGCGAATCGGAGGCCGGCGGCAGGCCGGCGAGAAAGCGGGCGGTATCGTTGGGGCTCGCCGAATCGGCGCTGCGCGCCGGGTTCATGGACAGCGCGAGCGCGCTCGCGAGAACAGCGGCCGCGATCAGCTTAGGCACGGTCAAGGGCATCGGCTTTCACTGGGAGGGAGGAGGCGGGAGTATCGGTGAACTGCTGCGAAACATAGTAGAGTGCAAGGCCGGCGAGCATCATAAGAATGCTGCCCAGCGACTGGACCGGCCGGTTGACGAGCAAATAGTACATCACGAATGCCGTCATTATGAGAAAAACGACCGGCGTGAAAGGATATCCCCAGGCTTGGTACGGCCGGGGCGCATCGGGGTGCGTGATGCGCATCTTGATGACGCCAAGCACGGTGAAGAACGAGCAGAACGTCAGGCTGAACTGGACGAAATCCAGCACCGCCTCGAAGCTCTGGGTCAGCAGCAGGATGTTCGAGACCAGAAGCTGAAACACGATGGCGACGGCCGGGACTCCGAGCCGCGATCTGCGGGCAAAAATGCGGAGCGTCGGAATATCCTCGCCCATGGTCATGGTCACGCGCGGGCCGATCCAGGTCATGGCGCTGATCGAGGACACTAGGCCGAGGCAGATCAGCGCGCCGACGATGCGGCCGCCTAACGGGCCGAATATGTGTTTTCCGGAGACCGCGGCGACGTCGATCTGTCCGGCCAATTCCTGCATCGGCGCCGTGGTCAGGAATACGGCGTTGAGCAGGACGTAGAGCACGAGCACGACCGCGGTGCCGGCAAGCAGCGCGCGCGGCAGATTGTGGGCCGGATCGCGCAGTTCGCCGGCGATATAGGTCGCGGCGTTCCATCCTGAATACGAGTACATCACGAAGACGAGGCTGATCGCGAACGGTGCACTGATTATGGAGGTGAAGTCGCTGGCGGACGGCGCGAAGGAGATCGATTGCTGATCGCCCACAATAAAGCCCGCGGCAATGAAGATCACGATCAGGACGAGCTTCAGCACGGTCCAGAAATTATGAAAGGCGCCGCCGGCGCGAAGCCCACTGAGTTGCACCAGCGCCACGAGCCAGGTCACGCCGAGGCCCAGCGCAAGCGGCGGTGCATCGGGTAGCACCGCTTTGAAATAGCTGCCGAACGCCATGGCGGCGAGCGCGATCGGGGCGGCAAAACCCACGGTTGCGGAAACCCAGCCGGCGACGAAGCCGAAGGCCGGATGATAGATCCGGCGCAGCAAATTGTACTCGCCGCTCGATCGCGGCAGCATGGTGGCGAGTTCCGCGTAGCAGAACGCCCCGCACAGCGCGATTATCCCGCCGACCGCCCACAATAGAAGCAGCGAAAATCCGGATTTAATGTCCGCGACCTGAAAGCCCAGGCTGGTGAATACGCCGATGCCGACCATGTCGGCGATGACGATGGCCGTCGCCGTGACGCCCGAAATCAGGCCCAACGGCCTGCGATTTAACGCGATATCGCCCATGCACCCTC
>Ga0302326_10034178_pt1 | contig 10081 bp, 9 predicted proteins | sample Palsa_T0_3_FD_202264 | JGI IMG/M metagenome (GOLD analysis project Ga0302326, IMG submission 202264) | Peat permafrost microbial communities from Stordalen Mire near Abisko, Sweden - Palsa_T0_3 | ecosystem: Environmental > Terrestrial > Soil > Palsa > Peat permafrost | place: Sweden: Abisko...
CAGAGTCCGTTTCCGGCGCGCGATATCGATCCAGCGGCAGCATGCAAAAGAACTGCCCGGCCGCCGAAAGCTATGGGTGGCTGCCCAAGCCGGATTCGTTCGCCCCATTCCCCGCGCCGGCTGTCTCCTCGTCGATCTGAGCAACGAAAGTCCGAATTCGCTCGCTCAGATGCGGTTCGAGATCGCGAAAACTCCCCGTGTTACGGAACCGGTTCCAGCCTTCTCGATGGGGTTTGATATACCATCCCGGCCTGGCGCGTCCGTTCCGAACTGAACCATTCGGCGTGCGACTGGGGCTCATATGTATGCCGTGAAGCGGCCTAAATTTTTCTATGATCGGCGGATCGAATCCCAGCTTCCGACGCACCAACATGTAAAGCAGCTGTTCGTCGTTGATTCTTGTCGCAATTAGGTCTTCATATGGCGGCAGAGGGTACTGCCAGTCACGGCGGCAGAAGTGCAGGCCCGTGAGTCGCTCGTGTCCCGTCCGGAGCCAATTGCTGTAAGGCAGTCCGGTGCGCGCCATGAAGGCGACGTGTCGATTCGCTATGTCCGACTGCAAAGTGACGATATCGATATCGCTGATATAGACGTACTCGGAGGGCATCATCGGCTCGGTAAGGAATCTTACGGAATTCGGTAGGATTTTGCGGCCGTTTTTGTGATGCCAAATTGCATCGCGCACCAGAAACGCGTCGCGACCATAAGCCGAGGACAGAACGGATACCGCTTGGAGATTGGCGCGATTGAACTGATCGCTATTCTCGACGCCGATTTCCACGGTGGCGTTGGGATTCGACCAGAGGCATGCGGCGATGAATATCGGCGCAAAATCCTCGTATTTGCGGTCGGCGCAAGCGAGGATGTTGAGCTTTGCCATTTGAATGCCTTGCCGGTCACATTGTTGAAAGACAATTTGGGATGTTGGACCCAAGTGCGATTCTATGCAAATTGAAGGCGCTCTGCTAATTGTCCAAGCTAAATTTCTCACAGCAGCTGTCCTGATGGCCTTGCAATGATGGTAGTCCGGTGGCGAACAGCTGCTCCAAGAGGTGAATTGTGACGTTCGGCACTGAGATTGCAACGCTGCGCAAGGTAAGTCCGTTCAACCACCGGACAAGTGATCTTGAGGCTGTGGCGCCCTGCGGCGAGGCGGGCTATCAGCGGTTTGTAATGGAAGAACGAAAAGCCGAGCCGATACGCCTGGACGCCGAATTTTCAGGCGAAATGGCGATAAAGGAATTAGAACCGTCGGAGAAACTGCGGCCGACGCATTTCGCGTCCTGGTTTTCAAAGGAGATGCCGGTCTGCGAAAAAGGCATCACATATTGCGATTGGGTCACATATATCGGCTATGGCACAGTCGCCTACCGCGATTTCGGGATATTCGACGCGACGTTTCCGAGAAATAATAAGCCCAATCGCGGTTTGACGACGTCCATAATGGACAACGTCAGATACTTGAGCCAAACGATACGGGCCGAGCGAGAGATTTGCGGCCCGTGCTTTTGTCTTGGATCGATTCCGAACCAGTTTGGGCATTTTTTGCTGGAGGTGATTCCACGCGTGTGGGGAGTCGAGTGGGCGCTGCGGCGCGGAATTCCAATCTATGCGCTGCATTCCGGGGAACTTACGACATGGCAAAGAGATCTGTTTGAACTAGCGGGAGTCAACCTGGATTACGTCAACTGGGTTGCGACACCGGCCAAAATGACGGAGGTATATTTCGCGGATCCTTTGTATCGGTTGCACACGTGTTTCCACCCCGAATTTCGGAAATATTGTGCCGCGATGATCGAACGTGCGAGCGCAAGAGCCGTCGGTCAAAAAGAATTTCCCAGAGTGTTCCTCGGACGAGGAACCCTCAAGCTTCGTGAGCGGCTTATCAATGAACGGAAAGTGTTCGATGAATTCCGCAAATATGGATTTGAATTGATATATCCGGAGACGTTGAGTGTTGCCGAGCAAATCTGTCTCGGCGCGGGAGCCAAGCACTTGGCGGGGCCGATTGGAAGTCAATTGTATTTGTCGCTTTTTCAAATGCAGGGGATAGCAAACTATATCGTGGCATCGCATCGCTTTTGTTTTGCGGACGATGCCATCATCGGGGCCATGAATTCCATTCGTTGCCACTATCTGTTTGCGGAGGAAATCGAAGTAAGGCGCTCCCCGAGAGATGAAAATTTCACTATCAACCCCCAGCATGTTGCGCGGGTACTGGCGCAATGTGCCGAGCTTGCGTGAGCGCTGGCGCCGCGCGGCCGGTCTTATATTCCTATGAAATCGGTTTCGGCATTCCGTTTTGACGATTTCATTTTTGCTGCGCGGCGATCGCCCTCCTGCGCAACATTTTGAACGGCAGCGTCCCGGAGTTTGGCGTAACTTTCCATGTCGGCGTTTGCATTGATAAAGTCCGCCTGCCCCTCGCATTCAATGAGCGACTTTTGGGATCTCTTTTCCCAGTCGCGCGTCATGTTTTGGAATAGCCGCAGCACGTTATTCGGCGCCACAAGATTCAGGCGGGCGAGTATGTTCGTAAGAACTGCGACGTTGCCGCAAAACAACTGTTCATACTCCACCACCAAAAGCCGGTTCCGGTATTTTTCACCTATTTTCAATGTCAATGCCAGCGCCTCATTCCACTCCCGCACGGCTTCGATGTAGTTATTATTTTCGGGCCATTTGTCTTCGGGGTCTTGAGCTCTCTTGTTCCACGATGAAGCTACTGCATGGATATCCCTAAGCATGAAGATGACGACGGATTTTCTGAAGTGTTCGAAGAGGGCGTCGTACCTCGTGTAGTAGCGCGGGACTTTATCGCCGAGCCACCTGGCATTCTGATATTTCGTCTCCAGTTGCACATAAGTCTTTCGCGCCCGGATATTGGTATCTGTCGGCCGAAAATCGAAGAAGCGCTCCCTGACGAAGAGATGCTCGCCAAGATCGGCGGGCTTGACATTTTTGTAACGCTCTATCCCCACAGAGATCTTTGGATGGTGGTTGAGAAGTTGGGCAATAGCCGTCGTACCAGAGCGCGGCGCACCGCATATAAAAAGATAGTTTAGGCGTCGCGGTGCTGACACTTCATCGTTCATCGGTTGTTTCAGCGATTTGTGCCGGCCGGAAGCGTTAACTTTACGAGCTGGCCCATTTGCTCATTTCGGGGCGCGGTGCTGCGAGCATAAAGAAGAACGCCAGCGTCCACAAGCTTCCAGCATCACCGCATGGGCGCGGAAGCAGCGACCCGCAATAGCACCTTCAGCCCCCTTTCGAATGCGATGATCGAACGCTCCCTGCCTCTGAACGATTCATCAATGCGCGGCTGAAGCGCTGCGCTCATCGTTTCGATTGTCCTTTGGCCCTGCTCGGAGATTGCTACGGTGCCCTGTAACGAGTCGCCGGAAATCTCGACAAGGCCCGCACCCGTCAGCAGCTCCAAAATCTGTTTGAGACGCGGCGGAGCCAGGCCGAGTGTCTTGGTGAGGTCCTTGGGATTGTCGGCAACCTTCTGGGCAACCATCGTAAGGACCAGCCATTCCGCCAGGCTGATCTTTGCATCCTTGAAGGCCGGGTTTTGCCCGAAGTTCGAAAGAAAGCGGTTCATGTCCGCAATGAGAACAGCGATATGTTCGACTCGAGTTTCCTTCAGTGCATCGGGAGGGGCAGGCGACTCCTCCGTTTGGTCTGCAGTGTCTGTGTTCATGGTGATGGGTTCCCTAAATCATGCGGTGCTTGACACGCGGCGTAGGAGAAGACTCGCGCAAGGCGGACTGTTGTCAAGGGGCCTCCGCTCTTGAGGGTGGGCCACCTGAAAACCGGGCTGTGGTTGCATGGGCATAACATGGCAACTCGCTTCGAGCTGAAGGCTTGTCGCCTCTGGGTTAAATTCAACAGACCGTGCCGCCGTTGTTTGTCCTTTGCAGCACAAGCTTATCGAGCATCAGGTCGGCAATTGCGTTTCGCAAGCGCAGGTTCTCGGCTTCAAGTTCCGACAGGCGGCGTTCGGGATCGGGTGCAGAAGCGCCGGCGCCGTCTTCCTGCAACTTGATCGCCGCTTCCACTCGTTGCCGCAGAAGCGGATTCTTGCGCGCCAGCCGCCGCAAATCTTCATGCGACAGCACCATCACGCGAACGGTCGTGCGCGCCGTGATCGTTTGCATGTAGGTCGCCTGATGGTGCAGCGCTTCCGGTCCAATCACCGCGCCGGCCTGCAGCACATCTTTCGCGTCGTCGCCGTCGGCGCGCGCGGTTCCGGATACCATGAGGAACATCGCGCTCGCTGGCTCGCCGGCCAATGTGATCTGACCGTGTTCGGGCACGATGTCTGCCTTTACGGATTCCATGAGGTCGCCCATCGCGGTTACGTCGAAACCGTCGAACAGGGGCTGCTGCTTGAGCGTGCTCCAGGTGATGGCGAAACGGCGGCGATTGAGCCCGCTCACGAAGCCGTTGGCGATGATGCCGATCGGCAGTGCGAACAACAGCAGCCCGAGGACCTCGGTTATGCCCGCGACGAATTTGCCCAGAGGCGTGATGGGCACGACGTCGCCGTAACCGACAGTGGTCAGCGTCGTGATCGCCCAATACATCGCATCAGGCAAAGTGCCCAGCACCTTCGGCTGGGCGTCGCCTTCGGCCAGATGCATCACCTCGCCGGTCACGCACATGGTGGAGACGAGAAGGATGCCGGAGGCGAAAAGCGCGGAGCGCTCGGCATAGAGCACGCCAAGCAAAGCCGGCAAGGCGTGCGAATAGCGCGCCAGCTTGACCAGCCGGAACAGCCGGAAGATGCGCAGCACGCGCAAATCGATCGGAAAGATAAAGCTCAGATAACTCGGCGCAAACGCGAGAAGGTCCACAAGCATCAGCGGCCTGAGTGCGAACGAGATGCGGCCGTTGATCGGCCCGCGTGCCGCTATGCGCGGATCCTCCACCGAAGACCACATGCGCACGATGTATTCGACCGTGTAAGCGCCGACCGAGAACCTCTCGAAGTCCCTGAAGAACACATGCCAGTGCGCATAGATCGAAGGTATGGTCTCAAGCGCAACCGCCACGACGTTGGCGATGATGAGCGTGATCAGCAACGCCTGGGCGATGCGTCCGACGACGCTCGTCAACTCGCCTTCCTCGAGCAGGGTAAATGCCGCGGCCCGCAAGTGAGACGGGCGAACGCCGGGCGGCTTTGCCTCCGGTATGGTGGCTTCGTTCAATTCATCCCTCCAGGAATCGCCATCGGTCTAGCGCCCGGCCGTCGAGATCATGTGTACCGCTTTGCAGCCGAGAGAGGAGATCGTCAACAGATGCCGCTAAAGCCCCACCCGTCAGTGTCGCATATTTCGGTCTGGTCGCGCCAGATATTGTGACCGGCGCACAGGAGCGAGACCATGCCGGAAATGGTCCAGACTTGAGAACCCCATGTGCTGCCACCGCTGGAACTGTGAACAAAAATTCATTGCGGCTTGTGGGGCGGTCAACGCACTCTCAGTCTCTTTTGTAGACGGAGGGGGTAACCCGGGGGTGCCATTGCCGGATGACATGGGAGCGCAGCCCGGCCCGGAAGGCTTGCAGCAGGAATCAAAAAAAGCCACTGGTGTGTGCTGGCCCGGCCCGGCTGGCACGCGAAAGGGCGGCTTTGCGAATAATGTCTGCCAAGGACTAGAGGCCTCCGGATAAGAGTTCCCAATGGTCGCCGATTTCCCGGAAAAGCGCATGGCATTGGTGGTGCTGGGAATGCACCGCTCGGGCACATCGGCCGTTTCGCGGGGGTTGTCGTTTTTCGGTTATGCGCAACCTTCCGATTTGGTGCTTTCGCAGTCCGACAATCCCAGTGGCTTCTGGGAGTCGCGTGCCATCGTGCGGCTCAACAGGAGCATCCTCGACGCTTTGGGCGGTACGTGGAGCAAGCCGGGCCCCTTCTTTCTGGAGCGAAAAGGGGCACGGGAAAGCCGCGAAATGCTGGACGAAATCGTTTGGAGTCGATTTGGCGGCGAAGCGAAAGCAACGCTGGAGAGCGTCTATCGCGGAGCAGGCCCGATCGTGCTCAAGGACCCGCGCATCAGCTTGTTCCTGCCGTTCTGGCAGCGCGCGCTCGACGCTGCGGGTTACTCGCCAAAATACGTTCTGATCTATCGCAACCCGTTGGAAGTCGCGGCCTCGCTGCGCGAAAGAAACCGCCTCGGGTTGCGGCCATCTCTGCTGCTGTGGGTGCAGTACAATCTGGCCGCGATGGAGTTGTGCCGCAGCAATATCCCGGTTGCGGTCTTCGGTTTCGACGAGCTCTTGGCGGATCCACAAACCACGCTGGTCGATGCGCTGAATCGGTTGGATGCGCCGGCGCCGGCGCTGGGCTCCGACGCTGCTACCGGGTTGCGGGAATTCGTCTCCGGCGCGGACAGGCACCACATTGCGGCGTCGGAGAGCCTGGCGGAGACTCCGTTCGTTGCCAATCTCGTCAGGGATACGTGGTCGCTGCTGCAGAGGTGGAACCAGTGCTCGCCGGCGGAACAGTCCGTATCGCTGCTCGAGATGCGGGAAACCCTCGACAGCGCAGTCGTTCTGGCCGGATCTCCAACCGTGGTAACCAAGGAGAAACTGCATTCTCTCGTCGAGAATAGCGAGCGTCATTCGAAGGTGGCCGGAAGTCCGGCGCGCACTCTCGTGCTCCACTATCACTTGTTCAAGAATGCGGGAACATCGGTCGACGAACTTCTAAAGCGCAATTTCGGCGCCCGATGGGCGCAGAAGGAATTCGAAGGCGGCCCCGGGCGCGAGAAAAAGGCCGTGCAGCTGGCGAGCTATCTCGGCGAAAAGCCGAATTTGCTCGCGTTTTCGTCGCACACCGCGCAACTTCCCACACCCCAGCTGGAAGGCGTGTCCGTATTTCCGATTCTCTTCATACGTCATCCGATCGATCGGCTGCGATCGGCATACAGCTTCGAGCGAGTCCAGACTGCCGACACTCTGGGCGCGCAGCTTGCCAAGCAGCACGATTTCGCAGGCTATCTGCGCGAACATTTGAAACTGCCGCTTAACCGTTCCGTTCGAAATTTCCAGACGGGCCGCCTCGCGCGCAACGAGCCCGCCTCAGCAGGTTCGGAGCTTGAACGCGCGTTGCGCGCCCTCAAGACGTTACCCTTTATAGGCCTCGTAGAGGCTTATGATCGGTCTATCGAGCGGCTGGAGGCTTTGTTGAGACCTCGATTCCCGCGCTTCCATGCCGTGATGGTGCACAAGAACATCACGCGACCGGACGACAGCTCGCTTGAAGAGCGGCTGGCCGCGGTGGAGCGCGAAATCGGGGCCGAACTTTTCGAGGCGATCTGTGTCGCGAATGCCGACGATCTCGAAGTTTACTGCGCGGTAAAGGCCTGCTATTAGGTTGCTTTGTCGGATGTTGTGCACTTGCGACGCCGCGCAGCCGTTGGCCGGAAGTGCAGGAGCTATCGATCGGGAGGCCCGAATGAAATTTGCCGAATTGACGGAGGTCGTCAGCAAACTGGTCAAAGTGGACGAAATGACCGTGCGCAAGACTTTGAAGGTGGCAATTACCGTCATCAGGGAAGAAATGGCGAAGGAAGAGAAGGTTCTGGTTCCAGGACTCGGTTTGTTTATTCGGAAGGACGGCAAGGAACCCGGTTCGAGCAGAACAGTGTTCAAGCCTGCGAAAGAAAAAGCCCAAGGGACTTGAGTAGGGCGCTAGCCGCAACGATGATGCGCACGCTCTATATCCATTGCGGCCTCCCAAAAACTGGAACGACTTCGATCCAGACTTTTTTGGCGCGCACGCGCGAAGGACTGGAGAGCATCGGCTATGACTATCCGTCTGTCGGCCTCAACCCCATCGGCAACGCCCACCACAATCTCACATTGGATATCCTGAAAAGTCCGGCTTTCGCTCCGGAGCGGGGTGGCGTCGAAAGCTTTCTTCGCCACCTCGAACGCCCTAGCCGTCCCGCGAACGCCATCATTTCCAGCGAAAACTTCATAACTTGTCTGACCCGCCTCTCTCAAGGAGACGAACGATTCATAGAATTCGTGCGCGCGACAAGGGCTCGCAACGATCGTGTCTGCCTCATTTTCATGTTCCGGAGATTTTCCACGTTTCTCGAATCCATGTATCTGCAGAAGCTGAAATCAGGACGGCCCAACAGCAAGATCGAGGACTATACGGCCGAATGTAAGCAATGGCTGAAATCGTTGTTCCGGTCTTTGTCGATCTTGAACGCCGAATTCGGCCCCGAGAACATTGTCCTCATCGACCTTCAGCGCTCCGGCGGGGACGCATTGCCGATTTTCCTGTCCGCTGTGGGCATATCCCAATCCGCTTTTGAGCTTCCCAAAGCTCGACTCAATGAAAAATTGGGACTCAAGAAGGCCTCATTCCTGTATCGTTTTCAGTACGTCTCTGAAGGGGTTCGAAACCAGCGTTCGGCCAAAGATGTCCTGCGGGCAGCCAAAGCGCTCACCGGGTTACCCGATCTGCCCGGCGAGATTTTTGACTATCGTATTATTCCATTCGAGGATGCGAATGCGATCCAGGAAGTCGCGCGGCTTGAAATGCCAGCGGCGTTTACGGCGGCGCTTGCGAGCCTCGCGACGTCGGAACTTGCCCCTTACACATCAGTCCATTTGTCGGACGTGACGCTGACGACGAGCGAAATCTCCGCGATGGCTCGGGCTCTTCCACTTTACCTGTATTTGTCGCACCAGAATAAAAACGGCGGCGCGACCGAAATAGATACCGAAGCCGTCTTGGGGTCTTGAACAGGCGGTGCGGGCGATGCGCTGTTTTATGTGCACGGCGGACGAGCCAAGACGGGAACGAGATCGGCGCGGCGCGACGTCACGCAGCGGCGCGATTTGCTGTACGCGATGGGCCATGATTATCCCCCAAAATTTGGCTCGGCGAGGCCGGTCGCGAGAAATTGTCGCCTGAAATGAGAGGCGACACGGCTTTGGTCCGGTTGTGGAAAGGATGGGAATGACGCGATGAGCCAGCAAATCGGCGGTCAGGATCGCAAAGTGAAGGCACGAAAAACGTCCCATTTGCGATGCGGAATTCTGGTCCCGTTCATGGCGGCGTGCTGGTTGGGAAGCGTGGCCGCTGCAGCCGCTCAGGGCAAATGCGGGCCGACCGTCGGATTCACATTGACACATCTGCATGTCGATACGAGCAAGGAGGCAGAGTGTCTCGAATTGGGGGCTGGGACAGCCGAGACCCGCGTTTCGACCCTGCACGCGGCCGACAATATCGTTCAATCCTACGCCGACCCAAATATGCGCGCCGCGGTGAAATCGGATATTGCTCAAATGGTTGTGCAAGGCGCGACGGCGATGCGCACGATCCTTTGGTTTTATTTGGCCGAAGACGAAAAGGTAGCGCAAAAAGAACGCAATAACCCCAATTCGGCTGGAATGGTCGAGGCGACTGCCGGCAAGCTTCCGGATGCAATCGTGTCCAACCTTGTTCAGCTGATTTCCGATGCAAAAAGTGCTGGTATCAGCCGGTATATCGTTTCGATGGGCTCGCAGGGCACGCAAAATCCCAAGTGTCGCGCGGGAGGAGACCAGGCGGAGTGGGGTAATTGCTACGATCCGTCGCTCTTCAAATACTCCTGGACCGTGACGGAGCAAGTTGCAAAAGCGCTGAAGTCGCCCCGTCTTTCCGGCATCGATGTTTTGATCGATATCGCTCCAGAGGGCTGCTTTGACCCCTCCTTGCGGACGCTGCTCGACAGAAATCTTAAGGACCATGCGAGCCAGATGATCTCGCATTACAGGGATGAGTTCGGCGATCGTCAGTTCATAACAAGCTGCGGTGGCGGACGCTCCGAGAGATCCATTCGCGGCTTGCAGGGTATGGAGCAACTATACATGACACTGCACACACGTCCGGCGGCCGTGGACTTGCACGTCTATGACAAAAATCAGCAAGACATCGCGCAGATGCTTGAAGCTGCCGACGCCGCGGCGAAAAGGCTGGGCGTCCCGATGGAGATAGGTGAAACAAACATCGACCACCCTTACCTGTTCGGGACGATACATGCGCTGCTTTCGAACGGCAAACTGGCCTCCCTTC
>Ga0302326_10034179_pt1 | contig 10081 bp, 11 predicted proteins | sample Palsa_T0_3_FD_202264 | JGI IMG/M metagenome (GOLD analysis project Ga0302326, IMG submission 202264) | Peat permafrost microbial communities from Stordalen Mire near Abisko, Sweden - Palsa_T0_3 | ecosystem: Environmental > Terrestrial > Soil > Palsa > Peat permafrost | place: Sweden: Abisko...
AACGTGCTCGGCCTACGCGGCACCGGCAGCGACGCCTATGGCGTGTCGGACCTGTTCGTACCCGCACGCCATTCTTTCGATCCCGGCGCCCTCGCCGAGCTGCCGGGTCGCCGGCCGCTTTATCTCTATCCGCCCAACAGCTTCTGGGGCGGCGGCTTCGCCAGTATTGCGCTCGGCATCGCCCGCAGTATGCTCGACGCGCTGACCGATCTCGCTACCCAGAAGACGCCACGCGGAGCGAGCCGTCCGATGGCAAACGTCGCCGCGATCCAATCGCTGATCGCACGGTCAGAAGCCGCGCTCACGTCGTCACGGCTGTTCCTGCACGACGCCTTTGCAAGGAGTTGGCGCGCAGCGCTCGCGGGGGAGGTCGACCTCGCCCAGCGCATCGCCATCCGGCTCGCGGCGTCCCACACGATTCAGCAGGCCAAGGCCGTGGTCGACGAATGCTACGATGCCGCCGGAACGACCGCGGTATTCGCGTCGCAGCCGTTCGAGCGCCGGTTTCGCGACATGCACTCCGTCACCCAACATTTGCACGGCCGCGCTTCGCATTTCGAGCTGGTCGGCCAGTTCATGCTGGGCATGACGCCGAACACAACCTTCCTCTGATCGCATCCGGACGCCATGCCCCTTACCAACCCGGCGCTGGCGCGGCTCAGGCGGAACGAAATCTGCCTGTCGGCGGGCGTGCGCCATGCCTTCGGACCGGACATTGCACGCATCCTGGCGGCGGCCGGTTTCGACGTGATGATGCTCGACTTTGAGCAGACCGGGATCGACTACCGTGACGCCGGGCAAATGGCGGTCGCCGGGATCGAAGCCGGAATTGCCCCGCTTGTCCGTGTCGCCGATTACAGCCTCGCCTCGATCGGCCGCGCGCTCGCGGTCGGCGGCCTTGGTATCGTGGCACCGCACGTCGAGACGGCGGCCGAGGCGGCCGTGATCGTCAGGCACTGCCGTTTCGCGCCGGAGGGCGACCGCGGCGTCGCGGCGGCGTTTCCCCACTTTGGCTTGCGCCCCACGCCGCTCGCCGATGCGGTACGCGATCTTGCCGACGCCACCATGGTGGTGGTCCAGATCGAAAGCGCGCGCGGCGTCGCTAATGCCGCCGAAATCGCGGCCACCGACGGCGTCGATGTGCTGCTGGTTGGCTGCACCGATCTCAGCGTAGAATTTGGCCGGCCCGGCCGCTACGACGACCCCGATATGATCGAAGCGTGCAGCCGTATCGTCGATGCCTGCCGCCGCCACGGCAAGACCCCCGGCGCCGGCGGGTTTGGCGAAATCGCCCAGTTCCAGCGCATGCTCGACCGCGGCATGCGCTATTTCGCGGCGGGCACCGACCAGGCCTTTCTCATTGCTGGCGCCGCCGCCCGTGTCGGCGCGCTACGCGCACTGGAACCATCGCGCGCCATCGATTCTCATGTCTCCTCCAGCGTTCACGGGCGAGGCTGAGGCAAAGCAACTCCGAGACACAAGCGATGACCGAGCCGGACCACCCGATGACGATGGATCAGATGCCGGTGCAGCTGCCGGCCGAGCCGGCGACGCCGGCCGAGGCGCGGGCGCGCTACTTCAATTCCGGCAACGCTTTCACCCGCCAGCTCAGCTCGGTGCCGAGCGCCTATTTCAGCGCCGAAGCGGCGCGCGCGCTCGATCTGGCGACGCCGACCGGCATGATTGCCTGCGACCTTTCCAAGCAACTCGATTGCCTGTTTCCGGCGACGACGCCGTTCATGCTCGCGCGCTATGCGCGGATCTGCCCAGGCGAATCGATGGAAACCCAGTTCGTAGCCAGCGGATCGCTCTGGTACGTGATCGCCGGCAACGGTACGACCGCCGGCGGCGGCGAGAAAATCGCATGGCGAGCGGGCGACATCTTCGTCCTGCCGGGTTGCGAAACGCATCGCCACGCCGCCGGCGCGGGCGGCGCGGTGCTTTGGCTCGTCTCGAACGAGCCGCAACTCGCCTTCGAGGAGATCAAGACCCCGGGGACCGGGCCGACCGGAATCGTGCACTATCCCGCAAACGAAATCCGCTGCCAGCTCGATCGTATCTATCAGGTGGCGATGGGCAGCGCGGCCGCGGGGTTTGCGATCGTGTTCTCCTCCGATGCGCAGCTGCGCAACCGCACCATCCTGCCCACACTCAGCGTCGATCTCAGCTCGCTGCCGCCCGGGCAGAGCCAGCGCGCGCACCGGCACAATTCGGTCGCGCTTGCACTGATCATCCAGGGCGAGGGTGTCTATTCCATGGTCGGCGGGGAGCGGCGCGACTGGGCGCCGTGGATCACCGTCGTCACGCCCCCCGGCGAAGTCCATTCCGTGCACAACGAGGGTAACGAGCTCGCATTGTGCCTTACCGCCCAGGACGCAGGTCTTCACCGCTATGCGCGCACCATGGGATTCGCCTTCGCCTGACCGGCATCGCGAGGCGACGCGATGACGGCATTGTCAGACGCCTCGGAGAATGCGCCGCCGACCGACGCAACTGCGCCCATTCACGCCGCGCGCAGGCGCGAGCGCTTGACCGGGTTCGTTCTGCGCAGCGTCTCGATCATCTGCTTCTTTGCGCTGTGGTATGCGGCAAGTTTTCTCAATGCTCATGTCTGGAAGCTGTTTAATCCGGTGCTGTTGCCGCCGCCTCAGGAGGTGCTCGCGGCGGCCGTCGAGCTCACCAAGTCGGGCGAGCTGCCGCGGGACATCGCGGCGAGCCTCTCCCGAGTGGTCGAGGGCTTCCTGGTCGCGGCCATGCTCGGCGTCGCCATCGGCACGATCGTCGGCCGTTCGCGGCGCATCGAGCAACTGCTCGAGCCGCCGCTGGAGCTGCTGCGCCCGATCCCGCCGCTCGCCTTCCTGCCGGTGCTGGTGTTGTGGTTTGGCATCGGCGAAATGTCGAAGGTGATTTTCATTGCCTATGCCGCGTTCTTTCCGATCTACACCACCACCTGTGAAGGAATCAAATATGTCGATGTGCTTCTGATTCGGGCGGCGCAGACGCTCGGCGCCTCCGAACGCGAGATCTTCCGCCACGTCGTGCTGCCGGCGGCGACGCCGAGCATCATCACCGGGTTGCGCGTCGGTTTCGCTCAGTGCCTGTTCGTGATCGTCGCCGCCGAGTTCCTCGCTGCGGATTCGGGTCTCGGCTATCTCATCAACGATGCCCGCTCGTTCTTCCTGATGTCGCACATGCTGCTGGGCGCAGCGGTGATCGGGCTGATCGGCTTCGTGTTCAATTCGCTGCTACGCCGGCTCGAAGCCTACATCCTGCGCTGGCGCGTTGACGCACGGGGCAATTAGATGAAATCGAAGATCCGCATCGAAGGGGTCTCGAAAGCGTTCGACGCCCAGGTCGTGCTCGACCGCATCACGCTTGAGATCGGCGAGGACACGCTCACCTGTCTGCTTGGCCCGTCCGGCTGTGGAAAGTCGACGCTCCTGAGCATGGTTGCAGGATTCGTGCAGCCCAGCCGGGGGCGGGTCGTCGTCGATGGCATCGAGGTGACGAAGCCGTCAGCCGATCGAGGGATCGTGTTCCAGGACTATGCGCTGTTTCCGTGGCGAACTGCGCTCGAAAATATCGAGTTCGGTCCCATGATCCGCCGTCTGCCGCGGCGCGAGCGTCGCGACGTTGCCGCCCATTATCTCGCCATGGTCGGCCTCGAAGCCCATGCGGACAAGTTTCCGGGACAGTTGTCCGGCGGAATGAAGCAGCGCGTCGCCATCGCACGCGCCATCGCGAACCGGCCATCGGTTCTGCTGATGGATGAGCCGTTCGGCGCGCTCGACGCGCAGACCCGCGAGCAACTCCAGGAGGAGATGCTCCGGATCCGGCAATTGGAACGCAACACGATCCTGTTCGTCACCCACAGCATCTCCGAAGCTCTCTTTCTCGCCGATCGTATCGTCGTGATGGCAACACTCCCCGGAGCGGTGAAGCAGGTGTTCGAGGTTCCGCTCGCCTTTCCGCGCGACCGCATGAGTCCGCAGTTTCTCGGCTTGGAGCGCATGATCAAGGCGCTGGTCCGAGAAGAAGTACTCAAGCTCGGCGTTAATTGAGCATCGCAGAGCGAACCGCCGCTTCTATCGGTCCCCCGTTTCCGACCGCGGGCTTTGCCCGGATGATCGAGCGGACCGCCGCTGCCGCCGGCTCGACCTCAAGGCGCATCTTCACATGCTCCGCCATGCCTGCGGCTACGCGCTGGCCAACAGGGGCCACGACACCAGGGCGATCCAGGGATGGCTCGGGCATCGATCGATCACGAGCACCTCGGTCTACACGGTCTTGGCGCCGAACCCTTCAAGGATTTCTGGCGGTAGGCGCGCCGACATGGCACGGAGCAAGCACCCCAAGCCCGGCGATGCGGCCAGGGAAGCCAGCATAGCGCTCGCCGACGCGTGGGCCGCCAAGCTCGCCCCCACGGTCAAAGAGCTACAAGCGGCCGGTATAGACGTCACTGCGAGGCATCGCAACTGAGCCGCGCGCAGTTGAGCCGCGCGCAGTCCGCTCCGACCGTCGCCTCGGACCTCGCCAATCAGACCGAACTGCGCGACCTCCTTTGTCGTATCGACCATCGCTGCTCCAGCACCGGCGAAGCTTCAAGAATGCAGACTGCCGAAATCATTGCACGCGAAGAAAACCTCGCTCTTCGGAGCGCCCCTCCAGCCGGGCAAAAAAAAGAGATTGACTTGACCGCAACGTGTCAGAACAGCCGCCTATGCGAGAAGACGCTGATGGCTATTTAAGTCGCTCGCCACCGAGCGAGCAGACGCGACGCGTCGTGATGAGCGGCCGGCCGCTCTCGGCAGTATCGGCTGGCGGATATAAGAACGGCGGCAGGCAACAAGAAAAGCACCGGCTTTCTGCCGGAGCGCTTCAATCGGGCCCTTCAGGCTTCGCGCCTCAAAAACCGATTCAGCTGACAAACGACTCAATGTCCGTAACGGCTATGGTCTGGCCCAGCACCGAGGGCGACTTTCTGATCCTAATCTTGTAAGAGCACTCGTGGCACCTGTGATAAACGTGGTGCAAGTCGGAGTGATTTTCGCTCAAAAATCGTTTTTTGCCGTCCTGGAAGCAATTCGCGCAAATCCAATGAATTGGTTCGCTACCTCGCATCGATTCCTTCAGGACATAGGCATTCGCCCCGGGACCGACGCCAACCTGATCGCATTCGAGCAGTCTGTGTCTATCCGGATGACCCGTTTATCAGCGCGGCTCGCTGCGTCGAGCTGGACGCCGCTGTTTCGACGAGACCGGCCGGAAGCAAACGCCCGGATCGCGACGGGCGACAGATTCCGGTCGCCTTTAGGCACCAGCGGAGTAGACACTGGTCGCGCGTCCATGTCGGTCAGGAGCTTCGCCGTCCGCGCCGGCGACAGTTGCGCCGTAATGGTTTCGCCGCGGTCCATTCTGCGACGGATCGAACGAACCGCCATGGCCGCCATTAGGTACCCATCGCGTGATCAAGGGCCTGCACGGGGAGCGGAACCGGGAGATCGACTTGCTTCCAATTCATGCACTATCGGTCAGCGCGATCTGCTGGTCGCGAGAGCACCGGACGGGTCGCTCGGATGCTGATCCCGGGCCTTAGCAAAGCGTTCACGATGTCACTTGGATTTTCCGCATTCCCAGAAACCAATCCCTGCGCGGCGCATTTGTGTCCGGAGAGAGACCGCACCCACCGCGTGGAGCCTAGCCGAGCGCTTTTTCGAGCAGGTCGCCGGTAAGGCACCAGTGAGCGGCGCCGCACCCAGGAGAGCACATGCAGGAACGCCGTCTTTACCCACGCAGGCAGGTGCTCATGACAGGCCGCCTTCTCAGAAGCGGCAATCGTGCGGCAATCGAATGTGCTGTCCGAAATCTTTCGGATGCCGGAGCCTGTCTGGAAATCTCCGTGGTCCACGATCTGTCGACGGATTTTGCACTCGTCATGGGAGCCTCGAGCCGTTTTGGCCGCGTGGTGTGGAGAACCCGAGATCGGTCGGGGATTTCGTACGAGTAACGCTAACTCAATGTCCGCCGGGCGTCCTCGATGTAGCTGCGCAACGCCGCGCCGAGCGCTCCATGAGAACGGCCTCACACCGGGGATATCCGTTGTCGTGGCGGCGCTCAAAAGGCCGGCATGGCCGCATTCGAAAAAGGTACCGCCACCGCGCAGCGGTCGTCGACCGACCAGACTGCTCCTCAGCCCGGCACGACGCCAGCCGCTTTTACCAAATCCACATTTGATGAAATCTCGTCCCTCACGAAGGCGTCGAATTCGGCGGGCGCCATGGGCATTGGAGCGACGCTGAGCGCATGAAGCTTCTCGCGCAGGCTCGCAGCCCGCATTGCGGCGACAGTTTCGTTGTAAATTCTGTCAATGATTGCGCGCGGTGTCTTGGAAGGAGCGAACAAACCAATCCAGAAGGTATAATCGGCATCTGCGAGCCCAACCTCGGATGTGGTTGGCACGTCGGGCAGCTCGGGGGCGCGTTTGGAACCGCTTACTACCAGGCCGAGGAGCTTGCCGTCGCGAAGGAAAGGAAGGGCAGTGCCGATTGGGCAAAGATAAAAGTCCGCCCGCCCGGACAAAATTTCCGTAAGGGCTTCCGGCCCGCTTTTGACGGGAACGTGCACCGCTTCAATGCCCGCACTGAGACGAAAGCGCTCCGCGCTCATATGGGTCGCACTGCCAACGCCCGTGGAGGTATAGTTGAACGAGTTGGGCTTCGCCTTCGCGGCGGCCACAAAGGCCTGAATGGTGCTCAAGCCCTTCGCTGGCGAGGTTACGAGCACATTTGGCAAGCTCCCAAGCGGAACAATTGCGGAAAGGTCCCGCACCGGATCGTAGGGCAACTTCACGTGAAGCAACGGGGCTATGGTGTGTGCCGATGACGCGGCGAGGATCGTGTATCCGTCTGGCTTTGCTTTAGCGACCGCAGCCGCCGCAATCGTTCCGCCGGCACCAGCGCGATTTTCGATAACAATTGGTTGCCCAAGTCGGCTCGATAGTTGATCGAATACCACGCGCGGAATGACATCTACGGCGCTGCCTGGGCCCGCCGTCACCAACACCCGGATCGGCCGCGTCGGATAGACTTCCGCCCATGCTCGCGACGCGATGGGGAGAGCGGCAGTGGCCGCTGCGAGACGAAGAAATTGTCTGCGGTGGGGAAGTTTCATGATGAGTCCTCTATGAAAGTTCTGGGGCGCAAGAATAACCTTGCCGAGGGCAAGGAGCATGCGACCCAAGCCACGCAGCAATCGCAGGCCGCAGAGGAACAGTCAAATTCCGCGCATGCAAAAAGTTGCGGATGGTCCGCCGAGCGGATCGAGGGGCGCGGTTGGGGGGCGGGCGCCGGGCGTCGAGTGCAAGCCACCGTGAAGCCGGGTCCTGCCGCGGCGCATACAAGCAGCCGTGTTATCTCCAGGGCGCCGGCGGCCAAGGGGCCCGGTGCGCACCCCCTTCGCTATCCGCGCCGGCGGGTATATTCTCGGCCCGCGCGTTACCCCCTTGGGAGATCAGACATGAGCACAATGCGGATTTTGACCGCTGCCGCCTTTGCGACGGTAATCGCGGTTTCCACTGCTTCGGCGCAGCAGGTCCAGCGCGTCGCCGGCACCATCGACAAGGTCGAAGGCAATACCCTGTACATCAAATCGGCCAACGGCCCGGTGAGCCTGACACTCGCCGACAATGCGCTAATCGTCGCCCGGGTGAAGGCGTCGGCCGCCGACATCAAGGCGGGCGACTATGTTGCTACCGGCGGGATTCCGCAGCCCGACGGTACCCAGAAGGCAGTCGAGCTGCGCATCTTCCCCGAGAGCATGCGCGGCAACGGCGAGGGGCATCGGCCGGGGTGGCCGGGCGCCCCGAACGGCACGATGACCAACGGCGGGGTCGGCCAGACCGTCACCAGCGTCGACGGCCCCATCCTCACCGTGAAACTCAAGGACGGCGACAAGAAGATCATCGTCGGGCCGAACGTACCGGTCTCGCGCTTAGAGGTCGCCGACAAGAGCGAACTCAAGTCGGGCGTCGCCGTCGCGGCTGCCGCAGCCACCAAAAAGCCTGACGGTACCTTCACCGCCACCCGCATCGACTTTGGCCGCGGCGACGTCTTGCCCTGAGCGGCCGGCACCTAAGGTTTCGAGCGGGAATTACGGCCCGGATCGACGCGGACGTCGGTCCGGGCGGAGGACAGCGAGCGATTGGGGCTCCGGCTTAAATCGTTGGTCAGCGGTCGGGTCTGCTTGTCGAGGAACACCGGTCACGGCTGAGGCCTACCGCCGGGTGGGTTGGCCGGCTGGGGTGCTATCTTTTGGACTGCTCATAAGCGGGACGCCTGGGGTTTCGACCGCTGCATCGATTGCGAACGCCTTTTCGTTCTGCAAGTTGATAAACGGCCAAAATGACGACGTGCCCTTACTTTGCAAAGTCACCGCAAAGGATCTCGGTCAATCGCCGAACCAAACGTCATGTTGTCTCGGGTTGCCGGATCGGGACCCCGTCCCTCCGCAAAGGCCCGCTCTTCGGCGCGCCGTCCATGCAGCAGCCCAGGCAAACCGTAATTTCCTTCGATGCAGCGCGGTTCGGTGTAAAATCTATTCTCCAGATCGCTCTGTTTGGCGAACTCCTGCTTGGCGGTCCACGGCCGCGTCCACACCGTCGGGTCTTCGATCGTCACGGCGTATTCGAGCGTGGTTGGCCCGACCCGAGTCCAACGCTCCACCAGATGCAAGTTTTCACGCGAGCCCAGAAAATCGGTCTTCGGGCCGAAGTTCGTCACGTCGATAACGAGGGTGCTACCCTCCCAATGACCGCGCGAGTCACCATACCATTGGCGTATGTTGGCCGGCAGGTGGGGCCTTGCGTCCATGACGATGTTGCGCTGCCACCCTTGCCCCTGACCCACGTCGTAGAAGATCGAGATGCCGCCAGGTGTCTGCACGATCCGACGGAAGCTCCCGCCGAACGCGGTACCAAATTCGGGCAGGCCACCGGTCAAGCAGCGCTCCCCTAACGTAACGTCTTCGGGCCCATCCTGGCGATTCATGGGCGCTGTGTTGTAACGGGGAGGATTCTCCGCACGTCGCGGCGATGGCGTCGGATCGTATTTTCCGCCGCCGCAGACCGCGGCTCGGGTCCTGCACTTTTCTGTGGATTGCATTAAGGCAAGGCGAAACTCCCGCTCCGCGGCGAAAATCTTCTGAGCCTCGGGCGTTAGCGTCGGAATCCGGCCATCAGGTGGGTCGACAATGAGTGACGTGCGCGCGCCGACGCGCTTCACGGAGAGGAATACCGAGTTATAGGCGCCGGTGACGTCGGCTTCGGTGCCGCGCTCGGTGCCCCTGTCCCGAGCGAGCAGCGTCGCCCGCTCACGATCCAATTCGGCCCGCTGCGCCTCGGTAAAAACTTCTTGGCTCTCATACTTGGCGAGGCGCTGCAGAGGGGTATCCGATTCGACGGTCCAAATGCCCTGCAGATCGGGCTCGCCCCAGGGCGTCGTTGCCGACGCAACTGCGGCCGTTGTGGAATTTGCCGGAGCCTGGGCCAACGTCGGTGTGGTAGCTACTGGCAAAAGGGCAGCGGCCGCAACAATGCCGACTTCTATCACCAAGGGCGAGAATCTTTCGCGCATGATCGTCTCCCGTAGCCTTGCAGAGGTAGCGCCTTGATGTTGGCGCTCATTAACCGATCTACCTTTACGGTCTTGGCCATAGAGGAACTCGGGTCGGACCAGACGGAAGTAAATTCCATCTCACCGAAGCATTCAAGCAACATCCAGGCCATGAGAGATGCAGCACTGGAAAGACCGGTTATGCCCTCGCGTCCGACTCGACGCGATGAGGCTGGCCCGGCTCGGACATGCCCAAACGTTGTCCGACGGGGCCGCTGCTGGGGGTCAAGCGGGCACTTGTGGCGCCTGCGGATGGAGGTGGCGGTTCGTTCTCCCTGCTGTAGCGCGCGCTCGGGGCGAGGGCGGCCCCGAGCGGTCAAGAAGTCGGACTGAATTCGATGTGCGGATCCGCGCCGAGAGCTAATTGGTTTTGCCGTCCGCAATGAACGAGCGCGACTTCGTCGATTTCGATC
>Ga0302326_10034180_pt1 | contig 10081 bp, 7 predicted proteins | sample Palsa_T0_3_FD_202264 | JGI IMG/M metagenome (GOLD analysis project Ga0302326, IMG submission 202264) | Peat permafrost microbial communities from Stordalen Mire near Abisko, Sweden - Palsa_T0_3 | ecosystem: Environmental > Terrestrial > Soil > Palsa > Peat permafrost | place: Sweden: Abisko...
CGAAACGTTGGCCGCGTGATATTGCAGCGGCTGGCGGATCGAAGGAACGATGTCGGCCAGTCCTGCAAGATGAAAGACCCAGTGCGCCCCCTCCATCGCCGGGGCCAGTGCCGCGACTTCCCCCACGTCCGCTTTGTAAAACGAAACGGCCGGGTTTCCCTTCACCGGCGCCAGATTCTCCAGCCGCCCGGTGACCAGGCTGTCGACAACGGCAACGCGGTGTCCGTCGCGAACAAGCCGTTCGACCAAATGGCTTCCGATAAAGCCTGCCCCGCCGGTGACTACACATTGTTTGCCCATGAGAAGGCGGCCCATCTAAATGCGTTCGGACGATCACGCGCCGTCGAAAACTCACCTTTTAGCGGCTGCCCGGAGGGCAGCATGTTATTGTGTGGACGCGTACTCGCGCACACTCAACTTAGCGCCACCCGCTGCATCGTCTTGATGTTGTAGTAGCGATCGTTGCCCGGATCGGGGAGGAGCCCTTCCTTAAACGCGCCGACCAAGTCTCGCACCGCGTCTTCCACCGTCTTCCGAGGCGAGAAGCCCAACTCCCGTTTGATCTTCTCCGAAGAAATGCGATACGATCGCGGATCGTCGGTGGTCGTGCGGGCGATGGTCACGTCAGGCCCGACGATCTTCTGGACCGTCTGGGCGATCGCATTGATCGTCATGTTGTCATAACCGGCATTGAAGATCTTTCCGTCGATGGCCGCGTCGGGATATTGCAGCGATTCGACGTAAAGGCGGGCAATGTCGTCGATATGAATGTTCGGACGCTTCTGATCGCCGCCGAAGACGGTGATCTTCCGGCGGTGGTACGCATGATTGGTCAGGATATTGACGGAAAGATCGAGCCGCAGCCGACTCGAATAGCCGCACACCGTCGCCGGGCGAAGCACCAGCACCGTGAACCCCGGCGACCGCTTGTCGAGAAGAATGACTTCGCAGTCGGCTTTGAATCTCGAATAGTCCGTCAACGGCTCCAACACCAATTCTTCCGTGACAATCTCTTCTTCTTTGACGCCATAGACGCTGGAGGACGATGCGTAAATGAACCGCCGCACGCCCGCGTTTCTGGCCGCATCGACCAACGGCCCAAAGGCGTCGAGATTGATACTCTTGCCCAGCGCCGGATTCAGCTCAAAGCTCGGGTCGTTGGAGATGCAGGCCAGGTGGATCACCGCGTCGCACCCGAGCACCGCCTCTTTGACAACGGCCGGGTCGCGAAGATCCCCGCAAATCTGCGTCAGCTTGGGATGACGAGAGACGCGATCCAGAACATTCTTCCCGTACAGATAGAGATCGAGCACGCGCACAACATGCCCCGCGTCCAATAACTTGGGCACCACAGCCGCGCCGACGTATCCCGCGCCGCCGGTGACGAGAACGGTAAACGGATTCGCCATCGCCTTGAATTCCTGAACGGGGAGCCAACTCCGACCGCCAGTTTCGAGAGTAAGGCCTCGATGTCAGGTCGTCAATTGTGGCACGGGCATCCTGGCATCCTGCCGTGTGAACGGTGTGGTGCCTGGAAATGGACCGACAGAATATAGCCCGCCCAATGCGGCGCCATTGCTGGTGATCGGCATGGATGGCTGGACCATATCGATAGAGCAGAAGCCCAGATCAAGGCCGGGAACTTCTACACGTCCGAACAGGCAGACGAGGAACTGGCGAAACGCAGGGCGGAATGGCTTCGACAAAATCCCCGTTGAAGATCATTCGCTCCCCGATAGCGATTGATGAACTGGACGGTGTTTGGCGATGAAATGCCGAACGCTACGGAGAATCCCACGCGGATGCGTATCTGCATAGGGATTCATTTTCTCGGTGACAATCCGCCGCAAATGCCGTTAGTGCGTCGTCGCCCTCCTGCGGACCTTTTTTCGAGCGACGGAAAGGTCCGCAGAAGAGCCGACAACGTCTTGGGCGGCCGGCCCTGCCGCCATGCCGGAACCCGCGTGCATCGGGATGATGGGAATCGCCACGATCGTTCTGTTATCTCGTCGGGGGAGGATCACCAAATGATTTCCTCAATAGTCGTTGCACGTTCGCTTCCCTTCAAGCTATGTGGCATGTCCGCTTCCTGTATCCAGGCTACACGGTGTCTGGCGATCCCTTGAAACAAGCGAACTTCTGGCCGAGCTTCAGCGTTCAAATCGCGACCCTTGAGGCGAATCTTTTCGCCATGAACGTGTAATATGATCCCGTCGGTTGGATTGAATTCCACGCGCTCAATCCAGCTATAGCCGATGGCTAGACAATCGCCGGATTTCTTCCGCAGTTCGAGCATAACGGCCGGCTCCCGCATGCCACGATGTCAACCAAGCGAGCGAAAATTATCGATGCTGTCGGAATCCGCGGGCGGAGCCGCGTAGGGTCCGCTGGAGGGCGACGGCTGATTGCGGTATGTCGAGGTGCGTCGTCGCTTTCCTGCGGACCTTTCTTCGAGCGACGGCAAGGTCCGCAGAAGAGCCGACAACGTCTTCGGCGTGCGCACGCAACCCGGCCGGCTCTTCAGCGGACCCTACATCAACTGGAGCGTCCATCGGCGTTTGCGGCACGCCGCCAGTTTTCGCGGCGTCGAGCCGACGAAATATTTCACCGTAGGGGTAGACGTGGAGAAAGGCGGGAATTACGGCTGCCAGCGCGTGACGCTGATTTTCGAGGCGGCTTCGATTGGAAGCGGCTTAGATCCGACGAGGGTGTCGATGGTTGCTTAGCCGCGACGCGCAGCGGAGCGAGTCCCGTGGCGATTCTTCGGAGTTTGATCTTGATTCGTAAGGACGCGCCGTTGGCCTCGTGCTCCTCCGGGGCTACCGCTAAACGGGACGTGAAACCCGCGCCTGTCGGTGTGCGTTCATCTTGCGCGGGCGCGGTCGCCACGATCCGCTGGAAGTCGTGCGGGGCGACTGCACAAGCTTGGAACCCGCCGGTTACAATCCCGCCGATGACCGCGGTCGCCATTCAGCACGTCAGCAAGCGATTCGGACAAGTCGCGGCGCTCGATGATATTTCACTGTCCGTGGCGGCGGGGGAACTTTTTTTTCTGCTTGGTCCCAGCGGCTGCGGGAAGAGCACGCTGCTGCGGATTATTGCGGGGCTGCAGGAGGCGAGTAGCGGGCGGATTTTGTTCAACGATCGCGATGTGACGCATCTTCCGACGGAGAAACGCAACGCGGTGATGTGTTTTCAGAGCTATGCGCTCTGGCCGCACATGAGCGTGCGCGACAATGTGGGATTTGGACTGGAGACACGCGGCTGGACGCGGGAACGGGGGCGGGAGCGGGTGGACGAAGTGCTGCGGCTCGTGCAGCTCGAGCGGCTGGCGGAGCGCAAGCCCAACGAACTCTCGGGGGGGCAGCAGCAGCGGGTGGCATTGGCGCGGGCGCTGGTGGTGAATCCGGATTGTCTGCTGCTCGATGAGCCATTGTCGAATCTGGACGCGAAGCTGCGTTTGGAGATGCGCGGGGAAATTCGGCGGATCTGCAAATCGGCGGGATTCACCACGATCTACGTGACGCACGATCAGCGCGAAGCGCTGAGCGTGGCGGATCGGATCGCGCTGCTGCGGGACGGGAAGCTGGCGCAGGTAGGGACGCCGGAGGAGTTGTATCGCCGGCCGACCAGCAGCTTTGTGGCACAATTCGTGGGACAGACGAATCTGATTCCGGCGACCGTTATCGAGCGGGGCCAGGATGCGACGCGCGTCCAGACACCGATCGGATCACTTTTGGCCGCGGTGGACGGAGAGCTGCCGGAGCGGATCATTGCGAGCATTCGGCCGGAATGGTTGCGGGTAGCGCGGCCTGGAGATGCGTCGCGCGGAAATCAGTTCGAAGCAAAGGTTGTTGAAACGACGTTTCTCGGAGAATCGAGCGAGCACATTTTGCTGGCGGGGGATCATCGCTTACGGATGTTGTGCACCCCGCCGATGTTCCACGCGCCCGAGACGGTGACGGTGGAGGTGGATCCCCGGGACGTAGTTCTGCTGAAAGAATGATGCGCCGCTACGTGCTGATCCTTCTCTTTTTCGCGGTGTTGCTGGTGCCGGTGGTGCTGCGCCGGTTCATGGTGCATGGGCAGTCCTCGGCAGCAAGCGGCCTGCGTTTGGTCATCATCACGCCGGATAACCAGGACATTCGCCGGGAGTTCGCGCGGGCGTTTGATCGCTGGCATCGGGAGAAATATGGCGTCGGGGTGACGATCGATTACCGCACGCCCGGCGGGACAAACGATATCGAGCGGCAGTTGATCAGCACGTACGCCGTCTATCGCGATCGCGCCGGCAAGTTGCCAGAGGACGTGCCGGCCGACATCGACGTCCTTTTCGGAGGCGGCGATTTCTCCTTCGATCAACTCAAGGCAATCGGGCTGCTGCAGCCGATGCACCTCGACCCGGCACTTTTGCGCACGGCGTTCCCCTCCAGCGCGCTGGCCGGCGTTCGGTTGTACGACAAGAACCTCGATGCGAGCGGTGCCCCGGCCCCGCGATGGGTCGGCGCCTGCTTGAGCGGGTTCGGCATTATCTACAATCCCGATCTCTACCAGACGCTCCAACTTCCGCCGCCCAGGACCTGGCACGATCTGACCGATCCCCGGCTCAACGGCTTCATCGGCCTGGCGGACCCGTCACACAGCGGCTCAGTTGCGGCGGCGCTGATGATCGTGCTGCAGCGGGCAATGGCGGATGCGGAGCAGGAACTGTTCACGACCGAGCCGCGGTTCGTCACGATGCCAGCGGCGCAGCGAAAAAAAGACCCGGAGTATCAGGCGGCGATTCCCCGCGGCTGGAAGCGGGGGATGCGCGATCTAACGCTGATCGCGGCCAACGCCCGGTATTTCACCGACTCAGCCGAGATCGTCCCGACCGACGTGTCGCGCGGAGAGGCGGCAGCGGGAATGGCGATCGACTTTTATGCGCATGTGACCGAAGACGTGGTCGGGCCGGCGCGGGCGCGGTTTGTATTGCCGCCGCATGCGACGGCCATCACTCCCGATCCGGTGGCAATACTCACTGGTGTCAAGGGAGAACGGCTGGAGCTGGCGATGCATTTCGTCGAGTTCGTCCTCTCGAAACAGGGGCAGTTGCTCTGGGCGCTGCCGGTCGGAGCGCCCGACGGACCAACGGTGCGGGCTCTGTTGCGGCCTCCGATCCGGCAAGACGTCTATGCCGATCGGCGGGGCTGGGAGTCGTTGGGCGATCCCTTTACCGAGGCGGGCAATTTCAATCAGCGCGGGGAGTGGATGGCGCTGTTCACCGACTGTCGAATGATCTGGGTCGCGGCGTGGATCGACAGCCGCGACGAGCTGAAGAAGGCCTATGCGAGTGTTTTGTCGGAGCCGGACCCGACGCTTCGCGCGGCGCTGCTCGAGAAGTTTTCCGATCTGCCGATCGAAATGAAGGACGTGGCGGCGATGAGCGCCCAGCGTGCGGCCCAGCCGCCGGAGCAGCTTGATCTGTGGCGGGCGCGCGAACGCATTCGGTGGGCGCAGCGGTTTCGCGAGCACTATCGCGCGGTGGAGGAACGCAAGTGAGATCAAACCGCCAGCGATCCAGCGCCGCGCATGTGGTAACGGCCGTGCTGTTGCTGCTGTTTTTCGCGGTGCTGCTCATCTGGCCAATCTGCCAGGTCGTCAGCAGCGGATTTCTCGCGCGCGGAGGCGGATTGACGTTCGCGTACGTCGGGCTGATCTTCCGCGACCCGGTGCTGGTGCGGGGGCTGGTGAATGCGATCTCGATTGCGGTCGCCGTGACGGCGATCACGCTGGCGTTATCGCTGCCGCTGGCGATTCTCAGCGTGCGGTATGAATTTCGGGGCCGGGGGGTGCTCAACAGTCTGTTGCTGGTGCCGCTGGTGTTGCCGCCGTTCGTCGGCGCGATCGGGATGAAGATGGTGCTGGGACGTTTCGGGCCGTTGACCCAGCTCATGGGAGCGCCCCCGCTGGGCATCGACTGGATCGGGCGGTTCCGTGTGGCGGGGATCATCGTCGTTGAGGTATTGCATCTGTATCCAATCATGCTGCTGAACCTGCAGGCGACGCTGGCGAATTTGGATCCGGCATTGGAACAGGCGGCGGCGAATCTTGGCGCGAGCCGATGGCGCGTCTTCTGGCGCATCACGCTGCCGTTGCTGCGGCCGGGATTATTCGCCGGGTGCACGCTGGTGCTGATCTGGAGCTTCACGGAACTGGGGACGCCGCTGATGTTCGATTTCTACACCATTACCCCGGTGCAATTGTTTCGGCAGGTGCTGGAGGTTTCATCCAGTCCGCTGCCGTTTGCGCTGGTCACCGTGATGCTGGCGGCGTCCGCATTGCTGTACCTGGCGGGGAAAGTGGCGCTGGGCAGATCGTCAGATGCCGCGGTGGGAAAGGCGACGACTGCGGCAAGCCCGCAACGCCTGCACGGCGTGCGCGGGCTGTTGGCGGCGTGCGCGCTCGCGCTGCTCTTTGCGCTGGCGGTGATTCCGCACGTCGCCGTGATCATCACCAGCCTGACGGCTACCGGGCAGTGGTACAAATCCTTTCTGCCGGCCCAGTTCACCTTCGCGCATTTCGGGCAGGCGCTGGTGGATGACCTGGCGTTTCCCAGCGTCATGCGATCGATCGAATATGCATCGCTGGCAACGCTGCTGGCGGTCAGCATCGGACTGGCGGCGGCGATCGTCATCGTGCGCAGCAGCCTGCGCGTCCGCGGATTGATCGACACGCTCTCGATGCTGCCGCTCGCGGTGCCGGGGCTGGTGCTGTCATTCGGATATCTGGCGATCAGCGTCAGTGCCAAGCGACGGCTCGGCATGCACACGCCGCGATTTCTGGATGTGCAGGAATTTCCGGTCGTGGTGCTGGTGCTCGCCTATGCGGCCCGGCGATTGCCGTACGTGGTGCGCTCGGCGGTAGCCGGCTTGGAGCAGACCCCGAGGGATCTCGAATTGGCCGCCGCCAATCTGGGGGCTGGACGTTTCGCCGTGCTGCGAAAGATCACCGCGCCGCTGATCCTGGCGAATCTCATCGCCGGAGCGCTGCTGGCATTTTCCTTCGCGATGCTGGAGGTGAGCGATTCCCTGTTATTGGCCCAGCGCAGCGATTATTACCCGATCACCAAGGCGATTCTCGATCTGTCACAGCGCCTCGGCGATGGAATCTATATCGCCAGCGCCCTGGGCGTGTGGGCGATGGTGCTGCTCACGCTGACCATCCTGATTGCAAATTCAATCCTTGCAAAAAAAATGGGGGCGATTTTCAGGGTGTGAGAAAAAGACGGATCACCACGGCGTCACGGAGGCGCGCCTGTCGCTCGATGCCGCGGTGCAGGGGACGATCTTCATAGATTGCAGATCGAAATTCTACGAACCAAATTCTGGGAAGACTCAATGCGTCGAATGGGCCTCCGTGACTCCGTGCCTCCGTGGTGATCCGAATTCGTCTTTGACCCGGCTGGTCAGCTCATTTCAAGCGGTCTTCCGGGTCGGCCTGGCAAAATTGGATGTAATCGCGGATGAATTTGATGAGCAGCGGATTGGCGATGTCGCTGTGATCTTTCATGATTTGTTGATCCACCGACACGACGAGGAACGGATCGCCGGGGGTAAAGTCGTTCACCGGCGTCAAGGCAAATTTTCCGAAGTGGTACGTTTGACCCGGCTTCCATTTGCCGCGCGCTTTCTCGACGCTGCTGACGGATTGCTCCAGTTGGACGGGCTCGGGAAGGTCCTCTTCCTGGGTAGTGGGACTGGGGGCGCTGGGGTCACTGGTGGCGTAGGAAGCCTTGGGATCATAAGACAATTCGTGCGTCCCAAAATCCTTGAACCACCCCACGGCGTCGAGATCCGCCCGCTTCTGCTTGCTGTTGCGATTGCTATCGAAAAGGGTTGAGAAAAATCGCCCGATGGGGAACACGTAATGCGTGGCCCAGTCTCCCCGGGAAGTGAATATGGAAAGCACCGGTCTCTGGTCACTCGGATAGTCCTTGATGGCCCGCGCCATCAGATTCAGATCGTAATGGCGCACCGCTTCGAACGCCGGGTTCAGGAGAATGATCTGGTCGCCCAGGGGCTTGAGCCGCTTTTGTTTCGGCGGGCTGAGGGCGACGCTATTCACGAACCGCTCGGTGATGATTTGCGACAACGCCGAGTAAACCGCCGCACCGCCGAAGCTGTGGCCGATGATGATCAATTCCGTCGGCGGCGCATGCGGCGGGAGCACGTCAAGGCTGTCTTTCTGGATGTTTTCCAATTCGGTCAGCAGCCGGGTCATTGCGCCGTAGCCGCCGACCCGATGCGCTGCGTCTTTCCGTTCCCAGAAGCTCAGCTCCTCGAACGGCTCCCAGGTCGCCGACAACCCTCGCCAGCCAAGATAGACGCCGACGACTTTCCGCACCGCATGATTATGGTATTTTGCCTGGATCCCCAAGAAATGTTCATCGCGGTCTAAAGCTTCCTCATCCCATGCAAGGCATCCGGCTTGCCGGCCTGTTGAAACGCTGCTTCCCGTGACCGGCAGCCCCTGCACGCCCAGCAGGGCTCGGAGGTTTCCTCGTCGCAGCTCCAGGTTTTATCCAGGGGCGCCGAGGTTTGAAATCCCAGGTCGACCACCTGCCAGGGTTCCAGCTCGAGCAGCGGGGCGGTCAGCTCCAGCTCGGGTTGGCCGCAGGGAAGCTGGAGCAGCTCGTTCCAGATCTGCGCAAATTCAGTGGCGGTTGCCAAATCGTCGGTTTGTGTCCCGGCGCGGAGGCCGAAATAGATGGCGGATGCCTGGTAATGCGACGCGAGGCGTGCCCCGACCGAGAGAAGCGGCAGCAACTCGATGAGTTGCAGGGCCAGGTGTCCTTTGGCGCGCGGATCGGCCGCGACGGATGCGGCCGCCGCGCCACCCGATGAAGGCGCGATCGCGGGCATGACCAGCGTATGTTCGCGGTATGGCTTGAAGTGAGAGACCTGCTGCTCGTACGCCGCCTGCCAGCGCGACCCCGACTGCGGGTCGGTCGAGAGGTGAACGAAGATCGGGCGATAGCGCTGCATCGCGATGGCGGTGACGACCGCCGAGTTCACGCTTCCGCTATTGAGGATGATTGCCAGGTCCTTGGCCATGACCGCAATGCTAAGCCGTTGTGGGGGATTTCGGAAGGAAGCGGCGGAAACCCGAATGACGGAACCAGAGCCACCCCGGGGGAAACCCGAATGACGAAAACCGAAACCAGAATCAAGCCCGAATGACGAATGACCAAATGACGAAACGGGAGAGGGACGTCCCCGGCGATCAAAAAAATTCGTACGCCTTGAGATGCTCAATCATCCACGCCGCACGGCAGGCCGAGGGCTCCTCATTCGGTCATTCGTCATTCGGGCTTGATTCTGGTTTCTGGTTTCGTCATTCGGGTTTCCCCTGATTCGGGTTTTACGATGCGCGCTCATGCCATCGTCAGAAGCACTTTGAGCACCCCCGGCCTTCCCGCCAGTTCCATCGCCTCCGCTCCCTGCTCAATTTTCATCCGGCGATGGATCAGGCTCACAACATCGATGCGCTTTTCGGCCAGGGCCGTCAGGGCCTCGCGGAAGGGTCCGCAGCGGCTGCCGATGATCTGCACTTCGTCGATGACCGCCGGCGCGAGGTTGAGCGGCTTGCCCGTCGCGACCGTGCTCTTGAGCACCACTACGCCGCGCGGGCGAACCATTTGCAATGCCATTTCGATGCCGGCGGCGCTGCCGGTGCAATCGACGACCACGTCCTGATCGTGCCGTGGGACGATGTCGCTCACCGAGCGCGCCTTGATCGACCATTTCTCGCAGAGCGACAGTTTCTGCGGATGCTTGCCGATCACGCGGATCTGGCAGCCGGTCTCGCGCACCACCTGCGCCACCAGCAGACCAAGCCGGCCGTCGCCCAGCACCGTGACCCATTTGCGCGAATCGAGCTGCACCTGCTTCAGCACTTGATATGCCGCCGCCAGCGGCTCGACGAACACCGCCGCGTCATCGTCCACGGTCTTGGGTACAACGTGGAGATTCGCCCGTGGCAGGCGGACATATTCAGCAAAGGCTCCGTCGTGGTTGAGAATGCCCAGCACCGAGCGGTT
>Ga0302326_10034184_pt1 | contig 10080 bp, 7 predicted proteins | sample Palsa_T0_3_FD_202264 | JGI IMG/M metagenome (GOLD analysis project Ga0302326, IMG submission 202264) | Peat permafrost microbial communities from Stordalen Mire near Abisko, Sweden - Palsa_T0_3 | ecosystem: Environmental > Terrestrial > Soil > Palsa > Peat permafrost | place: Sweden: Abisko...
CAGAAACTGCTGCGAGGCGTCAATGGTCGATTGCTTCGATCGAATACTCTCGTAGTCGGCAACCAGCGCGTAGTAGGTATCCAACACGCTCACAATCGTTCCAATGACCGACGTTCGGAAATTCAAGTCACTGGTCTGATAGTTGAGCTTATTCACGTTAATGGTGCGCTCATTGACCGCGCGTCCAAACCCGTTCAGAAGGTTCTGTTGGTAAAGCAAAGAGAGCGTAGGCGCTTCCGATGGGTTCAAGATATCCGTGGGCGCATTTTCGTTCAGGTAATGCTCGTTGTAAGAGAGTGTCGCGCTGCCGCCGTAAACGAAACCCTGTTGATAGGAGCCGCTGTAGATGCGCGCATTGTCGATTACCACCGGAATCGCACTGGCTTCGGTGTCCGGTTCGATTAATGTTTTATGGCTGAAGGTCGTCGATTCCTGAACCACCGGGTCAAACGTTTGAACCGTAGGCCCCACCTGCGCGATGGTCGCGTTACTGGTGTTGCGGCTCGTCTGGTTCGTGCCGCCCGCGGCCACGCCGGACGCTGCCTGCGCGCCCAGAACGCCCTGGCCATTTGCCACTGAGTTCGTCGCGGATGCGTTGCTGGGAACGCCCGGAAGCGAGCCGCCCGCTTGGGAGCGCTCGATGTTCCATTCGGAAATGTAAGTGTCGTAGCGCGACACCTCCACGTCCACGTTATTCTCAAGCGCCAGAGCGATCGCATCCTGAGCCGTCAGATAGAGATTGCCGCCGCGGATCAGATCGTGCAGACGCTGCGTGTTGGTGAGCGGCGCGGGCGGGACTTCCGGAGCAAGATAGGGACGCCACAGGATAGGCGCGCTGGGTTTGACCGGGGCGATCTCCTGCTGCTGCGCATAAGTCAGAGTCATCGGCCAGATCAAAACGAGTCCGGCCGCTACGGCTTTCTGGAGTCTCTTCATTGAGCAGCGCCCGGTCCCACAGGATGAATCGCGATACTCGAAACTTTGCCGCTCATCGCCTCGGTGACGGTCACGTGATTGGCCTCCAGCGTAGTTCCAAGGGCCTGCTCGAACGCTATGCGCGCATGGCTGTAATTCGCCATCGACTGCGCCTCGGAACTCTGCGCGGTCGCCAGATCGCGCTGATCCTGCACTACCTGGAACGCCGTGGCCGCGCCTAATCCGTACTTCTTCTGGTCGGCATCGAAGGTCTGCTGCGATAACTCCCGCGCCTTCACCGAAGCATCGTAGCGGGCGCGCGCCTGCTCCAGACCGATCACCGCATTCTGCACATCCACCCGCACCTGGTTAACCGTTTTTTGCAGGCTGAGTTCGTTCTGGCGGATCTCCAGCAGACTGGTCGTGTAGTCCGCCTGGGCCGCGCGATTACGCAAGGGAATATTCAACGCAAATCCAGCGGAATAGTTCGGGAAGTTACGCCGGAATACCTGGGCTAGCAGGTTGTCATATCCACCGACAAGGTAAGTGGAGTTCGCCGCGCCGGCCGCTCCCGTCACGCCCGTTAGAAACGTAGAAGGCGCCAGCGCTCCGGTGAGTCCGTTGTTCGTCACTTCCACAAATGCCTGCAGACTTGGTTTCAGTGAGTTCTTTACGCCCACCAGGTTCAACTGATTACTCTGGATATTCAGCTGGCCCTGCTGAATTTCCAACCTGTTCGAAATAGCCTGCTGCACCAGTTCGTCTGTGGGGCGGAACTCATCCTTTGCCGGCACCACCATCTTGTCCAGCGGCACCACGTGGACATCTACCAAGTCCGATGTAGCCACGCCGGAGCGGCTCAAAGCGTTCTTCAGTACTGTCTCCTGCTGCGCCAGATTGGTCTGTGAGATCACCAGGTCCTGCTTCGCGCTGTACAGTTGAGATTCGGCGCGTGTGACTTCAATCTCGGCCAGTGAGCCTAACTCCACCTGTTTCTTGTTGTCTTCCAGAAGCTGCTGCGCCGTAGTCACTTCGTCCTGACGGGCCGTCAGATCCTGATAGAAGCTCACCAGGTCCCAGTACAGGTTGAGGGCCGCGGCCACGGTAGTGATCACCTGCTGCTTGAACTGCAGGTCGGTCACCTTGATGTTGTTCCTCTGCACCAGGATGTTACGGCCGTTCACCGCGCGACCAAATCCGTAGAGAAGATTCTGCGTGATCTGTAAATCGAGATCGGCCGTGGTGAACGGGTTGAGGCCGTATTCCGGACTATTGGTCTTGTTGTAGTTGCTGAAGTAAGTCAGCTGCGCCGACGTTCCCGTTGTCCACGATTGAATGTACTGCCCCTGATACTGGTGGTTTACGAAAATAAGATCGGTCACGCCTGAAAACGCGATGTTGCTCTGCGGGCTGGTCGTGTGGGAGTAACCGCCGAAGAATGAAAGGGTCGGGTCCAGATTCGGAATCGTGGGCCCCAGCTGGGTGGTGATACCGCCGCCGCTGCTCACCCCGGTTCCGGACGTACCCGCCGTGCCGCTGCCGTTCAGGCTGACGCCCGTGAGACTCACGCTGGTGGGTCCGGCCGCGATACCCTGGCCGACGCTGCGGAGCGCGCCGCCACCTTTTGCGCGTCGCAAGACTTCCCGCTGCAGCAGTGGCGCGTAGCGCTGCACTTCCACGTCGATGTTGTTTTCAATCGCGAGCGCCACCACGTCCTGCGCAGTCAAATAAAGATTCCCTGCGCGGATTAGCGCCTGCAATCGGGATGAGTTGGCCAAACTGATGGGAGGCACCGTGCGCGCCTGGTAGGCATGCGTGAGCCGGCCCAGGCCGCCCGTGGGCGAGTCTATCCGGACCTCGTTCGCGCCGCCCGCGGAAAGGCTCTGCGCGGCTGCGGAAGCGGTAAAGATCGTGTTAACACACATCGAGGCGCACACCAGGAGCGCAATGCCACGGAGCGTCCCGTAGCGGCTTGTTCTGAACGTCATCTATTCACGTAACGGCTGTATTGAGGCTGCGGTTCAAAAAACTTTTGCGAGGCCTGGAAATTCGCCCCGTCTAAAGATGATAACCTCATCATCTTGTGCACATGCATTTGCCGGCTCTGACGCGCGCCCGATTGTTGTTCGCGATCCTGTTGTGCGCCCCGGCTCTGCACGCACTCGATCTCAAATCCCTGAAGCCGCAGGGTTATGTAAGCGATTTCGCGGGTGTAGTCGACGCCGAAAGCCGCTCGGCCATCGAAGCCTACTCCGCCGCGGTCGAGCAGTCGACCGGTACCCAAATGTCTTTCGTCACGCTGAAGTCGCTCGAGGGAGATCCTTTGGAAGACGTTAGCATCGATCTGTTTCGGCAATTCGGAGTGGGGCAGAAGGGCAAGGACAACGGCGTCCAGTTGCTGCTGGTGATCGACGACCATCGCAGTCGTCTGGAAGTTGGGAACGCGCTGGAACCCGTGCTGCCCGACGGCCTGGATGGCCAGATCCTGCTCGACATGCGCCCCGAACTAAAGGCCGGCGAGTATGGCCAAGCGATGCTCCTGGCGGCTCAGCGTATCGGACAAACGGTAGGAAGCGCGGAAGGAAAAACGATCAACGCGCCGCCCGCCGTCCGGACCGCTCATCCGCCGCATCATGATTCGGTCCCCTGGCCCGTCATCATCTTCGGTATTTTTCTGCTCCTTTCAATCATCAATCGCGGACGGCGCGGTGGCGGCGGTGGTGGATTTTGGACCGGCATCCTCCTCGGGAACATCCTTGGCGGCGGATTTGGCGGCGGCCGCGGCTCGGGCGGATTCGGCGGCGGCGGTGGTTCTTCCGGCGGCGGTGGTGGGTTTGGCGGATTCGGCGGCGGCGATGCGGGCGGAGGCGGCGCTTCCAGCAGTTGGTGATACGTCTGTTTTAAAATACGACGGGACGCGATGGAAAAACTCCTGAACCAGTTAGTCGAACGGCTAAGCAAAGCGCACGGGGCAGACCTGGTCTCGGTGCTGCTCTACGGTTCCGCCGCCGAAGCGGGCCAGCATGACGAAAGCTTCTCGGATATCAACGTTCTCTGCGTTTTCCGCGAGATTTCTATCAGTCACTTGCGCCGGTCGCAGCCCGTTTTCAAATGGTGGGCGCAACATCCCGCGCCGGCTCCGCTGCTGCTCAGCGAGCAGGAAGTTCTAACTTCCACCGATTGCTTTGCCATCGAATTTCATGACATGCAGCACCGCCGCCGCGTGCTGTTCGGACGCGACGTCATCGACGGGCTGGTGATCGACGAAGCTTTCTATCGCGTCCAGGTCGAATATGAGCTGCGCACCAAACTGCTCCGCCTGCGTCAGAAAGCCGCGTCGGTTCTGTCCGATCGAGACCTGGTGCGCCGGCTGCTGCTCGATTCCGTCTCCACCTTCAGCGTGCTCACGCGCCATGCCCTGTTGCTGCATGGAGCCGACGCGCCGCCTGCACGTAGAATTGTATGGAAGCTGGCGGCGGAGCATCTGGATGTCGATGCGCAACCGTTTCTCGCGCTCATCGACGTCCGCGAGAAGAAGCTGAAGCCCAGCCAGATTCAGGCGGAAGCGATGCTGGGGCAGGTTCTGGAACAAATCGGTAAAATCATCGACGCGGTCGACCGGCTTTCAAAACCGGTGGCGGCCAGCGCAAAAGGAGACCTATGAAAGCCGGTTCAATCGTACTGATAGTGGTCGTGCTGATTGTATTTGTCGCGGGGGGAAAGTTCATCTCCGTTCGAAACGATCTGGCCGCAAAGCGCGAGGCGATCAATGCCGACTGGTCCCAGATTGATACGGACCTCCAGCGCCGCGCCGATCTGATTCCCAACCTGGTGGGTACCGTGAAAGCCTACGCCAAGGAAGAAACCACTGTGGTGGACGAGATTTCGAAAGCCCGCGCCGCGCTGATGGGCGCCACCACCCCCGAAGATAAGATCGCCGCCAATAACCGCATGGACGGAGCCCTGGGCAGGCTCCTTGTTATCTCCGAGAACTATCCGAACCTGAAGGCCAACGAGAACTTCCAGAGCCTGCAATTTCAGTTAGAGGGCACCGAGAACCGCATCCTGCAATCGCGGCGCACTTACAACAAGGCGGTTCAGGATTACAACACGGAACTGCAGCTTTTCCCGCAAAATATCGTTGCTTCCATTTCCGGCTTCCAGCCCAACAACGCCTACTTCAAGACCGATGCGGGAGCGCGCACCGCGCCCAAGGTTTCGGACGATCAGAAATTCTGAGTTACTTACTTGAACACACCAGTCTTCGCTAACTACATCGCCGGCGAGTGGGTCGATTCCGGCAGTTACATCGAGAACCGCAATCCGGCCAACACGGACGAGATTGTCGGACTGCATCCCAGGGCCACCGCGCAGGATGTGGAGAAGGCCGCCGGTGCCGCAGCCGAAGCTCTGCCGAAATGGGCCGCCATGCCAGGCCCGGCGCGCGGAGCCATTCTCTTCAAAGCCGCGGACATTCTGGAGCACGAGTTCGATAGCCTGGGCGCGGAGATGACCCGTGAAGAAGGGAAGACACTTCCCGAAGCCAAGGGTGAAGTACGCCGCGCCATCAACATCTTTCGCTACTACGCGGGGGAAGGTTCGCGCGCCGGCGGAATACTGACGCCGTCCGAGCGCGAACGCGTGCACACTTTCTCCATTCGCAAGCCCATCGGCGTGGTTGGGTTGATCACACCCTGGAATTTTCCGATCGCCATTCCGGCCTGGAAGATGGCTCCCGCGTTGATCTGCGGGAACACCATCATCGTGAAACCCGCCTCCGTTTCGCCGCTCAGTTCCTGGCGCATCGTGGAAGCTCTGCACATGGCGGGCGCGCCTAAAGGCGTGGTCAATTTCCTGACGGGCTCGGGCGGGGAACTGGGTGGTGCGCTCGTCAACGCCGCGCCCGTGAAGGCGATTTCTTTCACCGGTTCGAATGAGGTCGGCCAGTGGCTGCATGCCGAAGCATCCAAGCGGCGCATTCGCATTCAACTGGAAATGGGCGGCAAGAATCCCACCATCGTTCTGGCGGATGCCGATTTCAATAGCGCGGTCGAGAACACCGTGAATGCCGCATTCTTTTCCACGGGGCAGAAGTGCACGGCCACCAGCCGCGTGATTGTAGAAGACGCGCTCTATCCGCAGTTTCTGGATGCATTAGTCGCGCGCACCAAGAAGTTGAAAGTGGGCAATGGCATGGAGGCGGGCGTGGACATAGGTCCCGCGGTAGATCAGGGCCAGTTAGATACCGTCCTCAAATACATTGAGATCGGCCGGAAGGAAGCCGGCGATCCGGTGCTGGGCGGCCATCGGCTCACGGGCGGTGCGTACGACAAAGGTTTCTTCCTGGAGCCTACAATCTTCGCGAACGTGGAAGAGAAGATGCGCATCGCGCAGGAAGAGATCTTCGGTCCCGTGCTGGCCGTGATGCGCGCCAAAGACTTCCCCGATGCGATGCGGATCGCCAACAATATTCCATTCGGCCTCTCGGCTTCTATCCAGACCACCAACGTTTCGCGCGTCTTCGATTTTGTCTATGGCGCGGAGGCCGGCCTGCTGACGGTGAACCTTCCCAGCGCGGGCGTCGAATACCAGCTGCCCTTTGGTGGAACCAAGGAATCCAGCTTCGGGCCGAAAGAACAAGGGCCCGCCGCATTCGATTTCTACAGCGATTACAAGACCATTTACCTGAAGTATTAAATTGAGCGAGACCGCGCTTCTGACCGTTTCCGATTTCGAAGCCGCGGCGGCGCAGTTCGCAACCCACCGCGCCATTGAATTTCTGAACGGCGGGGCGGGGGACGGCGCGACCATGCGCGACAATGTGCGCGCCTTCGAGCAGATCCGGTTGTGGCCGCGCGTGCTGCGCGACGTCAGTCGCATCGATCTTTCCGTCGAGCTGTTTGGGCGCAAGCTAAGTTCGCCGATTCTCTTAGCCCCCACCGGTTACCACAAGCTTTTCCATCCGGAGGGCGAACTGGCCGTGGTGCGCGCCGCGAATGATGCGGGTTCGCTTCTGGTGGCCGCCACATTCGCCACCACCAGCATCGAAGAGATGGCCCGCGCGTCCCACCAGCCGCTCTGGTTTCAACTCTATATTCAACCCGACCGCGCCTCCACTGCGCGCGTGATCCGGGCCGCGGTGGATTCGGGCTGCGATGCCATCGTGGTCACCGTGGACATCCCCGTGAACGGTCCGCGCGACCGCGAGTTGCGCGCCGGATTTAAGCTGCCCGAAGGCGTGATCCGAGAGAATCTGCGCCACATGGGTGTCGACCTTGCGGGCGCGCCGCACCGTCCTGTAACCACCGAGGTTTATAACTTCATCCGCGCCGCGGACGCCACGTGGGAAGATGTCGAACGCCTCCGGGACAACGTCAGCGTACCGCTGTTGCTCAAGGGAATTCTGCATCCCGATGACGCGCGCGAGGCCGTGCGGCGCGGCGTCGATGGCATTGTGGTTTCGAATCACGGCGGCCGCAGCCTCGACTTTGTTCCCGCTACCATAGACGTTCTACCCGGCATCGTGGAAGCCGTCGCGGGCCGCATCCCGGTGATGATGGACGGCGGCGTGCGGCGCGGAGTGGACGTTGTGAAGGCGCTTTGCCTGGGAGCGGCGGCGGTTATGATGGGCCGCCCCTATTGCTGGGGCCTGTGCGTCGGCGGCCATGCAGGCGTGGCGCGCGTGCTCCAGATTCTGGATGTCGAAACTCGGATGACGATGGGATTGATGGGCGCCAGCAGCTTGCGCGATCTTGGCCCGCAGATGATTTACAAGCTATAACTGCACGTCAAAAGACAGCTGTTGAATCCGCGCGTCGAGCTTGGCTTTGGCTGCGTCGATCTGAACGGTCAACTGATCGGATTGCTTCTGCAGCGTCGCCAGACGATTTTCCTGCTCGTTCAGCTGCTGCGTGTAACGTTGCAGCAGGGCCTTCTCTTCCGGGCTGCCTTTCAACGCTTTCATGTTCTCGCGGAGGCGCTGCTGATCGTCGAAAATCTTTTGTGTCTGGTCGTCTGTCGTGCTCTTTTGCGCTTCCAGCGCGGCGATCGCGTCTTTCTGCCCGAGCACCTCGCGGAAGGCCGCTTCAATCGTAGGATCAATCGATTTCTGGGTTAGGAAAAGCCCCAATTGATCGCTGGAAATATTCGTTACGGCGAAGTTGGATTGCGTGGGCCGCGCCTCTTCCACCACCAGCGATGCCGTCTGCTTGGGGTCCACTGGAAGACGGAAGCGCAGCCAGTCCACCGTCGTCTCCGCCGGGTGTGCATCCCCTCTCAGTACATAGCCGGTACGCGCCGGATGCTCCACAATGATGGTTCGCGGCTTACTATCTTCATTCCGGAAGGTATAAGTCTTCTTCTCGCGGATCTCACTCTCCTGAGTCATGGTTCCGCGATTGATGCGTACTCTCGAAACACGCTCCTGTTCCGATCCGGTGCGCGAGCTCGCATTCACGGCCAAGTCCGTCGCATAGGAAAACAGACGCTTCTCGGAGGGGCGAATTGGATCGAAGACGCCTTCACCGGCAAACGTATTCTCTTCCAGCACGCTTACGCTGCCTCCGTCGAGAGTAAGTCCGGTTGAGTTCGTGATCCACAGCGCGCGCTGCGGCCGCAGACCTCCTGCTTGCTCATTCCAGATGGAAACCTTCTCCACCGTAATCGGGGATTGCGCGATGGGGACGAGCGCCGACTTGTTCTTCAGAATCGTGATGGGGTCTTTCAGTTTATACTCGAACAGGTCGCCTAAAGCCTGGCTGCGTGCTGCGGCTTCCGCGACGGCGCGCGCCGAATCGATGTGGTAAACCCCTCCTCCGAAGCCGCCACCAAAGCCCGGTCCGAAGCCCGCACCCGCACCAGTTCCGCGTCCCGCTGAGCCGAGCGCGGCGCTGCTGCCTAGCCCACGGCCGCTTCCGGTTCGTCCGGATTTGGCCAAAGAAGCCGTATCCGGTTGCGCGGTGGGCGCGTCTGCGGTTACCGTCACAGAGTTCGATACACTGCCAACCTGCAGCCGCACATCCTGCTGCAGCGGCCGCCCCGCCGAAGCCATCAGTCCGGTAACTTCGGTGGTGTTGAAACCGGGCGCTTGCACCTCAAGCCGGATCCCGCCGTCAGGTAAGGCCGGTATTTCGTAACTGCCCTCATTCTTTGTGCCCGCCTGCGCAACAAGGTTTCCAGCATCATCCACCGCCTTGACAGTTACACCCGATATCCCCGCGCCGCTCGCGTCTCTGACGACACCAGTGAGCTGCGCTCCGCCGGGAATCAGCGTCGATTCATGCGTCTGCGGCGTCACCGAAACGTTCTCAGGGAGCGGCACCACCGGTCTTTGCGAGTAATAGGGCTGAGATAGATTCTGGATGAACGATTGCGGCGCGCCGGCAACCAGGGACAGCTCCACATTACTCCAGTCTTCTCCAACTACATTGTCGATGATGGCCCAGCCTTGCAGCAGCGCGCTTTCTTTGGCGCTGAGAACAATCCGGTAAGTCGACTTCCAGACCGGGACTTCGCTGATGTAACTCACATAGAGCGAGCGCTCTCCGGAACCCTCGGTGGAGATAACCATGTGCCGCACATCGGAGTCGCGCTCCGCCGAAACGATATCCAGGTAGCGATCCACTCTTCCGGCCAGACCCGGTTCCAGGAGTCGCACGGAAAAGGACGGAGAAATCTCGGTGCTGCGCAGTTCACCGGAGTCGGAAATCAACGAAAGGTAATCCACTTCGAGCGTGGTGCCCCCCGCGATGCGCGTTTTGCGCTCTATGCTCAAAAGCCGGCCGCTGATGACGGACCCGCCGCTCTTTATCTCCAGCCGTGTTCCGCGCAGCGCCCCTAAAAAGTCCGCCAGAGTTGCCTTTTCACCAATCGGCAGTCTCAAATCGCCGCGCTGCCGGTCCACCGGCGCGGCACTCCCGTATGCGACCCCGGCAATACGGCCGCCGTTCAGATCGAGTACCGTCAGCGATTTCAGCACGTCATTCAGCTGTCCCGAAGTGAAATCGATGGTGACGGATTCGCTCCCGTGAACCGGACCCGCATGCTCGAAATACCCCACACCGTTCTTAAACAGAACCACGCGCTTGACGGGCAGCTTACTCTGCGCGAACGCCATGGACGTCGCAATGACGATAGTGATAAGCCCGCGCACTTACTGAATATCCT
>Ga0302326_10034188_pt1 | contig 10079 bp, 7 predicted proteins | sample Palsa_T0_3_FD_202264 | JGI IMG/M metagenome (GOLD analysis project Ga0302326, IMG submission 202264) | Peat permafrost microbial communities from Stordalen Mire near Abisko, Sweden - Palsa_T0_3 | ecosystem: Environmental > Terrestrial > Soil > Palsa > Peat permafrost | place: Sweden: Abisko...
AGCGTCGCAGCCAGCCGGAAACGCATTACGACCAGCGCGGCCGCCAATTCCCGCGCGCCCTGCGCCCGGAACGGCCGAATCACATAGAGCGGATACACCACGCAGATTAAGGACAGCGTCAGGCAGATTAGCAGGACGGCGGCAGACCTGCGCCGAATTCGGTCGCATTCACTGATCATATCTCAGTTTACCCGCTCTAGAAGATATACTTCAGCGCCAGTTGTAGCAGGCGCGGTTGACCCGCTTGCAAAATCTGCCCGAACGCCGGCGATTCCAAGTCGTTCTCCGGCAATCCGAAGTTTGGATGGTTCAAGGAATTGAAACACTCGGCGCGAAACTGCACGCGCTGCGACTCGGCGACCCGGAAGTCCTTGAACAGCGATAGATCCACGCTTTCTATACCCGGCCCGCGTACTATATTACGGCCCTCGTTGCCGAACTGCCCGGCTTGCGTCACGGGATTGAGTTGCTGGAATGCCGACCGGCTCACCCAGTCGCTGGGTGTATGCGGCCCAAGATTGGGGTTGGAAATCACGTCGGGACGGCTCGAATAGAAGCCGGTGATCTCCGGCGCGCTCCCCTGCAGCGACACGTTCGCGCTGTCGTAAACCGTGAAAGGCGTTCCCGATGAGATGCTGGCGATGGTATTGAACTGCCATCCGTTCAGGACAAAAGCCGCGGCCGCCGAGGCGTCCCGCCAAATGGGCAGCTTGTAGCTTCCGCTAAAGAGGAAACGGTTCTTGGCATCGAACAACGAGGGGCCGTGCTCGGCTCGCAAGTCGAAAGGATTCTGGGCGAGGTCGTTCTCTCCCGCCACCAGCGTCGGCGCGGACCCGGCCACGTTCAGCGACGAAATATAGTCCAGGCTCTTCGAAAACCAGTAAGACGCGAGAAAACTCAGGTTGCGCGTAAACTGCCGCGAAAAGGCCACCTGCAGCGCATTGTAAGTCGAACTGGAATCGTCCGCGATCAAACCCACCGACCCATAATTGCAAACCCCGGCACCGTTGCAATCGGCGTATTCGCGCCGCTGTTCGGTGTTTTCGGCAGTGGCTCCGGGGCTGTAAATAGATGGGTTGGCCTCGATGAAGCGAGGCAAGTGCGTGCCTTTGTTGCCCACGTAGCGTACATCCAGCAAATAATCCTTGGCGATCACCCGTTGGATCGATAAGTTCCAGTTTTGGGAATAAGGCGGCAGCATGCCTTGCTGAACTGTCAGAATAGTCGCCGGTTGCACGAACTGCTGGCTGGCGAACGGCGGCGCCTGGCTGCCATAAGGATTCGCCAGGTTGAAGCCCGGTCCCGCCAACTGATAAGCCTCGGTCCATGGCAACGCACTCACGGCGGCCTGTAGAGGACCGCCCACGCCGTTGGTGAAACCGTCGTAGAAGATGCCATAAGCCGCGCGGACGGTCGTGTTGCCCGTTCCGAACGGATCCCAGGCCAGACCCACGCGCGGCATGAATTCGTGATAGTCCACCGCCGCGATGCCCGCCGGCACGCCTTTGTCGCCGGGGAAAAGCAATCCTTCCGGTGCATTGGGCATCACTGTCGATTGCTGCCCCGGCGCAAATTCGTTCATCCGGTTGCGAATATCGACATATGGCGTATTGATTTCGTAGCGCAGCCCGTAGTTCAGCGTTAGACGCGGAGTAATGCGGAATTCGTCCTGTGCGTACCCCGCCGCGATCCATTTGCGCAAGCCGCGGTTGAAGTCTCCGCCGCCCTGAAAGAATTGCACGGATTGCCCCAGCAGCATACTCGCAAAGGAATCGCTGGCCGGAAACGGCGCGAACACAAAGAATCCGTTGGTGGCGATTCCCAGCAAAACGTCGATCTGCTGGCGATCCATGTCCGCGCCCAGCTTCAGGTTATGCCTGCCGCGCGTCATGGCGATCGAGTACGACCCCTGGTAATCGTTCTGGTATGTATTCTGCGGACCGGTAATCGGGTTACCCACGTCCCCGTACCCACTTACAATCAGGAACGGCACGCCGGCATTAGTGCCGAGCGTGGGCTGATAACTGAACCCCAGGCTGCTGCCCGGCGTGTGGTTCTGCGCGTCCTCGTAAATGAATGCGTTCCGGAAGAATGCCAGCCGCACGGTTTGCACGGTGGAGGGCGAGAATGCGTGCACGTGGGAAACGGTGAACGAATTCGTCGTAATGGCGTCGGTCACCGGAAAGCCGGGAACATTCGACCCGTTGATGGGTAGCGGATCGAGAGTATTTTGCGAAGAGACCGCATAACGCGCGAAGATCTGGTCGTTGTTCTCAAAATAGTGATCGTACCGGAAACCGCCTTGGAGGTAGTTGTCGGTTTCAATCTGCGTGCCTTCATAAAGCGACGGAGTGACATTGCCTAGCGGATACAAATTCCCTGCGGCCAGCCCGACCGGATCGAGCATCGAGGCCGGAATCTTATTGCCGGGAAACGGCATGCCCGTGAATTCGTTAATCAACGGCACAGGTAGACCGGTGCTGGGGTCGGTCAAGCCCGAGAAGTCCCCGGTTCGCTCAGCGGCTGTTGGCACGATGGCCGCCTGGGTTTCGCCCTGATTATCGCGCTGCCCCTCGAAGTAGGCGAAGAAGAAATCCTTGTTGTGCCGCAGCGGGCCGCCGAACGTCGCCCCAAACTGATTCTGGTGCAGCGGCTCGGTGGTGGCGGCGAAGAAGTTGCGCGCATCGAATGCGTTGTTCCGCAGGAAGTCATACACATCGCCATGAAAGCTATTACCGCCGGACTTGGTGACTACCGTGGTAGTGGCGCCGCTGGTCTCGCCATACTCGGCGGGTGCGTTCAGCGACAATATGCGGAATTCGCTCACGGCATCCACGGGCGTGTGCAACGCAAATCCTCCGTTCACGCTGTCCACGTTGGTCACGCCGTCCAACAGGTAGTTATTCGATTCGGGTCTCTGCCCGTTCACCGCGAACGCTTGTCCACTGCGCAGAATGCCGCCCGCCTCGGATAGCCCCGCTGTCATGGGCGCCACACCGGGCTGCAACAGACCGAGTTGCATCAGGTCGCGGCCGTTCAATGGGAGGTCTGTGGCTTCCCGCTCCGAAACGACATTGCCCAACGCCGTACTGGTATCGATGGTGGCCGTCTGGGCCTGCACCTCGACTTTGGTGTGACTGCTGGCTATTTCCAATTGCACTGGATAATTCACCACGCGGCCCACGTCGATGCGGATCGGCGTCGCCGAGAACGGCGCAAAGTTGGCAGCGGTCACGGTCAGGGAGTAATCTCCCACGGGCAGGTTCGAGAAGCGATAGGTCCCCTGGCGCGATGTGACTGCCGTCTGGCGCAATCCGGTCTGAACATTCTGCACTGCCACCTGCGCGCCACCCACCACGGCGGACGACGGATCGCTAACCTGGCCCTCCAATACGCCAATTGGGTCCTGCGCTTCCAGAACCCCGCATAGGCACACGAATAGTAATGCAAGCGTACGCATAGATTGGTAAATTCCTCCCTCTAAACGGATATGTTGAGAGTCTAAGTGCTAGCGCCGGAAGTGTCAATAATGAAAAGCAACTAGATAATAACGACTATCGCGGGGTGAGTGCAGGTTTAATATATCCCAGTACGCCCAGATAGCCGTCCCGAGCCACCCCGGCAGCCCGCTCCCGAAAGCCTGCCGGGTCCGTGGGCGACCATGTGGCCAAGCCGTCTACATAGCGGTTGTACATACAGAAAGCGGCGGCAATCAGCACTGTGTCGTGAAGCTCCCCGTCGCTGGCGCCCTCGCGCCGGGCCCGTTCGATATCGGCCGGCTGCACGTACTTGCCGCCGCGCTGCACTTTACCGGCGATAGCCAGCAGCGCCTTGAGCTTGTCCGAAACGGCGGCGTGCTCGAAATCGCGCTTGACTTCGTCGACGATTTCCTCGTCGCCGCCCAAGTGCTGCGCGGCGATCGCGCCGTGCGCGGTCTGGCAATAGTAACAATCGTTGCGCAACGATACGTAAGTGGCGATCAGTTCGCGTTCGCCGGGTGTCAGCGTACCCGGCGCATGCAGCAAGGCTTCGGCCAGCTCGGACATGGGCTGAGCGGTCTCCGGACGGAACGCGAACAGGCCGCGTATGCCTGGCAACCCTTCGGGAATTGGAATGTGCGGCATATTTGGTCTTCTCCCTAAACCGCGGCCACCAACCCTTTCGTCGATTCGACGTACCCTTCGCGCGCCAGCCGCGCGCCCGGATCGCGATATGCGTCCGGCTCGCCCGGCGCCCATGTGGCCAGCCCGTCCACATAGCGGTTATACATGCAGAAAGCCGCCGCGATCAGTACCGTGTCGTGAATCTCAAGGTCGGTGGCGCCCAGCCGCCGGGCGCGCTCCACGTCTTCCGACTGGACGTTCTTACCGCCGCGCTGCACCTCGCCCGCGATCGCCAGCAAGGCTTTGAGCTTGTCCGAGACAGGCGCGCGCTCCGCGCTCTCTTTCACATCCAGAACAAGCTGTTCATTTCCGCCCAGATGATAAGCGGCCACCGCGCCGTGGATTGACTGGCAGAAATGGCAATCGTTCCGCGAGGAAACATAAGTCGCGATCAGTTCCCGTTCGCCTGGCGATAGCGAACTGGGTCCCCGCAGCAAGATCTCCGCCAACTCGTTTAACGGCTTCGCCGTCTCCGGACGAAAAGCCATGGGTCCCAGGATACCGGGCAAACCAACTGGAAGTTCAATATGAGGCATCGTCCTGGAGATTAACCTAATGGCAACGCGAGGTCAATAATGTGTATCCACTAGTTCACAAAGCCAGCCGCAGATAGATCGCGCCCAGTGTTGGGTCCGGCGCGTAGGGACCGGTTTGCTCGAACCCCAACCGCGCGTACATCGCCAGGGCGCGCTCCATTACGGGCATGGTATCGCCCACCATTTCGCGATAGCCAGCCGTGCGCGCTTCGCCGATCGCCCATTGGAGCAGCGCCAGTCCCGTACCCTGCCCGCGGAACCGCGGCCGCACATATAGCCGCTTGGCTTCGGCGCGCGAAGGATCCAGCGGCCGGAGCGCGATGCAGCCCGCCGGCTCGCCGCCGTCGAGCGCCAGCGCCAGGCGTCCGGCCGGCGGCGCGTAATAGCCGGGCAGTCCCGCCACTTCCGCCGCGAAATTCTGAAAGCAGAGCGTGAAGCCGAACGACTGCCAGTACTCTTCGAAGAGCTGTCGCACCATCGCCAGATGTTCCGGCGTGCCCGCTGGGATAATCTCCATCAAGACAATGTAACTGGCGTCTTATCGGCGTGCATCTGCGTGCATCGGCGGTTACATGTTTTTCTTCAGTGCGTCATCGAATAGACCACGTAATTCACTCCGATGCGAATGCCCAGCGCGGAATACTTCTCGGGATAGTGCGGATCGTCCGCCCACTCCCATGAGTCTCCGATATCGGAGTTGTAGGAAATGGCCACCATCACGCGATTGTGATCGTCGTAGATCCCCTGCCAGTGCGCGACCGCCCCGCCCAGCTCGGGATTCCGGTTCGTCGTGCCGCGCGCCAGCGCCCACTCGCCGGGTATCTGGTAGCGGTCGTCCAAATCGTAAATCGTGTGGAAGATGGCGTCGCGGTCGTCGATTTCCACGATCGGCCGGTCGGGAAAAACGCGCCGCATGCTCTCGTTGAAACGGTCCCATTCCTCGCTGCCCCAGAAATCGTCGAGCATCAGAAACCCGCCGCGCAGCAGGTACTCGCGCAATCTCGCGGCCTGCGCATCGGCCAGCTTCCAATCGCCCATCTCGCCGGCGCACAACCACGGCCAATTGAACAGATCGTCTGCATCGTCCGGATTCACCGGTTGTTCCACCGAGCGCGCCTGAATGCGGGTCAGCCGCCGGACGGCCTGCGCGAAGTGGCGGTCGGCCCGCGGATAATCCTGCGTCCAACTGGTGCCCCCTTGCCGCCAATCGACGATGCCGCCAAAACGGCGCGCCCAGCGCCCGAAGCGCGCATTGGGGTGCGGCGGATACATCAGCCGCGCGAAGATCCATTCGGCCTTCTGCTGCCAGTCGTCCGGCAGGGCCACGTCGTCGTACGGCTCCAGGCTGGGGTACACGCGGAAGGGCTGCTCAAATGCGCACAGAGCCGCGAGCAACAGAACACCGGCCCAGCATGATTTCGGTAGAGCCATGCGCCTGCCTTAGTTCAATCCGTGCGCCACATACAAATCCGATTGGGCCGTGACATAGTTGTAGGCGTTGCCCGCCCATCCGGGGTAACGTGCGGCGCGCGCCACACCTCGCCCATGCCGCCCTCGCCCAGCTTGTCGAGGATTTCATAGTTGCCAATTACGTTTCCGGCCACTTATTAGAACTATAGCGCGGGCCATGCCGGCGTGCAGGCCGGGCGCGGGCGCGGGTCCGTCGCGGCGATTACGGCGATTTGTTTTTTTTGGGCTGCCATATTTCAATTTCCGTCGGAACAGAGCCAATAAATTGCTTAGTTGCTTATGTTTGCAAAATTGATCGAAGCCAATGTCCAACGGGCCGGCGTCGAACTGGGCATCCGTCGCGATGCGGGGTTCCTGTGAGCTTCTCATACTAACCACCCGGCACGCTGGCGGTCTAATGCGATTCGTCGGTCTGCGCCCCAGCGCTGCACGCTGGACTTCAAGACCCTTCGAGAGCAGCTCGGTGGAGCAAGCCCCGCAGATCGCCATGCGGTCGCTCGAACGCAATCCGCCGCTCGATCTCCCTGAGCTTCGCCAGATCCTTGCGCCGGTCAATAGAGCTTCGTTGTCAGCCCTAGCGTACCCTGTTCACGGCCGCAGTGACGGATCTGGAACCGTTCGGCGTGATGCTGATGTCCACGGCTCCCGAGAGATGGGCTCGTATAAACTCTGGGTCCTGTTCCTCTCCCTCGAAGAGCCCGGTGAAGGCAGCTAGGCGGTAATCGCCGGGGGGAACGGATTTGAACTCAAACCGCCCGTTTTGGTCGGACTGCGCGGAGAAGACGACGAGCCCGTCGGCGGCATCCTTTGGCACCATTATCACCGCTGCGTCGTACACTGGATCCTTGTTTTGATCGACCGTTTCCCCGCTGGCGGCCCCGCCATCGCGGCCCAACGAGACCGATAGGTCGCCTTGATCCAGGCGCACCGGGCCTCTTCGGACATCGCGGCCCTGCTGTACGGCGGCCCGCACATAGTATCCGTCAGGCAAACCGTCCACGTCCAGTCCGTACGAATCCGGGAAAACGTTCGTCACCGCGAATGTCCCGGATGGCTCCACGGATGCCCTGAGCCCCTCGCCATATACGAGCGGTCGGCCCCAGCGCCGAAGTTCCACGCTAATTTGACCCGGCAATCCGTCGTCCTGCGCCGCCGCCGGCTCGATGACGATCCGGCCCCTCAGGGGCAAACCAGGCACCAGATGCAGTGTCCCGAGCGCCACGTCGCGTTTGCCCACCACAAGATCCATGCGAAAGAAGCCGGCTGCCATTTTGGTTTGCGGATCCCAACTCGTGGCTAGGGCCGTGTACTCGCCGGCCGTGAGCTTGCAGACTTCGGATTCCTCTCCCGGAGATACCTGGCCGTTCGCGACAAGTGGGAAGGCACCCCCTATGCGGGCGAAGAGCTGCAGAACGACTTCTGCCACGGGCACTTCGAGCGGCGCGGCCACAGTCGCGGAGACGCAGAAGGATTCCCCGCCGCCCAGGAGAATATCCGTCCCTTCGAACTCGCCGCCCGCCCGCAAAGTCACAGGCGCCGCGCCCTCAAAACTGGGCGCGTTCGGGTAAAATGCCGACCGCAGGGGGGAGGTGAAACGCTCCATCGCCCGAGCCTTGGTGGCCGGGGCGGGCAGGCGCTTGCGCGGCACCAGTACCTTGGGGACGACTCCTAAGTAGTAGCGCCCCTCGGCCAGGCCGTTAATCCGGTAAGCCCCCAGGTCGTTAGTGTTGGCGTCCCCTGCGTTGACGAGCGCGAGTCTGCCGTTTCGGAACGTCTTGATCCACGCAATGACCAGAGCGCCCTCAACCGGCTCCCGCTCGGCGCTCAAGACGCGCCCATTAATCACTGCCTGCTTGTTCAGTTGAAAGTCGATCGATTCCAGGTGCGCGCCGGGCGAAATGCTGACGGACCTCGACTTTGGCGCCGCACGTTCTTTGGACACCGAGATCAGGTAACGCCCCGAGACGCGGCCCTTCAGAACGAAGTGCCCCGCGGCATCGGCGGCGACGGGCGGGAGCTGTTCAGGCCCAGCGACGGTGACGTCGGCCCCCTCCACGTGACCGCCGCTGCTGTCCTTGACGTCGCCCTCAATGATCCACGAACGGCCGTTCTGGGCGAACAGGAGGGTGGATGACATCCACATTAGGGCCATGGCGCCTCGGAGTCTTTTCATGGCGCGAACCTAAGGGTGACGCCAGCGGCCTTTCCATCCGCCACAGTCAAGCGGACGGCTCCGTGCCCTTCCCAATACACGGGATCCATGTAATCGTTCGAACTCATCCCTCTCACGGCCATCGCCTCGTACGGCCCCGGAGGCATCTGTTCCGCCCGGAAGTTTCCCTCTTCGTCCGTTTGCACCCTGCGTACGCCCTCAAGAGAGGCGTCGCCGTCGCCGACGCCCACGAGTATCACCGCGCACCCGGCGCCCGGAGGCTTGCCGTCCGGCCCAATCACGGTGCCCGATACTGTGCCGCGGGCGACCCCAAACGTCAGGGTGAGATCTGCGTCGCCGTCAATGTTTACGATGCGGCCGTCGGTCTTGCGCCCGCCCAAGTGGACCTCTTTCAGGTAGCAGCCCCCAACAAGGCCCCGCACGTCCACTTTGAACCGTCCCGCGGGGACATCGGCAACGGCAAACGTGCCTGAGGCCGGACGAGCCTTCAAAACGATCGAACTTGGCATAGCTTCCAGAGGACGCAGTAGAGCCTCCGCACCGGCATAGCAGGCTGACGGTCCCGCGTACTCGCCCTCGATGTTGGCGCGTCCCCCCAGGGTTCCCAGTCCTCGAAGCTCGATCTCGACATCCACAAGGTCCGTGCCGCCGACCTCCACGTGCCGCGAGCCTTGCCGCACACTCTCGCCTGAGGCCGCGGGGCCCTGACTCCCCCAGCCAAAGATGGGGCCCCAAGCAACCAACTGGTACGAGCCAGGAGGCACCAAGCCCAAAAAGAAATGACCCTTCGCATCCGCGTACACGGTTTCGACCGGCCGCCCGGATTGGTCGAAGATCGATACTGCCGCCGCCTGTTTTCCCCAGTCGGGCGGGATGCCCGCGATTCTTCCGCCAACGCCGCTGCCCGAAGCAGCGGTAAACGTCAGATCCACGCCGTCCCGGTCCTCGCCAGGCCGCATGGTCAAGAACTCCGCTTCGGTTTCTTCCTCCACGCCAGGGAGGTAGACGGCGGCGAAGGGGACGTGGCCCGTTTGTTCTCCTTCGGGGACTGCCGCCACAGTGTAAGTTCCTGGGGATAGGCCGTGAAGCCGGTAGGCGCCGCGGTCGTCCGGGAACACAGGCAGACCCTGCGGGATCAGGCGCACGGTTCCGCCGGAAAATCGGCGGGCGAGCGCAAGCACCTTCATTTCTGGCGCTGGCGCGCCCGCTGAATCCTGCACCCGACCGGAGATCGAGCAGGCCCGCACCAACCGCAGCTCGACCGGTGCCGCGCCGCGCCCGGAAACAGCCACAGTTGCCGGCGGAGTTGCCCCAGCGAAAGGATCCAAGTAACCCGGTCGCTCGGCTGTGATCGCGTACTGGCCGTCCGCCACGCCTTGGAACGTGAACTCCCCCCGCGTCTGCGTCTCGGCTTCGCTAATAATGCTTCCGTTGAACGCCAATTGAACAATGGCCGCCGGAACGCCATCGCCGGAGCCGTTGTCGATCACCTTGCCGTGGATGTCGCCAGCGATGCCTAGGCGACAGAAGACTGCGCATAGTAAAAAAATCCGCTCACGAGACAACGCGGCGAGCGCCATCGCGGGCATTTCCGCCGAAACGTCAAACCGGACTGAGGAGTTCCCACGAGCGCCCTTCAACAATGATTTCATATTCGGCGCCGCCGGGTCAAGCCTCGGATGCTCGCAGCCTCGGATACTCGCATCCTGGGTCCTCGGATAGTCTCGGTGCTGGGCG
>Ga0302326_10034189_pt1 | contig 10079 bp, 7 predicted proteins | sample Palsa_T0_3_FD_202264 | JGI IMG/M metagenome (GOLD analysis project Ga0302326, IMG submission 202264) | Peat permafrost microbial communities from Stordalen Mire near Abisko, Sweden - Palsa_T0_3 | ecosystem: Environmental > Terrestrial > Soil > Palsa > Peat permafrost | place: Sweden: Abisko...
GCCGCCCCTGCTCGTACACCTGCGCGAGGTCCAGATAAATTTCCAGGTCCGCCGCGCTGGAATTGCTTAGTAACCCCTTGAGCAGTTGCGCTGCCTGGTCCGGCTGATTGTTTTCGCCGTACAGCAACGCCTGGGAGATGCGCAGCGGCCGGTCATCGGGATAACTCTTAAGCGCCTGGCTGGCCTCCTCAAAGGCGTGCGGGAGATCGCCCGCGGTGCGATAGGCGTCCACGATCAGCCAGCGCGCGCGCTGGTCTTCCTCCGGACCAAGCTTGGCCATTTCCTGCAAAGCCCCCACGGCCGCCGCGGTCTTGTCGTCGGCGCCATAGATCTGGCCCAACAATTGATACAGGATGGCCAGCGTGCGCCGCCGCGCGGGCGTGACGTCGGTCTGGTTTTTCGTCGCGGATACGGCGTCAGAGAGTACACGAATGCCGTCGTCGAAGCGTCCTTCATCCTGGTAGATTTCCGCCTCGTTGTAGATCACTTCCAGGCTGCCGGGAGCGTGTTGCTTGGCCAGCAGAACTTGCTGCTCGGCCTTGTCCAGTTGGTTCATGCGCCGGTAGGTGGCGGACAGGCGCAGATAATTCGTGGGGTCGTTGGGGGCCATGGCCACCAGTTTTTGATAGGAGTCCACGGCTCCGTCGAAGTCTCCGAGATCGAACAGGGATTGCGCCAATCCTTGCAGGTGCCCAGGTTCGTCGGGTTCCAAAACCACGGCCTGGCGATAGGCTTGCGCGGCGTGGGCGGGATCGCTCATCTGCGTGTAGGCGTCGCCCAGTTGGTCGTAGAGGCCGGCGCTGGGATTCTGCTTCAGGGTATCTTGCAGCAGCGTGATGGCCTCGCTCGAGCGGTTCTCATCCAGCAGAAGCTGCGTGAGCTGCTGCACCGCCGCTTCATTCCCCGCGTCGCGACCCAGAACGCCGCGGAGCACCTTTTCGGCTTGATCGTGCTGATTGTCCAGGCGGTCGAGGCGAGCCAACCAGACGGCGGAGTCTTCATCGGAAGGATCGAGGCGGATAATTTCGGCGAACTGCTCGATGGCCAGTTGCACGGTGTGACTTTGCTCCGCAGCGTTGGACAGGTCACCCAGGGAGCGAATGTAGATTTGCGCCAGCAGCCGCCGCGCCGGCAGGTCGGAGGGATTGCGCCGCAGCATCCCCTGCACTTCGTCCACGGCATCGCGCGTGCGCTGTGCCAGGAAATACATGGTGGCCAACTGCTCGCCGATCTCGGAGTTGGAAGGATCGAGGGCGTAGGCCTTCTTGAAAAAATCGATGGCGAGATTGGCGTCTTCGGACTTGTTGGAGGTCTCATACTGCTGCTGGTAGAGATGCCCCATGGCAAAGTCGTAGTAGGCATCCGCTTGATGCGCGGTGTCCGGCGCGGGGGCCGCTTGAGCGGGAGCGGAAGGCGCCTGTTGCGCCTGGCCTGAGGCCAAGGCGACGGCGAACACTGGCCCTGCCAGGATGACGGCCGAAAAAAACCAGGTCTTCATTGCGCCCCCGAGGACAGGATTATCCCACGGCGCTGGAGCCCGGTCCAGTTTAGCGCGGCCGCTTTTTCCAAAGCATAGCCATACGCAAGGCCCCATAGCTCCGGGAGGACGCAACCGGTCTCACGCGCCGGTTAATACCTCGCTGATCTCCCAGAGCCTGCCGGGCGCATCGGGATCCTGCGCTTCTTTATTGGGCATTCGCTCGGCGCACTTTTCGAAGTACTTGCCGCTGACGCCTTCCACATCCGGCGACGATGCCAGCCATATCTGGGTCTTGGCCCCTTCGTCCACGCGGATTGCAAAGGTCATCGCCAGCTTCACGAGTACGCCCATCACTCCGCCATACGTCCGTCCGAATCCCGTGGACACAAAACCGGGATGCAGACAGTTGGCGGTAACCTGCGTTCCTTCGAGGCGCCGCGCCAGTTCGCGGGTGAAGAGAATGTTGCAGAGCTTCGACTGGCTGTAGGCCGTAAACGCGCGGTAGCCGCCATTCTTGAACTGCAAATCGTCCCAATGCATTCGCGCTCCGCGATGCGCCTCGCTGCTTACGTTGACCACGCGCGCCGGCCGGCTGGACTTCAGCGTATCCAGCAAAAGCTTTGTCAGCAGAAAATAGGCCAGGTGGTTGATGGCCAGCGTCTCTTCGATGCCATCGATAGTTGTTCGGTAAGAGGGCACCAGCACGCCGGCGTTGTTCAGCAGCACATCGAGGCGGTCGTGGCGGGCCTGAAACTCCGCGGCGATTTGCCGGATCGCGGTTTGCGACGCCAGGTCGCCGCAAATCGTCTCGGCGTCCCGGACGCCTTCCCTTTGCAGTGCTGCGATCGCCGCGCGCCCTTTTTCGGCATTTCGGCAGACCAGCACCAGCTTCGCGCCCATATTACCCAGCGCAATGGCCGAAGTTTTCCCCAGGCCCTGATTGGCGCCGGTGATGAGAACGGTTTTGCCGTGCATGTCGGCCATGGTTTGTATGCCTCGCGGACCGGAGTAGGAACGCCGAAGGACGATCCGCGTCCTAGTGACGAAAATGCCGCATACCGGTTAGCAGCATGGCCAGGCCCAACTGGTCCGCCGCTTCGATGATTTTGGCGTCGTTCACCGACCCGCCCGGCTGGATCACCGCCGTGGCGCCGGCTTTTCCCAGGGCCTCCACGCCGTCGGGAAAGGGAAAGAACGCATCCGAAGCCACCACGCTGCCCGCCAGCGGCTCCTGGGCCTTCATCACCGCAATCTTTACCGAATCCACGCGGCTCATCTGCCCGGCGCCCACACCCACCGTGCGGCCGAGACGCGCAAACACGATGGCGTTGGACTTCACGTGTTTGGCGACCTTCCACGCGAACAGCATGGCCTCGCGCTCCTCCGCGGTTGGCGCACGCTTGGTGGCTACTTTCAGTTCTTCCTCGTTGAGCGTCTTGAGGTCCGGCTCCTGCACCAGCACGCCGCCGGAGATGCGTTTTAACTCCAGAGGCGCTTCCGTGGCGGCCTCGTCGGCGCCAATTTCCAGCAGCCGGAGGTTTTTCTTTCCCGCGAGCGCCTCGCGTGCCGCCGGCAGGTAGCCCGGCGCGACGATGCACTCCACGAACAGCTTGGCCACTTCCTTGGCTGTCTCGGCGTCCAGCGGCCGATTGAACGCGATCACGCTACCGAAGGCGGACACCGGGTCGCACGCCAGCGCCATGCGGTAGGCTTCCGCCAAGGTGTCCTGTTCCGCGGTCCCGCAAGGGTTGTTATGTTTTACGATCACCGCAGCGGGACGGGCAAACTCCTGCGAAAGAGCCCAGGCTGCGTCCAGGTCCACCAGATTATTGTACGAAAGCTCCTTGCCCTGCAGCTGCTTGGCTCCCGCCAAGCCGGAGGCCGCGCGGCCCGTGGGAATGTACAGCGCGGCCTTTTGATGGGGATTCTCGCCATAGCGCAGTGTCGCCTGCCGCGACAATGCAAGCTGCACGCGCGCCGGAAGCACCGGCCGATCGGCCACGGTAACCGCGTCGCCGGTAATCGCCAGCCGTTCGAGCTCGACGGCGATGCGCCCGTCGTAACGCGCCGTCGCGGCAAACGCCTTTTGCGCCAGCGCGAGGCGCGTCGCCAGGCTCAAGCCGCCGTTGGCCGTCAGCTCCGCGGCAAGCGCGGAGTAATCGCCCGGATCGGTTACCACCGCAACACTCTCGAAATTCTTGGCCGCCGAGCGCACCATGGCCGGGCCGCCGATGTCGATGTTTTCGATGAGCTCCTCGGCGGCAAGATTGGGGCGCGCCGCGGTAGCCTCGAACGGATACAGGTTCACCACCACCAGATCGATCGCGGCGATGCCCTGCTTGCGCGTTTCCTCGACATCGCCCTTCAGCCCGCGGCGAAACAGGATGCCCCCGTGAACTTTGGGGTGCAGCGTCTTCACGCGCCCCCCCATCATTTCCGGCCAGCCCGTAAGCTCGGCCACGTCGCGGACTTTCACTCCCGCGTCGCGCAGAAGTTTTGCCGTGCCCCCTGTTGAAACGATTTCCACTCCAGCCCGCGCCAGTTGTTGCGCGAACTCCACGATTCCGGTCTTGTCGTATACGCTGACGAGCGCCCGCTCAATAGCCACGAAATCCTCCGCTGCGTTTGGAAAAGCCGCTTATTGTACCGCGCGCGGCGAAAAATGATTAGCGCCAAGGAGTGTCGGACCGTCGCGGGTTTGCCGATGGAAGTTTTTACTGCGTGGCGATGCGGCAGGCGTGATCCAGCAGTTGTTCGCCATAAGCCGAGTCGTCGCGTACGGTGCCGACGCGGTCGGCGAGAAGGACAAATCCGGGGGTTCCGTCGGCGCGCGTAAAGCCCACCGCCGCCAGCGTATAGTCGCCCATGTCCCGCGCGGCGCCCGGCAATTCCTCCGCCAAGAGCCGGAAGGGATTGCTGGGCCCGAGGTCCTCGCCCGCCACCCACATCGCCGCGTAGCGCCGTCCGAATAACGGAACGGGGAAGGGAGCCCAACGGCTGGTGATGGCGGTTTGATTGGTGTGCAAGACCTCAAGGACTTCTGGTTGGATGCAATCGATGTGAATGTGCAGTTGGTCCTGGGAGCGGCTGGCCGTCGAATTGATCGCCAGTCCGATGGCGTCTCGCGGAAGGGTTTTACCCAGCGCCTCGAATACATAGCGGCGCGCTTCCCAGGCGTTGGCGAAATAGTTCACAGCGTCCGGTTCGACGATAACGGGGCTCTCGATTCCGGGGATGCGCGCGGTGGGGATCAGCAGGAAGTGCGTGACGCCCCTGGGGTCCCTTAGAACCGCGAATCCTTTTTCGTTCCCGGCGCGGAGATCCACTTGCACGCAAGGCAGGGGATTGTGATTCAGGGTCTGCCCGGGCACGCAAATATTGTGCACAACTTCCCATAGCGCGTTGCGCGGGAGGTTCTGTGGCGCCGCACCCGCCGCGAGCAGCAGGAAAAAACCGAGAACCGCTGCGCTCAGCGTGGATCGCCGGAAGATCGGGGTTGGAACTGCAGCCATGGGCGCGCGATGGTGTTTTGCGGGAGTCAGGATTTGACGCGCGCTTTGAGGCGCGCCTTGCCGGACTCGAGGCTGACGACGAATTCGACTTCTTCTTTGCCTTGTTCTTTTTGGAACTGCGCGGCCTTCTCTTTCAGGAACCACTCAAACGTTTCGCGCGACAGTTTGCCGGTGGATTCGCCCGAGCGTTGCAGGGCGTCGCCGAAGGCTTGGAAGAGTTTGTCCACCTTGTCCAGTTCCCGCGTCGGTTCCGCGCAGGTCACTATGATGGATGAAAATTGTTCTTTGCCGGCGCGCCGCTCCGCTTCAATGGCCCGGGCTGCGGCGCCAAAGTGCCGCGGCACGGCGCCTTCCTCGCGGAGTTGCGTGCGCTTGTGAAAGATGTCGCGGTACTTCACGTAGGTTTGCATGAGGTTTCCGAAGCGGAAGCGCTGGGTGTAGTTCATCTCCGCTCCGCGGTCGGAATAGCGCTTGGTGATCTGCTCGATCTGCCATTCGATGTCGGTGGGAGGGCGCCTTCTGCCGCCGCCAAAGTATTGCTCATATTGAATCTTGAGCTGGCGGATGTGGCCTTCCAGGCGGTTTAGCTCTTCATCGATTTCGGAAAGAGAGAGGGTCACAAGGTCACCTGTTGGCTGCAACCATGCTAGGTACGTTGGTTTCTTGCGTCAACCCAGTACTCGAATCCGGGACGCCGATCAGGCAATGTTGGGTCTTCGTCTACCCACAAGACCGGCAGCCGGGAATCTGTTCCCGCCGTTTCTCCCGCTTGTTTCTCTTCCTTATTGCTCTTGTGGTGGCGCGGCGCGGCCCGAGGCCATGATCTTCTCGATCTCATCCGCCGAGCGCGGCAGCCGCGCCGTCAGAAGCTCGTAGCCCGTGGGCGTAACCAGGACGTCATCTTCAATTCGCACGCCGATGTTCTCCTCGGGAATGTAAATTCCCGGCTCCACGGTGATGACCATGCCGGGCTCCAGGGGGCGCGCGGTGTCTCCGGCATCGTGCACGTCGAGCCCGATGTGATGGCTGAGCCCGTGAATGAAATAGCGCCCCAGGCTGCGCCCTTCGCGGTCCTTCCCATGGGAGTCGATGTAATCCATGGCGATTTTGAAAAGGCTGGAAGAGCCCGTGCCGTCAATGGTCATCCCCGGCTTGAGCGCGGCGAGCGCGGCATTCTGCGCGCCCAGTACCACCTCGTAGATCTCGAGCTGGCGCGGCGTGAAATGCCCGTTGGCCGGAATGGTGCGCGTGATGTCGGCGGCGTAGCCGCTGTATTGTCCGCCGACGTCCATCAGCACCACGTCGCCGTCCTTGATTTGCGCGCTCAGTTCGTTGAAATGCAGCACCGTGGAATCGAAGCCCGTGCCGACAATGGGCGCGTAAGCCTCGCCTTCGCATCCGCCCGCGGCATGAATCTCGACCATTCGCGCGGCCACCTGATATTCGTACAATCCCGGGCGCATCATGCGCATGGCGGCCAGGTGCGCGTCTATGGAAAGCTCGATGGCCTTGGTAATCAGGGCGATCTCGCCGGGCGACTTGATCTGGCGCATGGCGCCGATGGCCGGGGCGGCGTCGCGCAAGGACATGCCGGGAACGGTTTTTTGCAGCCATTCCGACCATTCGCGCGCGTGCGGGTAGCCGGTGTCGCCGTCGTGGGGAAGCAGGGTATAGATTTCCTTGTAGCTTTTGGCCAGATCGGCCAGGCGCGCTTTCAGATTGGAAAATTCCTCGACGGCGGCCACACCGGTCTTCTCAACTACGTCAGGGTCCCGCGGGCCGATGCGCACGCCGTTCCAGCGCTCTTCCGCGAGATCGCGGGGCGGCAGGAAAAGAATCTCGCGCGGACCTTTCCAATTTTTTTCGGCGGCATTGGCCGGCAGAATCAGCAATGCCGCGCCTTCCTCATTATGGCCGGTCAGATAATAAAAGTTTTCCTCCTGGTTGAAGACATAGGAGGGAGAGGAGTTTTCGCGTCCGGTGTAGCCGAAAAGGACCACGGGGGCGTTCAGATGCATGGCCAGCCGCGCACGGCGGTCGGCGAACACGGCATTGGGTTCGCGCTCCCGAGCGGCCAAAATCGTTGGAAGCGCCAAAAGCGCAAGGAGGCTCAGAGTGACGCAGGCGGTCATTCTCCACAGGGACACACGGGAAGCCACAGATTTGCCGCGACGCTTCACTTGCGTTTCTGGCTCCGCGACCGCGGGGCTTTTTCGCTTTCGGTTACCAGTTCCGCGAGGTCGATTTCCCGGCCGGCCGCCAGGCGGTCCAGAGCCTCGCCGGCCAGCCGGAAGGTGGTCCATTCGTCGAGGGGGGCCGCGCCGAGGTCCTGATAAAACTCCATGGCTCGCTCGTTCCAGTTGAGCACGGACCACTCCAGGCGTCCGCAGCCCCGCCGCAGCCCGATGCCCGCGAGATGGACGAGCAAAGCCTTACCCACGCCTGCTCCGCGATGGGCCTGCTCCACGAACAGATCTTCTATGTAAATGCCCGGCCGGCCGAGAAAGCTGGCGAAAGTGTAGGAGTACAGAGCAAAGCCCGCGGGCTCGGGGCCGGCGAATGCCAGGATGGCTTCAGCCACGGGGCGCGGACCAAAGAGCGCCGCGCGCACGTCTTGTTCGGTAGCGGAGACTTCGTCGGAGATATCGCCATATTCGGCCAGCTTGCGAATGAGTTCGAGGATCAGCGCGGCATCGCCTTCGGCGGCGGGACGGATGTCCACGGAGTGCTTTTCATCGGTCATGTTCTGATTCTCGCAAATATGGAGTTTTGACGCCAGCGGAGGCTAGTCCCCGCGATGTTATCGTTGGGCCAAGGGTCGTGTTCTAATACTTGAATGAGGATCGTTCGCCTCTTCGCTTGGGCCGCCCTGCTAAGCGTCATCCTTGCAGAATGCGGTTGGACGCAGCAGCTCACACCAGCATGGGTGGAAACGGGCGAAGACGGCGCGGCCGTGGCGCGCGTGGTCATCGCCGCGCCCGGCGATTGCCCATCCATCACCATCGACGGAACGGCCCGCGCCATGGCGGAGCGCGTCCCGGTTCCCACAGGCTTCCAACCGGCGTGCCAGGCGGAGATTCCGCAAGGCGCACGATCCGCCAGTGTAGGCGATCAAACGCTCAAACTTCCGAAAGCCAATCCCTCGCGCATCGTGGCCCTGGGCGATACCGGATGTCGCGTCAAAGTCTCCAAAGAGGGCAGCGAAGTGCAGGACTGCAACGATCCCGCGCAATGGCCTTTCCTGCAAATTGCGGCGCGCGCGGCGCAGGAGAGGCCCGATCTGGTGATCCACGTAGGCGACTACCTCTACCGCGAAAGCAAATGCCCCGCGGAATCGGAAGCCCAGTGCGGAGGCACCCCGGTGGGCGACGATTGGGAGGCCTGGAACGCGGACTTCTTCACTCCCGCGGCGAAGCTATTGGCCGCCGCGCCGTGGGCGCTTTCGCGCGGCAATCATGAGAGCTGCGACCGGAGTTGGCGCGGATGGTTCTACTATCTGGACCCGCGCCCATGGAGCGGAAACTGCGAGCGCTATTCGCAGCCCTACGCGGTAAAACTGGGATCCTTCGAGCTGATCATGCTGGATTCTTCCGAGACCAGCGAGGATGCCCTGGTCGACAAGCAAGTTTCGACCTATACGAAACAACTGGCCGGGCTGCACGCCGAAAATGCCTGGCTGGTGGACCATCATCCGTTCTGGGGATTCAAGGAAAACCCGGAAGGCGGCGCGCCCGTTCCCCTTGCGGCTCCCTTGCAGGAAGCTTGGGACCGAGTGTGGCCGAAGGGAATCGGCATGATCCTTTCCGGCCACGTGCATCTGTTCGAGTTGGTCAGCCTGGATCATGGGCGGCCGGTGCAGGTCGTGGTGGGGGATGGCGGCACCTTGCTCTCGGAAAAGCTGCAAGCCTCGGTGAACGGAACGGTCATTCGCGGAGCCGTCGTCGCGTCCAGCGTGGTGGCCAGCAGGAGCCGAAACCAGTTTGGGTATGCGGTTTTCACCAAGTCGGGCAGAGGTTGGCATTTGACGCAGAAGGATCGCTTCGACCATGCGCTGGTCACCTGCTCGATTCTCGACGCACGCGCGAAGTGCAACGGAAGCAGATGACCCGGCGCAGCTCGGTACCAGCACAGAGGCGGTCTTTCGTACTCCTCAAATAGTACCGACGCTCTCTTGGACGCGGCGCTTCCTTGCATAGACTTAGTAACGAACTCTCAGCACTGGAAGCGAGCTAGGATTTCGCGCGCGGCGGCGATAAAATGGCCTTTAGACGAAAAGCTCCGGTGGCCATCTCCATGGTATGTCCAGGTTGCGGCGCGGTATCTCCTAAAAACCTGCTGGAAGAGCGCCTGTATGTTTGCGAGGCATGCCACAGGCTTTTGGCCATGCCGGCGCGAGCGCGCATTGAGAGCCTGGCGGACCCCGAGAGTTTCCGCGAATTCGACCGCACGCTGGTGTCGCAGGATCCCCTCAAGTTCGAGACCTACCGCAAACGGCTGAAGGAAGCGCGGCGCGGGACCGGAGCGGGCGAGGCCATCACCACCGGATTTTGCCGGATCGATGGCCACGCGGCGGTGCTTCTGGTTTTCGATTTCGAGTTTATGGGCGGCACAATGGGCTCCGTGGTGGGAGAGAAAATTGCGCATGCGTTCGAGGAAGCCACGCGGCGGCGGCTTCCCGTCGTGAGCGTGACGGCCACCGGCGGCGCGCGCGTACAGGAAGGAATGCTGTCGCTCATGCAGATGGCCAAGGTGGCCGGGGCGGCTTCGCGGCACGGGCAGGAGGGCCTGGCATTCATTTCGATCTTGACGGACCCCACTTTCGGCGGCGTGACGGCCAGCTTCGCTTCGCTGGGCGACGTGATCCTCGCCGAGCCTGGCGCGCAGATCGGTTTTGTGGGCCCTCGCGTGATCGCGCAGACCACTGGGGTGATCCCGCCGAAGGATTCGCATCAGGCCGAAACTCTGCTGCAGGCCGGGCTGATCGATCTGGTGGTGCCGCGCGCGGAACTTCGCGGCGTGGTGGCGTATCTGGTCGGGCATCTGCGCACGCAAGAAATCATCGCCAATTTTGGCAGGAGCGGCAAGAA
>Ga0302326_10034190_pt1 | contig 10079 bp, 6 predicted proteins | sample Palsa_T0_3_FD_202264 | JGI IMG/M metagenome (GOLD analysis project Ga0302326, IMG submission 202264) | Peat permafrost microbial communities from Stordalen Mire near Abisko, Sweden - Palsa_T0_3 | ecosystem: Environmental > Terrestrial > Soil > Palsa > Peat permafrost | place: Sweden: Abisko...
AATCTCTCTGACGATGTTCTGCTGATGGACGGAGCTACCGGCAAGGTCCTGCGCCGGTTTGACCTATCGCAGGGCAAAGTAGTGCCCTCCACCTATCCCATCGCCATCGCCGTGAACCGTTCCGGAAGCCGAGCCTATGTAGCCTTGTGGAACGGCTCGGCGGTCGCAGAGCTCGACCTGAACAGCGGCAAGGTTCTTAAGAAGCTGTCGCTATTGGCTCCGCAGCAGCCCACTTCGCCCAGTTCTCATCCCGCTGCCTTTGCCTGGGGCCCGGACCAAAAGATGCTCTATATCGCTCTCGCGAACCGTGATGCGGTGGCCGCCGTCGCTGTCGGCGGAGGCCGGCTGAAGCTGGAAAGTATGTACGACACGCGGCTGCCGGGTCAGACGTATTTCGGCGCCATGCCGGATGCGGTCGCAGTATCCCAGGATGGTAAGCAGCTGTTTGCTGCCAACACCGGCTCGAACGCCATCGCGATCTTCAATCTTCGCGAACCCCGGGCCGTCGCCTGGGTGCCGACCGAGTGGTATCCCACAACGCTGACGGTGAAAGGCAACATGCTTTACGTGGCGACCGCCAAGGGCCAGGGAACAGGGCCAAACGACACGCCGCAGCCGCGAGTGCCGGGCTTATCCCGGCTGCAGGGCAGCTCAACCTACATCGCCACCCTGCTACATGGGTCGCTCGCAGCCATTGATCTCTCCCGCATCGAGAGCCAGCGCGATCAGCTGACGCGCACCGTGATAGAGACGAATATGCTCAAGGCCGCGCAAGCGAAAATCACTTTTCATGGCGGGGTGAACCCGATTCGGCATGTGATCTATATCATCAAGGAAAACCGAACCTACGATCAGATCCTCGGTGACCTGGGTGTAGGCAATGGATCGCCCGCGCTTACCATGTACGGCGAGGAGATCACGCCCAATCAGCACAAGCTGGCCAAGCAATTTGGCGTGCTCGACAATTTCTACGATTCAGGCGAGGTCTCGGGCGACGGGCACGTATGGTCGAATGCCGCCATCTCCAGCGACTACACGGAGAAGACCTGGCAGCAGAGTTACCGCGGGAGCGAGCGGGTCTACGACTACGAGGGTCTGGTAGAGAATGGCTATCCGTTGTTGGAAGGTATTCCGGATGTCAATGAGCCCGGCAGCAGTTATCTATGGACCAACTTCGCGCGCCACGGCAAGACCCTGTATCACTTCGGAGAGTTCATCTCGAGCCAGTTCTGCTCCGACCCCGATAAACCCAACCTGAAGTCGTCCCCTACCGAGGGAACGCCCGAACCGGAACCAGCGCAGTGCGGAGCGCACGGGTCAATTCGACACGGCGAACCGATTCCGCAGAACTATGGCGGGGGAATCAGTCCTTATCCCTGGCCCATCCCCCTTATCAAGGAAAACGTGGCCACCAAGCCCGAATTGGTGGGCCACTTTGACCCGCAGTTTCCGGACTTCAATCTGAGTTTTCCCGATCAGTTGCGGGTGGAAGAGTTTCTCACCCACTTCCGCCGGTGGGTTGCGGAGCGCAAGCAGGGGCAGGACACGATGCCGCAGTTCATCCAGCTTCGCCTGCCCAACGACCATACCGCGGGAACCACTCCAGGGATGCCGACGCCCAAGGCATCCGTAGCGGACAACGACTTGGCGGTGGGAAGAGCTGTGGAGGCGATTGCCCACAGCCCCTACTGGGAGGACACGGCGTTTTTCATTCTGGAGGACGATGCGCAGAACGGAGCGGACCATGTCGATGCCCATCGCAGCACCGCTCTGGTGGTAAGCAAGTACTCGCCTCGCGCGGCGGTGGACAGCACGTTTTATACCACCGTCAGCGTAATCCGCACCATGGAAGAGCTGTTAGGTGTGCCCCCGATGAACAACAATGATGCCTTTGCCCCACCCATCGCGTCGCTGTTCAGCGGGGCCGGCGATCAGCCCGCTTATGAGGCGGATTATCGCAACCGCGACAACCGGTTGATCTACCAGGCGAATGGGCCCAGGGCGCCCGGCGCGCAAGCGTCGAGCCGGATGGATTTCAACCATGAAGACCGGGCCGATCCTCGAGTGTTGAACGTGATCCTGTGGCGCGATGCCATGGGCAAGCAGCCCGTGCCGCCGATGCTGCGACAGCAGCATCGGGAGGATGACGATGACGACGATCGCTAGCCGATAAAATCCACTTGCACGGCAGTAGGTATGATCCCCCGCTCGTAGCCCATCGTCAGCAGCTTGCGAATGCCCTCTTTCCCATCTTCGCCATAGTTCAGCGTGCGTTCGTTCACGTACATGCTGACGAAGCGGTTGGCCAGCTGCGGATCGAGGTCGCGGGCAAATTGCATGGAGTACTCAAGCGCCGCTTCGCGATGGTCGAGCGCATGCTGGATGCTGTCTCGCAGCGCCTGGGTAACGGTCAGCATGACATCCTGGCCCAGGCTGCGGCGAATCGCGTTGCCGCCCAGAGGTAATGGAAGCCCGGTCTGTTCCCGCCACCAGCAGCCGAGATCGATGACCTTGTGCAGCCCGCTCGCCTTGTAGGTCAGCTGGCCTTCATGGATGATGAGGCCGGCATCAAAATTGCCTGCGACCACCTCAGGAATGATTTTATCAAACGGAACCGTGACGGTTTCAATCTCCGGTGCAAACAGCTTCAGCGTCAGGTAGGCAGTGGTCAAGGTGCCGGGAACCGCGACCCGCACCCGCCCGATATCGCTGGCCGCGATACGCCGGTTGGCGACGATCATAGGGCCGTAGTTTTCCCCCACGCTGCCGCCGCAAGCCATCAGCGCATAGTCTTTCTGAATATACGGATAGGCGTGAAAAGAGACCGCCGTCACGTCGTAAAAAGCCTCGTCCATGGCCTTATGATTGAGCGTCTCGATATCGCACAAGGTATGCGTGAACTTGTAGCCGGGAACACGAATCTTGCAGGTAGCCAAGCCATAGAACATGAAGGCGTCATCGGAGTCCGGACTGTGCGCAATGGAGATCTCTCGGACTCCGCCGGGCGTTGTCTTGAGATCTTTGGCCGGGGCGTTGGGGGGAAGCGAAATAGGAGTAGTGGTCACAAAATCCTTTCTTAGGCGCGGATGCTTTCCCGCTTATAGCCGATCTCGTGCATCGTTGATCTCTGCCTTATGGACGAGGCTTTCCGGTTCCGGGGGTGCGGAGTCATGCCGCAAAATGTGCCGGGCCACGGAAAAAGCCACCCACAGCAGTACGCAGAAGCTGATGGCGAAAGCCACGAACAAAAGCCGCATAGAGGACGACCGGGCTCAAGAACAATCTGAAGGATAACAAAAAACCGGGCGCTCTACTCCGGGGCCAAGTCCAGGCTCGCGCCAAGCCACGCGAGATACGCTTCCGACCCGGCGGAGATGGAGAGCACGAGAAACTCCGGAATTTCGTAGGAGTGCAGGCCGCCGATGGTTGATTGCACCTTACGGACGTGCGCCGGACTGGTCTTAATCAGCATCAGGACTTCGGCCGCGGTTTCGACGGCGCCCTGCCATCGATAAACCGATTGCATCCCGGGCAAAATATTGACGCAGGCCGCCAGACGCTGCTCCACCAGGCTGTGGGCGATGCGTTCGGCCTCTTCGCGATTGGCGCAGGTAGAGAGAACGATCTGAAAATCGGGCATGTGTTTACCAACTATGCTTCCTGTGCAAAACTTCCCGTGCCGAAACCGGGTTCGCTGCGAAGATAAGCCAGCAGCCATGAAGCAGAGCATCTCATTGTATCTTTCCCGTTCGGGTCGCCGGGTAGCTACTGGCGCAGCCATGGTGATCGCCCCTTTGCTTGGTTACCACGCAATTTTTGGCGCCAACGGGCTCACCGCCTATCAGCAGAAGCGCAATCAGGACCACATCCTGAAACAGGAAATTCTCCAGTTGCAGCAGGAGAACAGCCGCCTGCAGCAGCACGTGGATCACCTGCAGTCAGACCCAGGTGCCATCGAGCACGAGGCAAGGGTCATTCTGCGCTATGCCAAGCCGGGTGAAGTCATCTACGCCCTGAACGACAAGCCCCAACCCACAAAGTAACCATATTTTGAAGGGTGCGACCTCACAAGGCGCGAAAGCCCGCAAACACCTACTTCTCCTCCGGAACAACCGTGAGGATTGAAACCGGGGAATTATCCCGCTCCACCGGAAAAACAAACCTGATCGGATTGCGCGCGATCTGCCGCAGCAGATAACGGAGCAGCTGCAGTTGCTCCCGTCCCCGCACATCGTAAGCCCTCAGGGCCACAAACGAGGCGATCGAGAAGCTGACCCCCAGGTTAAACACGAACGTCACGCCAATGCCTGCCATCGCGTAGTAGAACCAATCATGGCCGAAGGAACTGGTGCCAAACCGGGCAGCGGCCAGGGCCAATGTGCCGGTCGAAAGCGTCACGTGCCGGACGTCAAAAGGTATCCCAAAGAAACGGGCAATCACCGGCACAAAGCCTAGCAAATACCCCAGCGCGATACTGGTGCTCCAGCCGGCCAGGTTGAGCTCGATCCAGGCCGCCAGCCGAATCATGCTGTTCTGCCCCACCCGCCGGCCAAACGGATGCTGGGAAACGGCTTCCGTCAGCCGGTGGAACACCGCAAAATTCTCACACCACCCGCCGATGAGCGCGGCCAGCCACAAGATCACCCCCGTGCCGGCGGCATAGATGATGGTCCCGGAGGCAAAAGGATGAAGCGCAGTGTAGACGTGCCGCGCGCTTTCTGCGGGCAGATAGTGCTCGGCAAACATCACCCGCCACAATCGTTCCAGGGCGACCGACCCGATGCAAACGGCGGTCACGTTACCGATGGCGGCGGCTAGCTGGGTGCTGGTGATGCGCGCCGTGAAGTCCGAAATCTTGCTCCAGCTTGCATTGCCCGGATTGTTGCGCACAATGCCGGCAAAGGTAGCGGCCGTGGCCGAGGGTTGCTTGGTGGCCAGAGCCAGGCCGAAGACCTGCAGCAGGATGAAGCTGATGGCGTAGTTAGTGCCGGTGAAAAAACCCTCGACAAACAGCGGGAAGCTCTGCTCCACGATGCGCATCTTGATGGCTGCAGTCAGCACTGTCAGCAGGCCTCCCCCGATGGCGGCGAGCCACATCTGCCAATACTCCTTGCGGCTTTGGGCGATGTAGTGCTCCCCGCTGCGGCCGGTGCGCTCCACCGTCTTGCGCGCCAGCAGGTTCAGATTCTGCTTGAGCAGGGCAGAAACCCGCTTGTCCTCGAGCCGGCCCTCGATCAGCTGGTTCAGCAGGTTGCGCGCGGCCGCCATGGCGTCCGGCAGCCCTGGGACGGCTACACCCTTGAAGGTGAGGACGCGGGCCAACCCGTGCATACGCATCAACGCCAATTCGATACTCCGCAAATCGAGCACCAGGTCCGCACTAACCCCGGTGGTCTCCATGCCCAGGCGCACTTGGCCAAGCTCCTTGCGGCAACTGCTCACCGCCGCTTTCCAAACCTCCAGGAGAGTCGCGGCGGTAGCGGCATCGGCGGCAACGACTAATTCCTGGGTAGCGAAAATCAAGTGGTAAAAGGGCGAGTCTTGCACCTCGGCCCGGCCCCCACGGTCGCGCATGGCGGCCGTGACCCCGCGGCCCGCGGTGCGGGTCGCGAGCAGGCATAGCGCCTGGCGCAAATCGCTCTGATAACGAGGAGACGACCGCGGTCCACCCCCGGAAGCCGGCGGGGCCAGCAGCTCGCTAAGACGCACAAAAGTCGCCTGCGGCAATTCCAGGAAGCGCTCCACGTCACGGGAATGGGCGAACAACGAGATCATGAGCCGCGAGCTGTCGGTTACGGCCATGGCCGAAGGCATGAGCCGGTTGAAGAGCCGGCGCAGCCCCTCGGAGAAAACCGCGTGGTGCTTAGGCAACCCGGCTTCGGCCAGTAATGCCACCGAATCCAGCCGGGCCAGCATAGATTGAAACGTCTCCTGGAAATCGAGCCGCAGGAAATCGTCATGCTCCAGCATGCGAATCCAGGCCAGAAGGCGCACATGGAAGGCCCGTTCACTCGAGCTTGTCCAGATGCAATGGAAGAGCCGGATAAAGCTGTCCGTCTGGCTATCGATCGTGGCCGCAGCGGAAAACGCCTTGGTGCGGGCACGAAGCTCGTCTTTCGCACGAGAAAAGGCAGGCCGGTGCCGGGAATACCGGCGCAGGCGAAAATATTTGCGAATCGATCGGCCCAGTTTCACGTTGCCCTGCCTCGATGGTAGAGCATTTGCTAGCCCTGCCCAACGCTAGAGCAGTCCGCTGTACCCACTTAAGCCCTCTTTTGGCTTGAGTGGGGTACAACTGCCCTCAAGACGAAACATCCGGCTCTAAACTTCAACTCTATTTAGCTGCTCACGGCCCAACTAAACAGGCTGCGGAAAAGTCCAAAGGAAGTCCCGAAGGGACGGCTGAAAATCATCCAACTTCCGCAGTCTGCCTTAACTGCCCGCGTGCGCCGCCGGTCGAAGTTCCTCCACCGCGAGCGTCAGTGCAGTTCGCAGCTCCTGCTGGGTGGGCTCATCGAGTTTGGCGCCCCTGATCGTGAGGTAGAACACGTCGATGGCGATCTCTCCTTCGGTGTCGATCAGGGCCACCTCGATATTGCAATCGTGCGCGGCCAGAGTCGTGGCGATCTGACGCAACAGTCCCGGGCCGTCCTGGGCCACGACCTGTAGGAGAGTGCTCTGGGTGGAAGCCGTGTTATCAAAATCCAGCCGGGTCGCGACCTTCACCATGATCGGGGCACTTTGCCGGCGGCGCAGCAAGACATCGATCGGAGTCTTGAGCGAGATCACGTCCAGCAGGCTTTCGCGGAACCGATCCACCTCCGAAGGATTGAGCTCCAAGGTCCGCAAGGGGTCCGAGAACTGAAACGTATCGACGATAATTCCCGCATCGTCGGAAAACGCTTCCGCTTTCACGATGTTCATGCCCCAGGAGGAAAGCGCTCCCGCCATGTCGGCAAACAGCAGCGGCCGATCCCGGGTAATGACGGTAAGTTCCCACAGCTGGCGCTGGCTCCGCAGTTGGATCTGAGCGGCCGATGTGGAAAGCAGCAGAGCCATCTGAAAATGCTCGAGGATCTGCTCCGCCATGCGCGTCTGCAGATAGCGCTGCGGCAAGCCCTCCAGAAAGCTGCGCAACTCCTCCGCGCGCTCGGGGGCCAGGGTGAGAAGCCGCTTCAGCAGAGCAGGATTCACATCGGCGCGATACCGCTCCTGATCAACGCTGCGATCCATGAAATTGGAGGTGGCCATGTAAAGCTGCCACAGGCTGTCCGCTTTCCACGGAGTCAGCGCGTCGGGGTTGACCGCCTTGATGTCGGCAAACGTCATAAGGCACAACATCTTGAGTTGGCTTTGCGACGCCGCCTTTTCGGCAAAGACACGTATGGTTTCGGCAGCGAAGATGTCCCGCCGCAAAGTCGCCGACATTTCCAGATGATTGCGGATAAGCCGCCGCACCAGGTCGCGCTCCTCGGCATCGAGCTCCAGCCGCGCCAGCAGGCTGTCGGCCAGCTCCACGCTTTGCACCGTGTGATCGCCACTGCGCCGGGCCTTGCCCGTATCGTGCATCAGCACCGCCAGAAAAAACAGGTCGAGCCGGTCGATTTCCGTCAACAGGGTGGCAAAGCGCTTCTCCCAGGCAAGGTGCGGCTGGCGCAGCGCATGAACATTGTCGATCACCAGAAAGGTATGCTCGTCGACTGTATAGCGATGATAGGAGTCGCGAATCACCAGGGCGTCAATGCCGTGGAACTCCGGTATCAGCAGTTCCAGGATGCCTAGGGCATGCATCGTCCGCAGCGCGTGCGCGGCGTGGGGCCCGAGCAGGATCTCGCGTAGACCGTTCCACAAGAACGGCCCTTCGGGAATATGCACATCGAGCACCGGCAGCGCGTCCGCCAGGCGATCTTCCGCGTTTTGCGTCAGCCGGTAGCCATGCGCGGCGACCAGGGCAAACACCCGCAGAATCCCCTCCGGACCCGTCAGCAGCGCCGCTTCCGAAACATCGACGCGGCCATCCTGCACCACAAAGTCGGTACCTGGAATAGGAACCCGCTTGCGCCGCTGCGGCCGATAGAACGACTGCCGTGCCGGGGGCAGCGCTTCCATCAGCAGCACCGCGCGCCGGAACACGGTGCGCGCGTGACGGTAGTAGGTCCGCATCCAGTAAGCGGGGTCGGAAGTGCCCTTGGTTTCGAGGCCGATGCTGAGCGCCGCGGCTTCATCCTGGGCGTGCCAATCCAGGCTGTTATCGTCGCGGCCGCTGCGCAGATGGAGGAAGCAGCGGGTGGCGCTCAGAAACTCAAACGCCGATCCAGCGTCATTGTGCGCCGCGTAGAACGAGTTGCCAAAGCTCGCCGGCCACGCCTTGTGCTCCAGAACGTGGTGCAGCAGATTAAGCCAATGGGCAAGTTGATGGTCGCGCAATCCGCCCGGGCACTCTTTGATATTGGGCTCGAGATGGAAGATGGTATTGCCGTACTTTTGGTGGCGGGCGCGGGCCAAATCGGCCAGCCTATGCACAATGCTGCTCCACTCCCGCAGCGCCACTTCGGGCAAGGTTTGCGTCTGTAGAGTCCGGTACAGATCATGGTCGCCGGCGATGAAGCGCCGGTCGAGCAGGGAGAGCGTAAACTCCACGTTATCCGGATCGTAGCGGTCGCATTCCTTGAGCGTGCGGATCATCGGGCTCGCCCGCAGGCCGAGATCCCACATGGCTTGGTTGCAGCCGCGAATCGTCTCCCGCAGCGTCTCCTCCACCTGCTCGTCAGCACAGAGGTAGAGCAGGTCAACGTCGGAGCAAGGGAAGAGTTCCTTGCGCCCAAAGCCGCCGCTCGCGACCAGCGCCAAGCCGGCTGGGAGTGGTCCGCCGCTCTCGAAGCGCCATAGCGGCTCGAGCAGGCAGTCGACCACCAGGGCCCGGCGCCGGATACAAATCACGCCGTTCCCCGTGCGCTCGAAAGACTGCCGCATGGCAGCCATCTCGGCTTGGTAGTGCTCTCGCAACTGCTGGTGCGACGTAAAAGCAGCTTTCATGCCTGCAGGACCGACGACTTCAAGGCCTAGAGCATTTTCACTTCTGGTGTATACAGGGCAACCGATCTCGGCGCGGCTTTTCCTCAAGAAAAGAAGCACTTCGTTACACTTTGCCCGTGCAGAGTAGAAGTGAAAATGCGTTAAAGAGCGGCCGACCCGCGTTCGCTGTTGCGGATGCGGATGGCCTCATGGATTTCCGATACGAAAATCTTACCGTCCCCGATCTTCCCGGTTCTGGCGGCGGTGATGATGGCCTGCAGCGCTTTCTCCAGCAATTCGTCCGCGATTACGGTTTCGATTTTGATCTTGGGCAAAAGATCGACCGTGTACTCCCGGCCGCGATAAAACTCAGTGTGGCCTTTTTGACGGCCGTGGCCCCGGGCTTCCAGGATGGTCATACCTTCCACCCCGATGGCTAGCAGTGCATCCTTAACTGCGTCGAGCTTTGATGGCTGAATGACAGCTTCTATTTTTCGCATAATCCGCTTTCAAGAGTAGCAAGAGTATAGCGAAGGATATGGCTTATAGTGTTAGGTATGAGCGGAATAGGCAGCGACCGGTATCTCTTTGGGTCTTTAGAGTCTAGCGGCAAGAATCAGGAGAAAGTCCGGGAGGTCAACTTCGGCTATGAGCAGCCCGAGGGAGTAGTAATGACCTCGCTCGATTTTGCCATCAATTGGGTCCGCAAGAGTTCCGTCTGGCCCATGACCTTTGGCTTGGCCTGCTGCGCCATAGAAATGATGTCCATGGGCGGGGCGCGGTTTGATATCGCCCGCTTCGGCGCAGAAGTGTTTCGCCCATCGCCGCGCCAATCGGACCTGATGGTCATTGCGGGTCGCGTATCCCAAAAGATGGCCCCGGTCATCCGCCGCCTTTACGAGCAGATGCCCGAGCCGAAGTGGGTCATTTCCATGGGCGCCTGCGCCACTTCCGGCGGCGTCTTCAATAACTATGCCCTGGTTCAGGGAGTGAACCAAATCATCCCGGTAGACGTCTATGTCCCGGGCTGCCCGCCGCGCCCGGAGCAATTGATGTACGCCATC
>Ga0302326_10034191_pt1 | contig 10079 bp, 7 predicted proteins | sample Palsa_T0_3_FD_202264 | JGI IMG/M metagenome (GOLD analysis project Ga0302326, IMG submission 202264) | Peat permafrost microbial communities from Stordalen Mire near Abisko, Sweden - Palsa_T0_3 | ecosystem: Environmental > Terrestrial > Soil > Palsa > Peat permafrost | place: Sweden: Abisko...
CTGTCGATGCGCTCGTCGCCGCCTCCCGCAACAACGATTCAACCGAGTTGCTCAGGCTCTTCGGTCCGGCTGGGAATAATCTCATCAGTTCAGGCGACCCGGTGGCCGACAAGGATGCACGCGCGCGATTCGTCGAGCGTTTCGGCAAAAGTGAGAAGATTCTCAACGATACCGCGAACAAGGCGACACTCGTCATCGGCACCGAAGAATGGCCCTTTCCCATCCCGCTGGTGAAGAAGGGCGGCGTCTGGCATTTCGATGCCGCGGCGGGAGCACAGGAGATCCTCAACCGCCGGGTCGGCCGCAACGAGATGAGCGCGATCGCCGTCTGTCGCAATTACGTTATGGCGCAACGCGAATATGCCGCCGATCTCGAGGCCGAAAAGAAGCCGTCGGAATATGCGCAGAAAATCGTCAGCAGTCCCGGCCGGCATGACGGTCTCTACTGGCAGGTCCAGGCAGGCGAAACCGAAAGCCCGATCGGTCCGCAGATGGCGCATGCCCGCGCGGAGGGTTACGATTCCGGAGACGAGCCGCACGCGCCCTATCACGGCTATTTCTACAAAGTCCTCACGCGTCAGGGCGCGGCCGCTCCGGGCGGCGCGCGCGATTATATCGTCAGCGGACATATGACGGCGGGTTTCGCGCTCATCGCATTTCCCGCGAAATACGGAGATTCGGGTGTGATGACGTTTGTCGTCAATAAGGCCGGTATCGTGTTCGAGAAAGATCTCGGACCCAATACGCCAAGCGTCGCGACCGCGATCGCGGAATTCAATCCCGATGCCACATGGAAAACGCGTTGAAGTAGGACGGGACGCTTGTCGATGCTCTGCCCGAGTGGCGCCAAAGGCGGGCATCGTTCCCGCCATGGTTCCATCGCGGAGAGGACAACTGGCCGCGGCCCGCGCGCTGATGGATTTTCTTGCTGCCAAATGCGTTGCCTTAGACCGCGAAGAAGCAAAAAGATTCAAAACGGTCGGCGAGAGTTGAAAGCAAATGCCTTACCTATCCGATCGCGACACCGACAAGATGTCCGAGCCCGAACGTAACGGCAGCCGCGGTGTAGCCGATCGACAACTGCCGGATTCCCGACAACAGGATGGTTCGGCCGGTAAACAGCGTCGTTGCCGCACCGATGAAGAAAAGTGCGACGCCGCTGAGCACAAGGCTCGCAACAACCGCCTGCAGGCCGCTTGCGAAGAAGAACGGGGCCACAGGAAAGATCGCGCCGAAGGCAAAAAGGAAGAACGACGTGACTCCCGCCGTCCAGGGTGAGCCGCCCAGTTCATCCGGATCGATTCCGAGCTCCTCGCGCACCAGCGTATCGAGAGCGGTCGCTTTGTTCGCCATGAGCTTCTCGGCCAGCGCCACGGCCTGCTCCTTCGGTAAACCCTTGGCCTGGTAGATCAGCGCCAGTTCTTCCTTCTCCTCGTCCGGCACCTCTTCCAGCTCGGAGGCCTCCACATCGATTTGCCGCTGATAGGATTCGCGCGCGGTGTTGACCGAAAGCCACTCGCCCATCGCCATGGAACACGCGCCCGCAAACAATCCTGCAAGACCCGTGATGAGAATGGCATGCGCGCTCAGCGCTGCGCCTGCCACGCCCAGGACGAGACTGAGATTGGAACAAAGTCCGTCATTCGCTCCCAATACGCCCGCACGCAGGGCATTGCCGCCCATGCCGCGATGGCGCCCTTCGATGCGCGCCAAAGTGCCGTTCATCAGAGCGCTTGGATCGGCGCCTGCGATTGCCTCGATAATCCGGGCATGACTTCGCTCCATCGTGGGCAATCCTGCCGCCACCGCTTCGGGCTGCTTGTCGTATTGGCTGCTGTCCATATGCTCGAGCGTATTGACAGCCGGAAGCACAAATTGCGATCCGAACCGGCGTGCCAGCCACCGCAGAATTATCGTGCGCAAGCCGGGCCGCAGATTGGGAATGAGGCCGCCGATCGTCTTCAGCCGGGACTTCCAATATTCTGCATGCGCCTCTTCGATTGCGGCAAGCTTGTCATAAACCTTCGCAATATCCGGATTGCTCTCCTCGTTTCCAATTGTGCGATAGAGCGCAGCACTGTCGACCTCGCCCTGAAGATTGCTGCGATAGCGTGCCCGGTTTTCTTTCAGATCGGTCGCTTCCATTCCATGCCTCCAGCACAAATCTGCGCGCCCACAAGCTCCCTAACGTGCTCCGGATTCGGATCGGTCGTTGTGGCCAACAGCCCACACGTAGGCAGCCACTGCAGCCACGTCCGCCTTCGAGAGCGGCGCTCCGCCGAGCGGCGGCATCACGCCCTGATATTTCTTCGGATGGGGCACGCCCTTCTCGATCGTCTCAGTCAGCGCCGCGAGGCTTCCGTTGCTCCACAGCCAACGACCGTTGTTGAGCGGTGGGCCTTGCGGCGTGCCGCCCGCATCGGATCCGTGGCAACCACTGCAGGTTCCGTTGCTCGCCGCGCCATGGAATATCTGATCGCCCTGCGCCACCTGATCGGGGCTCGCGCCTGGCGGGGTAGGAAGGGGCGCGCGGCCCGCATTGGGATGCATACCTTCCGGCGGCAAAGCCGACGGCGACGCGTTCGCGGCCACGAGCGATGTTGGTGCCGGCGCCGGCGCGACCTTGTCCCTACCATTGCCTTCATAGGTGACACGCCAGATCCGGCCGTGAACGTCATCCGAAATGTAGAGCGCGCCGTCTGGCGATACGGCGAGGCCCGTAGGACGGAATGCGGCCCTGCCTGGATCCTTGAACGCGCCCGCGAAGCCGTCCGCGAACACCACGAAAGGACCCGATGCCTTTGCGTTCGCCAGAGGCTGGAAGACGACGTTGTATCCCTGTTGCGGAAGAGGCGCGCGATTCCAGGACCCGTGGAAGGCGATGAATGCGCCACCGCGATATCCGCGCGGGAATTTGTCACCGAGATAGATGGCCAGATCGTTCGGTGCCCAATGGCCCGGAAAAGCCGCGACGGGACCGTGCCGCTTGGCGCACACACCTACTTTCTTTCCGTTGCCGCCATATTCCGGTGCGAGGACCAGCTTTTTCTGAAATTGGTCGTAATAGCACTCGGGCCATCCGTAATCGGCGCCGTGCACGAGCAGCAGCAATTCCTCGGCCGGCAATTCTGCGCTCTGCTCGGCATTGTAAAAGTGCGGCCAGTTCTGGAAGAGCTGGTCGCGGCCGTGCTGCGTGACGAACAAGCGACCGGCGGCGTCGAACGCGAACCCTTCACCGTTGCGGATGCCGCTCGCATAGCGCTGCGACGGCGAGAACGCCTGTCCCGTCTTGTTCGCGTCGAATTTCCACGTGCCGCCGCGCGTTTTTTTCTCCTCGCATGGCACGATTCCGCGTGACGAGGGAATACGATTTTCTTCCTGACAGGCATTCGTCGCCGCGCCCAGATCGACGAACAGCGCGCCCTTCCGATCAACGATGAACGGGTGCATCGGGTGATCGCCCGTCAGCGGCAATCCGGAGACAATCACCTTGGGAGGCCCACTTGGAACGAGAGACCCTGAAGGCAACTCGTAACGTAGAATACGTCCATTCTCCTCGGCGTAGAGACCGCCGTTGTAAAGTCTGATGCCGCTGCCTCCGGTGCCGCCCTCTGCAACGGTCACACCGAAGCGCTGGACAACATCTGCGCGCCCGACCCCTTTGGAGTCTTTCAACGCCACGAGGAATCCGCCCGGTGGAGGCGGCGAATTCGGAAAATACGTGCCGCTCCAGGTATTGACGTAAAGAGTTCCGTCTGCGGCCACGACCATGTGGCGAACATGGCCGAGATTGTCGGCGAAAACGGTTGCGCAGAATCCCGGCGACAGCGTGATACCGCCATTGTCGTCCTGGCAACGCGTAGCGTCTTGCGCAGCAGCGGCGGGGCTCGTGCTCCATGCAGCGATCGGAGCGAGAGCAACAAAGAATGCCGTGAACGCCGAGGCGATGCGGCCATTACCGTATTTCATGTTCCTCTCCCTGCTTTTGATGAGATTGTTTTCGCGGCAAAATTCTCGGCCGATGTGATGCCTTGCTAACCGCGTGCGCATGACCGTCAGCTCCGGGTTGGCGGCGCCATGAATTCTGGCCCGACAGGATCGGCGACCGTCTCGCGAAGAATCCGGTCGATCTCCGTCATTGCGATGGCATCGACTTGCCAACCCGAAACGCCGTTCACCGGCTCCAACTGGTCGGGGTGGCGCGCGCCCCACAGTGCCGTCGTGATGCCCTTGTCGAGCATCCAGCGCACGGCCAGATGGATGACGCGTTTGCCGAAACGCTCTATGGCCAGGCGATCGAGTTTCTGCACCGCGGACAGATATTGTGGAAAGCGCGGCTCGATAAATTTCGGGTCGGTCCGGCGCAAATCGTCGCCGGTGAATGTGGTAGCGGGCGTCATTCGGCCGGACAGCAAACCGCGGCACAACGCGCCGTAGCCCAGTGTGGCAATGTTATTTTTGTGGCAGTAGCGCAGCACGTCCTGCTCGATCTGGCGTTCGAACAGATTGAACGGCGACTGCAACACGTGCAGGGGCGCCACGCTGCGGAATCGCTCCATCTGATCGACCGAGAAATTGCTCACGCCAATGGCGCGGATCTTTCCCTGCGTGAAGAGCGTCCGCATCGCCTCGGCGGTCTCCTCGATCGGGACAAGCGGATCGGGCCAATGAACCTGGTAGATGTCGATATGATCGGTACGCAGCCTGCGCAGGGAGTCTTCGACCTCCTTCAGGATTCGCGCACTGCTGGCATTGCGAAAGGGCTTGCCGTCGCGCCATTCAAGCCCCGTCTTGGTGGCAATGACGACCTGCTGGCGCAGCCTAGCTTCGGCAATAGCTTGTCCCACGACCTCTTCGGAATGGCCAAATCCATAGACGGGCGCGGTATCAACGAGATTGATGCCATGCTCAAAAGCGGCTCGGATCGCGGCAATGGATTCGGTGTCATCGGTCCCGCCCCACATCCAACCTCCGATGGCCCAGGTTCCGATCGCGACGCGCGATACCTCCAGCGATGTGCCCGGAATGGGGGCCATCTCTGTCTTGAGCACGGGCATTTTGGGCTGGAAAGTCATGGCGCTTCTCCTGTCGTTGGCCTTGTCATTTCCTTGGGGATTTCAAAAAATTGCGGGCGCTTGAATGCGAGCGGCCGAGGCTTCTTCGTCGGCGATCAGACCGAGCCCGCTCCAGTCGAGATCGGCATGGCCTCGCGCGATCCCGGCAGTCATGCGGTCCCGCACCACCTCTACCGAAGGCATCGGCACGCCCGCGTATTTCGCTTCGGCAAGCGCGAGCCGTACGTCCTTGAATGCGAGAGGCATGGCGAAGCCCGGCGCATAATCCTGGTGCACGATCCTGTTGCCGTAGATTTTGTGCGCGCGTCCGGCGAACATCGTGTTGGTCAGAATGTCGACGAAAAGCTGGGGATCGAGGCCTCGTCTGCGCAGGGCGGCGATCGACTCGCCGAGCATCTCGAGCGTGGTCGCCGTCATCATGTTGCCGAACAGCTTGATCAGGTTCGCATGTGCGGGATCGTCGCCGATCGTGAAAATCCGCTGACCGAGTTTTTCAAGCAGCGGACGGCACCGCGCGACGTCGGGTTCGGCGCCCGCCGCGATGATGAAAAGCTGCCGATCCTTCGCGGCATCCGGGTTTCCGAAGACCGGCGCGGCCACATAGCCTTGAGCGTGACTTGCATGTTCCTTTGCTGCGCCGGATGCCGCTTCCGTGCTGATTGTGCTCATCGAGAGATGGATGGCGCCCGGTTTCATTCCACCGGCAAGACCATGCGCACCAAACACCACGGACCGGACCGCGGCGTCGTCCGGCAGCATGCTGATCACGATATCGCAGCCAAACAGATCGGCCATGTTTAAGGTCGGACTGATACCGAGCTTGACGAGTCGGTCCTTCTCTTCCGCTTGACGCACGAACCCAACGACTCCGAACTCGGATGCCGCGAGATTGGCTGCCATTGCGGAACCCATTCGTCCTAGGCCGACGAATCCGATTTTTCTCAGTGCGGGCAATTCGACAGGCGATGACTTCGCAGTCGCCCCGTTTTGCAAACTCAATGTCTCATGGGTCATTTTTCGTCTCCTTGCGGTCAGAACAGCGCCGCGGTGCTTCTGATGGCGATCGAGAGTCCGATCAGGAACGGGATGCCGACGGCGAGCCAGGCTCCTGCGCCCAACCAACTGAAGACGCCGTGTGCCGCGGTTGTTGCGTTGGCTGCCGCGTGGTCTTCGCGCTGGAGAGCGCGTTCGTGCGCCAATTCCTCGTCGGTCATGTAATTTTTCTCGTTCACCGGTCCAACGAACAGATTGCAGAGCAGGCCGATCAGCAGAAGCCCAGCCATGATGTAGAGCGTGTGGTCATAGACGAGGTTCGGTGCGACGCCATGGGCAAGCTGCGTGTCGCGCAAGCCCGCGATCAGTGCTGGGCCAACGACGCCGGCCACCGACCACGCCGTGATGAGACGACCATGAATCGCGCCTACCATCTGCGTGCCGAAGATATCGGCGAGATAGGCGGGCAGCGTCGCAAACCCTCCGCCATACATTGTGATGATGATGCACACCGACGCTACGAACGCGGTCGCCAGACCAAGATGCCCCCAAGTCGGCAGCAGGCAATAAAGAAGGATGCCCAGGGCGAAGAAAACGAAATAGGTGTTCTTTCGTCCCAGGAAGTCGGACAGAGACGCCCAGAAAAGGCGGCCCAGGCTGTTGAACAAGCTGATGAGCCCAACAAGTCCAGCGGCGGCAGCGACGATCGCGGCCTTTTGTGAGATGGTGAGCGCGACGTGCGTGTCGACACCGAGCAGCCTGGCGCCAAACACGTCCTGCAGCATCGGACTCGCCATGGAGATCACCGCGATTCCGGCGGTGACGTTCATGCACAGCACGCCCCAGATCAGCCAGAACTGGGGAGTCTTCCACGCCTTGTTCAAATGGACATGGCGGCCGGTGATCATTGTGTCGCCGCCGTTCGCAGGCGCGTTCCAACCGGCAGGTTTCCAACCGACGGGTGCCACGCGAAAGGCAAAGGCGCCGAGCGTCATTACGACAAAATAGATCGCACCCAACGCAATCAGCGTCGTGGAGACGCCGGAGGCGCCATCGTTCGCAAACCGCGACATCAACCAGACGGCCAGCGGCGAGCCAATCATTGCGCCGCCGCCATAGCCCATGATGGCAAAGCCGGTGGCCATGCCGCGGCGATCCGGAAACCATTTGATCAGCGTCGACACAGGCGTGATGTAGCCCAGGCCCTGTCCGATACCTCCGATGAATCCGCAACCAAGATAGACAAGCCAAAGCTGATGGATCATCACGCCATAGCCGCCCAGGATCAATCCGCCGCCCCAGCACAATGCGGCGTAAAATCCGGCCCTGCGCGGCCCGGCGCGTTCCAGCCAGCCACCCCAGATCGCCGCGGAAATTCCGAGCATCGCGATGAAAGTTTCGAAGATGTGCGTGACCTCGGCGACCGACCAATTGCAATTGGACGCGGTCAACTCCGCCAGAAAGCCGCCGGAGCAAGTCGCCGCGTCCGCCAGCATCCTGCTCATCGGCAGCCAGAACACACTGAAGCCATAGGCCATGCCGATACAGAGGTGGATGGCAAGCGCTGCGGGCGGAGCGAGCCAGCGGTTGTAGCCGGAGGCGGCGATTGTACTCTCGCGAGAAAGAGAAAGCGGCCGACGCACATCGTTGGCGGGAATTGTGGTTGTGGTCATGATTTCCTCCCTCAGAAAACCTTAATCGGATAGGGGCGCCGCGAGATGGCACGGTGATAGACGATGGCAAGGAGAACGATCGCGACGGCACCCGTCAGCACGGGCGATATCAGGAACGTCCACGAAGCCTTGGCCGTAAGCACGACGATGGGGTCGGCCCCTGCCGGCGGATGAAGAGTGCCCGTTAATTCCATCGCGGCGATTGCGAAGCCGACGGCCGCTCCGAAGGCCAGCGGCTGGTTGCCGAGCAGCGAGAATGCGGTAATCCCGACCGCCGTCGAAATCAGATGTCCGCCGATAACGTTGCGGGGTTGCGCTAGAGGACTCTGCGGCAACGCAAAGGCTAACACGCAACTCGCACCGAAGGGCGCAATCAACAGAAGCGTGTGGAGATCCGTCGTGGCTTGCGCGAGCAAAGCAATGACGATGAAGCCGCCCAGACCGGATAGAAATGCGCTCAGCCACGCCTTCGCGGCGGGTGGTGCGACGACGAGCGGACGCAGCAACGCAGCTCTCGAAATGATTTCAGTCAACGACATCGCACGACTCCAGAAAAATGGGCCGGCAGACGATTGCCGCCGGCCCATCCGTTCAAGCACTCTTCCTGAAGCGCACCGCGTCTTCTGAACCCTTCGTCGCATCACCGGCGCTATAGGAATGTGCGCCGGTGCCTGCGAGCTTGCCGCCCTGCACGATCAGATACTCGTCGCGGATCGGTCGACCTTCGAAGAAGCATTCGAGAATCTCGCGTGTTCCTGCCGCATAGCGCGTCTGCGCCGAGAGCGAAGTACCCGAGACGTGAGGCGTCATGCCGTGATGCGGCATCGTGCGCCACGGATGATCCTTCGGCGCCGGCTGCGGGAACCACACATCGCCGGCGTAACCTGCCAACTGACCGCTTTCGAGCGCGCGTACGATGGCGTCGCGGTCGCAGATTTTGCCGCGCGCGGTATTCACGAGATAAGCGCCGCGCTTCATCTTGGCGAGCAGCTTGTCGTTGAACATGCCTTCGGTTTCGGGGTGCAGCGGCGCGTTGATGGTGACGACGTCGCAAACTTTCACCATGTCCTCGACGTTCGGATGCCAGGTGAGATTCAGCTCCTTCTCGACGGCCGCCGGCAGGCGATAGCGGTCGTAATAATGCAGATGCATGTCGAAGGGCTTCAGCCGGCGCAGCACTGCCAGGCCGATGCGACCGGCCGCGACCGTGCCCACATGCATGCCTTCCACGTCGTAGGAGCGCGCCACGCAGTCGGCGATGTTCCAGCCGCCCTTGACCACCCACTGATAGGAAGGAATGTAATTGCGCACGAGGCCCAGGATCATCATGACCACATGTTCGGACACGCTGATCGAATTGCTGAAGGTGACTTCCGCCACCGTGACGCCTTTTTCGCCGGCGGCCTTGAGATCCACGTGATCCGAACCGATGCCGGCTGTGATTGCGAGTTTCAGGTTCTTTGCCTTCGCGATGCGTTCGTCGGTGAGATAAGCCGGCCAGAAGGGCTGCGAGATCACAACGTCGGCGTCGACGAGCTCACGCTCGAACACCGAGTTGGGACCGTCCTTGTCGGAGGTCACAACAAATTTGTGCCCGCGCGATTCAAGGAATTTGCGCAACCCCAGCTCGCCCGAGACGCTGCCGAGCAGAGTGCCCGGCTTGAAGTCGACCGCTTCCGGGGTTGGCGCAGTCTGGCCGCCGGGATAACGATCGATCTTCGGGATGTCGTCCCTCGCATAGGATTTCGGATACCCGTCGACGGGGTCGTCGTAGAGAACACAGAGAACTTTTGCCATTTCAGTTACTCCTTTTGGGGTTGAGGCTCACTTTGCGACTTCATTGCCTTCAGATTCCGCAGTGCCGGTGCCAATCGTGAGGCGGGTCGATACTGTCTGTTGACGCCAGGGCCTGCCCGAGATGCGCAAAACAAACGCCTCCGGGTACGGATTCGGACGCCAGACAGGGGTTAGATGTATTGCGCTCGATCCACTGCACCTTCGCACCATTCAAATGGCAGCGTTCTTGCGATCGTGTCTGATCTGAATGAGCGGCATCCGAAAATAAATCGACGAAGGGCAGCCGCACCGACAGTCGCGGCGCGACCTGCGACTCGAGCGCCATCGTTCCCGGCGAACTCAGAAGTATTGCCAAGCACCCAGAGAACAGAAGAACATTATGAAACTCGCGCATGTCGCACCTGCCGCTTTCGCGATGCGCAGAGCGTTTCTACGCATGGTCGAGAGATAGGTGCTGCTGTCGGAGGCTTCCATTAAATTCGGATTTAGCGAGGTTGAATCTCCGGCTCGTTAAAATGGAATTTAATGGCGTCGCCGGCCC
>Ga0302326_10034192_pt1 | contig 10078 bp, 5 predicted proteins | sample Palsa_T0_3_FD_202264 | JGI IMG/M metagenome (GOLD analysis project Ga0302326, IMG submission 202264) | Peat permafrost microbial communities from Stordalen Mire near Abisko, Sweden - Palsa_T0_3 | ecosystem: Environmental > Terrestrial > Soil > Palsa > Peat permafrost | place: Sweden: Abisko...
AGCAGCGCAATTGAAGCTCTCAGTGTGAGGAAGGGGGTGGGGCGTTCTGCGGCGGAGCGAAAGAACTGGTGTGATCGTGGATGATGCGCCAGCCTTCAGGGAAGCGGCGCAGAATAAGAGTGAAGACGCCGCCGGGCGTGTCGTTGGCTCGCTTCAATTGCCAGTGGCCCAGAACGAACGCCGCTTCAGGCGACAGCATGTGAATTTGCAGATCGCTGAAGGTCAATTCCCCCATTGCGGTGCGGTCGGGATAGGTATGGCGATAGCGGTCCAAGACCGCATCGTAGCCGCGCTGGATGCCGCTGGGACCGGCGAAGGTAGTTTTGCTGGACTGCCAATACCCGGCCATGAACGCGGAGAGATCGCCGCGATTCCATGCGGCGGCTTGTTGGTCAAGCAGCGCGCGAATTTGCGATTCGGCATTTGAATTCTCCTGCCGGGCGAACGTGCTGCCCGGCGACACTAAAAATCCAACGACAAGAATGACCGTGGCGAACCGCCGCAGAATCTTTGGTTTCACGGATAGCCTCCCGAACCCGGAAGAAAAGGTACCAGAATCAGAGCAAACCGAATAGCGTCGGCGCAGTTGAAGCTCATGTTGCGAGAACGGCTGGAGGATGCCGCTCTGGAAATACGCGGCGCGCTTTGCGCTCAGGACTGCATGAAGATTTCCTGGCTTTTCCGACCCGATAAAGTGTTCCTGATACAAAGTGATGCTACAAGAAAACTTTTCCGGGGATACAGGGTTTGACTTATGGCGGGGGATACAAGGATGCCATTAGGGTACACTTGGATGTTGCCTGCACGATTGTTGCGGCGTCCGGCGGCGCCACAGGTTCCGCGCTATCCTCAGCCTGACGGGTTGTATTCGCGCTTGAAACTTAAAGGCTTTGAGATGCGTCACATGGCAGGCATTTCAGGGTTGCTGCGATGAAACGTTCTAACTTTTGATGCTTGCTAACAGCAAATTTCGGAGATAACGTTTCAGACGGCAGATTCGTTTGGTTTTTCAGCAAAATGGTGGCGCATGGCGCTACGGATTCGTAAATTCATCCCTCAACTTAATGGAGAGAAAATGAAAGTCTCGGCTCGTTTGGCAGCAATTCTTGCGGTTGTTATCCTTTGCGGCTTTTTGACCGCATGCGGCGGCAGCAACGGTGGAAGCATCACGCCGACTGCTCCCAGCATTACCACAACGAGCTTGCCGGCTGGAACGGTTGGGACAGCATATAGCACGACGATCGTGGCGATGGGTGGCACGGCCCCCTACACCTTCGCGGTTACCACCGGCACTCTGCCGACCGGGCTGGCCCTCAGCACCGGCGGAGTGATCTCCGGAACCCCCACCGCTGCGGGGACTTCGCCTTTTACCGTCACAGTGACGGACTCAGAGGCCACGCCACGAACGGCGACGGCCATGCTTTCCATTACGATTAGCGCCCAATCTTCGACGCTGACGATTACGACGACGACGCTGCCCGCGGGAGCGGTCGGAGCCGCCTATAGCGCAACGGTCATGGCTACTGGGGGCAAGACTCCATATACCTTCACAATTAGTGCCGGCACACTGCCTGCCGGACTTTCGATTAGTGCCACGACTGGCGCGATCACCGGGACGCCCACTACTGCCGGCACGTCGCCCTTCACCGTGAAAGTGACAGACTCGAGCAGTCCAGTTCAGACAGCCACGGCCGTGCTTTCGATCACCATTAATGCCGTGCAGACGCTGACGATTACGACGACAAACCTGCCTGCGGGGACCGTCGGAACGGCGTATAGCGCTACGGTCACGGCCACGGGCGGCATCACGCCATACACGTTTTCGATTATCAGTGGCACGCTGCCTGCCGGGCTTACGCTCAGCGCCAGCGGCACGATCTCAGGCACGCCTCAGACGGCGGGTACGTCGGACTTCACTGTCCAGGTGGCGGATTCCGAGACGCCTCCGATGACGGCCACAGCGCCCCTGTCGATTGCGATTTCGGGCGGCCCACTGACGATTACGAGTCCGGCCACGCTGCCGGGAGCCATCGTGAACGTGCCTTACAATTATCAACTCACCGCGTCAGGTGGAACGCCGCCCTATACCTGGACACTCCAGGCGGGGAGCACATTGCCGACAGGTCTGTCTCTTTCGACCGCAGGCGTAATTTCGGGCACGCCCACTACTCCAGTCACCAATGCAACGTTTTCCATTGGAGTTACCGACTCCAGCAACCCGCAACAAAGCGCGTCGCAAACATTTACTTTGACCGTGGCTCCCGCGGCGGTGCTCAGCGGCCAATACACTTTCCAGATTTACGGCCTGGATTTCGTAACCACGCCGCCCAATGCTCCCACGCCGGCGGCATATATTGGAACGTTTACGGCGGATGGAAACGGCAACATCACCGCCGGCGCGGATGATGTCAATGCCAACGGAACCACGACACAGAACGTCATTACGGTGGGAACCTATTCCCTGCAATCAGGTGGAAATACCGGTGAAATATCGGTGACTTATGTGGGTGGAACAACAGATACGTTTGCCTATTCCATCAGCGCAACTTCAACCAACGGATCCATCATGCTCTACAACTCGGGCACTGCGATTTCGTTTGGAATAGGGACTTTCCAGTCAGCGACCTCGTCGGATTTTTCATTGACAGCCATTGCGGGCGACTACGCTTTCGGGCTGGTGGGCAACCAACAAACACCCAGCAACAATCGTTCCGGAACGGTCGGGCGCTTTACCGTGGATTCGTCCGGCAACCTGACCAATACGGCTGCGGATTTGAATGAGGCGGGAAATTTTACTGCGAGTCAGTCGCTCACCGGCTCGTTCGCAGCGCCGGATCCCACCACCGGACGCGGAACGGGATCATTTACCGTTGGACCGCAACAGATCAATTTCGCGTATTACATAGTAAACCAGGGAGTTACCTACATCATGGAAGAAGGACAAGGCGGGGGACTGCCTCTGTTCGCCGGGACCATGCAGACGCAGCAAAATCCCGGACAATACAGCAACGCCAGCTACTCCGGCGCCAGCGTCATGGCACTGTATGGAGTTGACACGGGTGGTGCGGTGGGATTTGCAGGCGAACTTACGGCCACTTCGACAACACTCGCCGGCGAGTACGATTTCAATGACAGCGGGGCGACCGGAGCGCTGCTATTCGCCCAGCAATTCACGAGCGGCACGGTCGGAACCATTGCCTCCAACGGCCGTGGAACGATGACCGTCCCGATTAACACGTCACCCACTCCATATACTTTCGATGGCGTGTTCTATCTGACGGGCCAGAATACCGGGTTCGTTCTGGACGCTTCAGGCTTCAACGGCAACTTCACATTATTCGGAACACTGCAACCACAGACCGGTACGGTGCTGGGCGGGCCCGCCGATGGCAACTACTACGGCGGCACGATTCCACCGGTGCCCATCGGAACTGAAACCACTCCTGTACATGTCACGGCGGCTTTCCTGGCATTGGCGAGCGGCGACTTTACCGGCGAACAGGATCTCAATGATATCGAATACGGACCGCTGCACTTGCCTATTAGTGGCGGGACGTACACGACCGGCGATTCTTTCGGGCGTGCGACGCTGTCGGTGGCCGACTCGCCGGGATTCGGAGGCGGCACGACCGGCACGCCGGCGACGATATATCTCGTCACGGGGGACGTAAATGGCGCTTCGCAATTTGTGATGCTGACAATGGAACCTCCCTCCTCCATGGGTTTGGACTACACGAATGTCGGCATCGGGATATTTACAACGCCGTAATTCCTGCGTGGAGAGCCGGGCGATTCCGGCTCTCCACGCCCCACGTTTCACCCGCATGCTGGGCAAACTATCCCGGCAACACGTCCGCAGTGAGATATTTCTGTCGAAGGTTTGGTTGAACTCTCTGAAGGGTTTTGAGGAATGGACGGTCCGGCGCGGGCTGCGCCGCGACCAAGTCAGCCGGCCCAGCGCAGCAAAATACCGCCGGAGGTAAACCCCGCGCCGACGGCAATCAGCAGAACCAAGTCGCCTTTTTTCACTCGTTTTTGTTCAATAGCCTCACCGAGACAGAGCGGAATCGTGCCCGCCGTGGTGTTTCCGTAACGATCAATGTTGATCATCACCCGAGAATCATCCACGCATAGGCGTTCCTGCATCGCGCGAATGACGCGCATATTCGCCTGGTGGGGCACTATTAAATCCAGATCATCCCCGGTGAAACCATTGCGATCGAGAAGGTCTCCCGCGATTTCGCACATTCGGCGGACGGCATACTTGAAAACCTGCTGCCCTTCCTGTTTTACAAAATGCATCCGTTGATCCACGGTCTCGTGAGAAGCCGGAAGCAGCGAACCACCAGCCGGCATGTACAGATTTCGACCGCCGGAGCCGTCAATGTTATGGCTAAAATCCAGGATGCCTTCCTCGCCGGGTTCAGTGGGCTCAATAAGAATCGCCCCGGCCGCATCACCGAAAAGGACGCAGGTGGAGCGGTCCTTGAAGTCGAGGATGGAAGTCATAACGTCCGAGCCAATCACCAGGACTTTGCGGTGAATTCCGGCGGCCACGAACTGGGCGCCCACCGTGAGTGCGTAGAGAAGTCCGGCGCAGGCGGCGGAAACATCGAATCCCCAGGCATGGCCAGCTCCAATGCGATCCTGTATGAGGCAAGCGGTGGCGGGAAACATCATGTCCGGCGTGACTGTGGCCACGATGATCAATTCGATCTCTTCAGGCGGGATTTGTTTTTCCCGCAGCAGCCGCAGAGCCGCCTCAGTCCCAAGATGCGAAGCGCCGACGCCCGGCTCGGCGTAGTGGCGTTCACGAATGCCGGTTCTTGTGCGAATCCACTCGTCCGTGGTGTCCACGATCTTTTCCAAGTCGTGGTTGGTCACCACACGCGGTGGGACGTAAGTGGCCACTCCCGTAATTTTCGCGGCGATTCTTCTTATCATTTTGCTCTCTGAGATGGAGGACAGGTTGTGATTGTATGCAACGCCATGCGTACGTGACAAGGTTTAGTTTGGGAGATGACATGGTGCGAAGGCGTCCGCGGCAAATATGCTTTCCCTTCGCTTATTCATCATCGCCGTTTCCCTGTGCTTCCCCAGCCGGATTGGATGCGCGGGAATGCCGAGCGGGTGGCGTTTCTAATTAGCGGTAAGATTTGTTTCTCCGGAGGTGGCCGCATGGAGACCCACGCGCACAACCGGCACGAGATTACGCTTGGTGGGGTTCTGAACCAGACGAGCAACAAAGGGGCGCGAAAGCCAGCCGATTCCGCGGGTTCACCATTGCTACAGCTTTCGTCCCGGCCTAACACCACTTAGCCCGATACCTAAATTCGTTTCCGAGGCATCCGGATTGTCCGGGGCAGGCTCGTGGCCCGACGGAGCTTGCGGATTCGAGACCGTGTTTCCACCCTTCCGTTTGGACGCATACATTGCTGCGTCAGCCAGCTGGATAAGTTCCTGTGGACTGGAAGCCTGCAGCGGAAAACTCGCGATGCCGAAGCTGGCGGTGACGTTTTTCTCGCGAAGCGCTCGGTCGCCGCCAATCCAAGCGCGCAGCTTGGCGGAGATTTGGCGCGCTTGGTCCAGGTCGGTTTCCGGCATCAGAATCACAAATTCATCCCCACCGTAACGCGACACGACGTCCGAACGGCGGCAGTTTTGCTCAAGAATCCGCGCAACCACCTGGAGCACCACGTCGCCCGCCAGGTGGCCATAGGTGTCATTCACAAACTTGAAATGATCCAGATCGAGCATCACAATCGAAAATGGCCGACTGGCGCGCGTGGAACGCTTCCATTCGGCCGTCAAGGCTTCCATCAGATAGCGATGCGTCTTCGCGCCGGTCAGACCGTCGGTGATGGCCTGTTCCTGAGCTTTCTGCAATGTGAAGGCGTTATGCAGACCGATGGCCAGCAAGTCCGCGGTCGTGCGCAGTAAGCGCAATTCGTCCTCCGAAAACTCCCAAAGTGTGGCCGCTTCCACGTAGAGGACGCCCAGTAAGCGCTGGGCATAGTTTATCGGCACTCAGTGAGTCCGCGAGCATGGTTTGGGCGCCGGCGGATTCACCGTGCCCCAATGTCTCCAATTCACCGGAGAGCGCCGCGCGGCCTGCCAATCCATCTCCCATCTCCCTGCGCCGGTCAATGGCGCCGCGACGTATGCCGGCTTCGGCCCTGACCACAAGTTCCTGCTCCGCTTCGTCGAGCAGAGCAATACCGATATGGTCGTAGGGCAGACCTTGTTCCAAGGCCACAGTAATATTCGCCAGCAGCTCTTCCGGATTCATCGTTGAGATGGCTTGGCGGGACACTGTGTTCACCAAGGCCAGTTGCCGGGATTTCCTTTCCTCCTGCTCGAAGAGTCTGGCGTTTTCCAGCGCAATGCTAGCCTCGTTGGCCAGAACGCGAAGGAGCTCTAGTTGTCCTGCGTCAAATACACCTTCTTTCGAGTTAAAAAGGCACAGAGCTCCGATGGTGCGCTCATTAAGAAGCAGAGGTACGCCGCAATAGCTTCCCGCATCTTCGCGCGGACGAACGCGCAGTTGTGCCGCTTGTTCTTTGAATCGCTCCCGAATCAGGAGCGGCTGGCCCGAGCGAATGATGTATTCGATCAGGTGGTTTCCCACGGAAAGACGACGCTTGGGCTGGCGTTCCCCATTGCGTATCTCCAATACCAGGTCAATCTCACGGCGAGCGGCATCATAGAGGGCGATATAGAACTCAGCGCCTTGAAACAGCCGGGACACTTCGTCCCAAATTTTGTCGAATATCGCCTCCGCTTGCAGGGTGGCGCTCAGAGCGCGGCCGATCTCGTTGAGGGTACGCAGCTCTTCGCTGCGCCGGGCCGTCTGCTGGATCAGATAGCTGTTCTCGACGGCCAGCCCGATCTGCTGACCCAGGGCCAGAAGGAGGCGGAGCTCGGGGGGAGTGAGATGCCGGTTGTGCGGGGTGCCCAAGAGCATCACGCCAAAAACCTGCTCCTTGGATTGCAGGCTGATGCCCACGGCGGTATGCACACCTTGTGCCAAGAGCAGCTTCCGCACCTGGTGAAAAGCCGCTTCGCGGTCCAGCGCTTCCCAGGAGGACTCGCGCTCGAGGGCGCGAAGCACGACCAAACCTCCCAGCCGGGCCACGAGTCGCAGCGTATATTCGTCCAAATTCTCAGCTTGCATGGCCTCACAAAAGCCCTCGGTGACGCCCGAGGAAGCGATGATCTTCGGTCCTTGGCTATCACCATAATGGAGGCAGAGGACTCCGACGGGGAGCCGGGTCAGCGAAAGGACACGGTCGAGAGCATAGCCCAGCATGCGCTGAATTTCGCCGCCGGCGAAAGTGGAGGCCGCCAGGTTCAGATTGGACAGCGCGAGGATGTTCCCTTCCAGACCTCGCCGCTCTTCTTCATAGGTTACGACCACCATCAGCACGGCCGCGAAAAGTTGTGGCAGGAGGATGGCAAAGCGCAGGTCGATTTTTCCGAAAGCGGCAATATGCGCCTGAAAGGGCTGCAGAAATAAAAGAATGCCCCAAACCATAAAGCAGACGGCCAGCAAAGCATCCGCCAGCGCCTGCTGTTTTCTTCCTTCCTGGAACAGCTCCCTGGCCACAAAGAGAAAAGCGAAAAGGACCGCCAATCGAGGAGGAATATCCAACCAACTCATCTGCAGGGAAAATGCCCACACCGCCGCCGCAGCTGCGGCTGCGAAGAGCCATCGCGCGCGCATGCGCGCATGGGAGTATAGATGAGCACCCCTGAGGAATCCCAAGGCAGCGATAAACAAGAACCATTCCTGAAGACTGGCCGCCGTTCTGTTAGAAAGCCAGCCGGCGGGGTAAAACGGCCGGGCTTCTACAAGGCCAAGAACGGACCACGCGAACGCCCACGCCAGTAGATAAGCATGCCTTTTTTGATAAAAGACATAAACGAAGAACGCCGCCAGAAGCACGGATGCGCTTGCCAGCGTGTTCCCTATCGCGGACTGGGGGATCGGCATTCCGACTGTCCTAGCGAGCTAAGGCGATAATCTGCCTCGAATCCTGAGAATTTCAGTAACGAACCACCCAGGCGCGAGGGTTCACTGCATATCTATAACTACTTGATATACGGTACCTTATGTAGTAACAGACCCCTACCCACGGCTCGCATACCTAGCCCAGCGGACTATAGTCATTGAAACCAACGGGGTCAATGGTACTTCTTTTCCGCGTTGTTTCGAATTGGGACATGGTGCGCACGTGAAGGTGCACATTCGCTTTTCCGTGGGAGTTCGGCTACCATCGAATTTTTGGAGTCCCCGAAAAGCATGAGTCAGACATCTTCCAATCATCCCAGGATTCGCTTTGCTCCATCACCGACCGGCTATCTGCACGTAGGTGGAGCGCGAACGGCGCTTTTCAATTGGCTCTTCGCACGGCACGAGGGCGGCACGTTGCTGCTGCGGATTGAAGATACGGATGTGGAACGCAACCGTCCGGAGTTAACGGATGGGATTCTGGAAAGCCTTCGCTGGCTTGGACTGGATTGGGACGAGGGGCCGTTTTTTCAATCGCAACGACTGGAGCTGTATCGCAGCGCCGCCCAACGCCTACTGGAGATCGGCGCGGCATATTTTTGCTATTGCAAGGCCGGCTCCTATGCCGGCGCGGATTCCGCCTCAGAGAGTGAAGGCGATGCGGAGGCCTCGAAAGCCGCGCGCGCGCCCGCTTGTGCGTGCCGGCACCTTTCAACTTCCGAAAAAGCAGATCGGGAGAAGCGCAGCGAGCCGCATGCAGTCCGGTTTGCTGCTCCGCGAGATGGCGTTACGCGGTTCGATGACGCGGTCTTCGGACCGCGTGAAGTGCAGAATGCCGAGATCGAGGATTTTGTGCTGCTGCGCTCAAGTGGATTGCCCACTTATCAGCTCAGCGTGGTAGTGGACGACATTGATATGCGCATCACGCATATCATCCGCGGAGCTGACCATCTTTCCAACACGCCGAAACAGGCTCTGCTCTATCGCGCGCTTGGCGCGACTCCGCCGATCTTCGCCCATGTACCGCTGATCTTGGGACCGGATCGCACACGGCTTTCCAAGCGCCACGGCGCGACCAGCGTCGGCTCCTATCAGGAGGAAGGGATTCTGCCCGAGGCGTTCCGTAACTTCCTTGCGCTGCTGGGCTGGTCTCCCGGCGACGATTCGCAATTCCTGCGCACGCCGGAATTGGTTGAGCGATTCTCGCTGGCTGGAGTGAGCCGCACGAATGGCGTATTCGATCGCGCCAAGCTGGAATGGTTCAATACGGAATACCTGCAAAAAATTTCGGTGGAGGAGTTGCTGCCGTTCGTGGAAGCGGAGTTGCGGCGTTCGGGATTGTGGCGCGAAGAATGGGGCGCGGACGGGCGGGACTGGTTCGCGCGGGTGGTGGATTTGCTCCGTCCGCGGGTGCGCCTTTTGCCGGATTTCAGCACCTGGGCGCGCGGGTTTTTCAGCGACGATTTCGGCTATGACGAACCCGCGAAGGAAAAATTCTGGAAGGATGAGCGCATTCCGGATTTACTGGCGCGGCTGGCGGACGTACTCGAAGCGCTTCCCGGTTGGGAGCACGACGCGTGCGATCATGCTTTGCGCAATCTCGCCGCCGAGGCAGGCGTGAAGGCGGGACTGCTGATCAATGCCACGCGCGTCGCGCTGGTTGGGAGAGCCGTGGCGCCGTCTCTTTTTGAAACAATGATTGTCCTGGGTCGCGGACGAGTGATTAACCGGCTGCGCCGGGCCGTGCCCGCGATTTCCGCGCGCTAATATTTTCAGTCGGCCCCCCCCACTAACATTTATTGCCTGGCAAAGATCTCCGGATGCGTCGCTCGGGATGGTGCGCCGGCATCCGCTAACTCCACCGATACACGCAGCGGGACCCTGACCGGCGGGAAACACGTGCTTTCGTTACACGCCTGATAATGCAAGGTCAGGGGAAATTCCGACGATCCCGTTTTTGCGTCAGCCGCTGCCCTGAGCTTCATGAGAATCGTTACTTTGCCTTGATAGACATTCAAGGGCGCAGGTGAAAAGGCGAACTTCTGCACCTTGCCTGGCGGATAGGTA
>Ga0302326_10034193_pt1 | contig 10078 bp, 10 predicted proteins | sample Palsa_T0_3_FD_202264 | JGI IMG/M metagenome (GOLD analysis project Ga0302326, IMG submission 202264) | Peat permafrost microbial communities from Stordalen Mire near Abisko, Sweden - Palsa_T0_3 | ecosystem: Environmental > Terrestrial > Soil > Palsa > Peat permafrost | place: Sweden: Abisko...
CGTGACGATGGCGTCCAGCAGCACCGTGGCATCGGGCGTTGTCATCAGTCAATCGCCGGCCTTCGGCGGACCCGCGGTCGCTGATGGATCGTCCGTGAATTTGACCGTCTCGAGCGGCCCGCCGACCGCGACGGTGCCGAAAGTCGTCGGCGATACGCAGGCCGCTGCGACCACGGCGATCACCGGCGCCGGTCTGATTGTGGGCACCGTGACGATGGCGTCCAGCAGCACCGTGGCATCGGGTCTCGTCATCAGTCAATCCCCATTGGCTGGAATATCGGAGAGCGATGGAATCGCTGTGAACCTGGTTGTATCCAGCGGACCTGCGGCGGCGCCCACGATTGTCCTAGCCCTTGACGGCACACCCGTTGTCACGAGCACTCCATCTGGGTGGAGTGTCTCGGTCACTTTACAGAATACGGGCAATGTAACCGCTCAGACCGTGCAGGAGACGGCGGCGACACTGAACGGAGTCGCGCAGCTTGCGGCACCGGCTTCAATTTCTATTGCAGCAGACGCTACTGGGAGTATCGTCCTGACATTCCCGGCCACCGCGGGGACGGCCGGCACATCCGTGCATTTCGCGGTGAGCGGTACTTACTCGGCGACGGCGCTGAGCGGGAGTTGGGGAGCGAGCTTGCGCGCAGTAGCATTGCCTTGAGTTTTAAGGAGAAGTACGCATGAACAGAAAATATTTAATCCTCTCGATGATCGTCGCGGGCGCCGCGGCAAGTCTCGCCTCGCGTGCGCATGCTCAGTATCTGGATGTGACCCTCGACAATAACGATCCAACCGTGACCCAGGGCACGACGGTCGTAGGGTTCAGCGCGACTGTCTTGAATCCGTCGGCGACGCAGACGTTTTACTTGAACGGCGACTCGAACACGACCTCATCGCCATTCTTGACGGTGGATGATTCACCGTATTACGCACCCTCGTCCTTGGCTTCATTGGCGCCCGGTCAGAGCGAGCAGATCTTGTTGTTCAATGTTGATCTGTCCCCGTCGACTACTGCCGGTACGTACGCCGGCAACGACTTTCAAATATTGGGCGATACCGGTACGGCGGGTGTGGGCGGAGCCATCGATGACATCGTCAATGTTCTCTTCTCGGTAAAAGTCTCGGCGCCGGTTAGCGTGGGAGCCCCGGAAATGGATCCGGATTCTGCGTTTGGAGCATTGACGTTTCTTGCCGGCTGCATCCTGGTACTTCGAGCAGGCAAGAAAGCGACGGCGCCCGAGCGGCGGTGACCAAGCGGCCTGCGATGCTCGCAGGTTTGGTTGGAACCTGCGGCTTACACGCGCTGCTGTTCTCGGTTCTGTTAGCGGGACCGGCGTTGACACCCACCGCCGTGCTGCATCGTTCCACCAGCCCCGACTACCTCACGCTGCTGGTAATTCCGCCCGGGAATTCGGCGGCGCATGATCAGGAATTTAGCTACATCGTGCCGCCAAAGATGGCGGCGCGAATCTCAATCCCCAAGTTAGACCCGAGCTTTGTGCCGTTGCTGCACATCGAGGAGCAATCTCCGGAAGTCTTACCCGCGGCGGCGAGCGTTCTGAATCGGACCGCCTTTGTCAAAACATGCCGCGAGAGCTACGCGGACGCCGCCAGCTTCAGCCGCGATCTGGCCAACGTAAGCTTGCAGCGCGGCGCGATCGAGATCTCCGGCGGGGATCGCGATCGCGCCCTCATGGCGCTGCGCTGCCTGCAGGCCTTCGGAACTCTCGGAGCCGACGCTTTGAGCCAGTCCCCGGGCTCCTAGACGCCGCGGCATAGTTGTTAGGCTGCCGGACTTCCCTCGACTTGGATCAGCAGTTTCACTTCCTGTTTGAAGCCGTACTGCTGGCCAAAATTCACGCCGAAGTCGGCGCGATTGATCGTGCCTGACACGTCCGCACCGCAGACTTCCTTCTTGCTCATGGGATTTTGCATGCACTTGAAAGAATTAATGGTCAGCGTTACCGGCTTCGTCACGCCATGCAGGGTCAAGGTGCCCTGAGCTTCGCTGGGCGTGGCGCCGCTGAACTTGGTGAACTTGCCGCTGTAAGTGGCTGTCGGAAATTTTGCGACGTCGAAAAGCTGATCTGATTTCGCGTGCTCGTTCAACTTCGGATTGCCGAAATCGATGGAACTGACGTCCACTGTTACGTCAATGGAGCCGGACTTGGCATCCTTGTCGTAAACGACTTTGCCCGAGGTGGCGTCGAATTTGCCGCGCCAGACCGACAAGCCGCCGAAGTGGTCCGCCTCGAAGCTGGGGTAGGTATGATTCGGGTCCAATACATAGGTCACGGGCGTCGCGAAGGCGCTCGCGCCCATGAGTGCGGCCATTGATGCCAAAACAATACGATTCATTGAGGGCTCCTTGGAAGGCGCTATGAGTATAATTTCGAGTACCACTCAAGGGTGTCTCGGCCACAAATCATAGCCGAAAGCGGCGGCGCGCTTGGCTTTATCTCCTATTTTAATGTTTCAGGGGTCTAGATGGATTTATTCGACGCTATTGATTCCCGCTCATCCGCCGCGCGCCTGACGCAACCCGGACCTACGCCCGCCGATCTGGAACGCCTTTTGCAGGCTGCCGGGCACGCGCCGGATCACGGGCGCATGAAACCGTGGCGCTTCATCGCGGTCAATGGAGCCGCCCGGGAGCCCTTCGCCAACGCGGTTGCCCTGGCGAGACGTGCACGCGTGCCCGCCATGACCGAGGAGCAACTGGAACTCGAGCGCGAGAAAGTCCGCCGCTCCCCGAGCATTTTGGTGGTCGGGTGCGCGGTGAAGGAGAATTCAAAGGTACCCGAGATCGAGCAGGTGGTCGCGGTCGGGGCGGCCGTCGAGAATTTATTTCTGGCGGCGCACGCCTTAGGCTACGGAGTCATGTGGAAAACAGGCCCCGCCGCGTACGATGCGCACGTGAAGGCAACCATCGGGCTCGAGGCCCACGACCACATTGTGGCTATTCTGCATCTTGGGACTCGGGTGCTACCTTAGTCCCGATTGAGTAGCTGCGCAGGGACACGGATTTCACCAGCGCCCAAACGGCCGTGCCGGTCGAGAGCCGCAGGTCCCGCGTGGCCGCTTTGGTGATTCGCGCCATGATGGTGGTGCCGCCGATATCAATGGCGATCAGATCAGAGTCGCCCTCATCGTCCGTCACGGATGTGACCGACCCCGCCAGAACATTGCGGACGCTCAAGTATTGCGGCGCCTGTGTCGCGACGATGAGGTCCCGCGCCAGCAGCTGCACCCGCAGCCTCGCGCCCTTGATGGCTGCGCCGGCCTGCACTTTGAGTTCGCCATGGCCGACCCGCACTCGCATCAGCCCGCTCGGGTCTGCGCCAAGCACCGTGCCCTCGACGATGGCCCCCACGGCGTCGGCGCCGATGATGGCGCGCAGCTCGGGATTCAGGCTCATTTTGCCGACTGCCCCCTGCGCAATTGTTTTCCCAGAGCGCATCAGCACCAGATACGTGGCCAACCGCCAGACTTCATCGAAATTGTGGCTGACATACACCATCGGGATGGCGAGTTGATCGCGCAAGGTCTCGAGGTAGGGCAAAACCTCGTCGCGCCGCGAGGCATCGAGAGAGGCCAAAGGTTCGTCCAGCAGCAGCAGCCGCGGCTGCGATAACAAGGCTCGGCCGATCGCCACGCGTTGGCGCTCGCCGCCGGAGAGCTGGTGAGTGCGCCGGTCCATCAGCGCACCCAGTTCGAGAAGATCGGTGACCAGCCCCAAGTTGACGAATGCCGGCCGCGTGGCCCGCTTCAGCGCATAGCGCAGATTCGCGCCGACGCTAAGGTGAGGGAATAGCCGAGATTCTTGGAACACATAGCCCATTCGGCGACGCTCAGGCGGCATGCTGATGCGCCGCTCGGTATCCAGCAACACGGCGTCGTCCAGCACCACATGCCCCGCGTCGGGTTGAAGAAGCCCTGCAATGACATTGACCAGCGAGGTCTTACCGCAGCCCGAGCGCCCAAACAGGGCCACCACGCCCGGCGCCGGCAATTCGAAGCTGGCATCGAGCGCGAAGCCGGCAAATTGCTTTCTGGCGGAGACGCTAAACATCATCGCCCCAACAATCGGCGAACCCGGCGCGCGAACCACTCTGATAACAAGAGTCCGGCCAGCCCCAGGATGAGCGATAGGCAAGCCAGCCGCGCCGCGCTGCTGTCGCCGCCCGGTGTCTGCAAGGCGCTGTACAGCGCCAGCGGCAGCGTGCGGGTCTCGCCGGGAATATTCGACACGAACGTAATGACCGCACCGAATTCACCGAGTGCGGCCGAAAATGCCGTGATGGCGCCCGCGAGCACTCCCGGCAGCATCAACGGCAAGGTAATGGTGGCGAAGCGGTCGATCGCACCCGCACCCAGTGTGCGTGCGGCATCCTCCAATCCGCGATCGACGTTCTCCAACGAAATGCGCATGGAACGCACCATCAAGGGAAACGACATCACCGCCGTGGCCAGCGCTGCGCCGTTGCGAGTGAAAATGAGCTCGAGGCCGAAAGCCCTTTCCAGCCACGCCCCAATGGGACCGCGCGTGCCGAACAGCAGCAGCAGCAAGTACCCGACCATCACCGGCGGCAGAACCAGCGGCAGATGCACCAACGCATCGAAAACGGTACGGCCGAGGAACTGTCGCCGCGTCAGAATCCATGCCGTCAGAATTGCGACAGGAAGGCTGAGCAAGACGCTGCGTGTCGCCACACTCAAGCTTAAGTGCAGCGCTTCGCTTTCGCTGGCGCTCAGCCACATGATCTTTGAGCTTCGGGGCGCTTAGGGTTCATCGGTGAGGCAGTATACTGTGCCGATGCTTTAGCTTAAGGATCCGATCAATGCCCTATTTTCACGCCGTGGCCCAAGCCGCAGCGTTGCCGGCTGCAAGCGCGCCGGAATCCGAGCGCATCGGCGTCATGATCGTCAATCTCGGAACGCCGGATGCGCCTTCCTACTTCGCCGTTCAGCGCTACTTGCGTGAATTCTTGGGCGACCGGCGCGTCATCGATACGTCCCGGCTGATCTGGCTGCCGCTGCTCTACGGCGTCGTCCTGCCGTTTCGGCCGTTGCGAACGGCGCGTAATTTTCGAAAAATCTGGATGAACGAAGGCTCGCCCCTGGCGGTTTACTCGCAGCGGCTCGCATCCAAGATCGGCTCCCTGCTGCAGACCGGCTTCGAGGGCCGGCTGCGAGTCGAGCTGGCAATGACCTACGGCAATCCGAGCATCGCCCGCGTCATTCAATCCTTCGCCGAACAGGACATCCGCAAATTGCTCGTACTGCCTCTGTATCCGCAATATTGTTCAGCGACCACCGGGTCGGTGGTCGACGCCACCAATCGCGCGCTGCAGCGCTGGCGATGCCTGCCGCAAGTTCGCGTCATCAACGATTATCACGACGATGCGGGCTACATCTCCGCCTTTGCCGCCAAAATACTGCAGCACTGGAATCAAGTCGGCGCGCGCTCGCATCTGCTGTTCTCCTATCACGGCATCCCTGCATCCTACGCGGCGAAGGGCGATCCCTATCAGCGTCAGGCCGATGCCACTACGCGGCTGGTCGTGGACAGGTTGGGTTTGAGCGCGGGCCAGTGGTCTCATTGCTACCAGTCCCGCTTCGGCAGATTGGAGTGGCTCCAGCCTTACACCATCGACACCATCAAGAAGCTGGCGGACAGCGGCGTGCGCGAGCTGACGGTGGCTTCGCCCTCCTTTGCGGTCGATTGTTTGGAAACCCTCGAGGAGGTCGCGATTGAATATCGAGATAAATTCTTGGAGTGGGGCGGGGAGCGCCTGACGCTGGTGCCCGGCTTGAACGACGACGACCAGCACGCCGCGGCGCTCGCGGCCATCATCAAGAATCGCCTGCTCGGCTGGACTTGACCTACATGCGACGCGCCGTGCGGCGCATGCTTACGGCACCGTAATTAGTTTGAACTGACTGAGCTTGGAAGCCTTGCGGTCGAAGGTCGCCGTGAACTCGCATCCCGCCTCACTGTTGGTTACCCCGAGCAAACAATCGGCGAAGTCCGCGGAGTTCGAGCGATACAGATGTAGAGCAGTAGTCACCGCTGATGCGTTTGCTGCCCGCAGTTGCGCCGTGGCGAGCAATCCTTCAATGGCCTCGGCTATCTGAACCCTGGAGTAATCATAAAGGTCCTCGAGCACCCAGGCGCTCTCCACGAGCACGATGTCAGACAGCAATGCGGGTTCATCGCCGGAGCAATGTTCCTTCAAGTAGCGGCCGGCCGCTTTGGCTTGTTTCTCATCGTCGACTACCAAGAGCCGCACGATGACATTGGTATCGACTCCGATCACGGGCGCGCGCGCTTCGCCGCACGTCGTTGAATGGAGGCTTGCATGTCGTCGAGAGTCGCACGGCGTTTCGGGCGCGGCAGTATGTCTCCGAGAGTCGACACATCGCGTGTGGCTGCCGCAAGCCGTACCGAACCATCGGCTTCAACCACGAATCGAAGGCGGTCGCCCACTTTCAGGCGCATGCGGATTCGGATCGCCTTGGGGATCGTCACTTGGCCCTTGCTTGAAATGGTCGACTCGCTCATAGGTTCTTTACCGAAAGGTGATTTCTTTACCTAAGGTAAGGAATATTATCACAAGGGGGCCTCGAGGACAAAACCGGGGCCTTGCAGGACGAAACCGTTCGGTCATTCCTTCCACGCCCGATCCAATATGCCCTTGAGATCCATCGCAGCGCCGCTCGCGCCAAAGACCGCGCCCCAGCCGGGCTCGCCGCTGAGGCGGGTGGCGCAAAAGCCGTCAGCCACGGCGGGCGATGATTCCAAGAGTAATTTGGCTTGAAACAGCGTGACGAACAGTTGCGCAAAGCGGCGGGCATGGGCCTCGTCAGATGCGCTCTGCTCCGACATGGCGGCGAAGCGCTCGAAGGCGGCCGCAAAGTTTCGGTGGCCGGCGCGCGTGCTCGACAGCTCCTCCAGCACGACCTCGCGCGTGACTGCCGATTTGGCAAAGGCGCGCAGCACATCGAGACACATTATGTTGCCGGAACCCTCCCAAATGGAATTCACCGGCATCTCGCGGGCCATCCGCGCCAGCGGTATTTCCTCCGTATAGCCGTTGCCGCCCAGCACTTCCATGGCTTCGGCGGCTAATTCACAGCCGCGTTTGCACACCCAGAATTTTGCGGCCGAGGTGAGTGCGCGCCGCAACGCAATCTCGCTCGCCTCCGTGCTGTCGAAGGCGCGCGCCAAGCGCAGGCTCAAGGCCGTGGCAGCCTCCGATTCCAGCACAAGATCGGCGAGCACGCTGCGCATCAACGGTTGATTGATCAGCAGCGAGCCGAACACTTTACGGTGATGCGAGTGATGCAGAGCCTGGACCACGGCATGTCGCATCATTCCCGCCGAACCGGTGACGCAATCCAGCCTCGTGTACGTCCCCATCTCCAGAATGGTCGGAATGCCGCGTCCCGGTTCGTCCATCAAATGCGCCCATGCGTCGAAAAATTCGACCTCGGAGGAGGCATTCGAGCGATTGCCGAGCTTATCCTTCAGGCGCTGAATGTAGATGCCGTTGAGCGTTCCGTCCGGCAGATGCCGCGGCATGAAGAAGCACGACAGGCCTGCATCGGTTTGGGCCAGCACCAGGTGCGCGTCGCACTGCGGCGCCGAGAAGAACCATTTATGTCCGGTGATCCTATAGGAGCCATCGGCCGAGCGGATGGCGCGCGTGGTGTTGGCGCGCACATCCGAGCCTCCCTGCTTCTCCGTCATGCCCATGCCGATCAAGCCGCCCTGCTTGTGTTCAAAGATGATATCGCGCGCATCGTATTCGCGCGACAGCAGCCGCGGTACCCACTCGCGTGCGAGCCAGGCGTCGCGCCGCATCGGCGAAATCGCGCCATAAGTCATGGTGGTTGGACACAGCGTGCCACTCTCGATTTGCGCCTGCATGAGATAACCCGCGGCGCGCGCGGCATGGGCGCCGGAGCGCGCGGGGGTCGATTGAGTCCAGGGGCTGCTGTGATAACCGCGCGAGATGATTCCGCGCATCAGCATGTGCCAGGAAGGGTGAAATTCGATCGAGTCGATGCGTTCTCCTTGCGCGTTGAAGCTGTGCAGCACCGGCGTATGGCGATTAGCGAGGCGAGCATGCTCAAAATTCGCTGCGGTGCCGAGCGCGGCGCCCGCCTGAATGAGGTCCGCCGCGGCGGCGGCGGCGCCTTCCCGCTCTACCGCCTCCCGCAAGGCGGTATCGCTGGTAAACAGGTTGTAATCCGCCAGGGGAGGCGTTTGATTGAAAATCTCGTGGGTGGCGGCGCCGTGTTGCATGAGTACCCCTCTTCGCAGTATTGGAAGCCGATCTTGCGCCGGGTGCGCGAGCAGTGCTAGATTCAGCTGTAATGTATTCTTCCAGCAGCAAATTTCTCCATTTCTCAGGCGCAGATCGCCTGAGTTTGCTTGCGCTGCTGCTGCGCCGCTAGGCGCCACCTACCCACGCGCCACCGGTCGGCGCCAACAAGACCGGGAAAATTTCCTAAAACGCGCCGGCGGCCTCGTAGGCATGAGCTGGCATCAGCGAGTGAGTGAAATCCAATGTTGCGCATTCCTTCGACCAAGTACCGTTCCTTCGCCCCCATCGAGATCGCCGATCGTTCATGGCCCAACCGCGTCATCGCGGCGCCCCCGCAATGGTGCAGCGTCGACTTGCGCGACGGCAATCAAGCCCTGATCGAACCCATGGACGCCGCCCGCAAACGCCGCATGTTCGACATGTTGGTGAAGATTGGCTTCAAGGAAATTGAGGTGGGGTTTCCCGCAGCCTCGCAAACCGATTTCGATTTCGTGCGCGAGATCATCGAGCTGGGATTGATTCCCGACGATGTCGTCATTCAGGTGCTCACGCAGGCGCGCCCCGAACTCATTGCCCGGACCTATGAATCCTTGCGCGGCGCGCGGCGCGCCATCGTCCATGTCTACAACTCGACGTCGGTGGCGCAACGGCGCGTGGTGTTTCGCACCGACCGTGCCGGCATCATCGATATCGCGGTACGCGGAGCAACGGTGGTGCGCGAGCAAGCGCTGCGACAACCCGACACGGAGTGGCGATTCGAATACAGCCCCGAAAGCTTCACGGGAACCGAACTTGATTTTGCGGTGGAGATTTGCGATGCGGTCAATGCGGTGTGGGAACCGACGCCGCAGGCCAAGTCGATATTGAATCTTCCGGCGACCGTCGAGATGGCGACGCCCAATATTTACGCTGACCAAATCGAGTGGTTCCTGCGGCATATCGATCGACGCGACAGCGTCGTCTTGAGCGTGCATCCGCATAATGACCGCGGCACGGCGGTCGCGGCCGCCGAATTGGCCGTGATGGCGGGAGCTGAGCGAGTCGAGGGCACGCTGTTTGGCAATGGCGAGCGCACGGGAAACGTCGACATTGTCACCTTGGCGCTCAATCTTTATTCGCAGGGTATTGACCCGAAGTTGGATTTCTCCAATATCAATGAATCGGCCCGCTGTGCCGAAACCTGCAATCAGTTGCCCATTCACCCGCGCCATCCCTATGTGGGAGATCTGGTCTTCACGGCATTCTCGGGTTCGCATCAGGACGCGATCAAGAAGGGCCTGGCGGCTCGCGCTGAGGGCGATATTTGGGATGTTCCCTACCTGCCCATCGATCCCACCGACCTCGGTCGATCCTATGATTCGATCATTCGGGTCAACAGCCAATCGGGCAAAGGCGGCGTTGCCTATCTTCTGGAAAGAGACTTCGACTTGAGCATGCCGCGCCGCCTGCAGATTGAGTTCAGCCAGGTCGTGCAAGCGGCCGCGGATATCACCGGCAAAGAGCTGACGTCGCAAGAAATCTGGGATTTATTCAGCCGCGAGTATCTGCAGCCCCGCCAGCCTTTTGTTTATCGGTCGCACCAGCTCGCAGCCTCGACGGATGGGGCCGACAGCGAGCGCCTGACGCTGCAGATCGACAATGCCGGTCGGGTGGAGACCTGGCTTGGCCAGGGCTCGGGCCCGATCGACGCCATGGTGAAGGCCATCGGACTGCCCTTCGATGTGTTGTCCTACGAAGAACATTCT
>Ga0302326_10034196_pt1 | contig 10077 bp, 10 predicted proteins | sample Palsa_T0_3_FD_202264 | JGI IMG/M metagenome (GOLD analysis project Ga0302326, IMG submission 202264) | Peat permafrost microbial communities from Stordalen Mire near Abisko, Sweden - Palsa_T0_3 | ecosystem: Environmental > Terrestrial > Soil > Palsa > Peat permafrost | place: Sweden: Abisko...
GCGGACTCTTCATCGCGGCTGCCAGCGCGTCGGTCACCAGCCCCGGGTCGGCGACCGGGACGCGGGTGTGGAAGCGGACGATCTTGACGTGCCCGATCGCCGCCAGCCGCGCCATCAGGCCCGCGAGGCGGCGCGGCGACAGCATCAGCGGATCGCCGCCGGTGAGGATCACCTCCCAGATCGCCGGATGGTCCGCGATATAGGCCAGCGCCGCGTCGAGCGCGGCGGGCGACAGCGCGTTCGGCTTACCCGGCCCCACCATCTCGCGGCGGAAGCAGAAGCGGCAATAGACCGCGCAGGTGTGGGTGACCTTCAGCAGCACCCGGTCCGGGTAGCGGTGGACGACGCCGGGGACGGGGCTGTGGGCGTCGTCACCGATCGGATCGGCCGACTCGCCCGGGAGCGACACCAGTTCGGCCTCGCTGGGCAGGAACTGGCGCGCGATCGGATCGTCTGGATCGGCGGGGTCGATCAGCGCGGCCAGCGACGGCGTCAGCGCCACGGCATAGCGCGCGGCGACCGGCGCCAAGGCCGGCGGGCGTTCTGGCGCGATCAGGCCGGCGTCGGCGAGCGCTTCGGCGGAACGGAGGGTTGTGGCGACGGTCATTGGGCCAGGGTCAGGAAGGCTCTGGGAGCGGCGTCCATAGCACGTCGTCGATGTGCGTCGCCCCCGTCGCGAGCATCACCAGCCGGTCGAAGCCGAGCGCCGCGCCGCTGGCGGCGGGCATCAGGGCAAGGGCGGCGAGGAGATCCTCGTCGATCGGGTAGCGCTCGCCGTAGAGGCGGGCCTTCTCGTCCATGTCGGCCTCGAACCGGCGCCGCTGCTCGTCCGGATCGGTGAGTTCGCCGAAGCAGTTGGCCAGCTCGACCCCGCAAACAAAGAGCTCGAACCGCTCGGCGACGCGCGGATCGCCGGCCTTCGGCCGCGCCAGCGCCGCCTCGGGCCGCGGGTATTCGCAGAGGATTGTCGGTCGATCGACGCCCAACGCCGGCTCGATCCGCTCCACGATCACGCGGCTGAAGATATCGGACCAGGTGTCGTCCGCGGCGACGCGGATTCCGACCCCGCTCACCTGGTCCGCGAGACCGTCGCGGTCCGGCGCGCCATCGGTCGGCACGCTCGCCAACAGATCGACCCCGGCGAAGCGGTCGAACGCGTCGGCCGCCGTGATCCGCTCCGGCGCGGCGAAGGGATCGCAGGCGCGGCCGCGAAAGGCGAAGGTCTTCGCGCCCGCCGTCTTGGCCGCCAGGGCGAGCAGCGCCGCGCAATCGTCCATCAAGGTCTCGTAGGGCTCACCGGCGCGATACCACTCCAGCAGGGTGAATTCGGGGTGGTGCAGGGGGCCGCGCTCGCGGTTGCGCCAGACGCGGGCGAAGTCGAACAGCCGCGGCTCGCCCGCCGCCAGCAGCTTCTTGCAGGCGAACTCGGGCGAGGTGCGCAGGTAGAGCGGCGCGCGCGCGCCGGCGAGGCTAACGGCTTCGGTGGCGAAGGCGTGCAGGTGGGTCTCGTTGCCGGGCGAGATCTGCAGCGCCGCGGTCTCCACCTCGACGAAGTCCCGCGCCTCGAACCAGCCGCGGAAAGCGCGGGCGACGGCGCCGCGGGCGATCAGCCGGGCGCGACGGTCCTGATGCGCGTCCGGCCGCCACCAGGACGTGCTCAAGCCCCCGCCGCCGCGGCGCGCCGCGAGGACCGAGGCTTGCGCGAGACGTGGCGCTGGGTGCTCGGCGGCTGGACCGTGGCCCCGGTCGCCGCGGTCTCGGGCAGGTTCAGCGCGACCCTCAAAGCCGCCAGGCGCTCGTCGGCAAAGCTCTCGACCATCGCCATCTGCTCGGCGTAGTGGGCGAAGACCTCGCGTGGGTCGTCCTCCTCCTCCGCGCGCACGGCCTCTTCCAGATGCTCGTAAACCTCGGCCGCCATCGAGAGCAGGGTCGGGAAATAGGAGAAGGCGCTCATGGCCGCCGGGTCTTCCAGCGACTGGATCGGAAAGCTGGTGAGCATGTTCTGATTGGCGGTCAGGCCGCGGCTGGGCGAGATGTGATTCAGCCGGCCGCGCCGGGTCTCGTCGCGCAGCAGCTGGCCGAGGTTGTGGATCTGGGTGTGGGCCATGATCGCCAGGTTGAGCGCGCCGGTCTTGGCCGCGACGCGCGCTTCGGCTTCGCGTCGGCGGGCGGCGCGGCTCTCGTTCTTGGCGAGCCACGCGGAGCCCAGCACGGCGCCGATCGTGCCGACGGCCTGCACCCAGGCGGCCGTGTTGTACCAGACGTCGCTCAAGCCTCGTCTCCTCGCCGCCAGTCGATCCCAACCCGCGCCGGCGATCAAGTCTCGCGGGCGATGTTGCTGGCGATCCGGCGCCGTTTGCGATAGGTCCGCGCCCTAGATCGGGCCGTAACGCCCCAGACTCGAGGAGTTTTCGTGAAGGTTGCCGCCAGCCAGCTCAGAAAAGGCAGCGTCGTCGATCTGTCCGGCAAGCTCTACGTCGTGCTGACGGCGCAGAACATCCACCCCGGCAAGGGCACGCCCGTGACCCAGCTCGACATGCGCCGCATCTCCGACGGCGTGAAGGTGTCGGAGCGCTATCGCACCACCGAGCAGGTGGAGCGGGCGTTCGTCGACGAGCGCGAGTTCACCTTCCTCTACCAGGACGGCGAGGGCTACCACTTCATGGACCCGGTCAATTACGACCAGGTGGTGGCGACGCCCGCCATCGTCGGCGAGATGTCGGTCTATCTGCAGGACGGAATGCTGGTGAAGCTCTCCACCCACGACGGCGTGCCGATCTCGATGGAACTGCCGGCCCGGGTGACGCTGGAGATTAAGGAGACCGAGCCGGTGGTGAAGGGCCAGACGGCGTCCGGCTCCTACAAGCCGGCGATCCTCGATAACGGCCTGCGCGTGATGATCCCGACCTATCTGACTGTCGGCACCCGGGTCGTCGTCCACACCGAGACCGGCGCCTACATGGAACGGGCGAAGGACTGAAGGGGCCGCCGCCTCACCAGGGGTGGGTCCGGTAGCGCGCCGGGGCCGCGCCGTGGGTTCCGACGCTGTCCCAGGTCGCTTCGCTGGCCTTGTTCACGCGACCGGGCCGGCCGAGAGCCTGCACGTCTGGCTGCCGCTGCCGCCGGACGTCTCGCCCGAGCGCTTTCGCCTGGCCGCCCAGCGGCGGGGTCTCGCCCTGGTGACGCAGGAGGCCTTCGCGGTGGACCCCGCCGCCCCCGCCGGCATGCGCCTCTCCCTCGGCGGACCGGGACGGCGCCAGGTGCTCGAAGGCGCGCTCGGCAACCTGGCCGAACTGCTCGCCGCCTCGGCGCGCGGACGCCCGGCCGTCTGAATTCAACCGCGCGCCATCCGCGTTCGGAGCGTGTATCTGGACCGCAGCGCATCACGGAGCCCGACCATGCTCGCCTGTTACACCGACCGTCTGAGCGTGAAGGCCGGCGAGAGCTTCCGGCTTCACGCCAGTTCCGCCGCCGGCCCCTGCGCGCTGGAGATCGCGCGTGTGGGCGGCGAACGGCGGGTGGTGCTGCGGCGCGAGGGGCTGGCGGTCGGTGACTACCCTGTCCCCGACCATCCCGATCGCGACGGCTGCGGCTGGCCGGCGGCGCTGGGGGTCGAGACCGGCGCCGACTGGCAGAGCGGCTACTACGACATCCAGCTCACCGACGCCGCCGGCGAGGAGACGCATCACTTCGTCTGCGTGAAGGCGCTGGAGCCGGCCGCCAAGGCGGTGCTGGTGCTGGCGACCAACACCTACCACGCCTACAACCACTGGGGCGGCGCCAACGCCTATTGCGACGTCGCCGCGCTGATGAGCCGCCGCGCCGACCTGCCGACCGCCATGACCGGCGCCATCGGCGTGCTCTCCACCCGCCGGCCGTTCCCGCAGCTGCTGATCGCGCCGCCCGCCGACGTGCCCCGGCTGGTCAATCTGCGCCCGCGCGACTTCGAGGAGCGGCCATGGGCCGGCGACCGCGCTTGGCCGCGCCGCCGCGAGCTATCGCCCTACGACAACTCCGCCGGCTTCCTGCACAAGTGGGAGCACGCCTTCGTGGCCTGGGCGGAAGGCGAGGGGCTGGCGCTCGACTACCTCACCGACGAGGATCTCGACACCGATCCGGACGCCCTGGCGCCCTACGGCGTGGCGATCGTGGTCGGCCACAGCGAATATTGGTCGGGCGGCCAGCGCGACCGGCTCGAGCAGTTCGTCGATCGCGGCGGGCGCCTGGCGATCTTCTCGGGCAACACCTGCTTCTGGAAGGTGCGCTTCGAGAACGCCGGCGAGACCTTCATCTGCCACAAGTGGCGCGGCTTCGAGGCCGACCCCGCGGCCGACGCGCGGCCCCAGGACGCGACGCACCTATGGTCGCACCAGGCGTTCGCGCGGCCGGAGGCCTCGATCACCGGCCTCAGCTTCCTCTTCGGCGGCTACCATCGGCTCGGCCTCTGCGTGGCGCGCGGCGACGGTGGCTACACGGTCTATGACGAGCACCACTGGGCGCTGGAGGGCGCGGACCTGTTCTACGGCGACGTGATCGGCGCCGGCCTGCCGCTGCTGGGCTATGAGAACGACGGCTGCCGATTCACCTTCGCCGACGACGGCCGCCTGGCGCCAGTGGCGATGCTGGGCGTGCCGGAAAGCCTCGAAATCATCGCCATGGCCCCGGCCGCGTTCGGCGAGGAGGAACGCGGCTACGCCCCGCTGATCCCGCCGGAGAACCTCGACATCATCGCCCGCGACGTCTTCGCCGACGAAAGCGCCGCCACCCGCCGGCGGCTGCTGCACGGCCACGCGGTGATGGCCTCGTTCCGCCGCGGCGCGGGCGAGGTGTTCAACGGCGGCACGACCGAATGGGCGCACGGCCTCAAAGCCGGCGACCCGTTCGTCGAGCGCATCACCCGCAACGTGCTGCGGCGGTTCGGGGCGTATTGAGCGGGCTCTTGCACGAGCGGCGGAAAAATTGCGGACACAGCGCCTTTGTACACGACGGCGCGTCGCCGCTCTCTCCAAACACGACGTGACATGTGCGATTGAACAAGATCAGAACCGTGATCGGCGAGGACGGCGATGAAGGCTAAACGGCTTGGCTTGGTCGCCTGCGCGGTGTTCGCCGGGCTGGTTTTGACCCCATCGACGCGCGCGCAGGATCCGTCCGCGCCGCCGCCGGCCAGCGCGCCGCAGCTTTCCCAGGGGCAGCTCGATCAGATGCTGGCCCCGATCGCCCTCTATCCTGACGACCTGCTGGGACAGATCGTGATCGCGGCGGGCTACCCGCTGGAGGTGGTCGACGCCGACCGCTGGCTGGAGGACACCGACAATGCGGCGCTGAGAGGCGATGACCTTTCGGCGGCCCTCGATCAGGAGTCGTGGGACCCCAGCGTCAAGTCGCTGGTCGAGTTCCCTCAGGTCCTGCACATGATGGACGCCCAGCTGGATTGGACGGAGAGCCTGGGGGAAGCGTTCATCGCCGATCCCTCCGCGGTCATGGACTCGATCCAGCGTCTGCGCCGACAGGCCCGGACCGCCGGGAAGCTCCCCAGCAATTCGCGGGAAACCGTCACCGATCAAGACGGCCAAATCATCATCCAGCCCGTGACCGATCAGACGGTCTACGTTCCGGACTATGAGCCCAACGTCGTCTACGGCGCGTGGGCCGATCCCGACTATCCGCCCTACGATTTCGCCAACGACTTTGACGCATGCGCCTATGACGATTTCGGCTACTGCTGGTTCGGGGTGGGGATCTTCGCGCCGTTCTGGGGCTGGGACCAATGGGACTGGCGCGACCGCAGGATCGACATCGATCGGCACCGATACGCGCGGCTCAACAACGGCCATCAGCCGATCGGCGGCGATGTCTGGGTGCACGATCCGTCGCATCGCCAAGGCGTTCCCTACCGCTCGCCAGAGATGCGCGATCGCATGCAAAGCCCCTCGGCGCGGCCGGACACGGCCGCCGCCCGCGGATACCCGTCCGACGAAGGCGCGCGTATTCAGACCATCGAACGCGCGCCGCCGGAGTTCGAATCCTACGGCCGGGGTGACGATGCGCGGATGGAGGCTGAGCGGGGCGCCGACAGCCGCGGCTCGATGTCGAGCGGGTCGAGAGGCGAAGGCGGCGCTCCGCGCGGCGGCGGACGAGGCCGTCGATGACCGACCGCCAAACACGCTTGGAAACGAACGGATTCGCCATGCCCTGGAGCCGTCAAACCCATTCTGAACCGGTTCGCGCGCGAGCGTGGCGCGCCGCCGCCCTGTCGGCCATGCTCGTTTTGCTGGGCGCCGGTTCGGCCGCCATGGCGGCGCCGTCCGGCGAAGAGACGTTCGCGTCGCCCGGGCAGGCCACCGCGGCCCTCGCGGCCGCTTGGCATATCGACAAGGTGGAAGCGCTCTTGAAGATTTACGGGCCGGGCGGGCGCAATCTGGTCACCTCCGGAGATCCCGTCGCCGAACATATGACACGCGCGCACTTCGCCGCAGCCTATGACCAACAGCACCGGATCGAACTCCAGGGTTCCGACGAGGCGATTCTCGTCATCGGCAGGGACGATTGGCCCTATCCGATTCCGATCGTGCGCGAAGGTCGTGTATGGCGCTTCGACCTCAAGGCCGGCATCGAGCAGGTTCTGGATCGTCGCATCGGGGAGAACGAGCTTCACGCCATCGAGGTGTCGCGCGCCTACGTCGAAGCCCAGCGGGAATTCGCCGCGGGACGGCGCCTGGCAGGCCAGCCTGAGGAATACGCCCAGCAACTCGCCAGCTCCGACCGCAAGCACGACGGCCTCTATTGGCCAGTCCGCGCCGGCGAAAAGCAGAGCCCGTTGGGTCCGCTGGTCGCCGTCGCCGAAGCCAACGGCTATGGGCCGCCGCCGGCCGCCGCCGGCGATTCCAGGGCCTTCGAGGGCTACTATTTTCGCATTCTGAACGGTCAGGGCCCGCACGCTCCGACCGGCGCGCGCAGCTACGTCGTAAACGGCCGCATGACCGGCGGCTTCGCCCTGATCGCCTTCCCCGCCCGATGGGGGGATTCCGGCGTGATGACGTTCCTGGTCAACCAGAACGGCATCGTCTTTCAGAAGGATCTGGGGCCGGAGACCACGCGCCTGGCGCGCCAGATCACGGTCTATGATCCCGATCGCAGCTGGCGGATCGTCTACGCATCCGCGCTCCACCGCTGAGGGGCTTCAGACGCGACGTCGCTAGCGCGTTTGACTCCGTCCGCGATTGCGGCAATACGCGGCTCGCAAAACGGAGACTCCTCATGGAGATTCGCGAAGGGCTCACCTTCGACGATGTTTTGCTCGAACCCGGCCCGTCCGAAGTCATGCCGACCCAGGTCGACACGGCGACCCGGTTCACCCGCGAAATCGCGCTCAACATTCCCCTGGTGTCCGCCGCCATGGACACGGTGACCGAAAGCCGGCTCGCCATCGCCATGGCCCAGGCCGGCGGGATGGGGATCCTGCACCGCAACCTCAGTCCGGCCGAGCAGGCCGACCAGGTGCGCGAGGTCAAGCGGTTCGAGAGCGGGATGGTGATCAACCCGCTGACCATCCACCCGGATACGACGCTGAAGGAGGTGCGCGAGATCAAGGCGCGCCGCCACATCTCCGGCTTCCCGGTGGTGGAGCGCGGCTCAGGCCGGCTGGTGGGCATCCTCACCAATCGCGACATGCGTTTCGAAGCCCGCGACGACGTGCCGGCTTCGGTGGTGATGACCCATGAGGGCCTGATCACGGTGCGCGAGGGCGTCTCGAAGGACGAGGCGCGGCGGCTGTTGCGGCAGAACAAGCTCGAACGGCTGATCGTGGTCGACGAGGCCTATCGCGCCGTCGGCCTGATCACCGTGAAGGACATGGAAAAGGCCGAGGCCCATCCCCACGCCGCCAAGGACGCGCAGGGCCGGCTGCTGGTCGGCGCGGCCTCCACCGTCGGCGACGCCGGCTTCGAGCGCTCGCTGGCGCTGATGGAGGCGGGGGTCGACGTGGTGGTGATCGACACCGCCCACGGCCACTCCAAGCAGGTCGCCGACGCGGTGCGGCGCCTCGCCCGCGAGACCAACCGGGTGCAGATCGTCGCCGGCAACGTCGCCACCTACGACGGCGCGCGGGCGCTGATCGACGCGGGCGCCGATGCGATCAAGGTGGGGATCGGGCCGGGCTCGATCTGCACCACGCGGATCGTCGCCGGCGTCGGCGTGCCGCAGCTCACCGCCGTCGCCGAGGCGGTCCGCGCGGCCCGCGACTCCGGCGCGCCGGTGATCGCCGACGGCGGGATCAAATATTCCGGCGACCTCGCCAAGGCGATCGCGGCCGGCGCCTCCAGCGCCATGCTGGGCTCGATGTTCGCCGGCACCGACGAGGCGCCGGGCGAGGTGTTCCTCTACCAGGGCCGTTCCTACAAGTCGTACCGCGGCATGGGCTCGGTGGGGGCGATGGCGAGTGGCTCGGCCGACCGCTATTTCCAGAAGGACATTCAGGACGCGCTGAAGCTGGTGCCCGAGGGCGTCGAGGGTCAGACGCCCTACAAGGGCCCGATCGCGCCGGTGATCCACCAGCTGGTCGGCGGCCTGCGCGCGGCGATGGGCTATGTCGGCGCGCCGGACATCGCGGCCTATCAGCAGCGCGCCCGCTTCATCCGCATCACCGGCGCGGGCCTGCGCGAAAGCCACGTCCACGACGTCATGATCACGCGCGAGGCGCCGAACTACCCGAGCCAGGTATGAAGCCGCCGGTTCCCGCCGAGATCTTGCTGCTGGCGCTCAGCGTCTGTCTGGCGGTCGTGCAGGTTCTGTTGCCTAGCGTGCTGAGCAGTCGGCAGGCTGGCTTCAAGTGGGCGGCCGGTCCGCGCGACGAGCCCCCGCCGCCACCCGGGGTGTTGCTGAGCCGCGCGCGGCGAGCGCTCGCCAACCTGCTCGAGACCTACCCGCTGTTCGTCGCGGCGGTGCTGGCGGTAACGATGACCCACCGCCTCGATCAAATGACCCTGATCGGTGCGAACCTCTATGTCTGGGGCCGCCTGATCTACCTGCCGCTTTATCTGGCCGGCGTTCCGCTGATCCGCTCGCTTGTCTGGGCGGTCACGCTCGTCGGCATCCTCCTGGTGCTCACGCAGCTTCTCTGACGTGGCGCGGGTGAGCTTCGACGCCTAGAGTCGCCCGCGCCTCATCCAAACCGCCCCGCGCGGGGCAACGGAGCGCAAGCCTGTGAGCCCTCAAGAGTTGGCTCTATCCATCTGCCTGTTCGGGGTTCCGGCCCTGATCTTCATCGGCGTCATCGCCGGTTCACGGCTGCGCCCGCAGGTGAAGCGGCGGGTGGAAACCTTCGTCTTCATGCCTCTGCTCGTTGTCCTGATGGCCGCGTGCGCCGCGTTCGCCGCGAGCGAGCGCGCGTGGATACTGACGGTGGTTTGCCTCGGGCTCAGCGCGCTGGCGACGGAACGGCTGGTGAAGCGTCTGCGCGAACGTCGCCGCGAAACGCTGACGTCGTGAGCGACCACGCCCGACCGGGGAGGTCCCGCCATGCGTGACGGCGGGCGGATCGCGGCGGCGATCGAGGTGCTGGGCGAGATCGAGGCGCGGCATCTGCCGGCGCACCTCGCGCTGCGGCGCTGGGGCGAGGGCGCGCGCTACGCCGGGGCCAAGGATCGCGCCTTCGTCTCCGGACTGGTGCTGGACGCGCTGCGCCGGCGCCGGTCGATCGCCTGGATGATGGGCGAGGACAGCGACCGGGCGTGGGCGCTGGGCGTGCTGCGCTTCGTCTGGGACTGGTCGGTCGAGCGGCTGGCCGCGGCGGCCGAGGAGACCCACGGCCCCGGCGCGCTCACCGACGCCCAGCGGGCGCGCCTGGCCGATCCCACATCGCTGGACGACGCGCCGGCGCCGGTGCGGGGCGACTATCCGGACTGGCTCGATGCTTCGCTGGAACGCGTGTTCGGCGCGGCGCGGGCGATGGAGGGCCAGGCGCTGGCGGCGCGGGCGCCGGTGGACGTGCGGGTCAACGGCCTGAAGAGCGACGCCGGCCACGTGCTGAAGGCGCTGGCGCCGTTCGGGGCCGAGGCGCTGGCGCTTCCGGCGGGC
>Ga0302326_10034197_pt1 | contig 10076 bp, 8 predicted proteins | sample Palsa_T0_3_FD_202264 | JGI IMG/M metagenome (GOLD analysis project Ga0302326, IMG submission 202264) | Peat permafrost microbial communities from Stordalen Mire near Abisko, Sweden - Palsa_T0_3 | ecosystem: Environmental > Terrestrial > Soil > Palsa > Peat permafrost | place: Sweden: Abisko...
ACCCCGTTGCCGCTCTGCCGCCGGCTGATCCACCCGCTTTGGCTACGTTCTTGCCGTCTGCCCCCAGGTTGAGTCCTGCGACGCCCTGCGCAGTGGACTGACCACCGGAGTTCGCGTAGGTCAGCCCCAGCAGCAGGCCGGCCGCGAGGACAACCAGTGCCGCCAGGCCAGCAGCGAGTGCCCGGCCCTGCCTGGGCCGTGGGTTCGGCGCGGCAGGCGGGGGCGGACCTGCGTGGCCGTTCCATGCCGCGGCCAGGTCCGGTGGCGGAGGAGTCTGATCATCGAACTGGTACACGTCCAGGAAGGCTGGTACGCCGGGGGATGCGGATATGTCAGTAAAGGCTGGTATGTCGGTAAAGGCGGGCAGGTCAAGGAAGGCGGGCAGGTCCGTTGAGTCCGGCGAGTGCGCTTCGCCAGGTGGCGCCTGAAATCCAGGGGATGCGCCGACGGTCATGAACGCCGGGATGCCACCCGGCATCGACTGACCTGGCGGAACCGGGCGGGCTGCGATGGCCGCGTTCCCGCCCGGGCCGTCCGTGCTGGCCGGGCCGTCCGTGCTGACCGGGCCACCCGTGCTGACCGGGCCACCCGTGCTGGCAGTGCCGTAGGTGCTCGAAGTGCCGTACGTGCTGGCAGTGCTAGTCGCAGTGCTAAAGGGCCACGGATAGCCGGGCAGCGTAAGGCTCGCCTTCGCGCCTTCTGCCGCCTCGGTAAGTAGCCTGGCGGCCTTCGCCGCGTCTGGCCGTGCTTCGGGGTCCGTGCGCAGCAGGGCGTCGATCACCGGCATGAGGGGACCGGCCGAGGGAGCGCGCGGCGCGTTCTCGTTGACTATCCCGGCCACGACCGCCGCGGGTCCGCCGGCGCGCTCGAAGGGGCCACGGCCCTCCACCGCCGCATACAAGGTCGCGCCCAGGGACCACAGGTCGGAGGCTGGCGTGGCAGGCCGGCCGAGGAGGCGCTCAGGGGCGGTGAATCCTGGTGTGCCGACGACCATGCCGACCTGCGTCAGCCCCGGATCCCCTTCGAACACCGCGATGCCGAAGTCGGTCAGCACGGCGCGGCCGTCGGCCTCGATCAGCACGTTGCTCGGCTTCACGTCCCTGTGCAGCACTCCGGACGAATGCGCGCAGCTGAGCGCGCTGAGCAGGCATTCTCCTACGCGGGCAGCCGCCAGCGGGCGGAGCGGGCCGTCCTCGGTGACGATCTGGTCGAGGGCGCGCGCCCGCACGAACTCCATCACGATCCACGGGCTGCCGTTCTCCTCGACCACGTCGAAGACGGTCACCACCCCCGGGTGGTTCAGCCGGGCTGCGGTCCTTGCCTCGCGTAGCGTCCGCTGGTAGACGATCTCGGCGTCGTCCTGGCTGACCGTCGTGGGGACCCGGACTTCTTTGATGGCGACATCGCGCTCGAGTAGCTCATCCCGGCCGCGCCAGACGATGCCCATGGCGCCGCGGCCGATCGCGGCGCCCAGGCGATATCGTCCGGCCAGCAGCCAGCCAGCCTCTACGGCACCCTGCATGGCCCGGACCTTACCGGCGCCGCCCGCGAGATTCCTGTGAGCACCATGTGAATTCGGCACCGGGCGAAAACTGGACTGGCGGTTACCGCCCGGGAGGCCGGGTCATCGCAAGCACGTCGAGTGCCGCGTCCAGCTGTGCCTCGGTGAGATCCCCGCTGGCCACGTGGCCGCGGGAAAGCACCACTTCCCTGATGGTGTTGCCGGTCGCCAGGGCGTCGTGCGCTACCGCGGCCGCGGCCTCGTACCCGATGAACGGGTTGAGCGCGGTGACGATGGCAGGCGAAGACTCGGCCAGGCGGCGGAGCCGCGCCGGGTCCGCGGTGATCCCGGCGACGCAGCGGTCGGCGAGGAGCCGGGCAGCGGCGGCCAGCAGCGTGATGGAGGCGAGCAGGTTCCGCGCTATGACGGGCATCATCACGTTCAGCTCGAAGTTGCCCGCCGCGCCGCCGAACGCGACGGTCGCGTCGTTCCCGATGACCTGCGCGCAGACCTGGCAGACGGCTTCGCAGATCACCGGGTTGACCTTGCCCGGCATGATCGACGACCCGGGCTGGAGGTCGGGAATCGCGATCTCGGCCAGCCCGGTCCGCGGGCCCGAGCCCATCAGGCGCAGGTCATTGCAGATCTTGAACTCCGCCACGGCGATCGTCCGCAGGACTCCGCTGGCCGCGACCAGCGCGTCACGCGCCCCGGCCGCCTCGAAATGGTTACGCGCCTCGGTCAGCGGAAGGTCCAGGTCAGCGCCGAGACCCGCGATCACCGCCGCGGCAAAGCCTGGCGGCGCGTTTAGCCCGGTGCCAACCGCGGTGCCCCCGAGCGGCAGCTCGCCGATGTCGGGGAGCGCAGCAGCGGCCCGCTGCGCGCCATGCCGCACCGCCGCTGCGTACCCGCCGAACTCCTGGCCGAGCGTCACCGGCGTCGCGTCCATCAGGTGGGTCCGGCCGCTCTTGACCACCTCGGCGAATTCCGTTGCCTTGGCCTCCAGCGCGGCTGCTAGGTGATCGAGCCCGGGCAGCAGGGACTCCTTGATCAGCCGGGCCGCCGCGAGGTGGATCGCCGAGGGAAAGACGTCGTTGGACGACTGAGACGCGTTGACGTGATCGTTGGGATGGACCGCGCGGCCCAGCCGTCTGGAAGCCAGCGCCGCGATGACCTCGTTGGCGTTCATGTTGCTTGAGGTTCCCGAGCCGGTCTGGAAAACGTCGATCGGGAACTGGTCATCGTGGCGCCCCCGTACGACCTCTGCGGCCGCATCGTGGATCGCGTCGGCCATCGCGGCGTCCAGCACGCCGAGCTTGGCATTGACCGCCGCCGCGGCGCCCTTGATCGAGGCCAGCGCTCCAATGAGGTCCCGCGACAGTCGCTCGCCGGATATCGGGAAGTTCTGCACCGCCCGCTGGGTCTGCGCGCCCCAGAGCGCATCGGCGGGCACTTTGACCTCGCCCATCGAGTCGTGCTCGATCCGGAACCCGGAACTGCCATCCGGCACTGTGCCCGCCTCCTCACTCCGCGCTGAGCATGGGTGCTGCCCATCGTAGATCGCCGCGGCGGACGAGGATGCCGCACCGGGCTACGAGGGCGCTGCATCCGCCTGGGCAACTCGTTCCCGTGCGATGACAACGAGGATGCGTTCTACCTGACCGGGCATGCCGCGCCGGTCGGCGACGTGGCACTCGAGCGCGCCGGGGCCGCCCAGTTCCTGTCCGAGCGCGGCCTGGCCGACGATCCACCGGGATTCGGTGACGGTGAGTTCATCGAGTTCCGCTTAGCCAGTGCCTGCTGACCAGGACGGACGGTCACGGGAACTGGAATCCGCGGCACACGGTCTGACCGCCACGGCCGGATCAGCGCATGAAGGCGGTCATCCGGGGTAGATGCCGGTCACGGCGCCGCGGTCCGCGCCAGGCAAGGCGAGGATGTGGGGAACATGAGCATCGCAGAGCCACGCAATGAGGTCGTCGACGTTACCGAGGCGGCCCGCCAGCTGCAGCAGGCCGCGCACGACGCCAGGGTCGCCTACGACTGCATCGGACTCGGTGATCTCGATCGGGCGCACACGCATGCGATCACCGCACGCGCGTCGGCCGATGCCGCGGAGAACGTCCTGCGGGCCGCCCTGGCCGACGGGCGGAGCGTCATCAGCGAGCTGTAACCGCTCGGCCCGCCCGCTCGGCCCGCCCGCCCGCTCGGCCCCGCCCCATGTCGTGCCTTCATGATCCCGGGGATTTCTCAGCTTGGGCGATCATGAGCGAGAAGAAGATGCCGATGGACAGCACGAAGCCGGAGTTCTGGAAGGTGGCCAGCGGGCGATTGAGGCGAGCAGCGTGGCCGCGCCGCCAGCCGCGAACGCGCGGATCCGCAGCAGCTTCAGGTCGAACATCGGGCTGTCGACCCGCTGTTCGATGAAGCAGAACGCGGTCAGCAGCGCGACTCCGCCGATCAGGCCGGTCAGCACCACGGGGCTGGTCCAGCCTATCGGGTGCCCGCCGTAGGGCTGGATTCCGTACGTGATCCCGGTGAGCAGGGCGATCAGGCCGACCGCGAACGTGACGTTGCCCAGCCAGTCGATGCGTGCCCCGGGTCCTGATCCCGGTCTCGCGCAGGCTCAGGTAGGACCAGATCGTGCCGGCGTCGCTGGCCCCGCGTTGCCACCCGAAGAGTCGCTGGCCCCGCGTTGCCACCCGAAGAATCGCCCACGCGATCTCCTCTTCACCCCGGACTTCACCCCGCACCAACCATTTGCTATGCCCAAACTAACAGGCCGCTGTGGCCGGCCGGAAGCGGCGGGCAACAGGCCGCGGTGGCCGGCCGGAAGCGGCTGGCGCCCGGCCCGGAGGCGGCGAAGGCCCCGGGCCGCAGGGGGCAATGGCCCATCCAAGCGGCAAGCCAACTCCGGGGAAATCGCGATATGGTCACGCCATGCTGAATGGCCGTGCCCTGGTGAACTGGTTGCGAGGAGTCACCGACCGGAGCACGAGCAAAATGCTGCGCGGCGTCGACGTCTCCAGCTTCCAGGGCAGGCCGAGAGATTGGCGAGCCGAGGCAGGGACCATTACCTGGGCGGCCGTAAAGTTCACCGAACTCCAGCCGGGGGACGTCCGGTACGTGAACCCGGACGCCGCTGACGACTGGTCCTGGCTGGAGCGGCATCAGCTGGTCCGGATCGGCTACCTGTTCGGGCATCCCTCGGTCAGCGTCAGCGACACCGTGTCCTTCTTCCTCGCCGAGATCGGCAAGCACGGCCTGCGCGACACGGACGCCATCGCCCTGGACATCGAGGTCACCGATGGTCTCGGTCCGTCGGCAGTCGACGACTGGTGCGCAGAGCTGACGTCCGAGCTGCACAAGAAGACCGGGCGGCGGCCGCTGGTCTACACCTTCCTGTCCTTCGCCGAGGAGGGGAACTGCTCCCGGCTCGGTGATTACCCCCTGTGGATCGCCGATCCCTCGGCCAGGGCAGGCCACCCGCAGGTGCCCGCGCCGTGGAAGACGTGGGCGATCCACCAGTACGACATCAGCGGGGCGATCGATCGTGACCTGGCGAAATTTGGCAGCCGGGTCGCGATGTCGGCGTCCCTGGGGAAACCGAAGGAGCCGGACATGAAGAACCTCGGCGGGACGATCACCTCCCCGCTGTGCTCCGTTCGCTGGGACAACGGCTTCACGGTGGTCGCGGGGCTCGGCAAGGACGGAGTCGTCCAGGCCATCCGCTGGGATGGCAAGTGGGGGCCTTGGAAGACCATCAACGCGGGGCCAGCCACCGGCGCGCCCGCGATGGTCGCCTGGGGCGAAGGGCACGGCCACCTGTACTTCACGGGCAGTACCGGCGAGGTATCCGAGATCGGCACGGGCGACTACGGCGGCAGCTGGACCTGACACCCCTGCGGCCCGCAGCGCAGCAGCGAGTACCGCGGGCACGGTCCGGTATCGTCGGCGTGTGGCATCCCGTCCGCCTCCGCGCGACCTGCGGGCCTCTGACGCCGACCGGGAGCGCGTGCTGGCCTTGCTCACGGAGGCTGCGGCTGATGGCCGGCTGACTCTCGGAGAACAGGCAGAACGAGCCGAGCGTGCTTACTCCGCCCGGACCCTGGGTGAGCTCACCGTGCTGACTGCTGACCTGGCGGAGCCGTCCGCCCAGCCGATCCGGCTCGACGCCCGGCGGTCGGTGGCGGGGATATTCTCCAGGGAAAGCCGGTCCGGGCGCTGGGTCGTGCCCGACAGCCTGGCAGTAACCGCAATATTCGGCGAGGTCGTCCTCGATCTGCGCGAGGCACTGCTGCAGAGCCGGCACGTCACCATCTATGCGACCGTGATCGGCGGCCACCTGGAGCTGATCGTTCCCGACGGCATCGCCGTGGTAAGGACGGGGACGGCCGCCGGCCGGCGGCACGCAGGCGACAGTCCGCCGCCCCGGCCGGGGGTTCCGGTGATCGAGGTCCGCACGCTTTCGCTCGGTGGCCGGGTGCGAGTGGTGACTCCGCGCCGCGGCAGCTGGTTCGGCTCACTGCGCCGGGGCGGCAAGGGCCGGCAGGCATGACGGCCCGCGGGCATGACGGCCCGCGGGCATGACGGCCCGCAGGAATGACGGCCCGCAGGAATGACGGCCCGCAGGAATGACGGCCCGCAGGAATGATGGCCGGCAGGGATGATGCCCGCAGGCATGATGGCCCGCAGGCGGCCCTCGCGGTCAATCCTCGCCGTTGAAGTTGACGGCGCTGTAGGCGTTGAGCTTCCACAGCTGGTGTTCGCTGCGGATGTCGCGGATGGTGCCGGAGCGCGCCCGCATGACAAGCGAGTGGGTGGTGGCGCCGCCAGCCCGGTACCGCACCCCGGCCATGAGCTCGCCGTCGGTGATCCCGGTGGCCGCGAAGAACGCGTCGTCGCAGGCGACAAGCTCGTCCGTGGTCAGCACCCGGTCGAGGTCGTGGCCGGCGTCGATGGCGCGGCCGCGCTCGGCGTCGTCACGGGGCTCGAGCTTGCCCTGGATGATTCCGCCCAGGCACTTGATCGCGCAGGCGGCGATGATGCCTTCCGGCGTGCCGCCGATGCCGAGCAGCAGGTCGATCCCGGTGCCGTCGCGGGCCGCCATGATCGCTCCAGCCACGTCCCCGTCGGTGATGAGCTTGATCCTGGCGCCCGCCGCACGGACGTCGGCGATCAGGTTCGCGTGCCTGGGGCGGTCCAGGATGACCACCGTGACGTCGTGCGGCGAGCAGCCCTTGGCTCGCGCGACGGCCGCGATGTTGTCAGCAGCGGGGGCCTCGACGTCCACGCGGTCAGCCGCGGCCGGGCCAGTGACGAGCTTGGACATGTAGAAGACCGCCGACGGATCGTACATGGACCCGCGGGCGCTGACGGCAAGCACGGATATCGCGTTCGACATGCCGTTGGCGGTCAGCCGGGTGCCGTCGATCGGGTCCACGGCCACGTCGCAGGCGGGCCCGCTGCCGTCGCCGACCTGTTCGCCGTTGTACAGCATCGGTGCGCGGTCCTTCTCGCCCTCGCCGATGACCACCACGCCGTTCATCGACACCGTGTTGATCAGCAGCCGCATCGCGTGGACGGCGGCGCCGTCCGCGCCGTTCTTGTCGCCGCGGCCGACCCACCGCGCCGCGGCCATCGCGCCTGCCTCGGTCACCCTGGCCAGCTCGAGCGCCAGGTTCCGGTCCGGCGCATGCCGTTCGGCCGTGGGCACGTCCAGGCCGGGCGACCCGGACTCGGCTCCCGATGCAGTCTCATTCTCCGTCATAGCGGATGTGCCCTCCCTCTGGGCCGTGCCGCGATCCTCCGCAGCTGACCGGTCGACGTCGCTGCTGAGCCGTGCCGCGGCCCAGCGTGGCTGACCGGTCGATGTACCTTCGGCCCGCGCCGCGATCCTCCGCAGCTGACCGGCCGGTGTGCCTGCTGAGCCGTGCCGCGGCCCTGCGCGGCTGACCGGCCGGCGTAGCCTAGTGCCCGGAGCGGCCGACCGTAAGGAGCGCTGCTGAACGGGATGAGGACAGACCAGGCACAGCCCGCCGCGCGGACGTCAGAGCGCGGTGCGGCCACCCGTAGCGGGCTGCTTGCGGCGGCCCGCGAGGTCTTCACGTCCGTAGGCTACGCCCGCGCCGGCGTCACGGACATCGTCACCCACGCTGGCGCCAGCGTGGGCAGCCTTTATCACCACTTCTCGGGCAAGGCCGACTTGTTCGTCACGCTGTTCGAGGAGCTTCACCGGGATCAGGTGGAGCGCACCCGGCTTGCCGTCTGGTGTGCCCGTGACGCGGGCATCACCGATCCCCGGGAGCTCTTCCTGGCCGGCGCGCGCGGTTACCTGGACGGCTGCGTACAGACGCGCGAGTTGTCTGCGCTCTTCGTCCGCGGCGACGGCCCGCCAGGATTCGACCTGGTCCGGCGGAAGCGGCTGGCCCAGTGGTCGGAGCGGAACGCCGAGTTCTTCGCCCGGAGCGGCGAGCCGCTAGACGAGGCGGTTGCCATCGTGATGACCGGAGCACTGATGCTGGCGGTCGCGGAAATCTCGCTCTGCACGGACGACGAACGCGCGCACCGGATCGTCGATGGCGTTATCCAGGTCCTGTCGCGGATCGAGATTCCGTCGTCCTGACGCGCCGCGCCGCCCGGGCTCAGTCCGCGCCGCCCGGGCTCAGTCCGCGCCGACGCTCAGAACGGTGCCGCCGGGTCGGCGGAGGTGTCGTTCCGGCGTGCCATCGCGGTGGCCAGCCGAGCACGGGCACCTTCCAGCCATTCCGCGCAGATGTCGGCGAGCCGCTCGCCGCGCTCCCAGAGCTCCAGCGACTGCTCCAGCGTGAGACCGCCGGCTTCGAGGCGCTTGACCAGGTCCGTCAGTTCGTCGCGAGCCTGCTCGTACGGCAGCCAGGCGACCGGCCCCGGCGCTGCCTTACCGCCCGCCGCGGCCCCGTCCGCCGCGGCCCCGTCCGCCGCGGCCCCGTCCGGTGATGCCTGATCCTGCGCACGCTCCGCCGAGGCTCCAGCTGGGTCCTGCGCGCCGCTGCGTGCCGTCACGTTGCCACCCTAGCCGTGGCGCTGCGCGGCGGTGGCCGCAGCGCCACGCCCAAGCCGCCGCCCTTGGCCATGAACAGGAACGTGTACTCCGCGCCGGGCGCCGCGTAGAGCTCGATCTGGCCGGCAGGTCGAAGGCCTTCAGCATCGAGCTGCGGTCCTTCTCGCGGAGCAGCGGCCGTACGTCGGCGTACTGGGTGACGCGGAAGCTGACGGCCATGCTGGCCAGCGCGTAGGCCTCCGGCTCGGTGATTCCGGTGGCCGCGTGCCCTCGGCCGGCTGGGCATGGTTCGTTGAGCGCGTCGCCGCCGGCCGGCCTGGTCTTGCGGGCGGGCTGCCGCGAGCCCTGCTGGTCCTCTGGATGAGCTGCAGCCGGCCCATCCGGGTCTTGCGTGCCGCCGCGTGCCGTCACGCTGCAACCCTAGCCGCGGCGCCGCGCGCTGCCGTACCGGTAGCGGCATGCCTACCCGTCGCCCGGCTGGCGCGCCGTTGCGGTAAGCTGCCCGGCCGCGAAGCGCATCGTCAGCGTCTCGCCGTCGGCGACCTCGGCCGCGTCCCGGACCACGCTGGCGTCACCGTGCTGGACGATGGCGTAACCACGGTGCAGAGTGGCTGCTGGCGAAAGGGCGACCAGCCTGGCACGAGTGTGGACGATGTCATCGGCGGCCCGGTCCAGCCTGGCGGACAGGCACCGGCGCGCCCGTTCGGCCAGCCCGAGCACCTGCTCCTGGCGTCTCTCGATCTCCCGGACCGGGGCGCAGATCGCTGGGCGGGACCGGACGTCCGCCAGCCAGGAGAGTTCCCGGTCCAGCCGGCCAGCCAGCCTTTGGCGGGCACGGGAGCGCAGCTGGGAGATGAGCTCACTCTGCTCGGTTACGTCGGGGACGACCCTGCGCGCGGCGTCGGTGGGCGTCGAGGCACGGACGTCAGCCACCTGATCAAGAAGCGGGACGTCCTGCTCGTGGCCAATGGCGCTGACGACAGGGGTCTGGCACGCCGCGACCGCCCGGATCAGCGACTCGTCGGAGAAGGGCAGCAGGTCCTCGATCGAACCGCCGCCGCGGGCGATGATGACCACGTCGACGGCCGGGTCCGTATCGAGCCGCCGCAATGCGTCGGTGACCTCGCTGGCCGCGTAAGGGCCCTGGACAGCGACGTTCTCCACCCGGAACCGGACCGCCGGCCACCGCAGGGCGGCATTGCGCAGGACGTCCCGCTCGGCCGCCGACTCACGTCCGCAGATGAGCCCGACCGTCGCGGGCAGGAACGGCAGCCGCCGCTTCCGCGCGGCGGCGAAGAGGCCCTCAGCGGCCAGGGATTGGCGCAGGCGTTCCAGCCGGGCGAGCAACTCGCCGATCCCGACGGCCCGGACCTCTATGGCGGTAAGAGCAAACGAGCCCCGGTTGATGTTAAAGTCCGGTTTCGCCCAGACGACGACGCGGGCGCCTTCCTGAGGTGCCGGGTCGTTTGCGTCCAGCACTGTCCTCGGGCACACCACCCGTACCGATACGGCCGCGACCGGATCGCGCAGCGT
>Ga0302326_10034200_pt1 | contig 10076 bp, 8 predicted proteins | sample Palsa_T0_3_FD_202264 | JGI IMG/M metagenome (GOLD analysis project Ga0302326, IMG submission 202264) | Peat permafrost microbial communities from Stordalen Mire near Abisko, Sweden - Palsa_T0_3 | ecosystem: Environmental > Terrestrial > Soil > Palsa > Peat permafrost | place: Sweden: Abisko...
CGCTTCCAGTCTTCCGCGATTTCGACGAGGACCGTCTGCTCGCCACCTCGCAGGAATGCGCCGCGATACTCGATGAGGACGAAGGCCTCGATGCTGTGCTGGGATTGATCCGCAATACGCTGCCCGAGCATTTGCGGGAAACCGCCTATTGGCTGGCGCTGGAAGTCGCACTCTCCGACTCGCACGTCATGCTGGAAGAAATCCGCGTTCTGGAACTCATCCGCCGCGCGCTCGGTCTGGACCGACTCGTTTCGGCAGCGCTCGAGCGGGCGGCGCGGGCCCGGTATCAGACCGCATGAGCCGGACACCAGTCCGATGCGAGGAATCGGGTCCATGAGGCGGCTCATTCTGTTGCGCCATGCAAAGTCGCTGAGCGACGCAACCATGAAAGACAAAGACCGTCCGCTGAACGCGCGCGGACGGGGCGATGCGCCACGCATGGGCGGCTACATGCATCACAAGCGCTATCTTCCCCAGTTGGTCCTTTGCTCTTCGGCAAAGCGTACGGTCGAAACGTGGGAATTATTGGGGCCCGAGCTCGATGTTTCGGCGGACGTCCGCATCTCGGACGCGCTCTACCTCGCTTCCGCCGGAGCACTCGAGAAAACGATCCGGGCCGTCGACGCCAAAGTTTCCGCGCTGCTCGTCATTGGCCACAATCCCGGGCTCGAAGAATGCGCTCAGGCGCTGGCACGAGCCCCCGGCTCTGCGAAGGAACGCAAGCTGGAAGAAGAGCTGCAGACGAAATTCCCGACCTGCGCGCTCGCCGTCCTCGATTTCGAAGTCGATGAATGGAGCCGGATGGCGGCAGCCTCCGCTCAGCTGTTCGATTTCATGCGGCCGAAGGATTTGAAAGTCGAATAGTTTCAGCGCGCGCAGCCGCGCCCGGCGAGTGCAAGCTTGCGCCAGCCGAATGCCGTTTCGCGAACCGGATCGCCCATCATTCGCGTAGTACGCTCTGCGATCAGCCTGCCTCCCAGAGCCTCATAGAAGAATCGCGCCGGATTGGCGGCGTGGGCCCAGATCACGCAGGAGGAAAATTCGCGTGCGCGCAGAGCGACGAATGCGCCGGTGAGGAGGGAGCGGCCTACGCCGCAGCCGAAATGCGCCGGATCGACATAGAGCGTGTAGACCTCACCATCGAAACCCAGTTCCCCGTCACGCGACGGACCGAAGCTTGTCATGCCGATCACCCCGCACTTCGGATCCTCGGCAATCAAGACCCTTTCGCGGCCGTTGGCCTTGATCGAAGCGCGCCAACGCGCCGTCTGACCTTTTGGCGTCATCGCGCAAAGAAGCTGCTTGGAAAGGATTGCAGGGTAGGTGTCGTGCCAGGCTTCGATGTAGACACGCGCAATCGCGTCGGCGTCATCCGGCTTCGCAAACCTTACCGACTTCGTCAGCCCGTCCATGCACCAAGCTTGACCGAATCTTGCACGGCCCGGCAAGCATTTCGTTGTCGCCGGTCGGCCGGCAGATGAAACCGAATCGGACATCGCACCCAAAATCGATTGCGCCGGCGCACCGATCGCGCGGGTAACACGTGCCGCTTGTTCGATACGAGATAATGGCAGGAATGCGACGAGTGACGCGAAATATATACTTTCACGACATTGGAATTTTCGAGAAACGGTTTACACTGAGAGTGAATCGACCGTCGCTGTCAGCGCCCGATGGGCTCTCAACTCAGGACCGTCGAACAGGTGTCGAAACAAGAGCGTAAGTTCAGAGACCCGGAGGCAGGCGCCAGACGCTCATGCCCGGCTGCGACGCCGCGCGTCCAACGCGTAGGACGGCGGGAACATTCCGCTTTGGTTAACGCTTACTTCATGGGGCGGTGGGAAAATATGCGACGAGGGATAGCAGGCAAACATCTTGTTCTGGCCGCAATCGACCACGATGTTTCACTGTGGAGGGCGTGCCTGACGCAGAAGGAGCTGCAGCGATGAGCACGCTGGACATCTTCGACATCTTCTCCCGGGACTACGCGCGCGAGCGCCTCGAAACGATGAGTCTGAGGGACTGGCTGCTGGCCGCCCGGGACGACAAAATGCTCTACGCCACGCCGGCAGAACGGTTGGTGGCGGCGATCGGCGAACCCGAGCTGATCGACACCGCGCAGGATCCACGTTTCGGACGCATTTTCTTCAATCGCACGCTGAGGCGCTATCGCGCGTTCGAAGGCTTCTACGGCATGGAGGACACGGTCGAACGGATCGTGGGCTACTTCAAGCACGCAGCCCAGGGCCTCGAAGAAAAGCGTCAGATTCTTTACCTCCTCGGCCCCGTCGGAGGCGGTAAGTCTTCGCTTGCCGAACGGCTCAAGGATCTGATGGAAGTGCATCCGATCTATGTGCTCAAGGCGGGTGACGAGATCAGCCCTGTTTTCGAGTCGCCGCTGGGTCTTTTCCGCTCGGCCGAGCTCGGTTCGCTGCTCGAAGAACGTTACGGCATCGTTCGCCATCGCCTCAACGGCGTCATGAGCCCATGGGCGGTGAAGCGTCTCGACCAGTTCGGCGGCGACATCTCAAAATTCGAAGTCGCGCGTCTGTTTCCCTCGAAACTCCGGCAGATCGCCATCGCCAAGACCGAACCCGGCGACGACAACAACCAGGATATATCCTCGCTTGTGGGCAAGGTGGATATTCGCAAGCTCGAACATTTCAGCCAGAACGACGCCGACGCGTATTCGTTCTCCGGCGGCCTTTGCCGTTCCAACCAGGGCCTGCTCGAATTCGTCGAGATGTTCAAGGCGCCCATCAAGGTCCTGCACCCGCTGCTCACGGCAACGCAGGAAGGCAACTATATCGGCACGGAAACGCTGGGGCCTATTCCGTTCAGCGGCATCATCCTCGCCCACTCCAATGAAGCCGAGTGGCAGGTGTTCAAGGCGAACCGCAACAACGAGGCCTTCCTCGACCGCATCTCGGTCGTCAGCGTTCCTTATGTCTTGCGGGTCACGGAAGAGACCGGCATCTACAAGAAGCTTCTCAAGGCGAGCCAGCTTGACGCGGTGCCATGCGCGCCCGAGACGCTGGAAATGCTCGCCAAGTTCTGCGTGATGACGCGGCTCAAGGAACACGAGAATTCCAATCTCACATCCAAGATGCGCGTCTATGACGGCGAAAAGCTCAAGGACTCCGACCCGAAGGCCAAGACGCTGCAGGAATACAAGGACGCCGCCGGAGTCGATGAAGGCATGACGGGCATTTCCACCCGCTTCGCCTACAAGGTTCTGTCCGAGACGTTCAACTACGACAACAGTGAGATCGCCGCCGACCCGGTGCATCTGATGTATGTGCTCGAGCAATCGATCAAGCGCGAGCAGTTTCCCGACGAGATCGAAAAGCGTTACCTCGAATTCATCAAGGCGGAGCTGGCGCAGAGATATGCCGAGTTCATCGGCAAAGAGATCCAGAAGGCCTATCTGGAGTCTTATGGCGAGTACGGCCAGAATCTGTTCGACCGCTACATCTCCTATGCCGACGCCTGGATCGAAGACCAGGACTACAAGGACGCCGACACCGGCCAGTTGCTCGACCGCGCGGCGCTCGACAACGAACTGTCCAAGATCGAAAAACCGGCAGGGATCGCCAACCCGAAGGATTTCCGCAACGAAGTCGTCAAATTCTCGCTGCGCTATCGCGCCCAGAACGACGGCAAGAACCCGGCGTGGACGGCATACGAGAAGATCCGCACCGTGATCGAGAAGCGGATGTTCAGCCAGGTCGAGGATTTGCTGCCTGTCATCAGTTTCGAATCCAAGAAAGACAGCGACACGCAGACCAAGCACAACGAGTTCATCAAGCGGATGCTGGCGCGCGGTTACACATCGCGCCAGGTGCGCCGGCTCGTGGAATGGTACATGCGTGTGAACAAGGCGGGGTAGGACGAGTATGTGTTTTGCCCCACTCCCCTCGAAACAATCATAATTCCCGGACTTTCATGGCTCGCGAATGCGGGCTACCCGGTTTGGCCGGCATGCGATTGCATGTTTGCCGACCGGCAGCGATGCTCATCCTGAACCATTATGCGGTGCACGACCTGGGTGGCCCGCGGGCCATGACATGTATTGTTGGGCTTGGAGCGTCATGACCCACTTCATCGACCGCCGTCTGAATCCCAAGGGCAAAAGCCTCGGCAACCGCCAGCGCTTCCTCCGCCGCGCACGTGCGCAGATTCGCGAGGCCGTTCAGAAGTCGCTGAAGGATGCCGCCGTCGCCGACATCGGCAAGGAACGCAAGATCAGGATTTCATCCAAGGGTACGAAGGAGCCGCGATTCCGGCTCGACCCCCGCGCCGGTGGCGAACACGATTTCGTGCTTCCCGGCAACAAGGAGTTCATGCCCGGCGACGAGATCAAAAAGCCCCGCACCGGCGAGGACGGCGGTCGCGGCAAGCAGGCCAGCGATTCCGGCGACGGCGAGGACGACTTCGAATTCACGATGACGCAGGACGAAATTCTCGACATATTCTTCGAGGATCTCGAACTGCCGAACCTCGTGCGCACGACGCTGAAAGAGATGCCCAGCAAAGCCTGGCGGCGTTCGGGCATCACAACTGCGGGTTCGCCGACGCAGATCAACCTCATCCGCACCATGCGCAATGCCTTTGGTCGCAGACTCGCGCTAAAACGTCCGCGTCCGCAGGACATGCTCGCGCTCGAAGCGCGCCTCGCCGCCCTCGAATGCGAAGCCCCTCAGACCGAAACGACGCGCGAGCAGATTGCGGCACTGAAAGTCGAGATCGCCAAGGCCGAAGCGCGTCGCAAATGGATCGCCTTCGTCGACCCCCTCGATGTGCGGTTCAATGCGTTCACTGAACAACCTGTTCCGACCAGCCAGGCCGTGATGTTCTGTCTGATGGACGTTTCGGGTTCGATGGGCGAGCGAGAGAAGGACCTCGCCAAACGATTTTACATGCTGTTGCATCTGTTCCTGCGCCGACGGTACGAAAAGGTCGACATCGTTTTCATCCGCCACACGCACGACGCGCAGGAAGTCGATGAGCAGGAATTCTTCTATTCGCGTCAGTCGGGCGGCACGATCGTCTCCACAGCGCTCGACAAAATGCTGGAAATCCAAAAGGAACGCTACGCGACCGCGGACTGGAACATCTACGCCGCGCAGGCGTCCGACGGCTACACCCAATCCGGCGATGCGCGGCACTGCGTGGACATGCTGAACGCCGACATCATGCCTCTCTGCCAGTACTACGCCTATATCGAGATTCTGGACGAGCGCGAGATGGAAGTCTTCGCCAGCGAAGAGTCCGGCGCCGAACTGTGGCGGGCTTACCGGACCGTCGCCGAGACGTGGCCGAATTTCGCTACCAAACGCATCTCCAAACCCGCCGACATATTTCCCGTCTTTCATGAGCTGTTCAGGAAATCGGAGACGGCATAGTGCGCGAGCAAACAGCGAACGGCGAATGGCCAATGCGGGTATGTGGCAAAGCGCATGCTCCCGTGTCAGCTGCCGGCTATTCGCCATTCGCCGGTCGGAGTACCTCCATATGACTCTTCTCTTCACCGAATCCGGTTGGGATTTTGCAGGACTCGATCGCGTATACAAGGCAATCGAGGACATCGCGCTCAACGAACTCAAACTCGATGTCTACCCGAACCAGATCGAAGTGATCTCGTCGGAACAGATGCTGGACGCCTATTCGTCGCTCGCCATGCCGCTGATGTACAATCACTGGTCGTTCGGCAAGCTGTTTGCGCGTGAGGAAACGCTCTATCGCGGCGGTTATCAGGGCCTCGCCTACGAGATCGTGATCAATTCTAGTCCTTGCATCTCCTATCTCCTCGAAGAAAACACGATGACGATGCAGGCACTCGTCATTGCCCATGCCGCTTTCGGCCATAATCATTTTTTCAAGAACAACTATCTGTTCCAGCAATGGACCAATGCCGAAGGCATTCTCGAATACCTCTCCTTCGCCAAGCGGTACATCGCCGCCTGCGAGGAAAAGCACGGTCGCGAAGAGGTAGAGTCGGTACTCGATTCCGCGCATGCGCTGATGAACGAGGGCGTCTTCCGCTATCGCCGTCCGCCGAAGCCGTCGAAGGAACGGGTGTTGGAGAAGCGCCGCCGCCGTATGCAATACGAAGAGGAATCGCGAAACGACCTCTGGCGGACTCTGCCGGCAGGCATCGAGCCGCCCGGCGCGCCGCCCACGACCGAGATCGAAGACGGCGCGGACGCAGACATGAAGCTGCCAGAGGAGAACATTCTCTATTTTCTCGAAAAGCATTCGCCCGCGCTGAAGCCGTGGCAACGCGAAATCCTGCGCATCGTGCGCAACCTGGCGCAGTATTTCTATCCCCAGAAGCAGACCAAGGTCATGAACGAGGGCTGCGCAACGTTTGTGCACTACACGATCATGAATGCGCTTTACGACCGCAGCCTGATCACGGAAAGCTCGATGCTGGAATTCCTTCACAGCCATACCAGCGTGGTGTTTCAGCCCGAATTCGACGATCGCCGGTTCGGCGGAATCAATCCTTATGCGCTCGGCTACGGCATGATGGCCGACATCAAGCGCATCTGCGAAAAACCCACCGACGAGGACCGCGACTGGTTCCCGCAATTCGCGGGTTCGGGTGACACGATGACGGTCCTGAAGGACGCCTGGGCGAACTACCGCGATGAAAGCTTCATCGAGCAGTTCCTGAGCCCGAAACTGATGCGCGATTTTCGGATGTTCGCGCTTCACGACGAAGCCGACGAGTCAACTTACAAGGTCTCGGCGATCCATAACGAGCAGGGTTATAAGCGGATTCGTTCGGCGCTCGCGCGCCAGTACGACGTCGGCTCTGCGGATCCCAACATTCAGATCGCCGCTGCCAACCTCTCCAACGATCGCAAGCTTATTCTCGAGCACAGGACGCACCGCGGCATTCCGCTGCACGAACAGACGAAGGATCTCGTCTGCGCCCATATCGAACGCCTGTGGGGCCACGAAGTCGTGCTTGAAGAAATCATCGAAGAGGATCAGGCAATCCCGGTTGAATGAGGCTGCCCGATCCGCCCCGATTTCACATTACGACACATGGCCCGGCGCGGTCGCGACGACCTGCTGAGCGGCCGGGCTTGTGGCGACGGTCGGCTGACCGGCCTGCGCCGTCAGCGACAGCGCGAGTGCCCCGTACAGCAGGAAAGCCGACGCGACGATGATGGCGCCTGTCAGCAGATTGGTGCCTGCGGGCTCGCCGTCGGTGGAATGGTTTGACATGGTGCCTCTCCTTGAGCGGCGGCTAGTGGGAAGTCCCATCTAGCGGCCACGGGGGAGAGATATGGCTGTCTTACGTTAGTACAACTTATGTCAGCCATGCGGTCCGGGAATGTCTGGAAACCTTGAAAAGGGTTCGAGCGTCCCAGTTTCGTGGCAATTGGAAGGTTAATGCCTGCCGACGCGGCCCTTTTTCAGCGCCGACGCGTATGCAAGCCTTGGATCGACCCGGGAGGAATGCCATGGCTGCGCGCACAATCCAGACGCATACCAATGATCTTCACGCTTTCATCGAAGACGGCGTAGCCGTTCTCACCATGAACCGGCGAGAGCGTCGCAACGCACTCAGCAACGAGATGCTGAAGGCGATGGGCGAAACGCTGGCGGCATGCGAATCCGATCCCGATGTGGGCGCGATCATACTGACCGGCGCGGGCGGCGCGTTTTGCGCGGGCGGAGATGTCAAGGGCATGGCCGAACGCCAGGACGGCAAGCCCGGCCTCGACCTCGACAGCCGCATTCATGCGCAGCGTCTCAGTCAGCGCGCGACCGCCGGACGTCTGCATGCGATTCCAAAACCGACGCTTGCCGTTTTGCCCGGAGCCGCGGCAGGCGCGGGCCTTGCGCTGGCGCTGGCTTGCGATCTGCGCATCGCGTCCGAAAACGCGGTGATGACCACGGCATTCGCGCGCGTGGGGTTTTCGGGCGACTATGGCGGCACGTATTTCCTCACCCAGCTCGTCGGAACGGCGAAGGCACGCGAGCTCTATTTCCTGTCGGAACGTATCGACATGAAAGAGGCGCTGAAGCTCGGCCTCGTCAATTGGGTCGTCGCGCCCGATGCGCTCGAGGCAAAGGGAATGGAGATCGCGAGAAAGCTCGCATCCGGCCCGCGTGTTGCCTATCGCTACATGAAGGAAAATCTCAACCGCGCGGCGGCGGGAAGCGTGGAAGAATGCCTTGACCTGGAAGCCACCCATCACATCCATACGGGCATGACGGAAGATCATCGCGAAGCGGCGCGCGCCTTCGTGGAAAAGCGGGAGCCCATGTTTAAGGGCCGTTAATCATCAGGCTTCATGACGGACACGCGCGGAGGCAGGTGCCTCGCGGCGGCGTTTGCATGGCGCAAGCCCGGATGTAGTATTCGGGTCGGCGAAGAAAAATAATAGCTCGAGGAAGCGCCTTTGACCGTGTCGCAGAGTCCAGCGGGACTCCGCATTGCAAGTGTTTGCGCGATGCTCGGCACGTTCATGCAGGTGCTGGATCAGACGATCGCCAATGTCGCGCTTCCCTACATGCAGGGATCGCTCGCCGCATCGCGCGACCAGATCACATGGGTACTCACGTCCTATATTATCGCGTCCGCCATCATGACCGCGCCGGTCGGCTGGCTCGCCTCGCGCTTCGGCCGGCGAAATCTCTTCATCGTGAGTCTGGCCGGTTTCACATTGACGTCCATGGCATGCGGCGCCGCGCAAAGCCTCGAACAGATGATCGTGTTTCGCCTGGCGCAGGGCATTTTCGGCGCGGCCCTCTCGCCACTCTCCCAGGCCACAATGCTCGACGCCTATCCCATCGAAAAGCGCGGCCAGATCATGGCGCTGTGGGGCATGGTCGTGATGGTAGCGCCGATCCTGGGGCCCACGCTCGGCGGATTTCTTACCGACAATTACGGCTGGCGCTGGGTCTTCTACGTCAATGTGCCGGTCGGCATCATCGCCACCACGGGTGTCGCCATTTTCCTGAAGCAGGAAAAGCAGGAAGACATCCACGGCTTCGACTTTGCCGGATTCCTGTTCCTTTCGCTTGCACTGGGCGGCCTGCAACTTGTGCTCGATCGCGGGACGTCGCAGGACTGGTTCGACTCGATGGAAGTCACGATCGAAGCGATCGTCGCCGGTCTCGGCGTGTATCTCTTTCTCGTCCACTACTGGACCGCCAGGCGCACATTCATCCCGCACGGACTCTTCAAGGACCGCAACTATGTGTCCGCGCTGACGCTGACTTTCTTTGTTGGCGTTCTGATGCTGGCGACGAGCGCACTCCTGCCGCCCTATCTGCAGACTCTCGAAGGCTATTCCGTGTTCGAGACCGGCATGTTGCTCGCGCCGCGCGGTATCGCCACCATGCTGACCATGTTCGTGGTCGGACGTCTCGCCATGAAAATGGATATCCGCGTCATGATGGGGACCGGCGCCATCATCCTTCTCTGGTCGATGTGGGAGATGAAATCCTGGACGCCGGATGTGAGCGACTCGGTGCTGGCGGCCACCTTGTTTGCACAAGGCGTCGGCATGGGGCTCATTTTCATTCCGTCCAACATCATGGCGTTCGGCACGCTTCCCGCGCCGCTCAGGACGGATGGCTCCGCGCTCATCAATCTGACGCGCAATGTCGGCTCCGCGATCGGCGTTTCCGTATCATCGACCGTGCTCGCGCAGCAGTTTCAGTCGATGCACGCGAGTCTCGCCACACATGTGACTCCCTTCAACCGGGCGCTGTCGCAGAACGCAGCCAGCATGATGTGGAATCCGCAACTGCCCTTCGGACTGACGTTTCTCGACGGCATCATCGCGCGCAATGCGCAGGTCGTCGCCTATTCCGACGCGTTCCTGTTGATGTTCTACTTAAGCATTCCCGCGCTGATCGTGATCTTCCTGATGCGCCGCCCGCAGACGGCGCTGGTATCAGCGCCCGTCGAGATGGAAGCGGTGGAGATCTGAGTCAAAGCCCAGGCAGGGCCCTCAGACGCAGTATGTGGGGAAATGGTCTATCGGTGCATCACGTCTGGTGGTATATTTCTTTCGAATTAATGGACGTATCGCGTCACAGGTTCT
>Ga0302326_10034201_pt1 | contig 10076 bp, 6 predicted proteins | sample Palsa_T0_3_FD_202264 | JGI IMG/M metagenome (GOLD analysis project Ga0302326, IMG submission 202264) | Peat permafrost microbial communities from Stordalen Mire near Abisko, Sweden - Palsa_T0_3 | ecosystem: Environmental > Terrestrial > Soil > Palsa > Peat permafrost | place: Sweden: Abisko...
GCATATTGCCATGCGAAACCCTGCGTTCTTGGTCAACTCTCCCGGCAGGGCGAAAACGTCCGGTGCGATCGGTGTAGGGTCGAACCCAGCCCCTTTACCGAGGGACAGACTGATCTCTCCAGTCGCCATATTGATATTGACGTCAGGCTTTACCTGTCGGGCAAACCGCGTAGCCCAATCTTTGACCCGTTCCCAAGGACCGGCAGCACGTAACACTTTCTCAGCAAATTTTTCCAAGAATTGGGCATAGCTAGAGTAGCTGCTCACGGTTAAATTGACGGTATGAATGTGTCTTTTCTTCAATTTGAGAAGGGCCAGAGCAACGAGCGAACTTTTTCCGAAGCGCCTGGGAGATAACAAGAACACCTTTTGCCCATCTGCCAAGTCTCGGACGAGTTGGGTGAGTTCTTGAGTTCGGTTGACGAAGTTCGCATCGTCAATGATCTCGCCAAAAACGAAAGGATTTTCGTGGAACGTCATATTACGCTGATTAGCGTAACGCTAAATGGCGTAATAGGCAAGAGCCAGACCGGTCGCTGCAATAGCGTTGAGCAAGAGTTATCCATTCGTCGCGCTCTCAAGGGCCAAAACCTCGCTCTGCCGGCATTGTTACAGGCGCGTTACGTCCGGTGTTGTTGTCTTACACCTTCAAGCTGCAACCATCCTAGATGGTTCGGATATTTGGCCTGCAAAGCGCCTATCAAAAGTTCGAACTCTGGTAGGCTTCGCAAATTCGCGAGGCAAGGATCTTTCAGGAAGAAAGGCCAGCACGCGAATCCAGTGCTGACACTGCGCTCAAGCCAGTCGAAAGCAGTTTGCCGGTTGCCTGTGAGCGCGAGGGAACAAGCAATCTGATAATAGGTGTGGTGCGCGTGCCCGAACGATCTCGGACTCGAACAGGCCCGGGTAACGGATTCCGTCGCCGCTTCCGCGTTTCCCGTTAAGGCATGGAGCAGGCCCTGCAAGCTAATGATGAGCGGTTCGTTCGGCACAAGCTGCAACGCTTCCTCCACTAGCCGCGTCGCCTCTTTCCAATCCCCCGTCATGATTGCGGGAAACGGGGCAAAGTAAATTGCATATTTGTTAGAGGGGCTCTCGGATCGCCAGATTTGAGTCTGCTGCCGTGCAAGTTCGTATTCCTGGCTCCAAACGTGAACTTGGACGATGCTCGGGCTCACAGCCTTCTTGGGTTGAAAAGGCCGTCCCCTTTCGAAAATCTCGCGAGCATGATCGAGCAGCCCGATATGGGCAAGAATGGTACCAAGACGATTGTAGGCATGGGAAAGGTTGCTCTGCAGCGCGAGAGCGCGCTTGAGATCGGCAATCGCTTCCAGGTGCTGGAAGTTTTTCGACGGTCCCCATAGCAGAAAAGCACGGGCGACATAGCCTTCGGCAAGATTCGAGTCTATTTCAAGTGCGCGCCGGCAGTGGAATTCCGCCTTTTCCAGCCATACGCTGGCTGGATCGAACTCGAAATGGCGGGTTGTACAGGCCAACGAGAGCGTCGCATGTGCGAGGGCGAACGTAGGATCCCGAGTTACAGCATTGGTCAGGTGTTCGCTTGCTTTGGCCATCATCGACGCATCGCCGGACGCCGCGATCCGGTAGCCCCGCATGTACTCCGCGTAGGCCAGAGGATCTCTGCTATAGCGTTGGCGCTGCTCGACCATCACCGGAACTGCCGGCCGGTTCAGTGCGCCGCTGATCTGCTTCGCGACATCGCATTCGAGGTTCGAAAGGCGATTCACGTCGAGATCACACTTCTTCGCGAAGCAGGATCGCTGCAAGTAGCTGTCAAACATTTCTACGGAGAGACGCCACTGCCCTTTCGACATCTGAATACCGCCGTGGACAACAAACCGCACGCCCAAGTGTGAAGCAGCTTGCGTAGGAGTGGTTTCGAGGGGTAGGTTTAGGACCGTCGCGATGGGCAGCACGTCCAAGCCGGCCTGATTCCCCAGGCGCGATACGAGCGCATCGGCGAATCCTAGACACAATCCCTGGTCGTCAGTAGCGGTCCCCAGCAACAACATCGGCAGCACCGCTACGGACGAACGCTCACCCCAGCTCGTGACATCATTTCGGCTTCCAGTGTTTCCTGGGTTTCGTGAAGGATCAGAGGTCGGATATTTCGCATCGATCACCTTTACCGGTCCGACGAATCGGTACCCTTTCCCGACCACCGTCTCAAGAAAACGCGGCCTGTCGCCATTATCACCAAGAGCTGTGCGAAGCTTCCGCACAACGTTGTTGAGGTTTTTTTCGGTATCGATAAACAGATCGGATCGCCAAAGCTTCCTGATGATCTCCTCACGTGACACCATTTGCTCGCGCCGAGCAAGCAAGAAGACGAGCAATTCCATGGGTTTTTTCTCGAGTTTGATCCGCCGCCCGAACCGCTGGAGTTCGTAGCGTCCCAAGTCGACTTGCACTTCGCCTACGGTCTTTCTTGAACCTGGCATCGAGACCCTCGTCCCAGTATTATCCAATGAAAGTCAAGGACTTGCAGCGATATATAAAAGATATCCAAAGGCTATATTCGCTGCGTTGCAAAGTTTTCCCGGTCACGGGATGATACCCCAGCAAGAATCACGAAGGAGAAGGACGCAATGAGACGAAATTGGCTGATCATCCTGACAATCGGAGGAATGTTGTACCTCGCAGGCCAAGCCTTCACGGTCGCCGCACATCCCGGTTCTCACGACAACAACGCATTTACCCCAGCCGCAATTCCCTGGGGTCCACCGCCGCCTTTTCTGGCACCAGGCGCGCAACTCGCCGTGATCGAGGGCAACCCGGCCGGAACCACAGGTGACTACACCGTGCGTTTGAAAATGCCGGACGGTTACCGGATCGCGCCCCATTGGCATCCGCTGCGCGAAAACGTCACCGTCCTCTCGGGCTCGTTCAAAGTCGGGATGGGAGATGCCTTCGATAAAGACAAGATGGCATCTTTCCCGGCAGGCAGTTTTGCTTTTCTTGATCCTGACATGCACCACTACGCGATGGCTTCTGGCGACGTCATCGTGCAAGTGCACGGGATGGCCCCTTTGCAGTTTAATTATGTCCATCCCGAAGACGATCCGAGCAAGAAGTAGATTCGCGAGCGGGGTGTCCTGCCGGGCATAAATGGAGTGCGTGACGGGCAACTCTGACGTAACCCCATTAGGTAAGGTTGCCGACAAAACGCCCAGAGATAAACGGCCGCCGCCCCGAGGGGAGCACTGGTTTACGGGCACTCCCTCCTAGGATTCTGTGCTGTCCGCGATCGTGCGGTCTGAGCGCTCGATGCGGAAGGTGTAACAACCCGCAGTTGTAGAGTTCACATGGATGTAGTCCACGCCGGAAGAGGCGAAAAACTGCTCGATGACTCGTTCCATTTTCCCGTCCGTGACATATTCCCGCGCGATCAGGTGCCTGCCCCGAGCATAGCCCTCAAGTGTGCGCGGACTGGCGCGGAGTTCATCGGGGAACCCGGCGTTCTCCGTGTAACGTTTGCAAGCGTCGGCGTGAACGAATATGGGACCAGGCAACGGTAGCGACTCCACCCCTGCGAAGCGATCGTAGGTGAATAGAATTCTGCGATCGATGCCTGGAGTGATCAAGCGTAGGCAATATCTGCAAGGCGCAGAGTCGGTGCCCACTTCGGTGTGAGCCGGGTGTCCATAAACGGGCGCCCGGCCAGTGTTGCGAACCGATTCCGCCACTTTGGTCGGAATCGCCACGATGCGAATCTGTTCCATGTCTTTGTCCTCACGTTTTTTTTCGGATTCGGAGTAGTTGTGCCTGCCTTCGACAGAAGCACTGATTATTAGCGGGTTTGCGATAAGCAGGCTATACGTTTCTTGCGGTCAAATTCGAAAACAAATTCCGACTTGGCGACCGCGCGGCTCATGCGAAGTGCGGGGCTATCGCGACCCGTCACCGAGTAACCGAATGTGCGGGTCGAATGAGGCGTTAGTTAGGCTGGTTGCGAGCAACCCGCTTGACTCGCCATGATACACTATTAAATGCATCGACATACTTGTGATAGATCGAGCGACGCAACGAGCTCTGTAGTCGGGCGCTAAGAAAACGATTCCGGGCGGGGAAGGTACAATTTTCAGTGGGGATGTCACCCCGAAGGCGGGGAATCACGAAAAGTCTGGCCAGCCGTTTTGATTTGTCGCTACTCCGGCACTTGATAGCGAGGCGCGATTCCTAAACACGCCCATCCCGATTCGCTGTCTGATGAAGAGCTTCTAGCTCACATCCGCGCGGAGTGCACGGACTGCTTCGCTGCCCTCTTTCATCGGTATTTTTACCAGGTCTATGCAGTGTCCTATAAGATCTTACGAGAACCAGCGGAAGCCGAAGATCTGCTCCAAGAGGTATTCCTGGCGATTTACCTTCAGCAGGAACGGTTCGACAGTGCAAGAGGATCGGTACGCACTTGGATCCTGCAGTTCGCATATTTCAAGGCGCTTCTGAGACGTCGTTATCTTCGAATCCGCAATTTTTACAAGCAGGAGGAGTTTCAGGAAGCCGCCGACACCCGAGTATCATCCCACCCAGCTGAGAGATTCGGGTTGAATCAGGCTGAATGGAGTTGGTTTGTGGAAAAGGGTGTAGGCAGTCTCACCGATAAACAGCGTCGGACGATTGAGCTGGTGCATGTCGAGGGTTATACCTTGCAAGAAGCGGCCGAGGCTCAAAGAGAAACTTTAGCCAATACGAGAAACTACTATTATAGGGGCCTGAAGGCGCTCCGATCTTTTTTGCAGACGAACCCCAGGCCGCAACTCGCGGGAGAGGTTCAACTGTTAGGCCCGGACGGTGCACTTGAGTTCCAGTAGAGGCATGCACGAACGCTACGAAGAAATGTGCGCGGTCGCCGCGATTGGCGAACTCCCGGATTGGGAGTTTGATGAACTGCAAAATCACTTATCGGCCTGTCATCAGTGTCGCGAGCTATACCGGGAATTCTGTCGAATCTCCGCGCATGATCTGGGTACTTTTGCCGCGCCCCGCCAATCCGAGTCGTCCAAGTTTGTTGGCACACCTCCGATCGACGACTTGCTCGCGAAATGCATCGCCCGCGCTGAAATCGAACGCTCGGGCCGCTCTTTGGTTCCGGTTCTTGGCTCCCCAAAAATCCAGAGGAAAGATTTTTTCACCAGCTCATTGTCCTCCCGGCCAAGGCAAAGAAAGTTGGCCTGTATTCTTGCTGGGGCCTCTCTGATCGTCGCGTCCGGTCTCGTCGGCTTTGAGACGGCGCGGCGCCAGTTGCGCCCCACAATCAGCGCCCGGCGCGAGAGCATGTCCCAAACCGCGACTGAGACGCTCCGAGCGAGCTCGGGGCAACCGCCCGCTAGTCAGACAGCTGTTCTCCCTGCAGTCGACCAGGCGGAGACACTCGCTCTGCGCTTAAAAGCTCGATCGGAACAGTTCGGCTTGTTGGCCAAAGAAAAGAAGCAACTTCAGGAGCAGCTTGCCTCCACGACCGCGCGGATTGATGCGCTCAATGCCCAGGTGCTCAACTACCAAACACTCTGGCGGCAGGAGCACGCAGCTCGCACCGACCTGCAAACACAATTGTCGGACACCCAGGAACAGTTAGGAAAAGAAGAACAAGCATTGCTCGATCTCGATGGAAAACTGCGCCGCCAGGAAGAGGTGTTGACAGAGCTGGCTTCCAAGGAACTTCCCAACGTGGAAAGTGGCGAGGCCAAGAGCCTGTTTGGCGCACGCGATTTGCACATCGTCGATGTTTACGACGTCGACGGGCGCGGCAACACGCAACGAAGCTTTGGCCGTGTCTATTACGTGGAGAAAAAATTGCTGCTCTTTTACGCTTTTGATTTGGAAGACAAGAAGCACAACCGGACCACTGCCGGCTTTCAAGCGTGGGGATACAAGGAGGCCAACGCCGATAAGCCCCAGAATCTAGGGCTCTTCTATGTTGACGACGCTTCCCTTAACCGGTGGGTGTTAAAGGTCAACAATCCTAAGGTGCTGGAACATGTGGAAGTCGTGTTTGTGACGCTGGAGCCTCCGCAGGGAAGCGCTACACCCAAAGGCCGGCGGTTGCTTTACGCCAATCTTGGCGGCGCGCCCAATCATCCGTAGTGTGCGGATCCGAGACTGCTTCTTGCTCCGTTTTCAGCCTTCCCTGAGAACTTTTCACCCGTCACAAGCAATTCCTATCCAAGAAGCTTTCGCTTTTCATTGTCGAACATCGGGGTGAAGCTATGAACCTGAAGGGCGCTCGTGTCCTTTGCATACTCTTTTTTCTGCTCGCGCTCGGTTCGAGTGTGAATCTTTTTGCGGACGAAAACGCATCGGTCAGCGGATTGATCACCGATGCCCAAGGAAAAGTCGTCGGCGGAACAAAGATCTCGCTGACTAACATCAACACCGGCGTGACATACACGGCGGAGTCGAATGAGAGCGGCTTTTACCGCAAAGCCGCGCTTCCTCCGGGCGTTTACAGGGCCAACGTGTCGAAGGATGGCTTTGCGGGCATCGTGAAAGACGACATCGAATTGCACGTGCAGGACGATGTCTCGATCAACTTCTCTCTTCGCGTGGGTTCGGTTTCGGAGAGCGTTACCGTGAAGGGCGGGACTCCGTTAATCGATACCGAGTCAGCGGCGGTAAGTACGGTGGTCGATCGCCAGTTTGTCGAGAATCTGCCACTGAATGGCAGGAGTTTTCAAGCGCTCATCGATCTTACGCCGGGCGTGGTCATCACTCCCGCGCAGATTGGAAATGAAGGGCAATTCAGCACCAACGGCCAGCGCACGGACACGAACTACTTCATGATCGACGGAGTCAGCGCCAACATCGGCACCGACCAGAGCGGGTCTGGCACGCTGTATCGAAGCGCCGCCGGGACGCTTCCAGGATTCAGCGTCCTCGGCGGGACCAACAATCTGGTTTCGATCGATGCGATGCAGGAGTTCCGCATACAAACGTCCAGCTTTGAACCCGAGTATGGCCGAAGTCCTGGGGCGCAGATCTCGATTGTCACGCGGTCGGGAACCGATCAGTTCCATGGAACGCTGTTCGACTATTTTCGCAATGATGCGTTGGATGCCAAGGATTGGTTTGCCGACGAGTACGGGCTTCCAAAGGCCGCCGAGCGGCAAAATGATTTTGGCGGGGTATTCGGTGGGCCGATCGTCAGAGACAGGACGTTCTTTTTCTTCTCCTACGAAGGACTTCGGTTGCGTTTGCCGGAGACGGCCCTGACCGACGTACCTTCGTTAACATCCCGGCAAACCGCATCGGCGAGTATTGTTCCGTTCCTCGACGTTTTCCCGCTGCCGAATGGTCCCGACCTTCTCGACAGCAACGGCAATCCAACCGGGCTGGCATCCTACGACGCGGCCTTCTCAAACCGGGCCACACTCAATGCCTATAGCATTCGCGTTGACCAGATGGTGAACAGTCGTGTCAGTTTGTTTGGGCGGTACGATTACTCTCCCTCGGAACTTATCCAACGTTCCGGAGATTCCTATAGTGTCAATACCATCTTCAACAATCAGGTGAGAACCACAACACTGACGGCGGGCGCAACGTGGAACATCAGGCCCGACACGGTCAACGAAACGCGTTTCAATTTCAGCAGGAACCTTGGCAAAGCCTTCAATTATCTGGACAACTTTGGGGGGGCGGTGCTTCCGGCAAACTCCGTGCTCTTCCCAGCACCATTAACGGGACCGAGTACGGATATCGCGAACCTAGATGTAAATACCGGTTTGGACGTTGCCTATAACGATGGAGCACTGGTAAATAGTTCGCTCCGCCAGATCAACATCGTCGACAACTTCTCCTTCATTAAAGGCTCGCACGGCTTGAAATTCGGCGTGGACTATCGGTGGGTGTCGCCGTACTTTGTTCCTTTTGACCTTTACTCGAGCGTCGACTTTCTCGACGTGCCCTCGCTTCTCGCGGGAAATCCTTATTATGTTTTCAGTTCCGTAGGAATTCCTGGAAAGCTCTATTTCCACAATATCAGTTTGTTTGCTCAGGACAACTGGAGAGTGAATCCCCGCTTGACGATCACCTATGGCTTGCGGTGGGATATTAATCCCGCACCGTCGGCTAACAAAACCTTGTTGGCGGTGAACCAGATTAACGACCCCGCCAACATAGCCTTAGCTCCGCTCGGCAGCCCGTTGTGGCATACAACATACGGCAATTTTGCTCCACGGCTGGGTGCGGCTTATATGCTCCGATCGTCTCAGGGTCGGGAAACCGTGCTGCGCGGTGGTTTTGGCGTATTCTACGACTTGGGTAACCAGGCTGCCGGTCGTGCGGCCAACGTCTTCAATTATCCATACGGAGCGAGCAATTTTCTGATCGGGGTTCCGCTGACTTTCCCGCTCACCACAGCAGAAGCCACGCCGCCTCCCATTACGCTAACTCCACCGCTGAGCATCACTGCGTTTGACCCACATCTGAAGATGCCTTACACACTGCAGTGGAATTATGCTGTCGAGCAATCGTTGGGAACGAACCAATCCTTTTCTCTTTCCTATGTAGGAGCGGTGGGCCGTCGGTTGCAAGAACAACAGGACATCGCTTTCACTCCGCCCGCTACCAACGCAACCTTCAGCTCGTTGTACATCATCACGAACGGAACCTATTCAAATTACAATTCATTGCAGGCGCAGTTCAGGCGGCGTTTGTCGCAAGGCTTGCAGGCGATGGTGTCCTATACGTGGTCGCATTCGATCGATGACGCGTCGAGCGCGTTCTCGTCGCTCGAAGTGTCGGGCTCGGACATCGTCGCGCCGGGGGTGTCGAATCGCGGTGATTCCGATTGGGACATTCGCAATACTCTCTCTGCGGCCGTGATGTACGATATTCCTGGGAAACATCAGAACCAGGTGCTGCAATCGCTCTTTGCGAACTGGTCGACGGACAACATCATCCAGGCCCGCTCGGCGGCGCCGGTGGACGTCAATAATGGCACCCCCATCAACATCAATCCGACGGAGCAGATTGATCTTCGACCCGATGTTGTTCCCGGCCAACCGTTCTACCTCTATGGATCTCAGTATCCGGGTCGCAAGGCGCTGAACTACTACGCGTTTGTAAGTCCTCCCATCGATCCGACCACGGGGTTTCCCGTTCGACAGGGTGATCTCGGAAGGAACGCATTGCGCGGATTCGGCGCTACGCAGTGGGATTTCGCTGTCAGACGATTATTTCCGATCGGCGAGCGGGCAAAGCTCCAGTTCCGGGCTGAGCTCTTTAACGTCCTCAATCATCCGAATTTCGGCCCTCCAACCAGCAATTGGTCTCTGCCGCCATCGCAGTTCGGGGTTGCAACTCAGATGCTGGGAGCGAGTCTTGGACAAGGTTACGGCACGGGATTGAGCCCGCTTTATCAGATCGGTGGACCGCGCTCGGTGCAATTGGCTCTCAAGTTGAATTTCTGAGATCACAGACTGCTGACCTTTCGGCTGGCCGAGGAGGAAACGATGAGTGATGGGCTCGCGCTCGCGCGCCAGCGGGCAACACTGACCGGCGTAAGACTATTTATCATGAAATTCGTGCAAGCGCTTTTTTTGTTACTTCTCTTTTTTTCGCTACTCTCAGCCTATTCGGTTGGGGCGGCAACTCCGACCGCGGAGCGGTTAGCTCTCGTGGGCGGAACGGTCATCACAGCGACGGGCGGGCCGCCAATCACCGATGCGATCGTGCTCCTCGAAAACGGAAGGATCCAAGCTATCGGAACGCGGGCGTCCGTGACGATTCCGTCGGGCGCCAAGGTCGTCAATGTCCAGGGAAAATTCATCACTCCCGGTTTGATCGACACGAATGTCCATCTCGTGCTCATGACGGTGCCAGAATTTTTCGTCAAGTACGAAGGCAAGTTTGAGGACATCGCGCTCGAATCAGCACAGATCGGCTTGAAGTACGGTCTGACGACGATGATGGATACCTGGGGTCCGCTCGAGCCGCTGCTCAAGGCTCGAGACCGGCTGAACCGCGGCGAAGTCCTTGGCAGCCGCGTACTCATTGGCGGAAATATCATCGGAATGGGAGGTCCGTTCAGCCCTTATATGCTCGACGCCGCGCCT
>Ga0302326_10034202_pt1 | contig 10076 bp, 9 predicted proteins | sample Palsa_T0_3_FD_202264 | JGI IMG/M metagenome (GOLD analysis project Ga0302326, IMG submission 202264) | Peat permafrost microbial communities from Stordalen Mire near Abisko, Sweden - Palsa_T0_3 | ecosystem: Environmental > Terrestrial > Soil > Palsa > Peat permafrost | place: Sweden: Abisko...
CGACGGCCCGAAGCCCACGGGCCTTCGCTACTGCATCAATTCCGCCGCTTTGAATCTGGTGGAAAAGCCCAAACCCTGATTTCTCCCCCATCACAACACACCGGTCGTGCGAGCGCCGCGCGCTGTTTCTCATAGCAACGGCACGCGGCCTTTGCCCGCTGTTCACTTGTAGTAGTTATGGGCGGGTACACCGTGCCGGAAGCCGCGGTCATAGCGACAGCCCTGTGGTAGGCCGCTCCCCCCCTTTCCCAATCGCCTCGCTCATCTGAAAAAAACATGAAAATCATATGGACGGGACTCCCTTTCTTTGCCATAATTTCAGCCTGTTTTCAGGTTCGGTCATTTCGATCTTGGGGCGCTGGGGGGAGTTTTGACAAAGGCATTCGTTCTTCGCCGTGCATCGTTGCTGATTTTCGTATTTCAATTAACACTCGCCTTTTCCGCAAGCCGCGCCTGGGGGCAGTACACGCAGGGCAACCTCGTTGGCACGGTGACTGATTCCAGTGGCGCGCGTGTTCCGTCCGCGGAAATTACCGTGCAATCGGAGGCCTCGCCTCTCGCCGCCCGCATGGTCACGGCCGGAAAATCCGGCGAATTCGCTGTTCCCGATCTGCCGCCGGGCCAGTATACGGTTACGGTCACGGCGCAGGGATTTGAACCGGCTGAATCCAAACTGACTATCCAGGTCAGCAGTTCGCGCAGCATCGCCGTCCAACTCCAGCCCAAGAGCGTCACGCAGACCGTGACGGTGCAGGGCCAGATCTCCTCCATCGCCACGCAGCCGATTGATATCACCACGCAAGTCGAGAAGGGTGTGGTTACCCACTATGACTTGGCCAATATTCCGCTGGCCTCGCGCAGCTTCGCCAACATCGCTTTCCTGGTTCCCATGACGGAGCCGGTTGAGCCTTCCGATCCCACCAAGGCGCGCACCACGGCAATTTCCTTCGGCGGGAGCTCCGGATTGAACGTGGACCTCTCCGTGGACGGCGGCGACAACAACGACGACTGGATCGGCGGCATTTTGCAGAGTTATTCGCCGGACGCCATTCAGGAATTTACTGTTCGCACCGCGGGATACAATGCCGATACCGGGCGCACCAACGGCGGCTCCATCATCATTTCCACGCGCCGCGGCAGCGACGACTGGCACGGCGGCGGCGCGTTTTATTACCGCACCACGGACCTGAATGCCCGCAATCCCATTGATAATCCGCCCCCCGAACCCAAGCAGCCCTTCGGCCGCCAGAATTATGTGGGCAATGTGGGTGGTCCCCTCATAAAGCAAAAATTGTGGGTTTTTTCCAACTATGAATATGTGGATGAAAACGCCACCATCGCCTACAGCGCCAACAATCTGGCGCAGTTCCAGGCGCTCTCTCAGCTTGCCGCCGACGGTCTAGTCCCCGGAGTCACAGACATTCCTGTCTCGCCTTACACGCCGGTTCCTTTCCGCGACACCTTGTGGACGGGGCGCCTGGATTATTCTCAGTCCGCGCGCTCCCAATGGTTCCTGCGCGGTTCGATCGACCGCAACAACACGGTCAACAATCTCGTCCAGCAGGGAACACTGGAATCCACCGGCGCTTACACCGTCACCAACTATTACAGCATCCTGGTGAGCAATAGTTTTCAATTCTCAAATTTCTGGCTCGGCGTATTCACCTTTCAGGCCAACGCCATTCACCTGACCCAGACACCCAATTCGGACCTGGGGTTCGCCTACGCGTTTCCCTTCAGCACCACCTCGCTCACCACTTCGGGATTTGAGACCTTCGGCGACAACCAGTTCGTGACCCCCATCACGGCCTTTCCCATCGCCCGAAATCAGGAAAAAGATCAGTTCCGCTACGACGTCACCAACACCACGGGACGCCACACGCCCCGTTTCGGCGTCAACTTTGTTCACGAGCCTGTTTTCAGCGGCATTCTGGCCAGCCGCGCGGAATCACTCTATATGTTCGCCAATAATCCCACTTCCTATTTGAACTCCCTGAACGGAGTTAATCCGCAAATCTTCGCCAATTTCACCGAATGCAATCCGGCTACACAACCAAGCGGCACATGCACGGGCGCGGACGGCAGCACGGCCTCCTTTGCGCCCGCCGCCGATGGAGCGTTCGCGCAAAACGTCCAACGACTCGGCGTGTACGCGCAGGATAGCTGGCGCATCAGGCCCTCCCTCACATTGAATTACGGATTGCGCTATGACACCACGTTCGGGCTATTCCTGGGGTCGGGACGCTCGCAGTTGCAGAATCCCACGTTCCTGACCCTCAAAGCGCTCGACATTCCTCTTGTCAACGGCGCTCCAAGCGATTATCGCGGCGCGGTTGCTCCGCGCTTCGGCTTCGCCTATGCGCCGCACGGCTCGCTGAATACCGTCATTCGCGCTGGAGTCGGCATGTACTACAACGATCTCGGCCAGAACGGCTGGGCCTCCGCGCTTCAGGCTGTTGATCAGACTCCGGCTCCTTGCAACATGATTGGCGATCTGGGCTGCATACCCGGATCCATGGGCGACCCTGCGGACATTCAAGGCTCGATAATTGCTCCCGGCTATAAGACGCCTTATACCCTGGAATGGAATGCCGGCATCGAGCATGAATTCAGTGGTCGCTGGCATATTGACATCCATTACGAGCACAGCACCGGCGACCACCAGTTCCGAAACTATCAATACGCGGCCGGCTATACGATTTGTTCGCCGCTATTGCCGGGATATTCCGGCAATCCGGCCGATCCCTGCGCGGGTATTTCCGCCGCAGACCAGGTAATTCAGCAGGCATCGGTTCCCAACATTTCGATCTACCGCTCCGATAATCGCTCCAATTACAACGGCGTTTCCTTTCTCTTATCGCACAGCAGCAAGTGGTATGAATTCACCGCGCACTACACGCTTTCCAAAGCCACCACCTGGGGCGCTGTCCTGGGCGAACTGGACGACTACGTTAACCTGGTCAGCAATCCGCTTGATCCTTTCGGCCCCGGAGATAACGGCCCTTCGGGCGAAGATGTTCGCAGCCGTTTCGTTTTGTCCGGCATTCTGCATCTGCCCGGCAAGTTCGAGCTCAGCACGCTGACCCAGCTCGAAAGCGCGCGGCCGTTCCAGCTCACCACTCCGGTGGACGTGAACGGCGCGGGCCTTATCACCAACGACCGCGCGGTGGTCAACGGCGTCCAGCTTCCGCTCGACAGCCTGCGCGGCACACCCTACATGCAGGTGGACCTGCGCGTGGCCCGGCCCATACAGGTTAGCGAGCGATTCAATGTCATGCCGTTCATCGAGTTCTTCAACCTTCTCAACCGCTCGAATGCCGGCGCCAATTACGTCACCAATATTCCCGCATTGACCATTCCCGGCACCAGCTATCCCTTGATTCCGTCCAATGAATACGGGAACATCACCAGCGTGTGTACGAACAGCACCTGTTCGCAGACCGCTCCGCTCACAAGCACGAATCAGTTGCGCCAGCCCGCCGGCACTCTGGGCGATTTCTTCGGCCCCGGCACCACCGTCGGTATTCCCTTCGCGGCGCAACTGGGCGTCCGCGTTTCCTTTTAGGCTGTCGACAGCTTCTCCCGCCACATTCCCGGCGAAGCTATCCGCGCCGCATTCGCGGTGTCGCGCTCGCCGGCATTCTGCTCTGCAGCAGACAGGGTATTGACAGTGCCTAATGTGGCGAGTACCGTGGTACACCGACATATCTGTGCTGACAAACGAGCGCCACGCGAAGCTACCAGAAGTCACGGGGAGACAAAATGCGCAAACTTAATTTGGCGGCGAAATTGTGCGGTGTGTTTCTGCTCTTCACCGCTGCGGCCGTTGCTTTATCTGCTCAGACATTCACAACACTGTATGGATTCACAGCCTCGGAGGGCAACCAACCCTATGCGGGACTGGTCCAGGGCGTGGACGGAGATTTGTACGGCACAACGTTCTATGGCAGGGGCTCTTGTACGGAGGACGATTACGGCTGTGGCACTATCTTCAAAATCACGCCAACCGGCACCCTGACGACGTTGCACCAATTCAACGGTTCAGACGGCTATAGCCCCATGGCAGCGTTGATCCAGGGCACCGACGGAAACTTCTACGGGACAACGTCCGATGGCGGGGCCGAGGGCATCTACAGCTACGGGACAGTGTTTGAAGTTACTCCTGGCGGCACACTGACAACGCTGCACAGCTTTGAGACTACAGACGGTAACTTCCCCTTCGCGGGCCTAACCGAAGGCGCCGATCATAGCTTCTATGGAACAACGGAGAGAGGCGGGGCCAACGGCGGCGGCACAGTATTCAAAATCACCCCGGGTGGCACGCTCACAACACTATATAACTTCTGTCCCGGCCAGCAGTCGTGTCCCGATGGCAGGGAGCCAAGTGCGTCGCTGGTCCTGGCGAGCGATGGCAACTTTTACGGGACGACGTACTATGGCGGAGCCAACATCTGTGGCGCACAGCAAGAACAATGCGGCACAGTCTTCGAAATCATCCCGACCGGCGCGCTTACCACGTTGTATAACTTTAGCGGAGCCGACGGCGCTAGCCCCGATGCCGGATTGGTGCAGGGCATCGACGGAAACTTCTATGGGACAACGGTGCAAGGTGGCTCCAATCATTCCTGCTACTACGGATCAGGTTGTGGCACGGTCTTCAAGATTACCCCAAACGGCACGCTGACAACGCTTCACAATTTTTGTTCTCAACCTGGTTGCCCTGGTGGGTACGGGCCCACTGCTGGGCTGGTCCAGGGCACCGATGGGAACTTCTACGGGACATTATCCGATGGCAAGTCCGGGGTCACGGGAGCGATCTTCAGTTTTACATCAACCGGCACGCTCTCAACATTGCACACCTTTGACGGCACGGACGGCGCAGTTCCCTACGGTGGGCTAGTCCAAGGCACTGACCGGAACTTCTACGGAACGACGTCCGCTGGTGGCAACCACGGCTGTGCCTTCGGTGGCTGCGGCACGGTCTTTAGCGTCTCAGTCGGCCTGGGTCCGTTCGTGGAAACGAACCCTGTCGCCGGCAAGGTGGGAGCGAAGGTTGGGATTCTGGGCACCGATCTGACCGGGGCGACCAGCGTCACGTTCAACGGCACCGCCGCGGACTTCAAAGTGCGCTCGCAAACTCTGATCGTGGCCGAAGTACCCTCCGGCGCGACCACCGGCACGGTCCAGGTGCAATTGCCCAGCGGTCCCCTTTCCAGCAACGTGCTGTTAATCGTGCTGCCCTAGGACAACTATTCAGTCAATCCGGCTGTGGCTATTCCGGCGTACTCTTGTGTAAGCTTGTTGGAGGCATAGGGGAACGCTGTGAATCCTGTCGCCAAACCTGTCGCCAAACCTGTCAATGACGAGAGGAATGCCCGGCGCATGGCTCGCCGCGACCTGCTGAAGCTGAGTCCGCTCCTCCTGGCCGCAGCGTTCGCCGTTCCCAGTTGGCGCGCCAAACTTTTCGGCGCGGGCATGGAATTCAACGACTGGATTTCCGCCGCGATTTTTCGACGGGAGCATCTTGCCCGCACGTATTCCGACGCCGATCTTGTTCCGCTGGATCGTTTCTACGTGAACACCTATGACCTGGACGATCCCGGCATTGATCTCGACCATTGGACGCTTACGGTGCAAGGCGATGTAAAACATCCCGGCGAATACACGCTTGTGCAGATTCAATCACTTTCGCGTCAGCGGCAGAATACCAAACACGTGTGCGTCGAGGGATGGGATTCCATCGGACGCTTCGGCGGCGCGCGGCTGGCCGATTTCCTTCAGATGGTAGGAGCCAACCCCCGCGCGAGATTTCTCTACATGGAATGTGCCGACGATTATTACGAATCGCTGGATATGGCCACGGCGCTGCATCCGCAGTCGCTGCTGTGCTACGAGATGTACGACCAGCCGTTGGAGCGCGTGCACGGCGCGCCCGTGCGGCTGAGCCTGCCGACAAAGCTGGGATATAAATCCGCGAAATATCTGCAACTGCTACGCGTCACGGACGTCATGCCGAAGAAAGGCTACTGGGAAGACCAGGGCTACGATTGGTACGCGGGAATATGAATACCAAAGTTGAAGCAGTCGCGCGTCCGTATTTGCCGGCTCGCATTCTTCGCTGGCAGCAGGAAAAAACGGGACGATCGCGCGCGGCGGCCTACGAGCATCCGCTGGCGGTGCGCTACTGCCACTGGCTGAATACCATTTCGCTCGTCATTCTGGCGGCCAGCGGATTGCAGATTTTCATGGCTTTCCCCAGCTTCGGGCCAAAAATTCCGCAGCGGGATTTCCTGCACGTTCCCAGCTTTCTGGCGCTGGGCGGATGGCTCGGCGGCGCGCTCCAATGGCATCTCACGTTCGCGTGGGTCTACATCGCCACCGGGATTTTCTACGTCGGCTATCAATTTGCCGGTGGCAATTACCGCCAGGTGTTGCTGGTGCGATGCGACCTCGGTGGAATATGGCCCATGGCAAAGTATTATTTTTTCCGCGGCAGGAAACCGAACGCCGTAGAGCCCTACAATCCGCTGCAAAAGCTGGCTTACACCAGCGCGATTCTGATCGGCGTGCTTTCGGTGTGGACCGGATTGGCGATTTACAAGCCGGTTCAGCTTTCGGTGTTGGCGTGGCCGTTGGGCGGGTTTCATCTGGCACGCGTGTGGCATTTCGCGGCGCTGTGCCTTTTCGCCGCATTTGTGATGGGCCACTTGACGATGGTGGCGCTGCACGGGTGGAGCAATCTTGTTTCGATGTTTACCGGTTGGAAGCGCGACCCGGAGTATCTGCCCGAGGAAAGCCCGACTGAAAGCTTCGAGAGAAATTCCGCGGAAATTGCCGAAGGCGTCGTCGCAGCAAGTCCCCAGGAAAACCCAAAGGAAAACTCCAGGGAAGATCTGGATCAGCCCTCCTACTCCGGCCGCGGGCGGCGGGAGAAATCAACTCCATCCGATATTGAATAGCGAATGGATTTGACAGTTTGCGCCGGCTCAATGTTTCACTGTGCGGGCCGTAAATCAAGCAACGCGTCAGGCGGCATTCCCGCAATTGATCGGCCACGGCGTGCCAAATTTGTCAACCAACATGCCGAAACGCAGCGCCCAGAAAGCTTCCTGCAGCGGCGTCTGCACGGTGCGATTTTTGTGCCAGGCTGGTGAAGATTTGTTCCGCTTCCTCCGCGGCGCCGATTTGCAGAAACACGGAGAATCCCTGGGGTTTCTCGTAGCTCTCTGGGAGTACATCGCAGCCCGTTAATCGGTGGTCGCCCAATGCGAGTGTGGCGTGGAGGATCTTCTCGCGCCAGGCGAGCGGCGTTTGTTCTGCCATTTGCGAATCCCCGTACATCATCATCACTACGATTTTGCCGCCCAGGCATTTCTCGTAGAACCTAAATGCCGCCTCGCATTGGCCGTTGAATGTCAAATGTGGGTTCAATTGCATCAGGCACTCCTTTGAATAAGTAGAACGCTGAGACGCAATGAAGCCGCTTCCTGATGATGCGCCAGCACCCCGGATTCAACGTGAGCCGTCATTCAATATTGTGGCCCATATTTTGTCGGCGATGTATCGGGGCACGACAGCGCAATTCATGTTGCAGGACACATGGCGGGGCGCTTGCGGGCCGCGCCACGCCCGGTACGGTGATAATGATACGGGCAAAAAAACCGAGGTCGCGCGCGCTACTTTAGTGTCCTTTGACCTTCGGAGGCTTCCCGGGTTGGTGGCCGCTCTTGTGATGCCAGGGCCAATGGTGCTTGTGCGAACTGCTCTTGAAAGCGGAATGTTTGGGCGTGGGCTCCGGGGTAGCGTTCCGGCGGGCGAATCCGGGGAGGGCCAGCGCACAGACCGCGGCGACGGCCAACAAAAATTTCTTCATTGTAACTCCTTGCTCAAGCGAAAATCGTCGAGGTTGAAATTACGCTGATGCCCAAGAAAGATTCAGCCCCGTGAGAATATTTTATCCCCCGTGCCGCGCATGTCAACGCCGGTGCAATGGATGTTACAAGCGGCGCAATAGGGGCGGCCACGGGGCAAGCGCGTGGCGTTCGAGCAAGTAAGTCTCCGAGGGGTACAATCGAGGCTGGAGGCAGGCAAAATGAAGATTGCGGCGATGATTGCGCGACTACTGCTGGGGTTGATATTTCTTGTGTTCGGGTTGAACGGGCTGCATCCGTTTCTGCCGATGCCGCCGCCACCGCCGGGTCTCGCGGGGCAGTTCATGGGGGCGCTGATGGCTTCGCACTATTACGTGTTCATCGCATTGGTTCAGACGATCGGTGGCCTACTGCTGTTGGTGAACCGCTTTGTACCGTTGGCGCTGGTGATGCTGGGAGCGATGATCGTCAACATTCTTTGCGTCCACATTTTTCTGTTGCACGGAGTCGGGCTGCCGCTGGCGCTCCTCGTGACGGTGCTTTGGTTGATCGTAGCTGTACGGAACAAGCGGCACCTGGCGGGGATTTTTGCGCCGCGTACGGAGTGATCGCAGCAGCGCTCGGCCAACGCGCGGAATTTGAGACGTCACAAATTTGTCCGCACATCATCCGCATGCGCTGCGGCACAGGGCAGCGGCCGGCATTTGATAATTTGGGTTGGGCCGAGCAACGCTCACGTGGCTGAAGTATGCGCCGCGGGGGGCGGGCGCGCTGCCGGTCTTCAGTCGTGCAGGACAACACTCAGGAGAGAATCGTTGATGTGCATGCCGCCGGCAGCGCCGGTCTCGTAGTTAACAAAACCCAATTTCCTGAATTTGTTCATGAAAAAATTTATTCGGGAGCGTGTTGTGCCGACCATCTCCGCCAGCGTTTCCTGCGATACCTTTGCGAGCACTTTTTTGGCTCTGGGTTCTTCTCCGTAGCGGGCGAGCAACAGAAGGGCGCGCGCCAACCTCTTCTCGCTGGAATTAAATAGCTGATCGACCAGGTCGGCCTCGACGCGAATGTTCCTTGCCAGCATGAAGGATATGAAGCGGTCCGAGAATCCGTGTTCCGCGTGCAAGACCCGAATCATTTCACTTTTTTCAATGACCAGCGCGGTTGTGATGGTGATTGCCGTGGCCCTGCTGATGCGCTTGGCCTGGCTTACAAGGCAGCCCTCGCCAAAAAAATCGCCCGGGCCGAGGATAGCCACAATGGCTTCCTTGCCGGTTTCATTCACCACGGAAAGCTTCACGCCGCCGTTTTGAATGTAGAGAATGTCCTTGGCGGGATCGCCTTGTGAAAAAATGATTTCCTTTCGGCGAAACCCGACGATTTTTCTCGAGACACCGGCCGAATCGAGGAAACCCTGCACGTCAAATTCTCTCTGCCTATGGCCGTTTCCAATGCCATTGGCTTTTCTGCCGGTTCCGGCGCCCCTGGTTTTCTTGCCGTTGGCATTGGTTTTCATAGTATTCACATGCGCACTTCACGCGGCATCCCGTTCCTTTGCCGCGGCTTTTTTCGCCAGGGTCCTGGCGATCATAAATCACCTTCGCATTCGCTGAAGCGAGCGCTAACGCATGCTCAGCGCAAAATAGGCTCCTAGAGCCGCGGCCCATGCCAGCAAACAGACGCAGGCGGTTTCCAGGCTATGTTTCAGCTTCCTTCCCCAGGGATCGTCTCGCATGGCTAGCTCCTGGTTTTGCCGTGGAATTAGGGTAAAGGCGCTGGCGACAATGGTCGAAACAGTCCTCTCCCTCGTCCTCACTACACCATATTGAGGGAGTCAGGAGTGGGCGTCTGTTCAATATTGCACACATGCTCGTTTTTCTACCCGGGCTATTTCCCGCGCGATTCATGCAGCGTAGAACCACTCAAAACCGAAGATGGCGGCGCGGGATCGCGGTTGGGAATCTCGATGCAGACCTGCCTGGCAAGTGAAGAGCGCAATAACATTGCACCTTCCAGGCTGGGGACCTGCGTCTTAACTCCCTGCCTAGCTGGTAAGGTACACCCTCCCCAATTCTCAAGTCTGTAGTGCACCCTGCTAATTTAGACAGTCAGGGCCTCGTTTTTTAGTACAGCTGCAAAAGCCAGAAAAGCCTCGCGGGGAGTGCGATTTCCGACTCCGCGATGAGGCCGGTCGTGATTGTACTCCTC
>Ga0302326_10034203_pt1 | contig 10076 bp, 10 predicted proteins | sample Palsa_T0_3_FD_202264 | JGI IMG/M metagenome (GOLD analysis project Ga0302326, IMG submission 202264) | Peat permafrost microbial communities from Stordalen Mire near Abisko, Sweden - Palsa_T0_3 | ecosystem: Environmental > Terrestrial > Soil > Palsa > Peat permafrost | place: Sweden: Abisko...
CCACCACATCCGAGTCAAAGCAAGCGCGTCAGCGCGTCCCGGCAGCAGAGCGCCGGGACGCGCTGATCGAAGCGGCGATCCACGAATTCGCTCAGACCGGCTACCACGGGACGCCGGTCGACCGGATCGCCCGACGGGTCGGCGTCGCCCAGCCGTACGTGTTCAGCCTGTTCGGCTCCAAGCGCGAGCTGTTCCTACAAGCGGTCGAGCGGTGCTTTCAGCAGGTCTACGAGATGCTCGCCGCGGCGGCCACCGAGTTCGACCCGGCGATCGCGGTGCCCGACAGCACAGCACTGGCGCCGATGGCCAACTCCTACATCGAGCAGCTCGACGACAACCGCGACATCCTGTTGTTGCAGCAGCATGCCTACGCGGCGTGCAGCGACGACGAGATCCGGCCGCGGGTCCGGGCCTGCTACGAGCGGCTGCAGGCCCAGGTCAAGGAGCTGTCAGGTGCCGACGACGAGACGATCGAGGATTTCTTCCGTTACGGGATGTGGATCAACGTCAACGCCGCGCTCGGCCTCGAGGGGTTCTGCCAGGAGATGCACTGGCGGTCCGACGACCCACTGGCGGGCACCACCCCGACGAAGTGACCCGGCGCTAGCGCGCCGGCGGCGCCGCCTCGGGGTGGCGCGGCAAGCCGTCGTCAGGGATCTGCTCCCACGCAGCGGCGTAGGCGGTGAACTGATGCACGCGGGGGCGGATCCCGGGGTCTGAGTCGAGCACGCCCAGCCGCACGCCGACCACGCCTTCGGGAGTGCGTGAGAACAGCGCCGAACCGCAATCGCCGCAGAAGAACTTCTCGGCGCCCGCGGGCGGCTTCCAGGACCGGAGCCGATCCTCGCCGCGCACGATCCGGAAGGCGTCTTTGGCGACCCGCGCGTTGGGCGAGGCGCCCGCGCCGGTGCGGCGCTGGCAGCGGGTGCAATGGCAGTAGCTGGAGCCGATGAACGGCTCCGAGACCTCGAACTGGACCGCGCCGCAGTTGCACGTGCCGGTCAGCGGGAAGCTCATGCCGCCACCCGCTGGATCAGGTCGCGAGCGGGCTCGATCTCCCAGCGTGCGGCGACCGACGCCAGGTGGTCGTCGAGCGTCCAGCGGTCGGGCTGCTCGTCGCCGTCGAACTCCGGGCTCCCACCCTTGAGCAGCATCGAGCCCGTGTTGTCGCCGAGCGCGCGGATCGTCGCGACATCGTCGGCGGTCAACCGCTCGTCGACCGGCAGCGCAGCCAGCTCGGCGCGCTTGTCCTCGATCGACTTGGCGTGCGGGCCGACCTCCTGGATCAGCGTCGGCGCGGTGCACGCCACCGGCGCATGCGCGAGATTCCACTGGCAGGCGAGCTGGATCAGCGTCAACTCGGCCCGCGCCGCGATCGAGCGCATCGGCTCCAGGCGCTCGCGGCCGGCCTCGATCCAGCCGGCCGGCCGGAAGCCGCGGTGATCGCCCTTGGCCAGCTCCTGGCCGGGCAGCAGATCGTCGAAGAACAGCCCGCCGTAGTCGACCACGCGCGTGATCAGCTTGACATCGGCCTGCGCCGCGGCCCCGAGCACGAGCTCGCCCGGCCACGGCTCGAGCGGGTTGAGGATGATCATCGCCCAGTCGAGCAACTCGCCATGGCGTTCCAGGCAGTCGATCAGATCGAGCGTGAAGCCGTTGGCCGGGCCGGGCGCGACCCCGATCCTCGAGGTCAGCCCCGCCTCACGTAGCGCCGCCATCCCGTTCCAGACGCGCTCGGACGTGTACCCGATGCGGTCGGGGTTGTGCAGCAGCAGCAGATCGAAGCGATCGATCCCGCAGCGCTCGAGGCTTCGCTCGGTGGCGTGGCGCAGGTAGCTCGCGTACTGATCGGGGCCACGCAATGCTCGGTCGGTGAACCGCGGGAAGCCCCTGGGGCCGTTGCGCTCGCCCTCGTAGAAGTCGTGACCGACGGCGCCGACGATGCAGACCTGCTCTCGGTCGACGCCGGTGAGCGCCCGGCCGAGCATCGTGTCGGCCTCGCCGGCGCCGTACACATCAGCGGTGATCACGGTGTCGATCCCGTCACCGGGACGCACCATCGCCGCGAACCGCTCGTCGTCGATCGGCTCGCCGAAGTGCATGTAGCGACCACCGCTCCAGGTGCCGACCGCGACGCGGCCCGGTTGACGTCCAAGATTCCCGGTGGCCATGCCCGCCAGTCTAGGCAACGGCCGTGGGCGCACGCATGTAACAACTGTGGGCGCTCACGCAATCCAGCAGACGATGAACGACCTCTTCACCGATCACACCGACGCGTCGCTGCTGGCGGCCTCCGAGCGCGACCCGAACGCGTTCGCCGAGCTGTACGGGCGATACGCCGAACGGATTCACGTGTACTTCCGCCGGCGCACCGGCGACGACTCCGCGGCGCTCGATCTGACCGCCGAGACGTTCGCGCAGGCGTGGCTCGTCCGCGGCCGCTTCGCCGACCGCGCGGGCGGCTCAGCGGCCCCCTGGCTGTTCGGGATCGCGCGTAATGCGCTGCTGATGTCGATCCGGCGCGGTTCGATCGAGCGACGGGCGTCGCAGCGGCTCGGGATCCGCGAGCGGCTTGATCGCGAGCCGGCCACGGTCGCTCCTGACGACACGTGGGCCGATGGCGCTGACGAGCTCCTCGAGGCGTTGCCGCCGTCCCAGCGCGACGCGGTCCGCTTGCGCGTGCTCGAGGAGCTGGAGTACGAGCAGATCGCCGGCGCGCTCGGCACCAGCTCCGCCGCCGCCCGGGTCCGCGTCCATCGCGGGCTGTCCGCGCTCCGCGCACACCTTTCGGTCACCAAGGAGACGCTCTGATGCCCATGTTCGATCGACTTTCCCCGGAGCTCGCCGAGCTCGGCGACGCGCTCCATTCGGCCGTCGCCGCCGACCTCGCGCGGACGCGATCTGCCGCTGGCGCCGGCCTCGCCGTTGGCGGCGCCCGGCCGCGTTCCCGCTCCCGGCTGCGGGCGATGGCGCGCTCGGCCACCCGCACGCGTCGGCGGATCGCCGTCACGGTGGCGGTGCTCGTGGTCGCCGTGCCGGGCGCCGCGGTGGCGGCGAACGCGCTGCTGTCGCCGAGCCAGGTCGCCGGCGGGCTCGCTCAGGGCACGCTCGCGCTGCTCGGCACCCACCCCACCTGCACGACGGTCCAGGCGGGCGTCGAGTACCACTGCGTGCTGCAGTCGGCGCCGAGCAACCAGGGCGGCCCGGCGGCGAACCAGTGGTTGAACACGGTCGAGCCGTCGGTCGGCGCCGACAAGCACGTCAACGGCGGCTGCCGCGCCCAGAACCAGGCCGGCACCGATTGGGAGTGCTACCTCGGCCAGGCGGCGGTCACGCAGAAGATCATCGGCCAGGGGTTCCTCGGGGCGTACTCGCCGAGCCCGGGCGTCGGCTAGCACGCGTCGGCGCTCAGCCGGCTCGGTGCCGGACGCCGCGTCGGCGCTCAGCCGGCGCGATGCGGGGCGGCCGCCGTCACACCGACCGCGTCGAGGATCGCCCGCGCCATCTCCGGCAGCGTCTCGTCGAGCGGCGACCCGGGCGCGTCACGTACGCCCGCCGCCAGTTCGGTGGAGTCAAACCAGGCGACCTGCGTCACCTCGTCGTGGTCGGGCACGGGCGTGCCGCCGACGATTCGCCCGTCGAACACGGTCGACACGAAGGCGACCCGATCGCCGTTGGGATACGTGTGCTGAAACTGGGGACCGCCGATCACGGCGCGGATCCCGGTTAGCGACACCTCCAGCCCGGTCTCCTCAGCCGTCTCGCGCCGAGCGGCGTCCCAGGGGGATTCGTCGGGCTCGACCGCGCCGCCGATCATCTGCCAGGTGCCGGTGTCGGCGCCGCGGACGAGCAGTAGACGGCCGTCGTCGTCCCAGATCAGCACCGAGACCGCCGGCAGCAGCAACAGGTCAGTACCGATCCGTTCACGGATCCCGCGCAGATACGGCGACATACCCATACGGTCAATGTAAACGCGCCGTTGCCAGGGGAGCCGCTCGGGCGGTATTCCACGTCGTCTGAGTAATTATTACGCACTATCGGTGTAATTCGAATAGACTCCGGGACCATGCGCCAGGCAAGCGCCGACCTGTTTCCCACCGACGTGCCAATCCCGGCAAGTCAGATGATCGGCCGTCGGGCGGATGTCGACGAGGTCGCCGGCGCGCTGATCGGCGGCACCAATCTGATCCTCGCCGGGCCGCGCCGAACCGGTAAGACGAGCGTGTGCGACGCCGCGCTGAACCGAGCGCGGCGCCAGGGTCTATACGTGGCCAGCCTCGATCTGTTCCGAGTCGCCGATACGGCGGAGCTGGCGGAGACGCTCGCTCTGGCGGTGATCGCGAATCGCTCTGCGGCTCACCGACTCGTGCGCCGCGCGCGGGAGCTGGGACGCGCCGCGTTGAGTGCCGCGCAAGCCGCAGCGGTGCTCAAGCTCCAGAGCCAGCTCGGCGAGGTGGTGGAGGTCGCGGTCACGCCGGGCTGGGCAGCGGCCGATCCGCAGCGGGCGCTCGATCTCGCGCTCGAGCTGCCGGAACGGGTCGCGGTCGCCGACGGCAAGCGGATGATCCTGTTCTTCGACGAGTTCCAGGAGCTCGCCGGTGACCGGCGTCCCTACGGCGACCCTGACGAGGTGACCAAGCGGATGCGAGCGGTATTTCAGCGCAGCACCAGCGTCAGCTACCTGTTCGCGGGCAGCCTCGAGCACACGATGCGCGACCTGTTCGCCCCCAACCAGCGCGCGTTCAGCGGGTTCGGCAGCTTCCACGCGCTGCGACCGATCTCGCACGCCGACTGGACCAAGGGCCTGTCGGAGCGCTTCGCCGCGGACGGCTGCACGGTGGCGCCCGGCGCTTTGAAGTGGATCGTCGAGCTGGGAGCGGGTCATCCCCGCGCGACGATGCGGATCGCCCAGCAGACACATCTGATCTCCGTTCAGCTTGACCGCGTCGAGATCGACCACGATCTCGTTTCGCTCGGCTATGAGGCGGCGCTCAGGGGCGATCTGCCGACGATGGAGCAGACCGTGGAAGAGATCCGCCGCCTGCACAAGAACGCGCTGCAGATGATCCGTTCGGTGGCGGGCGACCGCCCACCGCCGCGACGGTTGTCACCGGCGATTCGCGACCGGGTCCTGAACCTGCTGCTGCGAGCCGGGATCGTCGAGCACGTTGCGCGAGGGGATTGGAGAATCGTGAACCCGCTCCTGAAGGAGTACCTGCGTCGCCTGGACACGCTCGGCGGCTGAGGCGATTCCTCGGAAAAAGTGTAATGCTTACACGATAATTGTGTAAGCTTTGGGCATGACTAGTGGCGGGCTTCGAGCCGTTGCTTGAGCCGCTTCATGTTGTCTGGCATCTCGCCGGCGGCCTGCCGTCGGACGATAAGCGGAACGAGCAGCTTTCCAATCCCGTGCCCGGTGAAATCCAGATCGATGGTCACTCGTGACCGTGAGCTGTCGGCGAGGGACTCGACGGTGACCGCGACAATGGCCCGGATCGGCCCGCTGACGCCCCGGTCGGCCCACCGGCGCGGAGGGTCGTACTCGGTGATCTCGGTGATCACTTCACGCTCACGGCCGCCGATTTTCCGGACCGTCTTGCATTGAGACCCGACGTGGATCGGGGCGCCGTCCATGTGCCCGCGCAAACAGCCCTCCTGCCACTCGGACATCGTGCTCGGATCTATGACGTAGGCAAACGCTTCCTGCGCCGATCGCGTGACCTCGATGCTGGCGATGATCGCCGCCATCAGTGCTCCTTGCCCAATCGGCCTGCGAGCAACGACAGATCTGCTGCCTGAATATGACTACTCACTCCTCCCCCCTTTCGGGCTGATTGTTCCACGGGCGCTTTCACGGGAGTCTGATGCTGGCCGAGCAGCTTCAGATCCTTCCATACCGTATTGCTGGCAATCCATCCCCCGGTCGTCAGCGCTGCCGCCACCATCTCCCGCTGCGCAGGTCGCAGAACACGACCTCGTCACGGCCGCTGACCGTGACCACCTCCCAGTAGTGGCGCCGCAACGGCTTCTCGGTCCACCAGCGGTCCTCGACCAGCCAAGACTCACGTACGGCATCGACCTGATGGCCGTCGACCTCCACCGGCCGCCCGTCATCGCCGGCGCGGACGGCGATTCGGGTGGGAACGCTCAGGCGACGCGGTCCGGACATCAAGCTAGTGGTCGCCCACTACCCCCACTACCCCTCGAATGGCGCCAGCACCGCCCGGCGCTCGGGGAAGCGGGAGCTGGGGTCGACCTCGAGCACTCGCAGCGCCGCATCCGGACCGGCGACCGCCCGGGCTTGACGGATCGCCTCGCGCAGCCGCGCGGCACGCGCCGCGGCCGGGTCGTCCAGCAGCACGCGTTGATCGGCGGCGGGCGGCCCGAACCGCTCGACGGCGAGCCGCAACCGATCGGCCGGAGCCGGCATCAGCGACAGCCGGGGGGCCAGCGCCAAGCGCATCCGAGCGGGATCCGACAGCGCCTCGCGGAACACGACCTGCTCTCGCCAGGTACCGCCCTGTTCCACCAGCACGGCTGAGATCACGACCGAGCGAAACGTGCGGCCACGCCGCTCACGCCGTGCCAGCAGGCGGTCGATCAGCAATCCCAGCCCACGCTCGAGCTGCATGCCGGATGCGGCCTCGGGCAGGTCCAACGACTCCCGCAGGTACTCGCTCGCGGTCCGTGGCTGAAGTTCGGTGTCACCGCCGCCGGCGAGCTCGTGCGCGATCAGCCCGAGCCTGCCGAACCGGTCGGCGAGCGCCGTCGCCGGCAGCGCCGCCAGCTCGCCGAGCGTCTTGATCCCGAGCCGCTGCAGCGCCTCGGACAGCTCGGCCAGCGCCGGCCGCGCGCGCAGCAGCGTCACCGGCAGCGGCGCCAGATAGGCTCGCGCAAGCTCCCTACCCGAATCGCCTCGCCCACCGACGAGCCCACGGCCTGAGCCGACGAGCTCCGGCCGCCGTGACCGCGCCCTGCTCGCTGCCGCGACCGCCGCAAAGCGCGACGGCGCGACCCCCAGACGCGCCGGGATCCGCAGCGCCGCCCGGACCGCGCCCAATACCCCCTCGATTCCACCGTGCAGGCGCAGCAGCCCACCGGCGTCGAAGCAGGCAAGCCCCGGGCGCTCGGGCTCGACGGCCGCACCGACCGACTCCAGGCGCACCAGCAGCCGCTCCCAGGAGTCAGCCACGCCGACCGGATCCGGCGGCACCAGCGTCAGCTCCGGACAGCGGGAGAGCGCCTCCCCGAGCCGCATCCGCGGATGGATCCCGAACGCTTCGGCGGCGAGCGACACCTCCCCCACCTGCTGTGTCGCACCCGGTTCTGGCGCCAGCGCGACCGGCGCCCTGAGCAACTCGGAACGATCGCCGACCGCCATCGTCAGCTCGAAACGGGGGATCAGGACACAGACGATCATCTACGAACGCATGTTCGCATGTTGACCGGACGGCTGCGTACGTCAGTCGACGTCCGGTGGCGGCACGTCGTCGTGACCCAGGCCACCGTGCTCGATGCCGTCCATGTCGACCCGGACGACCTTGTCATCGTCGGTGATCGAGAGGCCGAGCCGCATGCTCTCGCCGCTGAAGTACTCCGGCTGGGTCCGCATCGACCACAGCATCCACAGCAATCCGGCGATCGTCGCGAGCACGACGACCACGAGCGTGCCGCCGATCGTGATCCCGAACACCCTGATCGTGAAGTAGCTCTGGTTCGGATCCCAGTAGATCTTGAAGCTGTAGGCGAGCAGCACGAACAACGCGACCCCGCCCGCCAGCGGCACCCACACGTAGCTGACCGCTCGCCCGAACCCACCGACGATGAACTCGCGGTAGTGCCAGAAGCAGGCGATCGCAGTGATCCCGAGATACAGCGCGGCGAAGAACACGGTCGCGTCGACGGCATCGGCGATCACCGCCCCGCCGGAGACGAAGTTCAGCGCCACGTAGTAGATGATCGAGATCACCCCGAACGAGATCGTCGAGAACGACGGCGTCTTGTAGCGCGGATGGATCCTGCCGAAGATCGCCGGCAGCGCCTTATGGAACGCCATCGACAACGTCGTGCGGGCATTCGGCAGGATCGTCGTCTGGGTCGTCGCCGCGGCCGAGGTCAGCACCATGAACAGCAGCAGGTGGCTGAGGATCGAGCCGACCGTGGAACTGCCGAAGATCGCGCCGCCGAGCGTCGAGAGGACGTCGTTGATATGCGCGGGGTTGCCCAGCCCGATCCCATGCGTACCGATCCCCGCGAACGCCTGGACCGCGAGGACCACCAGGATGTACGTGCCGAGCAGCAGGAACGTCGAGTACACGCCGGCGCTGCCCGGGATCCGGCCCGGCTCGTCGGTCTCCTCGTTGATCGACGTAGTCGTGTCCCATCCCCAGTAGATGAACACCATCAGCAGCATCCCCTGCATGAAGCTGTCGAACGAGCCGAATTTCAGCGGGTTGAACCAGCTCCAGGTCGGATCGATGTGGCCGGGGGGCGCCGAACCATTGGCGACCTTGACCAACGCGACGATCGCCATCACCAGCAGGATGGTCACCTCGACCACGACGAGCGTGATCTGGATCCTCGCCGAGATCTCGATCCCCCGCCAGCACAGCCAGGTGAGCACGACGATCCAGCCGATCCCGAGCAGCAGTACCCAGATGCTGGTGGCGTCGTTGCCGATCGACTTGGCGCCGATCAGCAGGAACACGTACTGGGCGGCGACCTGCGAATAGCTGGCCATCGCCAGCAGGTCGGCGGCGATCGTGCCCCAGCCGCCCGCGAACCAGCCGAGTTTCGGTCCGAGCGCGCGGGCCGCCCAGGTGAAGCTCGTGCCGCAGTCGGGATCGGCCTCGTTCATCTGCTTGGTCGCCCACGCCGAGAGAAACATCGGGATGAACGCCAGGATCACCAGCAGCGGCGTCTGCAGGCCAACGACCGCGACGACGAAGCCGAGGGTTGCGGCCAGCGAGTACGCCGGCGCGGTCGAGGCCATCCCGACGGAGACGCTCGCGAACATCCCCAGGGCGTTTGACTCAAGGCCCTTGGACTCGACGACGATCGGCTCGGACGCCGCGGAATCGATGTCGTTCGGAGGGCTCACGGCGGCGGGACTCTACGCGGCTCGATGTACGGTCGGCGTCGCTCAGGCGCAATGTGTGACGGCTCGTACAACCGGGCTCGCGTCGGGCCGCCGAACCAACCAACGACGACCGTTGACGTCCGGCCCGTCGGGCACGATGGCCGACCCGTGCCCGCCGTCAGACGCTCATCAGAGACCACCGAGCTGCGTGAATGGCAGGTCCGCGCGCTGGCGGCGCTCGCCGTCTGGGAACGGGATCCGCGGCGGCCGTTTCTGATCTCCGCGGCGCCGGGCGCCGGCAAGACCCGACCGGCGCTGGAGTTCGCCCGCTTGCAGCTGGCGGCGGGACGCGCCGCGACGATCGTCGTCGCCTGCCCGACCGCGCCGCTGACGCGCCAGTGGGCGCGCGCCGCCGACCGCCTCGGGCTCGATCTCGCTCCCGACCACGACTCGCCGCGGCCCCCAGCCGGGTTTCACGGGGTCGCGGTCACGTACGCGCGGATCGCCAAGGCCCCGAAGCGCTGGGCGAGCGCGCTCCCGCGCAACACGATCGTGATCACCGATGAGGCCCACCACCTCGGCGAGGACCTGACCTGGGGCAACGCATTCGCGACCGCGTTCGCCGCCAGCGACCGCCGGCTGCTGCTGTCAGGCACGCCGTTTCGCTCCGACGCCACGCCGATCCCGGGCGTCAGCTACGACGCCGACGGGGTCGCCGAGCCCGACATCGCGTTCACGTATGCGGAGGCGGTTCGTGACCGGGTCTGCCGCCCGGTCCGATTCGTCGCCTACGACGGAACCCTGTCGTGGCGATCTGGTGACGACGTGATCGAGGCCGGCTTCGACACCGTGCTGTCGACACGTGAGGCGCGCCGGCGCTACCGGACCGCGATCTCGACCGAGCTGCCGGAGGGCCTGCCGCGGATCCTGCGTGAGGCCGACGCTCGGCTGCGGACGATCCGCCAGGACGGCCATCGTGACGCGGCCGGCCTGGTCG